>ENA-ORUW01000011-ORUW01000011.1-human-gut-metagenome-genome-assembly--contig:-NODE-11-length-312157-cov-82.688772_pt1 | contig 312157 bp, 277 predicted proteins | sample MGYA00242088_ERZ509227 | MGnify/ENA primary metagenome ERZ509227 (study PRJEB26280, sample SAMEA2338816) | human gut metagenome | biome: human gut; feature: human-associated habitat; material... | reverse complement strand
AAACACAGGAAATATCAGTGTTTTCTTATGTTTTCCCTTAATTATAAGGTTCATGAGATGCTTGTCAGGTGACGTCAAATTTTTCTTACCGGCAGCAGCTCCACATACCCTCTGTTTCCTACCGGTTCAAGCTGTATGCGCGGATTTTCCGTATCCCAGCAGCAGCCAAGTATGGCCGGATCGTATTTTTCGATGGCCTGCTGCACTTCTGTAATAGCCTGGCAGTAATCCTCCTCCCGGAATGGCTCTCCCTGAAACATCAGATATTTTGCCGCGGGAAGATCAATACACTCAAATCCCTCCGGCAGCGGCTCTTTAAAGTCTTTGGCCACCTCCACACCCTGGACATATTTTGATGTGCCCGGGGTGCGGTATGATTCCGGAAGCCAAATACATACCGGCTCACCGCTGATGGATTTTATGCTGGAGAGGATTCCCCATACATCACAGCCCACTTCCTGGCAATACTGGAAATAATCCTCCGCTTCAATACCTCTTTTCAATATCACTTTTCTGGATGGTCTGTCAGTCATCTGTACAAATACACTTTTTACAGTTTCCATTTCTTCCGGCTCCTTTCGCAGACTTCTATATTTTACACCATAGGGGATAAACAGAAGCAGAGGCCCCGGTCTGGCTGCGTACTCCTTGGGATTACAGCCGAATTCCCGGAAAAAAGCCCGCTGATAACCGTCCACACTGCCAAATCCCATGTCCAGTGCCGCATCGATTATCCTGCATTTCTCATCCCGCAGGCGAAGCGCGGACCTGGACAGCCGCAGACGGCGGATGTAATCTGCCGGAGTAAGATTGGTATACTCCTTAAACAGCCGGTAGGAATACCACGGGGAGTACAGGGATACCTCCGAAAGCTTTGCCAGCGTGATGTTTTCATTCAAATGCTGTTCAATGTAATCCTGCATTCTCTGGACAGCCAGAATCTGCTCTGTCATTTCTGTCACCTCCTGTCATCTATGATCATACCGGATTTTCCGCTCCTGCTTCTCGACTTTTCTTGCCAACCGGAAAAACAATGAAAAACAGCCGCAAAGCCTGTCAAATCTCCCGGGAGATCAGACGGCTTCCGCGGCTTTTAACCACATCTGAATATGACTATATAATGTAATTCAGGGAACACTGTTTCTGCCATTCCACCAGATCGGCCAGTGTGTATTTATCCACCACGCTCTTAATGGCATTGTCCAGTTCCTGCCAGAGAACAAGGGTAGGGCAGGCTTCTGCACGCGGACACTGGTTCGTCTCCCCTTCCAGACATTCCACAGGTGCCAGGCTGCCTTCTGTCAGGCGAAGGATAGACCCCACCGTATACTCCTCCGGCTTCCTGGACAGGCGGTAGCCGCCCTGAGGACCGCGGATACTTTTCACATATCCGGCGCGGGCCAGAATGGAGACGATCTGCTCCAGATATTTTGTGGAGATTTCCTGCCTTGACGCAATTTCTTTTACTCTCACCGGGCCGCCCTCATCATGTATGGCTATGTCCAGCATCATGCGCAGGGCATAGCGCCCTTTTGTTGATATTTTCATGGTTACCTCCAGATATTCCTTACTTTCCGAAGGCAGATACTGTCCCTTATATTGTCCCCGTGTCCGTCAGGATACCGCACCAAATGCCTCCTCCAGATCCTGAAGGATATCACCTATATTTTCAGTGCCTATGGACAGACGGACCGTGTTTGGCCTGATCCCCTGCTCTGCAAGTTCTGCTTCGGTGAGCTGGGCATGTGTGGTGGAAGCCGGATGGATGACCAGCGATTTCACATCAGCCACATTTGCAAGCAGGGAGAATAATTCCAAATTGTCGATAAAATCCTTCGTCTTTTTGGCATCACCCTTTACCTCAAATGTGAATATGGAACCGCCTCCATTTGGGAAATACTTTTTATACAATCTCTGCTGTTCGGGATCTGTGCTGACAGATGGGTGATGAACCTCCTCCACCAGCGGATGCTTCTGTAAATATTCTACCACTTTCAGCGCATTCTGTACATGGCGTTCTACCCGCAGGGAAAGAGTTTCCAATCCCTGCAGAAACAAAAATGCATGGAAGGGTGACAGGGTTGCTCCTGTATCACGCAGTAAAATGGCTCTGATCTTCGTCACAAACGCTGCCGGACCAACTGCTTTTGTGAAGCTGACGCCGTGATAGCTGGGGTTTGGCTCTGTGAGGGAAGAAAACTTGCCGGATGCCTCCCAGTCGAATTTACCGCTGTCCACGATCACGCCGCCCAATGCTGTGCCATGGCCTCCGATGAATTTTGTGGCGGAATGTACCACAATATCAGCACCAAATTCGATTGGCCGCACCAGAAAAGGTGTTGCAAATGTATTGTCAACTACAAGAGGAATGTTATGGGCATGGGCAATCTGTGCAATAGCCTCAATATCCACTACCTCTGAACGGGGATTTCCGAGAGTTTCGATAAAAACAGCTTTTGTATTCTCCCGTATGGCACTCTCCACTTCTTCTTTGTTGAAGATATCCACAAATGTGGTTTCAATTCCATAATCGGGCAGTGTGTGCTCCAGTAGATTATAGGAACCTCCATAAATATTTTTTGCGGAGACAATATGGTCTCCCTGTTTAGCCAGGTTCTGGAATGTGTAGGATATGGCCGCTGCTCCCGATGCCACAGCCAGTGCCGCCACACCTCCCTCCAGCGCTGCAATCCTCTGTTCAAAAATATCCTGAGTAGGATTCGTCAGCCTGCCGTAAATATTTCCTGCGTTTGACAGGTCAAAACGTGCAGCCGCATGTGCGCAGTCATCAAATACATAGGAGGAAGAGGCATAGATAGGCACTGCCCTTGCGCCTGTCGCCGGATCCGGAGCCTCCTGGCCCACATGAAGCTGTAAAGTCTCGAATTTGAAGTTCCTGTCTTTTCTCTCTGTTTTTTTCATAGTTGTCACCCTCACCTTTTCTGATATTTTCGCAGCTATTTCGTCATCTGAATGGCTGCATATTTGCTTATATTTTCTTATGTTTTCAAGTATCTGCGCATATATGTTACTAATTCTGGAATAATTGTGTGGAGTAATATCGGTCCCCGCTGTCCGGCAGAAGCACTACGATATTCTTTCCCGCATATTCTTCTCTCTTAGCCAGTTCCATAGCCGCGAAGACAGCCGCACCGGATGAAATTCCCACCAGTATCCCCTCTTTTTTTGCAATCTTCTTTGCGGTTTCAATTGCCGCGTCATTATCCACCCGGATGATCTCATCATATATCTCCGTATTCAGTACAGCGGGGATAAATCCTGCGCCTATGCCCTGAATCTTATGGGGTCCCGGCCTGCCTCCTGAGAGGACTGCCGAATCTGTGGGTTCCACTGCCACCACCTTGATATTTGGATTTTGTGATTTTAAATACTCTCCTGTTCCTGTGATGGTTCCGCCTGTTCCCACACCTGCCACAAAGACGTCTACACTGCCCTGTGTGTCATTCCAGATTTCCGGTCCTGTAGTCTTTCTGTGCATTTCGGGATTGGACACATTGTCAAACTGTCCCGGAATAAAGCTACCGGGGATTTTTTTGCTGAGCTCTTCCGCTTTTGCGATGGCTCCGTTCATCCCTTTACTTCCTTCTGTCAGCACCAGCTCCGCGCCATATGCCTTCAGTATATTCCTGCGCTCCACACTCATGGTCTCCGGCATTGTGAGTATCAGGCGGTATCCCCTGGCTGCTGCCATAGAGGCAAGACCTATTCCGGTATTGCCGGAGGTTGGTTCTATGAGTACCGTACCCGGCCCGATCAGCCCCTGCTTCTCAGCAGTGTCCAGCATATTCTTTGCTATTCTGTCTTTCACACTGCCTGCGGGATTTAAATATTCCAGCTTTGCCAAAATCGCCGCACCCAGTCCCTCCTCTTTTTCCATATTCTGCATTTCCATCAGAGGGGTACTTCCTACCAGCTCTGCTGCACTTTTATAGATATGATCTCTGTCCATTATTTTCTCCTTTCATATATTTCCTATCGACTTAATAGGAATTATAACTGCATTTATTTCTCCTGTCAAGAAAAAAATTCCATATTGCCCGATTTTTTGTAACAGTTCCGCCTTCCACTGTCCCGCGAGGTGTTGCCTTGCATTTGCAAGGCAATCGCGAGGCAGCCACGCGCCAGACTGCAGTTTTTGCAGTCTGTGTGCATGCTTTTGTTGCTATGAAGCGAAAGGCTGAATAGTAACGATTTTTTTCGGATGCAATATGGAATCTTGTTTCTTTCCGGTTAAACCGATCCGGTATCTCCGTCTGGTGCTTCCCCGCCTGGCATCTCTCCAACCGGTGCTTTCATTCCTTCCGGCACTTCTCCGTCCGGTGCTTCCATTCCTTCCGGCAGTTCTCCATCCGGCGGTTCCATTCCTTCTGGCAGTTCTCCGTCAGGCGGGTCCATTCCTTCCGGCAGATCTCCGTCAGGCGGCTCCATTCCTTCCGGCACTTCTCCATCCGGCGGTTCCATTCCTTCCGGCACTTCTGTATCACCATCGGAAGTTCCGGATTTCCGGCTGCCCGGTCCATTTCCTTTCATACCGCCTCCCATTTTTCCCATAGCTCCCACAGAACCGTTAGAAGTGACAACAGATTCCAGAGTAAGCTCGTCACTCTCATTCCCCGCAGTGAGGGTATATGTCTCCCCTTCTTTCATTTTGGGGCAGCTTATCAGCACAGAAGAATATTTTTTCTCAGGCGTCCAGCTTAACAGCTCATTCCCATCTGCATCTTTTAGTGTGACAGCAGACTGTGCCTCCTGGGTTTCCGTGAGATTCTGCAAAATGGAACACTGTGTGGAGGATTCGCTGAATCCCTGGGCCATACCGGAACTTCCCACAGCGATGATGGTGCCGCCTGTTATATCTGCTCCTCCGTTATAATCAAGGGCACCATCCCCATCAGACACCGGCCCGTTCACATAGACGGTTCCCCCTGATATAAACAGGCTTCCATTAGAGTCAAGACCGTCACCCTCTGCGTCTGCGTTTAAGTTCCCCCCTGTTATCTTGATATAGAGTTCCGTATCATTCCCCATACTGCTGTCACCTTTTCCACCGGGGACATCCGCCTCCTCCTCTTCTGTCTTTGCTCTTGCCGCATTAACCGCGTCATCACTGGCCGTCAGGCTGATTTCACCGCCATTTACCACAACCCTGCGCCCTTCCAATCCTTCATAGCAGGAATTCACATTGATCATACCATCATTTACAACCACATCCAAATCCGCATGAAAAGCGTCATCACCTGACTCCACTGTAAAATCACCGCCATCCAGAACAATACTGCCGCTTGCGTGGAGCGCGTCATCCTCCGTCTTGATAACAAAAGTGCCGCCAGCTACATAAATATTTCCCTTCACAGACTCATCCTCATTCTCTGACTTCATTCCCTTTCCCTTTGCTGTGAGATTGAAGGTGCCATCCAGGATTTTTATGCAGTCCTTTCCTGTCAGACAATGTTTTTCTGCGCTCACTGTGATCTCACCGCCAGTAATGACCAGATCATTTTTTGATACGATGCCATGCTCATATGCGGCTGTCACCTCCAAAGCTCCGCTCCCATTCACTGTAAGGTCATCCTTTGAAAATACCACACCATCCACAGTATTATCATCCGTCTGTGTATATGTACTGCCTCCGCTCAGACTGTTCCGACTGTTTTCAGCCAGGGTGAGAAACACTTTGTCTGCATTTTTTACATATACCGCAGCACTCGTCTCACAGTGGATTTTTGCATTGTCAAAAACAATCTGCACTTTATCACTGTCCCCTGCGTCAACCACGATCTGCCCATCGCTGAGCGTGCCTGTAACATAATAAACGCCCTCACCGGTAATGGTAAGCGTGCTGCCGGAAACTTCTGTACCAGCGCCTTCCGCCTGAATAGAATCCCCGTCAAGGGTTATCACCACAGCCTCGTCTGTATCATATGCCCCCTCTTTATCCCGGTCTGTAAATTCCGAATCTATCTCAGATTCCGTCAGTTCCAGATTCTGATCCACGCCTTCTGTGCTGCCGGTTCCTTCCATCATACCGCCTCTGCCCCTGCTGCCAGAATCCGTCCCAGACACTGCCTCACTTGTTTTCTGACTGTCTGTCTGTTCGCTTCCGCATCCTTCCAGTGTTCCTGCCAGGATCAAGACCACTAAAAACACAGCCGCTATTTTCCTATTATACATATCTTTTACAGCTCCTCTCTTATAGCCGCAGCCCTGCTGCTGAGTATCTCCAGATTGCCGTTCCGGCAGCGCAGGCCATCTATCATCTTCTTCTCATCTTTCCGGTCTTTTAACACAACCCGGTATTCCAGACGGAACAGACTACCCATATTGGTGGTCTTCACCTGGATCAGTTCCCATCTCTTCAGATATTGTTCAAATATCTCGTCAAACACTTCTGTATAGTCCAGAGACTCCGGAATGGTAATGCGCAGCGACCGTTCCTCTGTGCGCTTCTCCCCAAAACTGCTGACTGTGAATATGGTATTTGCCGCACCGATCACCACTACAAAAAGCACTGCGATGCCAATATATCCCATACCTGCGGCAAGTCCCACTGCCATAGCCAGGAAAATACTGCTGATCTCCTTTGCCGTTCCCGGCACTGAGCGGAACCTGACCAGTGAAAACGCCCCCATCACCGCAACGCCTGTACCCAGATTCCCGTTGACCAGCATGATGACCATCTGCACGATCGCCGGCATCAGCGCCAGCGTCACAACAAATCCCTTGGTATAGGTATTGCGGTACATAAAAATCACTGCGATCATAATTCCCAGCACCAAAGATGCCGCCGTACAAGCCAGAAAAGCAGCCGGAGAAAATGTGGCTGTGGTCTCATTTACAAGGATTGACTGAAAGCAAAAATCAAGCATAATGTCTCCCTCCCTTCTCTTCCCTGTCCGGTATACACTGCAGCTGTCTCATTTCTGCCTTTTTACTGTCCTCTTTCCCCTTTTCCTCACTCTGCATCCGGTAAGCTCTGCCGTATTTTGAAAAAGAAATTGGATAGATGTGAAGCTGATCCAGAATCCCAGAGAGCCATACAGGCATGGCACCGGGGATTTTGATCTCCATGAGCTGCTGCCCTTCCTCCAGGATCTGTTGTCCCCAGGTTCCCTTTTTAAGATCCAACTCCTGATCTCTGAACCGGATATTCCAGTCAAATGTCACCCTCAGCTCCGGTTCCTGAATGTCATAGGCAGCGATCCTGTCATAGGCTATGTACATAGCCGGTACGATATTTTTATAAAATTGCAAAAACCAGTCAATTTCCCGCAGGATCTGGGTGTCGACCCCTAGTTTTTCATGACGCAGAAGGTACCCCTCGGCCTCGGACAATACCATATTCTCCCGGCGCTTGTAAACGATCCCTTGATATTTTTTCTTCAGCTCCAAAAATACAGGCCCGTCCTTTACCACCTTCCCATAGCTGCGCAGCCGCAGCTTTTCCTTATAGACCGGCTTGTCTAAAGATGCGCGGATAAGCTGAGCGTCCGGCGTATCAAAATAGATATTGCATATGGTGGTTGTCCCGTAATCGTCCGGCACAAGCCTTCCCCCTGTCTTTTTTATAAATTCATTATATTGGCTGTCGTCCAGCAGGTATTTTTTCTCATAACGCATAAATGTCATCTGATAACTGCCCATCATGTTCCTCCTTGGTTTTTTTATTTCTCCCCCAGTATAGCGCCTCAACCTTAAAGCAACTTAAAAAGACAGACAGCAATTTTTTCTGCTGTCTGCCATAAGTGAAAAATGCACTCCGCGTTTACGGAGCATCTGTTATTTTAATGATATATTCTTTTTTGTTATATTCTTTTTGTCATTTACCGGCATCCTTGCCGTAAAACAAATCTTTTTGTCTATTGCCCTGGCTGTGATCTTCCCTCTATGTGCCTTTACAATCGCTTGAGCCACGGATAATCCGATCCCATACCCACCAGTGTCCCTGGAGCGGGAGCTGTCTGCCCTGTAAAACCGGTCAAAAAGCTTGTTCAGATCTCCGTCGGGAATCTCCTCACAGTCATTGCAGACGGAAAGTTCCAGATTTCGTTCCTTCCTCTCCAGGGATACCTGAACACCTCCTCCCTCCGGGGCGTATTTGACCGCGTTGTCCATAAGAATGGTAACAAGCTGGCGGACGTTGGATTCACACCCGTTCATATGAATCCCCGCCGGTATCTGTTTCTGAACCTGTATATTTTTTGCCTGCGCCATGGGCGCAAAGGCCTCCACCGACTCCTTTACTGTCTCTGAGCAGGAAAAATCGGAAGTCTGAAGATGTTCCTGCATTTCTTCCAGCCTGGACAATGTGAGCAGATTTTTCACCAATTCTCCCAGACGCTCTGTCTGATTCTGTATACTCCTGGTCCACTCGCTCTCTCCCTGGCACATTTCAATCACCTCTGTGTCAGCGGAAATGATGGCGATAGGGGTTTTGATCTCATGCCCTGCGTCTGTAATGAACTGTCTCTGCTTCTCCATACTTTCTATCACAGGCCTGATGGCCCGTCGGGAGAGCACACTCACAAAAAACAGTACCAATACCAGGCAGAGTAAAGCTACGATCATAGATATCAGGGCAAAATTGCGGATAGACTGCAAGTCATTGCCGCAGTCCACAAATACCAATAGTGTCTGCCCGTCCTCTTTGACTGTCATCTGATATTTGTACTGTCCGCAGTATCCTTTCTCCCTGCCCTTTTCCAGCACTTCATTGGCAAAGGCTGCTGCCTCCTCCTCTGTGACTGCAGCCACATGGGATAGATCGATCTGCATCTGTGAGGCCTCTGCCTCCCCGGACTCAGCCAGTGCTTTCGGTATCACGGCAGAAAAATATCTCGTCTCAAAAGGTGTCTCTTCTGACATCCGGTAGCCAAATAATCCGCCCCTTCCACGTATCCCATTGCTTTCCTGGCCCGTGGGCGGCTCATCCGGATCTTTCCCTTCCGTGCCCTGGCTGTCCGCGTTCTTCGGTATTGTATTCTCTGCAAGTCCAGGGGGACGGTTTCCCTTGTCCCCCTGTTTTGGGAAACTTCCCTCATTTTCAATCAACATTTCCAGAAGAATATCGGATTTTCCGGTTATCTGATAAATATTTAGGCCGTTGATCCCCCCCACCACCAACAGCAGAACAGCCAGCAGGGAAACCATAGTTATCACAACAAACTTTCTCTGTAGTTTTTTTATCATATGCGCACCTTTCCGCTCAGGCTTTTTTCTCCAGCTTATAACCGATTCCCCTGGCCGCCTTAATCTCAACAGGTGCCTCCAGATTCTGCAGCTTTTTTCTCAGGTAAGAGAGATAGACCCACACCACGCTCACCTCTGCTTCTGCATCAAATCCCCAAATCTTCTCCATGAACTGTTCGGCTGACAGGAACTGATTGGAATTTCTCATGAGCATTTCCATCATCTGGAACTCCTTGTTCCCCAGGCGGAGCGACTGACTTTTATAAGCCAGCTCGAAATTCTCCCTGTTTAAGGTCAGTCCTTCAAAATCCAGCACATTTGCCGAGAACTCTGACTTTCTTCTGGTCATGGCCCTGATCCTGGCAAGCAGTTCCTTCATGGCAAATGGTTTCGGAAGATAATCATCCGCCCCCATGTCAAGGCCTGTGACCCGGTCTTCGATTTCCCCTTTTGCAGTGAGAAGCAGGATGGGTACCGTGCATCCCTGCTTTCTAAGCGCTTCCAATACTTCAAGTCCGCTCATCTTCGGCATCATAATATCCAGGATAATGCCATCATACTCAGCCGCCTGGGCCCAGTCATAGGCATCCGCCCCGTTGTAAACCACATCTATAGAATAATTGTTGTGCTTCAGCACCGCTGCCAGCGCGTTTGCCAGTTCCTTTTCGTCTTCTGCGAGCAGTAAACGCATGTTTTTTCCTCCGTCTGTGTAATAAGATAGTTTCTTATCATTTATCTTAACATAAAAACCTTAAAAGAAACTAAAAAATTCCCGGGCCGCAGATAATCTTCTGCAGACCCCGGGAAAGAACACGGCATATCTCACGCTATTCTCTTATCTTTATCCAATAGGCTCCTTCTCATCACCGTCACTGTAAATATGTACGGCATAATTCACACCATCCTCCACGTAATACTCTACTTCTACACTGAGTCCGGATTTTATGATGACAGGACAGTCTACAATTGCCATGCCTATATCATAATTGACCGCTCTGTCTTCGCCCTCACCCCCGTATGTCCTTCCGCCTATATTCTCTTCATCAATACTCATAGTATTGCCGTTCACATTCAGCACATATCCGGCAGTCTCATAGGTCTCTCTGCCGCCTGAAGGATCATAATGTCCTTCTTCGTCCGTGTACGCATCCAGGTTCTCGCCGCCTTCGCCGGTATTCACCTGGCTGTCAGCCCCATTACTCACTTCTGGCTCCTCCTGGTTTTCAGCCTTATCCTGACCGCTATTTTCCTCTTTACCGGAAGCCTCCCGGCTGGCGGAATCCTCACTGCCCTCTGATGTATTTGTGTCTTCTGTCTTCTTATTTGGTTTTATAACCTTTGTCTCTTCCTCCTTTTTGTCCTTGTCATTTTTTACTGCCTTATCCTTCTTATCTGTGTCTTCCGTCTTTGTTTTCGTATCCTTGTCTTCGTTGCTGCTGCATCCTGCCAGAAGGCTTGCCGATAAGATCACCGCTGCAGCCATAGCCGCCAATTTTCCTGCTCTCATAATTTTTTCTCCTCGCTTATTTTTTTAGGGGTGGGTTTCATACATCCAATTCCGGCTGAAAATTATTTTCTCCGGAATCGGATGATATCCTGCATGGAATCTGCTCCGGTTCCCAGGCCTTTGCAAGCTTTCCATCCAAAAACCCAAATGTCTGGCGGTATATCACGCCGTCCCAAACCTCAGGGTTCTTCTCTGCCCCATTACAAAATACTCCCAGGCTGTATATGATATAACTCCCCTCATATCTCTCTACCTGCTGTACATGGGATGGGTGATACCCCAGCACCAGATCTGCCCCCGCTTCAACGGCTCTGTGTGCCCACTCCTCCTGGCTTTTGCCGGGCTTTTCGGCCCCTTCTTTGCCCCAGTTCATACACACTACAATCATGTGTGCGCCTGCGCCCTCAGCCAGCTTTATATTTTTGATCAGCAGTGCCTGCATATCCATGGATCTGTCAAGCACATCAATGCCGATGAAGCCAATTTGAATCCCATTTATATTTTTAAAAGAGACACGGTCATTTCCGAATGCAGCAACTCCCGCTTCGTTCAATGCGATAGCTGTATCATAGTATCCGTCCTGTCCGTAGTCCTTTGTTCTGTCATTTGCCAGGTTCACCAGGTCGATAGAACCCTCTTTGAAAATTTCTGCGTATTCTTTCTGTCCCTTTATGGGATGCTTCCTGGCCGCTGCAGTCTCATCTGACATGTCACCGATAAAATTTGCAACATTTATATCAGCTTTCTCCAGTTCTGTCTTTACATTCCGAAAAAAATATCCGGGGTCTTCTGCCCGTTCGTATGCCTCTAGAAAGCTTCCCTTTTCTCCCGTTCCCCGCTCATCACCAAAGATACAGGTCCCGACAGCTCCTATGGTCACCTTCGTCATCTTCGCCTCCAGCTCAATCTCCCGGGCTGCCTGTGCTTTTGATTCCCTCTTTGCAGATACTTTAGGCACAAACACCAGGAAGACCAGGAGCAGGGCTGCCATCACAAGAACACCTGATAAAAGTATTTTTTTGACACGCCTGACCTGGCGGACACGTCTTATTTTGTTCCTTCTGATCTTTTTATCCATATTTACCCCTCTTTTACAGCAAATGGCCGGATTTGCTGTCCATGTTTGGTATTATATAGAAAAGATGTTACCAATATAAGCCATCTTCTTTTAAGTTTGAACGACTTTAATTGAACAAACCAATGACTATTTTTTTAATGAACTGACAAAGTTTGTGACTATTTTTGCATTTCTATGTACCATAAAAAATAAATTCTTAACATGTCATAAGTCAAATATGTCATTATTCTGCTTTTTTTCCGCTGTTTAAGCCCCATTACAGATGTAATCTATGACAAAGCATGTCACATGTGTGTAACATTCTGTTATACCATAGATTTCACCCCTATATTATCAGATAATAAGACGTTTTAATAGACAACTACGTCAACGTGACCCATACATGCTCAAACGTTTTCTGGATTCTAAAAATTGATGAAGCGATTTTTGACTATCACTTTACAAAAAGGACACCAAAAGGGTGGCGGATAACTTTTCCATAAGAAACTGGTCGAGGAAGTTCATCTAAGTGCAGCATATATCGGAATGAAATTTCAAAATATGCGGAACAAATGCACTCTCTTGATCACAAAAGCCAGAAGGTACTCCAAGAGATCATTGAAATATTTTTAAAAAACTATCAAAAATCATAACCGACAATTTAAGACCAGCATCGGTTTTCCAGGAAACCGATGCTGGTCTTTGCATTCTCTCTCTTATTCTTCTTCCAAATCATTGGTCAGTTTAAATCTGTCCAATACATAGAACAGCAGGCTTAACAGCATCCCCACTACACATGCCAAAACCATACCTTTTAATTCAATCTGTCCAAATCTGACAGAAATTCCCGACAGACCGGTTACAAATATTACAGAGGTCAATGCCAGATTTCTGGATCGTCCGTAATCCACACGGCCGTCTACCAGGATCCGGATACCGGATGTACCGATCATACCATACAGAAGGAAAGAAATCCCCCCGATAACCGGACCCGGTATGGTGCTGATAAGTGCTGAAAGTTTGCCTACAAAGGAGCAGACAATGGAGAGTACCGCAGCACCGCCGATCACGTATACACTATAAACCCTGGTCACAGCCATAACGCCAATATTCTCGCCGTATGTGGTAGTCGGCACAGAACCGATAAAACCGGAGATCATGGTAGAGAAGTTATCCGCAAAAAGGGAGCGGTGCAGTCCCGGATCCTTGATCAGATCCTTTCCCACGATCTTTCCTGTCACGATCTGATGCCCAATATGTTCTGAAGCGATGACCAGAATAACCGGCAGAATGATCAAGATTGCCTGCAGGTTAAATTTTGGCGCAGAAAAGTTGGGCATTGCAAAAATGGAGGCATTTGCCACCTCTGTAAAATCTACGATACCACAGAGAAGGGCTGCCGCATAACCTGCGATGATCGCGATCAGAATAGGGATCACCGACAGAAATTTACGGAATACAACCGACCCGATCACGGCAACACCCAAAGTCACCAAAAACACAATGGCATTTTTAGGATTCACAGCTTCATCCAGCATCCCCGCATTGCTGGCTGCCGTGCTTGACAGTTCCAGACCAATAAGTGCCACCACCGGTCCCATAGCCGCCGGGGGGAGCACGATATCGATCCAGTCAGAACCGAACTTATAAATAATGAATGACAGTATACAGCCCAAAAATCCCACTGCCACAAATCCGCCCAGCGCATAGGCATACCCAAACTTACTGATGACAATGCTGGCCGGAGCGATAAAGGCAAAACTGGATCCCAGATATGCCGGCGCCTTCCCCTTTGTTATCAATATAAAGAGCAGTGTTCCCACGCCGTTCATAAACAGAACCACTGCCGGATTGATACCAAACAAAAATGGAACCAGCACAGATGCGCCAAACATGGCAAACATATGCTGGATACTGAGTGGTATCAGAAGTTTTGGCGGAACTTTCTCTTCCACCTGGATAATTCTTCGATTTTCCACAATATTTCTCCTCTCTTACATCCTTTTCGGTTTATTTTAACACAACAGGCTGTAATCTGCCATACAAAAATCGACGTTTTTACATGAATGGCAGCAATACTTGGCAAAAAGGCCTGCATGGAATTTTCATCCATGCAGGCCTTTCACCCAATCCCTATTTCATGTCCAGTTCAAACCCGAAATAACGCACCGCATTATTATAGGAAATCCCTTTCACAATTCTTTCCAGCATCTTCATATCCTTCGGATACTCTCCGTTTTCTACCCAGTTGCCAATCAGCTCACAAAGTATCCTTCTGAAATACTCATGTCTCGGATAAGAAAGAAAACTTCTGGAATCTGTCAGCATACCGATAAAGTTACCGAGCAGCCCCAGGTTTGCCAGAGATGTCATCTGTTTTGTCATCCCTGTCTTATGGTCATTAAACCACCAGGCGGAACCCTGCTGGATCTTACCCACAGCGTCAGAATTCTGGAAACATCCCACAATGGTTCCAATGGCTTCATCGTCATTGGGGTTCAGACTGTAGAGAACTGTTTTCGGAAGATTTCCTTTCTGATCCAGGGCATTTAAGTAATCCGCGATCTGTCCTGACGGCGCGTAATTGTTGATGCAGTCATAGCCTGTATCCGGCCCCAATTTTGCAAACATGCCTGTATTATTGTCACGCTTGCAGCCATAGTGAAGCTGCATGGCCCATCCCATCTCTGCGTATTTTGCAGCCACAAAAAGCATGAACGCAGTTTTGAACTTTAACTCTTCTTCCCTGGTAACAGGCTCATCATTCAGACGTTTCTGGAAAATGGCCTCTATCTCCTCGTCTGTTGCCGGAACATACATTACAAATTCCAGTCCATGATCTGATGCACGGCATCCCATCTCATTGAAAAATGCCATTCTGGACTTCAGGGCTGCCTTCAGATCCTCAAAGGACTGAATGTCCATATCGGCTGCCGATGCCAATGTTTCCAGATACTGGCCGTAATCCGGTTTTTCCAGGTTCATAGCCTTGTCCGGTCTCCATGCAGGAAGCACCTGAACCGGGAAGCTGTCATCCTCTGCAAGGATCTTGTGCCATTTCAGGTCATCTGCCGGGTCATCTGTGGTACAGATAAGTGTCACATTAGACTGGAGAATCAGATTTCTTGCGCTCATGGAAGGCTCCTGAAGCTTTTCATTGCACAGATTCCATACTTCCTCCGCCGTGTCTTTGTTTAACACACCTGTATATCCAAAGTATCTCTGCAGTTCCAGATGACTCCAGTGGAACAGAGGGTTGCCGATGGCTTTTTCCAGTGTTTCCGCCCATTTCTGGAACTTCTCCCTGTCCGGTGCGTCTCCTGTGATATAGCGCTCCTCCACACCATTGGAACGCATCTGACGCCATTTGTAATGGTCGCCGCCAAGCCACACCTGTGTGATGTTCTCAAACTTTCTGTCCTCTGCGATCTCCTGCGGATTGATATGGCAGTGATAATCAAGGACTGGCACTTTGGCCACAATATCATGATATAATTCCTGTGCCGTAGGGGTGCTTAAAAGAAAATCCTTGTCCATAAATTGTTTCATAAAAAACATTACCTCCTCTTTCTGCCGGACACCATTTTATGGGTACCTGCATTTATTTTTGCTTTATTTTATACATATCCCATCAGACTAGGCAGCCACAGACTGAGCTGTGGGATATAAGTTACCAGCATGAGCACAACGAAAATCGCTGCGAAATATATCAAAAGCTGTCTGAACACAGTCTCTATCTTGACATTTCCCACCTTAACACCAACAAACAGTGTAGTGCCCACAGGCGGCGTAATGGTTCCGATACAGAGATTGAAGATCAGCATGATACCAAAGTGGATGGGGTTCATGCCAAGTGCAGTACACACTGGAAGGAAAATAGGGGTAAAGATCAGGCAGGCAGGTGTCATATCCATAAAAGTACCTACGATCAGCAGGATCACATTGATCAGCAGGAAGATGACGATCTTATTGCTGCTGATGGCCAGCAGACCGTTGGATACGGCTGTGGGAATATTAGTAAATGCCATAACCCATGACATAATACTGGAAACACCGATCAGGAAAATAATAATACCTGTCATCTCAGCGCTTTCCTTGAAAATCTTCGGCAGATCCTTCAGGCTGATGGATCGGTAAAAGAACAGTGACAACACCAGACTGTACACCACCGCCACCACGGACCCCTCTGTAGCGGTAAAGATACCGCCGATAATACCGCCAATCACAATAATGATAAGCAGCAGACACGGAAGAGCCTGCAGTATGATTTTCATGGCTTCTTTAAATGTAAATTTTGTTTTTGCGCGGTATCCCTTTTTCCTGGCGATGAAATAGATGACCAGCATACATGCCAGTCCCCATAAAATACCGGGTATGTAGCCGGCCATAAAAAGCGCTGCCACCGAAGTTCCGCCGCTGACCAAAGAAAAAGTGATCATAACATTGCTGGGCGGAATCAGAAGACCGGTAGGTGCTGTGGCAATGTTGGCTGCTGCGGAGAAGTTGGGATCATATCCCTCTTCCTTTTCAATGGGACCGATAATAGAGCCCATAGCGGACGCTGCCGCTGTACCGGAACCTGAAATGGCGCCAAAAAGCATGTTTGCAATTACATTTGTCTGGGCCAGCGCACCGGGGGCACGTCCTGTGATGAGCTTTGCCAGATTGATCAGACGGACCGCAATACCGCCTTTGTTCATAATATTACCGGCCAGGATAAAGAAGGGTATGGCCAACAGACTGAATACGGAAATACCGGAGAAAATCCTCTGCGCGCCTGTGAGGACCGCAACGTTTGTATCCATGATCGGCAGTATGGCACACACAGAAGAGATGCCCAGCGCAACCGCGATAGGTACACCTGCCAGCAGCATGATGACCAGCAGAACCAATATGATCAATCCTGAAACTAATGCTGTATTCATAATCGAAACTCCTTTTCCTCAGATTATTCTTTCACTTCCCGATGCTCCTGCTCACAGCCTTTACACAAATCCACAATATTTAATATGGAATACAGCACAATGAGCACGCCGGAAAGCGGTACGACCGTATAGATGATACCCATGGGGATTCCCAGGGAAGCTGTCTTCTGGGTCATTGTAAGGTTCATAATGGTAGCTCCGCCGTAGATCATAACACTTCCGGCCAGGAGCATGATCAGGATTTCAATCACGATCTCTAGAACTTTTCTCTTTGTTCCTGTTATTTTGTCAGCCAGAAATCCCATACGCATATGGTCTCTCTTGCCAAATACATAGGCTGAGGCAAGCAGCGCCATCCAGGTAAAGCTATAGGTCAGAAGTTCCTCAGAAACTGTGCTCGGGCTGTTGAAAAAGTAACGGATAACGATCTGGTACGTTCCGATACACACCATGAATGCAAAAATAACAGCACAGGCAGAGCTTAAAATCACATTGATCCCTTTTCTGAAAGAATGTAAGGCATTCATTTACTCTTCCCCCTTTGCGTATTTCTCGTTGATTTCCTGGATATGGTCATACAATTCCTGTATGTTCGGATTCTCATTCAGCATGTCCTGCTGTACGTTGGATACTTTGTCCTTAAAGGCCTGTACATCCACATCTATGAACTCCACGCCCATTTCATTTTCCGCAATATTCTTTGCCTCATCTACCTGCTTGTCCCACTCTGTCATCTCCACCTCGGTGGACAGAAGCGCAGCCTGTTCAAATACATCACGCTCTTCATCGCTGAGTCCGTTTAAAAATTTCAGGTTTCCGATCAGCATATCCGGCACCATCTGATGCTTGTTGTAGGAGTAGTATTTTGCCACCTCTCCGTGTTTGTTGTTTGTAAGGGCAAGCTCATTATTCTCAGCTCCGTCAATAACGCCCTGCTGAATGGCTGTGTAAACCTCACCAAAGCTCATGGGGGAAGCCGCCGCGCCGAAAGCCTTCACCATATTCACACTGGCAGGGCTTTGCTGCACACGGATTTTCAGGCCTTTTAGGTCCTCAGGTGTCTGGATCGGTTTTTTTGCGTAAAAGCTTCTGGTCCCGGCATTGTACCAAGTAAGCACGCGGAAACCCGCCTCATCCGTGGATGCATAGACCTGATTCATATAATCCGTATCACCCATAACCTCATGGTAGGCTTCCTCGGAAGTAAACAGGTATGGCATACTGAACACCTCATACACATCGGCAAATGTCTCCAGATTGGCAGTACCCGCCACAACAAAATCAATCGCTCCTGTCTGTGTCAGCTCAATCGCTTTCTGGGCTGAACCAAGTATTTCATTGGGGAAGATCTGAACCTCATATTTATCTCCCAGATTCTCCTCCACATATTCTTTAAATTTTAAAAGTCCCAAATGCTCCGGATGTGTCTCAGACTGTGCATGGGAAATCCTGACGATCCTCTTCTCACTTTTAATAGAAGAACAGCCGCCCAGTCCCAGGACTGTACTGACACATAAAGCAAGTATAAAGGCTCTCTTTGATCCACTCATTATTCTTTTCCTTTCACTCTTTTCCTCTTCTTTCCGCTGAGATCTTAACATGCGGTTCCCTGTATCCTGTCAAAAATCTGTGGTGCACCGCTTTTCCAGACGGCACTGCACATATTTTCTATGCTCCACAGACTCTCCTTTTAAGACCTCCATCAGGGAGTCAATTGTCATCTTGCATAACAGATCCCCTCTGCCGTCTATGGATGAAAGCTCCGGCTCACATCCAATGGAAAGCTCTGAATTATTGTAACCTATAATACTGATATCCTGCGGCACAGACAACTTCTTTGCCCTGGCATACTTTACAGCGCCCACAGCCAGTCCGTCATCTGTTGCGATCACGCCGTCAAATTCCAGATCTTTTCTGGCCAGCAGAATATCCCGCACCAGATGGATTTCATTTTTAATATAGACCTTGCGTTCTCCCAGCACCGGAATGTCTGCTGCCTTTAGCGCATCCTCATATCCCTTCAGCTTGTGCATGGCACTGTATGAGTAGGAATCACTTAGAAAAAGTATCTGCTTTCTGCCGGAGGCGATCATAGCGGAGGCAGCATCATATACGGACTGGTAATCATCTGTGAGCATACAGTAGATGTTCTCCCCGTCGATGAAGCCGTTCATAATAAATACCGGGATCTCTTCGGAAGCTTTCTTAATATAAGTAATATCTTCTCCATACTCCTTGTCTCCCGCGTAGCAGGACCCTACAAGAAGCAGTGCGTCAATGCGCTTCTGCAGGATCATCTGCACAGAAATCTCCTTATCCTCCTGCTCGTACCCGCTGCAGTATAAGATGCAGTCATACCCATAATTTCTCAGGTTCTTTTCCAGATATGCCACAGCAGATGCCATATAATGATCAGAAACACTGGGACAGATGATCCCCACTGTCTTCATGGAGTTAAGGCTCATGCCTCTGGCAAATACATTTGGTATGTAGTCATTAGCCGCCATGACTGCCCGTACCTTCTCTTTTGTCTTTTCACTCACCTTGGGGCTGTCATTGACCACACGTGAGACGGTGGCAATGGAAACCCCTGCGAGTTTCGCGATATCGTATATATTCATAATTCCACTTTCCTTTCGCCGCGGAAGTGTAAGCCCTTACACTTTATTTTTCATTATACAGATAGAAAAAAGAAAAAGCAATTCTTTTTGCCTTCATATTTTTCACAAGTTTCCTCTTGTATTTTTGTGAATTTTTCATAAATTTCTTATTTTTTCTCGGATTTTGAAAAATCATGTTGACGGATTCCCCTGCAAGTTGTAAATTTAGTGTAAGCCCTTACATTTCTAACTTTCCTATAATTTGGAATCGGAAGTGTACATTATTAAGGAGGATGATAATTCCTATGCAGACTTATCTGAAGATCCATCCGGATGACAGTGCTGCCGTAGCGCTGGCACCCCTGACAAAAGGCACCTCTGTCCATTTGGACAACAAAGAGCTTCTGTTATCAGAAGATATACCCCAGGGCCACAAGTTTGCCCTGAAGGACATCCGGGCAGGGGAGACCGTTATCAAGTACGGCTCTCCCATCGGACTGGCCAAAGAGAACATTGCCGCAGGCTCCTGGATCCATACACATAATATGAAGACAGGCCTGGGAGAGCTTCTCACCTATACGTATCACAAGAAGGCTTCTGAACTTCTCCCCACAAAAGAACGCTTCTTTAACGGTTACAGAAGAAGCAACGGGCAGATCGGTGTCCGCAATGAAATCTGGATCATTCCAACCGTGGGCTGCGTCAACAACGTGGCCTCTGCCATCGAAAAACAGGCACAGATCTATAAGACCGGAACCATAGACCACATTGCTGCCTTTCCCCATCCCTACGGATGTTCCCAGATGGGAGATGACCAGGAGCACACACGAAGGATACTGGCAGATCTGATCAACCACCCCAATGCTGGAGGTGTCCTGGTGCTGGGTCTGGGATGTGAGAACAGCAATATCGGGGAAATGAAAAAGTACATTGGTCCCTATGACCCCAAAAGAGTCCGTTTCCTGGCTGCGCAGGAATCCGAAGATGAAATCGAGGACGGACTTGCCATGATCCGGGAACTTGCGGAGTATGCCGGCAGCTTTTCCAGAGAACCTGTCAACTGCAGGGAACTTGTCATCGGTATGAAGTGCGGCGGCAGCGACGGTCTGTCCGGTATCACCGCCAATCCCACCGTGGGCGGATTCTCAGATCTGCTCATCTCCAAGGGAGGCACAACCATTCTCACCGAAGTACCTGAGATGTTCGGCGCAGAGACACTACTTATGAACCGCTGTGCTGATGAGAAACTATTTTACAAGACTGTTGACCTGATCAACGACTTTAAAAATTATTTCAAAAGCCATAACCAGACCATTTATGAAAATCCGTCCCCGGGCAATAAAAAAGGTGGAATCTCCACTCTGGAAGACAAATCCATGGGATGCACCCAAAAATCAGGCAGCGCTCCGGTAAAAGGTGTCCTCTCCTACGGGGAGCTAGTAAAAGAAAAGGGACTGAACCTGTTAAGTGCTCCCGGTAATGATCTGGTTGCCTCCACTGCACTGGCCGCCTCAGGAGCACATATCGTCCTGTTTACAACAGGAAGAGGTACCCCTTTTGCCTCCCCTGTTCCCACAGTGAAAATTTCCAGCAACTCTGCACTTTTTAAAAAGAAGAGAAACTGGATCGACTTCGACTGCGGTCCCATGACAGAAGGCGTGGCCCTGGAAGAACTGAGCAGCCAGCTTTTCGAGTATGTACTCCGTGTAGCTTCCGGGGAAAAAGTAAAGGCAGAGGAGGCCGGTTTCCACGATATGGCTATTTTCAAACAAGGGGTTACCCTTTAACCGCATCCCATTTTGAGCAGTCTGTGTATCGGCTGGATTCTAATGTAAATCTATCAACAGGGGAATAAAAATCATGAAAAAACTCAGTTATCAGATATTAAAAGAAATGAACCACAGTGGTTATCTTCTCCCGGAGGCTCCTGAACGTGTCCTCCAGTTCGGGGAAGGCAATTTTATGCGTGCCTTTACTGACCATTTTATTGATGTGTTGAATGAAAAGGCAGGCTTTAACGGCAAAGTCGTTCTTGTACAGCCCCGGCCCAAACGCCCCGGCCACAGCCTGGCGGATGACCTGAACGCCCAGCAGGGACTCTATACCCTGTATCTGCGCGGCTTTGAGAACGGAAAAAAGGTCAGTGACAAGCGTGTCATCTCCTGTGTCAGCCGCTGTCTGAATGCCTATGCGGACTATGACGCAGTTATGGCCTGTGCTGCAAATCCCGACCTGCGCTATATCACCTGCAACACCACCGAGGCCGGAATCATATACGACCCTGCCTGTCGGTTTCAGGACAAACCGGCTTCCAGCTTTCCCGGCAAGCTCACCCAGTTTCTCTACCGGCGTTATGAGGTTTTCGGCAAAGAAAAGGGAAAGGGCTTTGTGATCCTTCCCTGCGAGCTTATCGCAGAAAACGGAAAAGAGCTGAAAAAATGTGTGCTTTCCTATGCCGCACAGTGGAACTTGGAGGAAGCTTTCCTTACATGGCTGGAGGAGGAGAACTTGTTCTGTTCCACTCTTGTAGACCGTATTGTCACCGGCTTTCCCAAAGGGGAGGAGGACGCACTGAATGAGGAAAACGGCTACCTGGATGCAGCCATGGATACCGGAGAGGTTTTTGCCTTCTGGGTCATTGAAGGACCTGCCGCTTTGAAACATGAGCTTCCTTTTGAGAAAGCCGGACTTCCGGTCCTCATCACCCATGACCACAGACCTTACAAGGAGCGCAAAGTGCGAATCTTAAACGGTGCCCATACCTCTATGGTCATGGGCGCATACCTGGCTGGATTTGATATTGTGCGGGACTGTATAGAGGATGATGTGGTCTGCGGATTTATGAATAAGGCTGTCTACGAGGAGATCATGCCCACTCTGTCTCTTCCCAGAGAAGAGCTGGAAAGCTTCGCTTTTGCAGTCACAGAGCGTTTCAAAAACCCATTTATTGACCATGCACTGTTGTCCATCTGCCTGAATTCTACTTCTAAATGGAAGGCCAGGGTTCTGCCCTCGTTGAAAGCCTATGCGGACCGGACGGGGGAACTGCCGCTGTGCCTTACAGCCTCCTTTGCCTTTTATCTGGCATTTTACAGAGGAGCGGAACTGACAGAGGCAGGACTTGCCGCTGTACGTCCAAATGGTGAAGTTTATACCGTATCTGATGACAGGAATGTACTCTCATTTTTTGCGGCACATAAGGATGATAGGGAAGAGGAATATGTGCATGCAGTCTGTGCCAATGAAGGACTCTGGGATATGGATCTGTGCTCTCTGCCTGGATTTGAGGCCGCTGTCACAGATATGCTGAAGAAAATCCGGCGAGACGGCACATACGAAGTGATGAAATCCGTCTGCTGATCCTGCAAATAAGAATCCCCCTATGGAAAACCGGAAGTTTCAGCTTTCCATAGGGGGTACTTTTATATTCTGGATCCAGATGACACCGCCGCATAGAATATACTTGTCTGCTGTTATCTGCCCGCCTTTTTCTCTGCAACCGCACAGATTGTGGTATCTCGCCCGGTAAAGGCCTTCCCAGCCACATCATCATAAAAACCTATACAGCAAAGTCCTGCACTCTCTATCTCCTTTTTCAGAGACTCTCTGCTGTACCGCTGATTCCAAAGATTATAGCAGTGACAATCCTCTTCTGTGACCACCAAATACTGTTCCAGGGTATTGGCTGTCTCCGGATATTTGTAATTGCGCTGGATGAGCACATGAGGCCCGGCTGACCAGAATCCCTCCTCCTGATACTGAACGGTCTCCAGTTCTTGAAAAGGCAGAGTCTCGGTAAAGCCGTCAAGAATAAGAATCCCGTCCTGTTTCAGTGCTCTTTTTATTTTGCCCAATAGAGTTTTCCTGTCCTTTGGAGGCAGTACACCGAAATCACAATAAATCAAGGTTATGACATCAAATGCCTCCTCATAGTCCATTTCTAGATAATTTTTATATTCATATCGGATGTCCCTTTTTGTTTTGGAAGCGTATTCTTTGGCGTATTGAATGGACCGCCTGGAAAAATCCAGACCTGTCACCTGGAATCCTCTGTCATCAAACAGTTCTGCATAAAGTCCCGGTCCGCATCCCAGATCTAATAGCTTCTTTCCCGCTCCACCCCTGCAGCGCTCTGCAATCCAATCCGCGGATCTTTGTATAAACGCATGCTTCCTGGTCGCCCCTTCCACATCCGGGTCCAGATGTGCCTCCAGCATATATCTGGAAATATTTTCATCATCCCAGAAAGCGGAGGAGCTGGCTTCGTATACCTGTGGTTTTTGTTTCATAAACCCGAATAGTTTCCTGCTGATATTTTCCAAATACTTTCTCCCTGTCCTTTTTTACTGTGTCTATCAGTTTCCATCGCTGCAGTTTGCCGCATCAATGGCGATCACTGTCAGCAGTCCGATCAGTTCATCATCCCGGCAGGCATAGTCGATCACATAAGTGTCTCCCCAATGAAACGGCTCTTTCCTGATATGCATGATCGGACAGCATTCCTGGCGGACATCATAATCCCACTCCAAAAAATCCCCTTCCACTCTCCAATCATTATAGTCAATCTCATATTTTGGCTTGAACAGCGAAAAACGCTTTTGTATGCTCCCCAGAGTCCTGCCCTCCACAATCAGCTCAAATCTGGGCATGACAGTCATCAGCTTCTCTCTCACCATACCCACTTCCTCACCGGTGTCGTGACGGTAAATGTGTATCTTATGGCCAATGGAAAGAAATTCTCCCTTGACGAAATACTTCGGCGTTCCATTCTCATCGTACACATCATAGGTATCCGTCCAGGAAAACACTCTCTGTTTTATCAGTAATTTCATAAATCCATCCTCCGTCTGCACTTTTTTACCATTCAAGCAGCACAGCTCCCCAGGTTAGCCCTGCTCCAAATCCTGACATGACGATCTTGTCCCCCTTTTCCAGCCTTTGATCACGGTTCATCTCATCCAGCAAAATAGGAATACTAGCTGCTGACGTATTGCCGTGCCGCTCCAGATTGACAGGAAATTTCTCCTCCCCCTCCTTCAGCCTCTTTGCCACAGACTGGATAATTCTGCTGTTTGCCTGGTGCAGAACATAATATTTTATCTCTGCCTTCTCTGTCCCATTCTTTTCAAGTACCTGCGTGATACACTCCGGCACTTTTTTCACTGCAAATTTAAAGACAGGCTGTCCGTCCATGGCCACATAGTCCGCTTCTTGTGCACCAGGCACCAACAGGTTTTTCATCTGGCGGGCACCGCAGGTAAGAACGCTGTCACCTCTGCCGTCTGACCACTGGACCATATCCATAAACCCGGTTTCATCAGCTTTTACCACAACAGCACCTGCCCCGTCCCCGAACAGCACACAGGTACCTCTGTCCTCCCAGTTGAGGAGCTTAGACATGGTTTCCACTCCGATGATCAGGGCATTTTGATAAATTCCGCTTTTCATATAGGCCTGAACAGTATTGAGCGCAAAAATGAATCCGGAGCATGCCGCGCTCAGATCAAATCCCACGGCCTTCCAAGCCCCGATCTCCTTTTGCACCTGACAGGCAGTATTGGGGAAAAAAGAATCCGGCGTGCAGGTAGCCACTATGATCAGCTCCACATCCGCGGCGTCCATCCCGGCATTCTCCAAAGCACTTTTTGCGGCACGGTATGCCAGAATTGTTGTATTTTCTTCTTTCGCAATTCTTCTCTCCCGGATACCGGTCCGTGTGGAGATCCACTCATCGTTTGTATCTACCACCTTAGACAGATCGTCATTTGTCACAATATTCTCAGGAACTGCACTGCCTGTTCCGATTATCCTAGCTACCATACTCATCCTACCTCTTATTCTATCATATTTTCACCGGTTTGCATCCGGGAATTCACTTAAATCATCAAATAGTTTGATTATCAAATCTTTTCTTTCAAAGTATACTAAGAAAGAGGCCGTTTGTCAACTACACAAACGGCCTCCTGCCTATTATTTATAGTAACCGTTTGCTGTTCGCTTTATATCCAGTTACTATTCATCTTCTTTATAAATTTTCTGTATTTCCTGGGAAAGTTCCCGGCTCAGATCATCCAGGTCGATTCCTGTTCCCACGCCTCTGTATGCAGAGCTGTCCGGCTTTTGCCCGCGGTTATAGTCCTGCTCCCGCAGCTTTGCCATATCCGGGATTTCTCTTGTCTTTTCCCCCGGCTCCTCTGCCTGTCTGCGCGGTGCCTGGGCGCTGTTCTGGTTTCCGCTTCTTTGTTTTCCGCCTGCCTGTCCCCTGGAAGGGGTTCTGCCTGAGGTTGTCTGGTTCCGGTTCTTCTCCGTGGTTTTATATACGGTTTTCTTTTTTGTCTTCTTTTTTCTGCCCGGCAGTGACGGAAGGCTGAATTTCCGTTTCTTCCGGTTAAACAGGGGGTCTCTGCTGCTGCCTCTGCTCTGCTTTTTCTCCCTATTGCGAAGAAGTGGTGCTGCCTGCACCGCAATCCCAAGGAAAGCCAGGATAAGCCCCAGCAGCCAGGTCCCCCCACCGCCGTCTTTGCCTGTCATGGAAAACAGGATCCTGATGGCTCCCAAACCACCGCAGAAGCCTGTAATGCCAATGATCACATACTCCTCATATCCTACTGCCATGGTCGCAGCAAAGATTCCAATGGCAATACAGATGATCCTGCCTGTATTTGTAGGTGCGCTTAAAAAAGAATTGGCCAGCGCATATACAAGACCTGCACACAGCACAAAAATCCCCAGCTTATAGAAGATCCAGGCAAGTGCACCCAGCACTACAGCCCCGGCAATTCCGGCTATCACCGCGTATTTTGCCTCATGCAGAAAATAGTAGCCTGCGATCCCGCCGCCGGCAGCACCAATGATAAACCCAAGGATACTGCCCCAGATCTTCCTGAGCTTGTAGCCCATAAAACAATTCAACAGGGCAAAGACAAGCCCTGCCAGCATAATTCCCGTCGTATACTTTTCCATAACATTCCCATACTGGGAAGTCACAATGTTTAAAATATCTGCCGGATTCATATCGATCACCTTACCCCTTATCTGTTATGTATTCAATCTCCGCCTGCAGTCCCACCTCTGCCCTTTACAGAACTGTGACCAAGGCGCCAGCCACTCTCTCCCCTGAAGCTGTTTTTTCACCACTGCTGTTTACTTTTGCTTTAAATATATATTTTTGATATATCTGAGGGTCTCTTTTTCCCCTTTCTCCGCCAGCATACGGAGGAGGAATTCCAAATCCTCATTTGTCTTCTCATGTACAAACCAGAGCCTCTCCCTGCTTTTTAAAAAATATGCCAGCGGCGCCTGGTCTGTATACGTTCCGGGATTATAGACCCTGGAAGCGCTGATGCGGTCCATGACCATCTCTGCAATGTATTTCTTCGGCATAGGGACACCCTGAATGACTGTGTCGCAGTTCACTCCGTAGTCCACCCAGTGCTCAAAATGATGTTTATTCCTTCCATAGTGATGAATCCAGGAGGTAGACAGCCCTGTGTCTTCCCTCTCCGCATTATTTGGACTTCTGTTGCCCTGATAATACCTGCATCCAACTGAAAACTCTGTCCAGGAATACTTTGACAGGTCATGCAGCAATCCCTGTCGGTACAGACCTATTTTAAAACAGTAGCGCATGACCAGCAGCTTATGGCTGGTAATTGTCTTGAAATGTGCCCATATATGCATTACGCTGTTTCCTGCTTTCCGATTAATATTGCAATAGTTCTCGACGGCACCTCCACAGCGCTTTTACCCTTTCCCTTCTGCTTTGCCGTCTTCACATCTGCCTCTGTAAAAACCTGATCCTCCTGCCTGCTGGTGCTCACTACGAATTTCCACACAGCTCCTTTCGGAAGATTAGGCAGTGCAAATTCATGGGGCATCCAGTGCAGGTTGTAAGCCACAAATAAAAACTCCTTCTCCTGCTTCCCATAATCTCCGCAGTACATCATCCCCAGATGCCGCAGATTTCTCTCACAGGGCGCATACCAGGCCTGTGCCCCGTGGTAGGACAGGTCAGGATAGCCAAGTGCCCTATAGTCCACACCTTTGAGTTCCTCCTGCATGTGCAGAATATAGTATTTCTTTCTGAAGGCAATGGCCTCTTTTACAAATTCATACAGCGCCTGATTGGATCTGAAGGCGTTCCAGTCAACCCATCCGATCTCATTGTCCTGGCACCAGGCATTGTTGTTTCCCTTCTGGGAATTTCCAAATTCATCCCCCTGAAAGATAAGCGGTGTTCCCTGGCTCAGAAGAAGCAGCAAAAAGGCATTCTTAAGCTGCTGCAGCCTGAGTCCCCTGACTGTTTTTTTCCTGGTCGGACCCTCAGCTCCACAGTTCCAACTGCAGTTATATTCCATGCCGTCCCTGTTGTCCTCTCCATTGTCCTCATTGTGCTTCTCGTCATAGGACACCATATCCATCATGGTAAATCCATCCTGATCCGCCAGATAATTGATGATCCCCGTCTCTTTTGGATTCCTCCGGTTCCGGTAGATGAAATCCTCCAGCATGTTCTCATCACTTTTCAGGAGATGGCGCATGCAGTAGAGGAATCCTTCGTTGTACTCCGCCACATTCTTGAAGGCAGGTACCTTCCCCTGGTACAAATAGCCGCCGTCCACATCGTGAAAGAAAAGCTTCGTTCTGGTCAGCAGGGCATCTTTTACCAGAATCTCCTGGCAGATACCGCTGCCCATCAGATGAAATCCATCCACATGGTACTGCAGCTTCCAGTAATGCAGGATATCCAGCATTACAGAGGGGCTTACTGAACCGTCAAAATAAAACTCCATCAAACATTCCATCCCTGCCTTGTGAAGGGACTCCACCAGATGAGAAAATTCCCTCATAGGGCGGTCTGTGGCACAAAAAGATGCCTTGGGCGCAAAATAACTGGCCTCTCCTGTATATCCCCAGCAGTTTATCTGCTTAGGCGCACTGTCCTCGAAGACACCACTCTTGCCGCCATTTTTCTCATAGGCACTGCTTAGGCGGGCATAGGGATGTTCCGGCCGTCTCTCACTGCTCTGTTCCCTTGCTGTCTCCCTGTAATCATAGGCCGGCATCAAGAGCACTGCTGTGACACCCAGATTTTTCAGATATTCTATCTTCTGTTCCAGGCCTTTAAATGTTCCTTTTAAACGTACCCCGGAATTTTTCTGCATGGTATATTCCCGCACCTGCAGCTTATATATAATGGAATCTGACAGCGAATAAGATTTAAAATCGCCATCCTGCCATCTGTATTTCTCTCTTCGGAAACTGCACCGGATAATGTCTGTCTCTTCACTTTTGGGCTGTCCGAACCGGCCTGTACCGGACAGGCAGACCGCGTAAGGGTCCTGTATCACTTTATTGCCGATACGGTAATTATACTCATACCTGTCAGGGGAAATACCTTCTATACAGACAGAAACCATATTTCCTATCCTTTTTTCTTCTGAAAGGGGAATCTCCTTCACCGGCATTTTCTCCCCTGTATGGTACAGAAGAAGGAAAGCCTCCTCCCCATCCGGAACAGAAACTGTAAACTGATACCCTTTTTCTGTCCTGGCAACTCCCGGTTTTCCCGGATATACCGGCAAAGCTTGTATCTCCTTTGATGCCTCGTCTATTCTCTTCGTCAAGCTGTCCACCTCATTTCAATTTCTCTTGTTCCGAACACAGGACCTCCATCCTGTCATGCACTGCCGGCGCGTCCTGCTCATCTGTCATGGTTATGATCGTGTCACTGGCCATTAATATAGTACGCCCTTTTGGGATCAGCTCTGTGCCGCTCCTCTGCACAGCCACCAGAAGGCAGTTTTTCGGCCATTCGATCTGTTGTACCATTTTATTTTGAAGCTCGCAGTTATGACGGACCACAAACTCCTGTAATATTTTTTCTCCTGTTTTCTCCGGCACATGCTCGCCCCGCTTTCTCAGTAGGTTTTCCAGAAGGCTCTCATAAATAGGCTGTGATTTCACAGCGGTTGCCACCAGAAAAGCTACAATAGACACTAAAGACAGAGACAGCATCTGGCTCACGCTGCCTGTCATCTCAAAGATCAGGATAATACCTGTAATAGGCGCCCGCACGATCGCCGTAAAATACCCGGCCATTGCCAGCATGATCAGATTGTTCAGATAAGCCGCGTCAAGTCCCAGGTACTGCACTGCAAAGGTTCCGTATGCTCCGCCGATCAAGGCCCCCAGTACCAACAGAGGAAAGAAGATTCCTCCCGGCGCACCGGACCCAAATGAAATGACAGAAAATAACAGTTTCATCACAAAAAGCAGAAGGATGGTGGTAAACATCGCATTGCCCTCTGTGATAATATCAATAATGTTATGCCCGCTGCCCAAAATCTCCGGCATGATAAACCCCAGGGCACCTGCCAGCAGAAACGGAATGAGAAGTCTGGTCGTCTCAGCTCTCTTTCCCTGTATCTTTCCAAATAAAGACTGCACAAAAAGCGTCATCTTATTATAGAAAGCTCCCATCACTCCCAGGATGATTCCCAGAACGATAATATGTCCGTAATACTTCGCCGGAATAGAGCCTGTTATCTCAAACTGAAAGACAGAACGGAATCCCAGAAACCTGGAGGATATGTAATCTGCCGTAATAGACGCTGTCATGACAGACACCAGCACAGACACTGAAAAATTCTTGTGGATCTCCTCCAGAGAAAACATTACGCCTGCCAGCGGTGCATGGAATGCAGCCGAAAGACCTGCGCTGGCACCGCAGGTAAGAAGGAACTTTTCTTCTGTCTTGCTCCTGTCCAGTATCTTTGATACTGCCTTTCCTGCCATAGCTCCAATCTGTATGGAGGGACCCTCTCTTCCAAGTGACAGCCCTGCAAACAGTGACAAAAAACCTCCCAGAAATTTTGCAGGCAGCACTCTCCACCAGACCTGATTTAACTTTCCTGCCATCTCACCTTCCACCTGTGGAATACCACTCCCGGAGATGAATGACTCATATTTTACCAGACGCCCTACAATACAGGCCAGAATAAACAGAACCAAAAACCAGCATCCCGCGATCAGGGGATACTTTCTTCCATATTCAAGGACAAGATTCATACCCCTGCCCGCATACTCCAGAAGCACTCTGTATAAAAGCACCACAAGTCCGGCCACGATCCCCACTAAAAAGCCTTCGGCTGTCAGAATGGACTTAAAATGCTCTGCTCTCTTGATCACATAGGAAGTGTCCCGCTTCACAATGATTCCTCCCTCTTTGATACCTCGTACGCAATCGCCGGGAACCCCAGCGATTCTCTTGTCTTCTTCTGAAGACTACTCTCATTATACGTGTGACCCCATAAAAATGCAATCGCCAATTCGTAACTGTTGCAATCTTTTCTTTAATCTGATAGTATGAAAGCAGTCCAAATGCAGTGTTTTGCCGTATTTGGAAAACCGAGAGGTGAGAGTTTGGCAGGCCTGCGCATCTGCTCTGCTGAACCCTTATACTGAAAGAAAAGAAGAGAGGTAACACATATGAGTGAAGAAACATTCACAGCAAATATCGGCGGCTGCGACCCAAGCGACTGCGCTTCCTGCAGCTCAAACTGCTCCAGCGCCGGCAAAGGTTCCATTCCCAGGGTTCCAAACCCCACGATCAAACTGACCCTGGAAGACAACACCGTTCTGGAGTGCGCAGTGCTCACCACATTCCCGGTGGAAGACTTCGGTGAGTTTATTGCCCTTGTTCCCCTCGACAAGGACGGTAAGAGCACATCAGGAGAGACTTATCTGTTCCGCTACGCGGAAGACGAAGAGGGCAATCCTGTAGTGACCAATATTGAACGGGAGGATGAGTACATGGCTGCCGCAGAGAGTTTCCATGAATTTATTGCCGGTCTTCCCAGTGAACAGGATATGGAAGAAAAAGAGTAACAATGATGGTAACTGTAAAGATACCGTACCGTTACAAATAATCTCCTGCGGAGGATCTGCCATGCATGATTTTAAAATCTGGGACAGCCATGTTCATCTCTTTCCCCCTGAGATTTACCAGAACTGGGAGAAATACGCTGTCAGGGACAACTGGTTTGCCCTTCTCACAAAAAAGCCGGAAAACGGCAAGGGAACCGAAGAAGCCTGGGCCAATGCCGAGGAAGCTCTGGAATGCGCAGACAAAGCAGGCATTTACGGTCTTGTCATGCAGGGGTGGTACTGGAATGACGAAGGCCTGATGACCATGCACAACGATTACATGGCTGACATGATGAAACGCCATCCCGACAGACTGAAAGGCTTTATTTCCATCAATCCCAAATTCCGCGAAAAAGCCATCTCCGAAATTGAGCGGTGTGCCAAACTGGGCTTCACCGGTATCGGAGAGCTGGGTCCCGGGGGAAACGGATATGATTTTGAAGATCCCGATCTTATAGACGTTCTGGAGTGCGCACAGCATTATGGTCTTGCCGTATGCATCCACTGCGGAGAACCGGTGGGCCATGCCTATCCGGGCAGGGATTTTACAAGCCTTGCCCCCATTCCAGGGCTGGTGAAAAAATACCCGGATTTAAAGCTTATTTTAGCACATATGGGGGGCGGACTGCCCTTCTATGAAATGAATCCAAAATACAGCGGAAAGTTTGAAAATGTATATTATGACACAGCCGCCAATCCCCTGCTCTACCACATCCGAAGCTTTCGGGCTGTCATCTCCATGATCGGCAGCAAACGGCTGCTTTTCGGAAGTGATTTCCCGCTGCTCCTCTATCCCTCCAAATGCAGGGAGATGGATTTCTCCATGTTTGTGGAGGATATCAGAGAACATGCGGAACTTACACAGGAAGAGTGGAATGATGTGATGGGGGATAATCTGCTTCGGTTTCTGAAATAATGAAATGGATTCCATGAATTGCCAGCCGGAAGAATACAAGTATATCCGGCTGGCGCTTTTTGTTTTGTCATATTGCGCAGATAGGATTTCCCCAAATTTCTGCGCTTTTACTGGACTATCCGCACGAATATCGAACAGTTCCGCTTAGATTTATTATTTCTGTAGGAGTTCTTTGATCCGCTCCAGCGGAATATCTAACTTTTCTGCAACTACTTCCGGGGGAAGAATGTCAAGAAAACGGACCGCAGCATTTTCCAGACCCATCTGTTTTCCCCGCTGTTCGCCTATTTGTTCGCCTTTTCGCTCGCCTTTTCGCTCACCTTCTTTTTTTGCATCTTCAGTCAACATACTGTACAGCCATGTCATACTAAGCACCTCCTTAATCTCTTCCAATTCCTCTTTTTTCAGGAATTTTTCCGCCAACGTGTACAAAATAGATTCCGTTTTCTTTAGTTCCTGCGTTGCCTCCTGGCTGGCCGTAAGCCGAAAAGCCCGCTCAATCTTGTCTTTCTGGGAAAGTTCGCCTCCTAATAAGGGAAGCAGGGAAAGCTTTGCCAAATCTTTTCGCGATAGTTTCCTGCCCTCTTCTTGTTTCTTTTCCAGTTTTCTTAGAAGTTTGTCACCATCTCTGTCAGACAACATAACAGGGACCACTTTATAAGTGTTTTTACCACATTTCATAGTTGTTACAGGATGTTTTACGCTGCCGCTATATATAACATAGGTAACAACATCCATTCCAAACTGATAGCTGATAATACTCTCATAAAGCCGGAACCGCCTCATATCCTCGATTCCTCCATCCCTGCTCTGGAACTCCAGATGGCCGCAGGAGTCATCTTCCATGATCAGATTCAAATCCTCATAGAATTTTTTTAGTTCCAGATGGATACTCTCTGTGGGAGCTATCCCTCTGACCTTCTGCTTCACGCCCGCCATAGGCAGCAGTTCCCTGGCAAAGAAAGACACTGCGGTCTTCATAGCCTTATCTTCATGTTCCGAATGGACAGGGAACTTCTGACGCACAGCGGACGGCCTGGATTTTTTCACTGTACCTCCTTACAGGCACTCTGAAAAAGCATCCGCTTACACAGCATCGCATTTGTAAATATATACAGACATATTATGTCTTTTTCTATACTATAGCAAATTATTATTTTGCAGGCAACGGTTTTACCATGATTTTTATTTTTTAATTGTTTAATTTTTTATTTCAATGAGATTTTGTCCTGAACCGGACATATAAGACTTTTATTATGAAAGATAAATAAGAAAAGTATAGCAAAGCGGATAATCTAAACAGAGAATACCGTTGTCTGAAAAAGGTGCTGCGCTGCTGTTATAAACAGTATATGAAAAAACCGGATAAAAAACAAGAGTTATTTTCCGGTTCCTGTATTTTACAGCAGCAGCTATTTTTGTTCACAGCCGCTGTCCCGCCAGGTATTGCCTGCAAATGCAAGGCAATACCGAGGCAGCTATCTGAATCACCACTGGATCTCCACGGAACCTTCTCACTCTGCCAGGCTTGGAATCTCCACCTGTATCTCCACATCTCTGCTATAATCCACATTGTCAAGATGAAAACCGAACATGTGATAGAAATCTTCCCAGTACCCTTCAATATCAGAAAGCTGTTCCACATTCTCTGTATTTACTTCCTTCCAGCAGTCCATAACCGCATCCTGTACCTGAGGCGCCAGTTCCCAGTCATCCATGCGGATGCGTCCCTGCTGGTCTGTGGGGATCTCCTCCTGAAAGAGTTTGTCATGGAACAGACGTGAAATCTGCTCAATGCATCCCTCATGTGTTCCCTGCTCTTTCATCACCTTATAGAGAATGGCAAAATAAAGGGGCACAATGGGGATTGCTGCGCTGGCCTGTGTCACAAGGGCTTTATTCACAGAAATATATGCGCATACACCGGGATGCTTTTCCTGTATCCTGCCTGCGGTTTCTGTCAAATGCTTTTTCGCCTGTCCGATGGTTCCTTCTGTATAAATAGGATAGGTCAGTTCCGGACCGATGTAAGAATAAGCCACTGTCACAGCGTTGTCAGAGAGCACACCGGCATTTGTCAGGGCATCCATCCAGTCCATCCAGTCCTCACCGCCCATAACTTTGATCGTACCTTCCAGTTCCTCTTCATTAGCGGCTTCTACTGTCTTTGTCACGATGGTATTGTTTCTCAAATCCAGGCTCTTCTCTGTAAAAGCACCGGTTGTGGTCTTTAACGTGGAAGACCAGGTTTTATTATCTGCAGTAGTCCTTCTGGGTGCTGCCAGACTGTAGATCACCATATCCACCTGACCCAGATCCGCTTTGATCATCTCAATGGCCTGCTGCTTTACTTCTGCTGAAAAGGCATCTCCATTGATGGATTTTGCGTAGAGTCCCTCCTCCTTCGCAAACTTTTCAAAAGCTGCCGTATTATACCAGCCCGGTGTAGCAGTCCGCTTGCCGGAAGACGGCTTTTCAAACATAATACCAATGGTAGACGCCTGACATGCAAAAGCTGCCGTGATTCTGCTTGCCAGCCCGTATCCTGTGGAAGCACCGATCACCAGCACCTTTTTCGGTCCACGCACCTCTCCTTTTCCCTTTACGTACGCGATCTGCCTTTTCACATTTTCCCTGCATCCTTCCGGATGTGCTGTTGTACAGATAAATTCCCTTACCTTTGGTTCAACGATCATTTCCCTATCCTCCGACTTTCTAATATCTTAAAGCTGAAAATTCTTTCCACTTACTTTTATCTTCTAATAGTTTGATTACCAAAGTATATTATCACAAATACACATGAAATGCAACCCGGTAATTTTATTCTGTTTCCCTATTGACAAAGCGACACTAGTGTCGCATAATTAAAACCAACACATATACCGCAAATGAGGTGATACCCAATGGGGACAAAAGGAGAAAAGACAAAACGGATTATCTGTGAGAATGCCTTCCAGTTGTTTGCAGAAAAAGGTTTTAAGGACGTAACCATGAAGGATATCTGTGAAAAGACAGGACTCAGCCGCGGCGGCCTCTACCGTCATTATGAAAATACCGGCCAGATTTTCCTGGAGATCATCCGTGTACTGATGGCAGACCAGCAGAACGAATTTGAGGAGAAAATAAAAAAGAACACTCCAGCACGCCAAATCTTATGTCAAGTGCTGGACCGCTATGAGGGAGAAATGATTGACAGCCAGCATTCTCTCAGCATTGCAATCTATGAGTTTTTCAGCAGTCCTTCTATATCTAAAAGCAGCAATTCCATTCAGCAGCAGTATGAGGCCTCAAAAGAGATGTGGACTGCCCTCATCCAATACGGGATACAGACAGGCGAATTCTGCCCGGTGGATCCGGAAGCCGTCTATGACCTGATCGTATTTTCTTATCAAGGTGTCCGTATGTACAGCAGACTCATGGAAATAGACGACGCCATACCGAAACGGATCACCAGCCAAATCAAATCTCTGTTATTGATAGAAAGGAAGGAAAAATGAAAACAGTATTTTACAGAAATGAACTTTTGGACCGGGCCTTTATAAACCCTTCAGATGCAGTAGACCCTATACCCGGTTTTCCCAAAATTTGTGTATCCACATATTCACGGAAGATCATCGAGAAATTCGCCTCCCTTGACGGTGTGCAGATCATCGCACATCTGTATACCGCCAACGGATGCACACCTATCTATAAAATTTCATATAGGGGCAAGGAGATAGCCTTTTATATGTCCCTGGTAGGCGCCCCCGCATGTGTCTGCGGTTTTGAGGAGGCCGCCGCCATGGGCGCTGAAAAATTTGTATTCTTTGGCTGCTGCGGTGTCCTGGATGACAAGGCTGTGGAAAACCGGCTTATCGTCCCCACCGGAGCCGTACGGGATGAGGGAACCAGTTACCACTATCTCCTGCCCTCAGAAGAAATACAGCCTGACAGCCACTCCACAGATATATTGAAGTCATGCATGGAAAAGTGCGGATATCCCTATGTCTGCGGCAGGATTTGGACGACAGACAGTATATACCGGGAAACACCTCAGGAAATCGCCGCCTGGAGAGACAGCGGATGCATCGGCGTGGAAATGGAATACTCTGCCCTTCTGGCAGCGGCAAGGTTCCGCGGTCTACCGCTGATCCAGTTCTTCTACGGGGCTGACAATCTGGACTGTCCCACATGGCAGCCCCGGGATCTGACTGACTGGGGTCTAAATGGCGCTGAAAAATATATGGCCCTGGCCTTTGAATGTGGTTTGGCCATGTAAATAAGAGTCCGGTTCCCAAACAGAACCGGACTCTTATTATGACTACTCGTAACTGTAAGGATACTGAGCAGTTACTAATAAATTTATTTTGTTGTACTTCCAAATCCTCCGTTTCTGACTTCACACACATCGTCATCAACGGTAATTCCGTATTCCACAAAGATTCCCTGTGCAAAGCCGGTGCCGGCCTCCACGCACACTGTTTTTCCTTCGTTGGAATCGTTGGTTATCTTTACAAAGATATGGCCCTCATTGTCTGAGTAAAAATAATCGCTGTCGATAATGCCAACTGTATTGTTGAGCTGCAGACGGTATTTGAATCCCAGCCCGCTTCTCGGATACAATTTGAGTACCCATCCTTCATCCATCTCAGCCCGGACCCCTGTGGGGATTTTTACGGTCTCACCCGGTTTCAGTTCAAAAGAGAGGGGGCTGTAAAAATCATACCCGGCACTCCCCGCAGTTGCTCTCTTAGGAAGCTGGATACTGTCATATACTGCTTGGATCTCCGCCTCTGTGGCTTTGTCAAAGGTATCTTTCCATCCTTTTGCAAACTGTTCTCTGCTCACTTTATGAAACTTTGCTATTCTTCTCATGTTCATCTCCTGTATGTTATTTTTATCTACTGTCTCAAAGTAAAATCCCTAAATGCTTACTCATGCAGCACCACGCTGCCCTCCTCCAGGGATTTCTGTACGTCGATCACCCTCTGATTGGAGCTTCCCTTCCATTTTAGGGCAATGTCTTTCTTCTCTGTGTCGAATCTGCCGTCTACCAGCACGTCCAGGTACCTGAGTATCTCTTTTCCCTGAAGCTCCTCCCACAGATATCCGGTATAAAGCCATATGGTCTTGGCCGGATATTTTTCCTTGATCTCTTTTGCAAGTGCTGTCACTTCCGGCACATTTTGAAAATAAAGGGGATCTCCCCCGGAAAATGTGATTCCGGATATGTAGCTTTTACCCAATTGTTCAAAAAGCTCTTCTTTTGCCGCCTCATCAAAGACAAGACCGCTTTGGGGGTCCCAGGTAATGGGATTTTGACAGTCTTTACAGCAATGGGAACAACCGGATACCCATAAAACCACCCTCAGTCCGTCCCCGTTCAGCATGTCATCTTTTGTGATATTGTGATACCTCATAAAGTTTCCCTCCTGCCGAATATGCGTGACACCTAAATGTGTCCCTATATGTCCCTATTTTTGCAGCAAATGCTGTATGATAAGATAGGAAAAGGGAGAACCGGCAGCCTAAACAGCAGGCAGCCTGACTCTCCCCTCAATATTTTAACGAATTACTGTGCGTCCTTCGGCACGTCCTTGATGCTGAAGCTGATCCTTCCCATCTTGTCCTTGCCCATGCAGATTACCTTTACCTTGTCGCCAAGTGTCAGGACATCCTCAACGCGGTTGATCCTCTCTTTGGCAATTTTAGAGATATGAACCATACCTTCTTTGCCGGGAGCAAATTCTAAGAATGCACCGAAATCTTTGATGCTCACAACCTTGCCTGTGTAAATCTGGCCTTCCACAAAATCAGTAGTGATCACTTTCACATAATGAAGAGCCTTATCCATCATCTTCTGATCTGTGCCGCAGACAGAAACTGCACCTGTGTCATCTATATCGATCTTAACGCCTGTCTCGTCGATAATGGCATTGATGGTTTTTCCTCTCTGGCCTACCACGTCACCAATCTTCTCCGGATCGATCTGGATCTGGATGATTTTCGGTGCGTACTCATTCACATGATCTCTGGGAGTCGGAATACATTTCTCCATAACTTCTGACAGGATGTACTCTCTTGCTTCTTTTGTTGTGGCAATGGCTTCCTCAATGATAGGCCTTGTCAGTCCGTGGATCTTAATATCCATCTGGATAGCAGTGATACCGTCATGTGTACCGGCCACCTTAAAGTCCATATCTCCGAAGAAGTCTTCAAGACCCTGGATATCTGTCAGTACAATATAATCATCATCTGTTTCACCTGTCACCAGACCACAAGAGATACCAGCTACCGGTTTCTTAATTGGAACACCTGCTGCCATCAGGGACATGGTGGATGCACAGATACTTGCCTGTGAGGTAGAGCCATTGGACTCGAAAGTCTCTGATACGGTACGGATCGCATACGGGAACTCCTCTGTTGTGGGGAGTACAGGAACCAGCGCACGCTCTGCCAGTGCACCATGGCCGATTTCACGGCGTCCCGGTCCTCTGGAAGGCTTCGTCTCACCTACAGAGTAGGACGGGAAATTATAATGGTGCATATAGCGTTTGCTTGTCTCAAATTCGTCCAGTCCGTCCAGTCTCTGGGCCTCGGAAAGAGGAGCCAGTGTTGTGATGGTACAAATCTGAGTCTGTCCACGGGTAAACATGGCGGAACCGTGTACGCGCGGAATCAGGTCTGTCTCTGCTGCCAGAGGACGGATCTGTTTGATCTCACGGCCATCCGGACGCTTATGGTCTTTCAGAATCATCTTGCGGACTGTCTTTTTCTGATACTGGTAAACAGCATCCGGAACCAGGGCCAGCCACTCTTCGTTCTCAGCAAAAGCCTCTTCCAGCTTCTCTGTAATGGCACGGATGTTGCCCTCTCTGGTCTGCTTGTCATCTGTAAATACAGCTTCTTCCATGGCTTCCGGTGTCACGATCTCCTTGATCGCAGCAAACAGCTCTTCCGGAACTGCACAGCTCTCGTAAGTGTGTTTTTCTTTTCCGCACTCTGCCACGATCTTATCAATAAATGCAATGATCTCACGGTTCACTTCATGAGCCAGGAAAATTGCCTCGATCATCTTGTCCTCCGGAATTTCATTGGCTCCGGCTTCGATCATGATAACTTTTTCTCTTGTAGATGCAACTGTAAGCTGCAGGTCTGAAATGTCCTTCTGAGCAAGTGTGGGGTTCACCACCAGCTCTCCATTGATCATTCCGATCATGGTTGCCGCACACGGGCCGTCAAAAGGGATGTCAGAGATACAGGTTGCAATAGAGGACCCCAGCATGGCAGCAACCTCAGGGTTACACTCAGGGTCTACAGACATTACCATATTGTTCAGAGTTACATCATTTCTGTAATCCTTTGGGAACAGCGGACGCATAGGGCGGTCAATCACACGTGAGGTCAAGATGGCATGTTCACTTGCTTTTCCCTCTCTTTTGTTAAATCCTCCCGGGATCTTACCGACTGCGTATAATTTTTCTTCGTACTCAACACTCAAGGGGAAGAAGTCAATTCCTTCTCTTGGTTTGTCAGAAGCAGTCGCTGTTGATAAAACGGTGGTCTCACCGTAATGCATGAATGCCGCGCCGTTTGCCTGCTTGGCCACACGGTCAACATCAACGGTCAGGGTTCTGCCTGCAAGTTCCATGGTAAAACTTTTATACATATTATATCTCCTTTTCGTTCTTCGGCGTTGCGCTGTCCGAAACAACTGAAAAATGTGTTTCCCCACAGGAAATACCCTTTTCAGTGGTCTCGGTTCCAGTATCTTCGCCGTGATAAAATGGGGCGGAATACTCCGCCCCTAGGTTTGACTGATTATTTTCTAAGACCTAACTTCTCGATCAAAGCACGGTATCTCTCAATATCAGTTTTCTTCAGATAAGCAAGTAAACCACGTCTCTGACCTACCATTTTCAGAAGACCTCTTCTGGAATGATGATCCTTGTGATTTGTTTTTAAGTGCTCTGTCAGTTCCTCGATCCTTGCTGTTAAAACTGCAACCTGCACTTCCGGTGAACCTGTGTCGCCCGGTGTTCTTGCATATTCTGCCATGATAGCTTGTTTCTTTTCTTTAGAAATCATTGTATGTTCCTCCATATTTTTTTATAATCGCCTCTGATTAAGAAACGGTCGGAGTTTCCAATTCCTGAATCAGGGCTGTACTCATACTTGTTCAGTATAGCATAACGGTTCTTAGTTGTAAAGATACATTTTCAGAAAAAACGTGCGCCCCAGACAGCCTGTTCCCTGTACAGATTAGATACTTTGATACCTGTGGCTGAACTGCTGGCATGTACCACCTGGCCGTCGCCGATATACATGACTACATGATAAATATAACCGTTTTCCGCGTAAAAGATCAAGTCTCCGGGAAGCGCTTCCTCCACGGATATCCTCTGCCCCGCATTTGCCTGGTCAGCCGCCACCCTCGGAAGCTCTACCCCAAAGTCGCTGTAAAGGGTCTGCACAAATCCGGAGCAGTCCGCACCGTTAGTCAGGCTTGTCCCACCCCAGACATAGGGATTCCCCACGAACTGAAGGGCATAATCCACAAGGGAAGTGCGTAAATCCAGGGGATTGATGACAGGCACCGGCTCCGGGTCATCCACAGGATATGCCAGCACCGGCTCTTCTAGTCCTGTGATCTCCATGTAATCCGCCTCATCGGTACCAAACATATCCAGATACAAGTTGCATACATATCCCGTCATTTCCCCTGAACTGATATAGGACCATTCCCCCTCTGTACTCTCCACATAACAAAGCCCGTCTTTAGGAAGCTTGCCGATGACCGTCGTATCTGTGCCGGCCCCTTCCCTGATATTCAGACAGGTGTCCACATCTGCCACTGCGCAGCACTGCTCTACAGGCACATTCTCTGCCGGTTCCGCCATTACAGGCACTGCTGTCAGAAGGATACCGGTTCCTGCCAATGTATAACTGATTTTTTTCATAAAATTCCGCATAAAATACTCCTTTTCAAAGAAACCATTCATTACTTCCTGCCGGGTCATTCCCACGGCCAGACGCAAAAAGCCCGCGGCTCATCTGCCGCAGGCTTTTTCTTTGGTATTCAGTACAATAAAAACGTATCTTTTATTGTATTATAGAGTATTGCCTGTATTTTACGATTTTATTACGATTCCATTACAATTCTCTTATCTTCCTCTGGTTCTTCGTCCAGGATCGAGAACGCAATGTTGGTTGCATGGTCAGCCACACGTTCCAGACCTGAGATCAGATCCGAATAGATCATGCTGGCGTCCGGTGTACATTCATTTTTTGTAAGACGCTGGATATGGGTCTCCTGGAGATGTCTCTCCATCTCGTCAATGCTATCCTCTAATTCCAAGATCTCCTGGAGATGCTTCTGGCTGTTATGGGAGAACATGTCCATGGAGTAGGTCATGATCCTGATAACCTTGTCCATCATTTCAGCCAGCTCCTTCTGGGCTGCCGGACTGAACTCAATATTCTTCTCCCTGCGCTCAATGGCTGAATCCGCCACATTTTCCGCATGGTCTCCGATCCTCTCAATATCGTTCACCACATGGAAGAGACCGCCAATGCTCTTGATATCATCAATGGGCAGTGTACTCTGGTTGATCGCGATCAGATAATCCGTGATGGCATGATTCATATAATCAATTTGTTTTTCCACCCGGTAAACCTCTGCAATCTCATTCTCATCCATAGTGATCAGCGCATTCATAGCCCTGTTCAAATTGGTGATAGCCATATTGCCCATTCTCTCCAGCTCTTTTGTAGCTTCCACTACAGCCGTGCTGGGAGAAAACACATTGGTGGGTCCTATGTATTCCAGCTTGAAACCGCTGTCTGACACCTCTTCGTCCTTTCCGGGTACGAACAGATATGTCATCTTTACTATGGCACCGGAGAACGGCAGTAAGATCAGCACCTGGAAAACTTTGAACAGAGTATGGGCGTTTGCCACACTCCGCCCTATGTTGCCTCCGGAAAGTGTGGTGATCATATTCTCTACCCAGTTCTCTCCAACCAGAAGCAGAACTGCCATGATAACGGTACCGATCACATTAAACAGAAAGTGGATCAGTGCCGCCCGCTTCGCGTCTTTGTTTCCATTCAGGCTTGCAAGCAGCGCGGAAGTACATGCACCGATATTACATCCCAAAATTATGTAGAAACAGATTCCCAGTGGAAGCAGCCCCTGCTGTGCCATCAAAAGAAGTATGCTGACCGTCACCGATGAGCTCTGGATAATGGCAGTGATCAAAAATCCGATGAAAATACCCAATAACGGATTTTTCAGATTAGAGAGCAGACTGATGATAAATGGTGATTCCTTCAGGCCTGCCATGCTTCCCGACATAAGCGAGAGTCCCATGAACAGCACACCAAAGCCCAGAATAACCTCACCGACTTTTTTCACCTTTTCCTTCTTGCAGAACATGACAATGATCACACCCAGCATCAGGAACACCGGGGCGATCTGGGAAAGGTTAAAAGCTACCAGCTGTGATGTGATGGTGGTACCGATATTGGCTCCCATGATCACACCTGCTGCCTGGAACAGATTCATCAGACCTGCATTTACAAAGCTGACTACCATTACTGTAGTCGCACTGGATGACTGGATAATGGCACAGAAAATCATACCGAACAGCATTCCCACAAACTTGTTCTTTGTAAAGAAAGCCAGAAAACTACGCATTTTTGCTCCTGCGGCTTTCTCAATGCTGTCACTCATCACCCGCATGCCGTACAGGAACAACCCTAAACCGCCTATCAGCGTCAAAATGTTTCCTACGTTCATTCTTATCTCCTTGGTAAAAAAGATTTCGTTATAAACTATAATAGAAAATCTGAGGTTTGTCCATCATTATTTGTCAAACGCCTTGAAAAATTCTCGACCTTTTTGGACATCCACATCCAATTGTCCCTTTAATTCCTGAAGGGAGCCGAACTTTCTCTCTGGTCTCAGATAACGATAAAAACGCACCTCCGCGTCCTGTCCGTACAAGTCCTCATCGCAGTCAAACAGGTATGTCTCCACACCCAGAAAATGTTCTGCCACGGTGGGCTTATACCCTACGTTGGTAATTCCCTGGTACATTTTTTCCCCAATGCGGGAGCGGGTGATATAGACGCCGTTGGGCGGCAGCTTTTTACAGACCGGGGGGATCAGATTTGCAGTGGGAACCCCTATGGTCCGTCCAAGCTGCCTTCCATGTACGATCTCACCTCTGGTAAAATACGCATACCCCAGAAGCTCGTTGACCTTTTCCATATTTCCTTTTTCCAGCTCCTCCCGTACATAGGTGCTGCTGATCTCCCGATCCCCGTCTTTTAATTTTTCCACTACATCCACAGTAAAACCGTAAGTTTTTCCCATTTGAGCCAAAAGCCCGGGGGAACCCGCCCTGTCATGCCCGAATCTGAAATCAGGGCCCACAGCCAGGTATTTTACATGCAGACGGTTCACCAGGAATTCTTTTACAAACTCCTCAGCTTCCATGTGCATAAGCTCATCTGTAAAAGGGCACTCCACCAGAATATCCATGCCCCGCTCACAGGCCAGCTCCTCCCGCTCCTCATTGGTCAGAAGTCCCTTTGCAGGGGTATGTAGAAGCCTCACCACAGGTGACACGTCAAAAGTAAAGATAACCGCCTTACAGTTATCTTCTTTTTTTTCCCATATGCAGTTCATGAGCTTCTGATGTCCTCTGTGCAGCCCGTCGAATTTTCCAAGGGTGACCGCACTTGTCTCCCCCTCGCCAAGCCTTGGCACATCTGTTGTATATATCATGGTGTCTCCTTTCTGCTCTCCGCAAAATCTTCCGGGGTGCAGAACATGGTAATCAGCCGAAACTGTTTTTTCTTCTCTTCAAATTCATACAGGCCTATAAACCGCTGCCCGCTGTCATACATGCGGACTCTGGTGCCGTCTTCCATCTCATCTTCGGCCGGAACAGCATTCCCGTTGCGGAGCATCTTGTCAAAACGCGCCGGCGCGTGTACCTCCCCATATTCGGAAAACATCTGCTCAATTGTAACAACATGAGACAAAACAGTACCTTCTTCCACAGCTTTTTCAACCTCTGAAAGCCTCAATGCATCCTCCACGCCGAAACGCTCCACACGGGTGCGCAGGAGACTCTGCATACAGCCGCCGCATCCCAGCTCTTGGCCGATATCATGGCACAGAGTTCTGATATAGGTGCCTTTTGAACAGGTCACAGTAAACCGTACGAAAGGAAGATCCATCTCCAATATGTCTATGCTGAAAAACTCCACGCGCCTGGGCTTTCTCTCTATTTCTTTTCCTTCCCGGGCAAGCTCATAAAGCTTTCTGCCGTTTACCTTTAAAGCAGAATACATAGGAGGGATCTGCTGCTGCTCTCCCAGAAAGCCCTGTATACAGGAGCTTACCTCCGAAGGCGCAGCCGTAACCTCTCTCTTTTCAAGAACAGTGCCTGTCATGTCCTGAGTATCTGTGGTGATCCCCAAGCGCAGCACCGCCTCGTATGTCTTCCTTTTATCCGTCAGAAGATCACACAGCTTTGTGGCCCTTCCCAGACATACCGGAAGAACACCCTCGGCATCCGGATCCAGTGTACCTGTATGGCCTATTTTCTTTTGTCTTAAAATGCCCCGAAGCTTTGCCACAACGTCATGGGACGTATATCCCTTTTCCTTGTATATGTTAATAACTCCGTTAATCACCACATTTTTCCTTTATCTGTTTTTCAATATGTCCTGTCAGATTGTTGATCACATCATAGACGGAGCCCTGCATGGTACAGCCCGCTGCTTTTACATGGCCGCCGCCTGAAAAATAGCTGGCTACCATATTCACATCCACCGGTCCGTTGGAACGCATACTCACTTTAAATTCCTGTGTCTTTACCTCGTATAAAAAGACAGCAACCTCTACGCCCTTGGTAATGCGAAGCTGGTCTACAATGCCGTCCAAATCCTTTGGCTCCACACCGTAAAATTCCATATCACGCTTTCTGATACAGCCGATAATACATTTTCCGTCCAGCAGCATAATGCTCTCCATCAGGCATCTGCCAAGGATCTGGTTCTGCACATAGCTTTTCTGGAAAAATGTCTCATCAATGATCCTGGTAAAATCAATTCCTTTTTCTATGAGCTTTGCCGCAATACGCAGGGTCTTTGGGGTAGTAGAGGAAAATTTAAACACACCGGTGTCATGGGCCATTCCCATATAAATGGCCTCTGCCGCAGACTTTGACACTTTTTCCTCATCCAGAAGTCCAAACAGCACCTCAGAAGCAGAACTCACATCCGGCTTCACCACATTGATGTCCCCAAAGCCTTTGTTGCTCACATGGTGGTCAATGCAGATTTTCTTCTTTGCCTTCTGGTAAGCCTCCCATGCCACACCGATGCGGTCTGACGTACTGGTGTCAATGACAAAGAACACATCATAAGCCTCTTCATCGCTGTAGACTGTCCTGATCTCATCCAAATGTGAGAGCATGGAAAACGCATCCCTTGGCTTTTCCAGGTAAATATCCGTCTTGATCTCAGGATAGTTTTCCTTAAGATAAAGGTAAAGTCCCATACAGGAACCCACGCAGTCACCGTCCGGACGAACGTGTCCGGCGATGGCTGCCCTTTTGATCCCCTTCAGTTCACTCGCTATCTTCTCCATCCTCATGCACCTCCGATGCTGCGTCTTTTCTGCTGACTTCATCGATCAGCTTAGACATGGTTACACCATATTCAATGGATTCATCCAGAATAAAACGGATCTCCGGTGTATTCCTCAGGTTCACTGTCTTGGCAAGCTGCCTGCGGATATAGCTTTCCGCACTGCGAAGCCCTGCTAAGGTGTCCTTTTTCGCTTCCGCATCGCCAAGCACACTGATATATGCTTTGCAGGTTTTAAGATCCGGAGCCACTTCCACCCCTGTGACACTTGTCATAGGCTGGATGCGCGGGTCCTTAATCCCATTCCGGATGATCTCTGCCAGTTCTTTATGAACCTCAGCGTTCACCCGTGTATTTTTAATACTGTTTTTTCTCATAAAAGCTCTCCTATCTCGGCACTTCCACCATAATGTAAGCTTCTACCCTGTCTTCCTCTTTTACGTCACTGAAGTCCTCGAATACGAGACCGCACTCATAACCTGCTTTCACTTCTTTTACATCATCCTTGAAACGCTTCAGAGATGCCAGAACACCTTCGTAGATCTGTTCTTCTCCTCTGGTGATACGGACTTTGCAGTTTCTCTGGAAGATACCGTCCAGAACATATCCGCCGGCGATGGTACCCACATCGGAGGACTTGAAGGTCTGGCGTACTTCCGCATGACCGATCACTTTTTCCTCGTATACCGGGTCCAGCATACCCTTCATGGCTGCTTCCACATCCTCGATGGCCTGATAGATGACACGGTACAGACGAAGGTCAACACCCTCCTGCTCCGCGATGGCCTTTGCCGTAACATCCGGGCGTACATTGAAGCCGATGATGATGGCATTGGATGCACTTGCAAGGGTAACATCAGATTCATTGATGGCACCCACGCCGCCATGGATCACTTTTACCACAACCTCTTCGTTTGACAGCTTCACAAGACTCTGTTTCACTGCTTCCACAGAACCCTGTACATCGGCTTTCACGATCAGAGGAAGCTCTTTCAAATTACCTGCCTGGATCTGTGTGAACAGATCATCCAGGGACATTTTGGCTTTTGTCTCTTCCAGCAGACGGTTTTTATTTTCGGAAACAAAGGTAGCAGCAAAATGTTTTGCCTCTTTGTCATTTTCTGTTGCAACCAGGATTTCTCCTGCGTTCGGCACGTCATTCAGACCCAGGATCTCTACGGGAGTGGACGGACCTGCCTCTTTTACTCTTCTTCCCTTATCGTCCATCATGGCACGTACTTTACCTGAGCATGCACCGGCGGCAATGAAGTCACCTACATGCAGGGTACCTTTCTGTACCAAGATTGTGGCAACAGGGCCTTTTCCTTTGTCAAGCTCTGCCTCGATCACAAGGCCTCTTGCCATTCTCTTCGGATTGGCTTTCAGCTCTGCTACCTCAGCAGTCAGAAGGATCATCTCCAGAAGAGTCTCAATTCCCTCTCCTGAATGGGCGGATACCGGTACAAAGATGGTGCTTCCGCCCCAGTCTTCTGGGATCAGTTCATATTCGGATAATTCCTGTTTTACTCTCTCAATATTTGCACTTGGCTTATCAATCTTGTTGATGGCAACAATGATCTCAACACCGGCAGCCTTGGCATGGTTGATAGCCTCCACGGTCTGAGGCATAACACCGTCATCGGCAGCTACTACCAGGATCGCAATATCTGTGGCATTGGCACCACGCATACGCATGGCAGTAAACGCCTCATGGCCCGGCGTATCCAAAAACGTGATCTTCTGGTCATTGATGGTGACCACATAAGCACCGATGTGCTGTGTGATACCGCCTGCTTCCCTGTCAGTCACGTGGGTATTTCTGATGCAGTCCAGAAGAGATGTCTTACCGTGGTCAACATGACCCATAACACAGACTACCGGCGGTCTTGCAACCAGTAAAGATGCGTCCTCGTCGTCCTCTTTCAGAAGTTCTGCGATCACATCCACTTTTTCTTCCGGTTCTGCAATGATATCATATTCCAGCGCAATCTCCTGTGCCTTCTCAAAATCAATTTCATGGTTCACTGTAACCATGATACCGTCCATGAAAAGTTTCTTGACAATAACAGAAGGCTGCATCTTCATCTTCTCAGCCAGCTCACGGATGGTCATTTTTTCCGGAAGTGTGATCTCTTTTACAACTTCCTTCTTCTCTTCCACCTTAGGCTGTGTATTCGGTCTCTGCAGAGCCTTTGGCAGTCTCTGGTTCGGACGTCTTCCGCCGCCCTGATTCGGGCGTTTGCTGCCTGCCTGGAAGTCATCCTTCTTAACGTCCTTTTTCTTATTCTCACGGTTTAACTTGCGGCTGTCTTTCTCCACAAATTCCAGCTTGGGAGCATCTGCCTTGCCGCCTTTATCCCTGTTAAATCCGCCGCCCGGACGGTTATCCGTACCTCTCTGGCGGTTGTCGCCGAAACGGTTCGGTCCGCTGCCGGTCCTTGGACGGTTATCTCCGCCTCTGTTGTCGCTGTTGTAGCGCGGATGGTCTCCCGTGTTGGTCCTTGGACGGTTGTCACCGTTTCTGTTGTCACTGTTATAGCGCGGACGGTCTCCTGTGTTGGTCCTTGGACGGTTGTCACCGTTTCTGTTGTCACTGTTGTAGCGCGGACGGTCTCCCGTGTTGGTCCTTGGACGGTTGTCACCGTTTCTGTTGTCGCTGTTGTAGCGCGGACGGTCTCCTGTGTTGGTTCTTGGACGGTTGTCACCGTTTCTGTTGTCGCTGTTGTAGCGCGGACGGTCTCCCGTGTTGGTCCTTGGACGATTGTCACCGTTTCTGTTGTCGCTATTGTAACGCGGACGGTCTCCTGTGTTGGTCCTTGGACGGCTGTCACCGTTTCTGTTGTCATTGTTATAACGGTTCTGGCCGTCTCCGCTTGTTCTCGGACGATTATCACCGTTTCTGTTGTCATTGTTATAACGGTTCTGACCGTCTCCACTGCCTGTTCTTGGACGGCTGTCACCATTTCTGTTGTCGTTATTGTAACGATTCGGACGGTCTCCATTGCTGTTTGTTCTCGGACGGTTATCTGTCCTGTTCTGAGTATTTGCTGTACTTTCCGTTTTCATTCCTCCCTGTGCCGGACGATTGTTCCCCGGCTGGCTGCTGCTGTGCACACTGCCTGCTTCTGCAGGACGATTCTGTGGTTTTTGTTTTCTCTCAGGCATATGACTTGCATTCTGCGGTCTGAAAACCTGGATCAGCTTTTTCTTTGGTTTTTCTTCTGCTGATGCTGCCGGTTTTGCAGAATCTGTGCTGGCTGCTGCCACATTTCCCTTTCTCAAGTTTGCTCGTATCAAGCTCACATGGTCATCCTCCAGGCTGCTCATATGGCTCTTTACATCTATATTTTTAGATTTCAAAAAATCCATAACTTCCTTGTTGCTCTTATCTAATTCTCTTGCAATTTCATGCACTCTCAGTTTTGACATATATTGCCCTCCTTTTTATTTACCCATCTGTTCCAGCTTTTTCTTCATCGCCACTGCGAAATTATCATCCGTCACACCCAGAGACGCGCGGTAATCCTTTCCAATGGCACCTCCCAACTCCTCCTTTGTTCCCACCAGATATATGGGCACCTTATAATAGGCACACATATCGGAGAACTTTTTTTTTGAATTATCTGATGCATCGCCTGCCACAAGGACAAGGCGCGCTTTTCCTGCCTTCACTGCTTTCTCTGTGGCAAACTCACCGCTCACCACTCTGCCGGCCTTAGCCGCCAGTCCCAGAAGGGACAGTTCTTTACTGATGTTCAAGCTTATCAAACTCCTTTTCCAGGCTCTCATATACAGATGCCGGGATCGCTGTCTTTAAAGAGCGCTCCAGTCCCCTGTTTTTGATGGCCTTCTGCAGGCACTCCTTGTCAAAACACAGATATGCCCCTCTGCCATTCTTTCTGCCTGTGGCATCCAGGATGATCTCATCCTCCGGCGTTTTTAAGACACGGAGCATCTCCTTTTTGTTCTTCATCTCGCCGCAGCCGGTACATTTCCGCATAGGAACTTTCCTGACTGTACCCATAATCTCACCTACTCTTCTTCACCGGGAAGCTGGATATCTGCAGGTTCCTCATAGGATTCCCCAACGAAGCCCTCTTCCTCATAGCCTTCCTCTTCGTAGCCCTCTTCTTCAAATTCTTCCTCATAGAACTCGAAATCACCGGACTCTCTGGCCTGTGTCTCACTCTTGATATCAATCTTAAATCCTGTCAGTCTGGCCGCAAGTCTGGCATTCTGTCCCTCTTTACCGATGGCAAGGGAGAGCTGGTAATCCGGAACAATGACCATAGCGGTCTTCTCATCCGGGTCAGCCATAACAGAGATGACCTTTGCAGGGCTTAAAGCATTCTCGATCAGAAGCGCCGGGTTGTCACTCCAGTTGATGATATCGATCTTCTCGCCCCTTAACTCCTCCACAATAGCATTGACTCTGGCTCCGTTCATACCTACACAGGCACCCACCGGATCCACATCCGGGTCATTGCTCCACACAGCGATCTTGGTACGGGAACCGGCTTCTCTGGCGATACTCTTGATCTCCACCGTGCCGTCTTTTACCTCTGTGACCTCCGCCTCAAAGAGACGTTTCACCAGCTCAGGATGGGTCCTGGATACCAGGATCTTGGGTCCTTTGGGGGTATCTTTTACCTCCAGGATATATAATTTGATCCTCTCTGTGGGGCGGAACACCTCTGTCTTCACCTGTTCGTTTTCTGTCAGTATGGCGTCTGCCTTGCCCAGATTGATGCTGTAGTTCCTGCCCAGACTTCTCTGGACAATACCTGTCACAACATCTTTTTCTTTTCCGTAATACTGGTTGAAGATCACTTTTCTCTCTTCTTCACGGATTTTCTGCAGAATTACATTCTTGGCATTCTGGGTGGCGATCCTTCCGAATTCCTTTGACTTGATCTCCACATTCACCACATCTCCCAAATCATACTGGGAATTCATCATCTTGGCATTAGCCAGACTGATCTCCATAACCGGATCTGTCACTTCCTCTACCACAGTCTTCTCTGCGTACACGCCGAAGTCACAGGTCTCAGGGTTAATATTCACATGCACATTGTCAGCTTTGCCGAAATGGTTCTTGCACGCCTGGATCAGGGACTGCTCAATGGCTTCCAAAAGCGTATCTTTGCTGATGGATTTCTCTTTTTCCAGAATATCCAGCGCCTCTAATAACTCTGTATTCATTTTTTACATCCTCCTGAATTTCTTCTATATAATATCCACTGCTGTTAAAAGTCAAATGCCTGCCTGATCAGCGCAATGTCAGACTTTAAAAAGGTACGCTCCCCATCCTCGTTTTCAATGGTCACGCTGTCTGTATCATAGGCTTTCAGTGTGCCGTAGAACTCCTTTTCCCGGTCAATGGCACGGTAAGTTCTGATCTCCAGCTCTTTCCCCATGTTTCTCTCATAGTCCTTCTCTTTTTTCAAAGGTCTTCCAAGGCCCGGGGAACTCACTTCCATAATATAAGCAGTGTCGATAAAATCTTCTTCATCCAGCTTTTCAGAAAATGCTCTGCTGACAACTTCACAGTCATTCACAGTAATGCCGCCTTCTTTGTCAATGTAGGCACGCAGATACCAGTTACTGCCTTCCTTCACATATTCCATATCCACAAGTTCAAACCCATTGTTCTCCAGTATGGGTGTTATCAGGTCCTCTGCTTTCTGCTCGTATTTTTCTCTCTGACTCATTCTTTCACCTTCTTCCGCATTTTCTATCTGGTACTCGATAAAGTTATTGCTCAAACTTTATATTTGTAATGTAACTGCTCTAAACACAGGCAGTACAGTCAATACACTAACCTGACCGGACAGTTACTATATGGCAACTTTATTGGGTACTTAGTATCCCACTACATAATAAGAGTGGGCCGCAGGCCCACTCTTATGTTATCGTGATTATCAAGTTCTATACCAGAATACCACTAAAACAGGGAAGTTGCAAGTGTTTTTGTAACTATTCCCCCGGCAAGGCCTTTTAGCAAAGCGTTTTTTACCAATACACGGTCAAAAGTTTATCCTCATCACTGTACCCTATGTTCCACTGATAAGTCTCACCTTCTCCGAATTGATAGGCTTCCCGTACGGCCCGCTCGATCAGATCGCCGTTCACCATAGCAGCCACAGCCTGCTGGTAACTCTCCGAATCGGCAAACTTAAAATCCTCCCGTTCCTTTCCCTCCCATATGGAGTTCGTCAATATATGATAGATTTCATTCTCGTCATAATAAGAGTACCAGGTACCGTTCATTTTATAGTAGTTATAGCTGTCGTCCACAGTCTCCGGCAGGGGCAGAAGATCGTCCGGTGTATGTGTCGCAAGAAGTGTGGAGGCATCACAGCACAGATACGTGTAGGATATTTCTTGCACAACCACCCCCTCCTGTGTTTCAGAAAAACCGGGGTTTGCCCAGGTGGTATCCACATAGTAGTAATGATCCCCTATTTTCACCAGATTCCACGCGTGCTCCTCGTTGTTGGGAGCCGCCGTTCCGGTGACCAGCGTACAGAAAATCCCCATCTTTCCCAACAGATACTGGGTTGCTTTGGAAAAACCGGCGCACACCGTGACCTGGTTCAGAAAAACGCTCTGGATATTCTGATTGTTCGGACAGGATTGGTCATACGCTATATTCTGGCTTAAAAACTCGTAAATATACTTGATCTTTCCATAAGTATCCGTATCCGGCGGAACCTGGGAGATCCACTGGTCTGCCGCTGCCTCAATGCCTGCCTTGGCGGACTCAATCTCTGACTTATCTATATTGTACACAAGCTGCAGGTCCACACTCCCCGCCGTATCTGCATCGGCATCTCCCTGGAAGGTATAAGACTGCTGGTCCAGCCAAAAAAATTCTGGATGGTCCACAAACACCATATTATTGACCAGGTTAATATCCTCCTCTGTACAGTAGTCAACGGTGACCATGTCCTTATATTCCAGGATCCCGTTTAAAAGCTGTCTGTAAAGCTTCTGCTGATTCTCTGTCAGACTCTCGTATCCATAGGGTATGTATTCTCCGTTTACATACTGCAGGGCATCGGCCTCCGGGATTTCTTCCTTCTTCGGCTCGAAAACCTGATATATTTTCTTCTGCAAAGAATCAGACACACTGTCCTTAGCATCGGTCTCTGCCTCTGTCTCTATCCCCCTGCCGCAGCCGGAAAGCAGAAGGGAAGCCGCAAGTAACGCGCAAAGAACCAGACTGTATACTCTCTTTCTCATAGGCATATTCTCCTAGTCAAACCATTTCTTATGTTTAAAATACAAAATCTCGATCACCACGATCAGGATCACTACGCCGATGATGACAAAATAGCTGCCCCTGTAATGGATCTCAGGCATATTGACAAAATTCATGCCATACCAGCCGGTGATCAGAGTAAGAGGCATGAAAATAGTTGTGACCACCGTTAGAAACTGCATGATCTTATTCTGCCGTTCCGCAGTCCTGGCCTGATACATCTCCCGGATCTGGAGCGTGTATTCCCGCAGGTTTCTGGTGTTGTCAGCAAGGCGCTGTATCCTCTTTCCCATCACCCGAAAAAGCCGGCAGTCCTCTTCCCCCAGAAATCCTGTGTAGTTCTCCTCCAGCATTTCACAGAAATCTGCAAGCTGGTCATAGTATGTGTTCATACGCAGAAGCTCCCTGCGCACAGCCAGCATCCTAGCCGGACAATCCTTGATCTCTTCACGGAACAAACCATCCTCCATGTCTGTCATCTTCAGCTCATACGCCTGGAGAAAACGGACATCATCCTCTATGAGGCGCTCCATAAATTCAAAGAGAAAATGTGCCACATAGCTCTGTTCCTGGAACCGGATCTCCTCCATCTCTTTCACGATATGGGCCACAAATCCTGACTCATCTACAAACAGCAGCTTCTCTTTATCCATATAATACCCGAAAGAGATGGGTTTTTCCAGAAGTTTTTCTTTCTGCGGCACGGAAAAAGTTCCCACCACACAATCCTTCTGCAGCTCTGCCTTACAGAAATGCACGTGTTCCAGGCTCCGAAGAAGCAGGCGGCCGGGAGCGCTGTCCCCGTATTTTCTTTTGTAGGATTCCACTGTCAGTATCTCAATCAGGCAGTCCCCTGGTGCCAGGATTTCTTTTTCCCCGAGACCTGACATTTTCTTATTCAAACGATATCTCATAGCCCCTCCATATCCGCTCTGTTCACCGTGACTGGATCATCTATAAATTATATTCTTATTTTTGTACCTTTTGTGTCGCGTTTTGCCAGCTTAAGTCTGTTCAGAGCCACATTTTTTTCTTTATAGACAGCAGTATAGTCTGTACGGCTTTCCAAAAGATAGGCATGCTCCACTTCATCATCCCCGGCAAGGCGGATGCCGCGCACGCCGATGGCAGTTTTCTTTTTATCCGGAACCTCCTCCTTCATAAAACGCAGAAAGAATCCGTTCTTTGTCTGAAGCACCACATATTCCATGGGGTCTGCGATCTGTACTAAGACTAACCGGTCACCCTCCGCAAGCTTTGTCGCCGCTATGGTCCGCTTTGACACGTCAAATTCCGTTCCTGCCACCTGCTTCAGCATGCCTGTCTTTGTGGCAAAAAACAGCATGGAATCTTTGATCCCCGAGAGACTTGACACAAACACCATCTGTTCTGCAGAGCTGTCAAAATTACTCACATTGTCAATGGGAGTTCCCTTATCCCTGAACTTTCCGAAGGGCAGATCCAGCACTTTGATGGTATGCATTCTCCCGGAATCTGTGAACACACAGATCTTGTCTGTATTCATACAGGAGAATATATATTTGTTCTCGCTGTCTGCTGTCTCCTTATTCCGCTCATACGCCGCCTTGTCAATGGTCCTGGCATATCCGAAACGGTCCATAAGGAAAACAACCTCCATCTCCTCGATCTTCTTTTCCTCATATACGGCTTCGGCAGCATTTTCAACAGATGTGATACGTTTTCTCCCGAATTCTTTTTTTACAGCTTTCAACTCATCAATGATGACTGCTGCCATGGAATCATAGTTGTTGAGAATATCCTCATAGCGGGCAATATTTTTCAGAGTTGTCTCATGCTCTGCCATAAGCGCCTGGACCTCCAGGCCAATGAGTTTATAGAGGCGCATATCCAGTATGGCCGTGGCCTGCCGCTCTGTGAACTGCAGCTTTTTGGCCTGGCGTTCGCTGGTCTTTGTCTTAAACCGGATTCCCTCTGTAATGCCGCTTACCAGACAATTTTTCACCTGCTCCCGGTTCTTGCTGCCTCTGAGGATCTCAATGATAAGATCAATGACATCACAGGCTTTTATCAGGCCTTCCTGGATCTCCTGTTTTTCCCGCTCTTTCGCTAGAAGAGTCTGATACTTTCTGGTAGCAACCTCGAACTGGAAGTCCACATGGTACTCAATGACTTGTTTCAGGCTTAGAATCTCCGGTCTTCCGTCCGCAACGGCAAGCATGTTGACTCCAAAGGTATCCTCCAGCCTTGTCTTCTTGTACAGCATATTGGTCAGGTTCTCCACATCCGCGCCCTTTTTCAGTTCCAGGACAATGCGGATCCCTTCTTTTGAGGACTGGTTGGAAATATCCACAATATCTGTAGTCTTTTTCGTCTCCACAAGAGCTGCCACGTCATTCAGGAATTTTCCGATGTTGGCTCCGATCATGGTGTAGGGGATCTCTGTGATCACCAGAAGGGTTCTTCCGGCTTTTCCTTTCTCCACTTCCACTCTGCCACGGAGCTTGATCTTGCCGCTTCCGCTCTCATAGATGGATGGCAGATCATCCTTATTGACCACGATCCCACCTGTGGGAAAGTCAGGGCCTTTGATGTATTTCATCAGGTCTTTTGTGGTGATCGTATTGTCCTTCATATAGGCAATGACACCGTCAATGACTTCATTCAAATTGTGGGGCGGGATGCTGGTGGCCATACCTACAGCAATGCCGTCCGCGCCGTTTAACAAGAGATTCGGCACCTTGACAGGGAGCACTGCCGGCTCTTTTTCCGTCTCGTCAAAGTTCGGGACAAAGTCTACCACGTTCTTATCCAGATCTGCCAGATAGACCTCCTGGGTTATTTTTTCAAGCCGTGCCTCTGTGTACCTCATGGCAGCAGCCCCGTCACCCTCTATGGAACCAAAGTTTCCGTGACCATCCACCAGGGTCTGGCCTTTTTTAAACTCCTGTGCCATAACCACCAGGGATTCATAGATCGAGCTGTCACCGTGGGGATGGTATTTGCCCATAGTGTCTCCCACAATACGGGCACATTTCCTGTACGGCCTGTCATATCGGATACCCAGCTCGTACATATCGTAAAGAGTTCTCCGCTGAACCGGTTTTAAGCCGTCCCGCACATCCGGAAGGGCGCGGGCGACGATGACACTCATGGCATAGTCAATATATGACTTCTGCATGATCTCCGAATATTCTGTTCTGATGATATTATCCTGTACGTTCGCCATTTTGCTCCTCCTATATGTCTAATTCCGCATCCTGGGCGTGCTCATAGATGAATGCTTTTCTCGGGGGCACCTCTGTTCCCATAAGTACCTCTGTCACCTCGGATGCCATTCGGGCATCTTCGATCTCCACCAGCTTCAGAAGCCTGGTTTCCGGATTCAGCGTTGTCTCCCAGAGCTGCTGCGCGTCCATCTCACCCAGACCTTTGTACCGCTGCAGGGTAAAGGGGCCTTTATGCCTCTTCCTGTACCGCTCCAGGGCCTTATCGTCATAGAGATACTCCTCTTTTCCTTTAGCGGGCATAGCTTTATAGAGAGGCGGCATGGCGATATACACGTGTCCCTCATAGATAAGCTCCGGCATGAACCGGTAAAACAGAGTCAGAAGCAGCGTAGAGATGTGGGCACCGTCCACATCCGCATCGGCCATGATGATGATCTTATCGTAGCGCAGCTTAGTGATGTCAAAGTCATTGCCGTACCCTTCTGAAAAACCGCAGCCAAAGGCATTGATCATGGTCTTGATCTCCGCGTTTGCCAGCACCTTGTCAATGGTGGCTTTCTCCACGTTCAGGATCTTTCCTCTGATGGGAAGAATGGCCTGAAAATTCCTGTTCCTGGCTGTCTTCGCGCTTCCACCCGCAGAATCTCCCTCCACGATGAAGATCTCACACAGGGAGGGGTCTCTCTTTTCACAGTTTGCCAGCTTGCCGTTGGAGTCAAAGGAGTATTTCTGCCTTGTCAGCAGATTGGTCTTGGCTTTCTCCTCTGTCTTTCTGATCTTCGCAGACTTTTCAGCACAGGAGAGGATATTTTTCAGTGTATCCAGGTTTCTGTCCATAAAGAGGACAACCTCTTCCCCTGTGACTTTGCCTGTGGCCTTTGCCGCATCCTGATTGTCCAGCTTTGTCTTGGTCTGTCCCTCAAACCGCGGGGAGGGGTGCTTAATGGAAACAACTGCAGTCATACCGTTTCTGATATCCGCACCTGTGAAGTTGGGGTCTTTTTCCTTCAAAACTCCCAGTTCTCTGGCATAGTTATTCATCACGGATGTAAAAGTGGTCTTGAATCCGGTCAGATGGGTTCCCCCTTCCGCATTGTAAATGTTGTTGCAGAATCCCAGCACATTTTCCCTGAATTCATTGATATACTGAAAGGCAACCTCCACGGTGATCCCCTCTGATTCCCCTTTAAAATAGACAGGCTCATGGAGTATCTCACATTTTTTGTTCAGATCCTTGATAAAACCAACGATCCCCTCCGGCTCATGAAAGGTCATACTCTCCGGCTCGTCCCCTCTTTTATCCTCAAAGACAATGGTCAGTTCAGGATTCAGATAGGCTGTTTCGTGCAGCCGGCTCTTGACCTCTGTGGCGGAGAAACGGGTCTTCTCAAAAATCTCCGGGTCCGGAAGAAAGTTCACCAGTGTCCCCGTTGCTCTGGTTCTGCCCAGCTTCGGCAGCAGGCCATCCTCCAGCTCAATGGTGGGAATTCCCCGCTCATAGTGGTCATGATGGATATAACCTTCCCTGCTGACTTTAATGTCCAGATATGTGGAAAGGGCATTGACAACAGAGGAACCCACGCCGTGAAGGCCGCCGCTTGTCTTATAGGCAGAATCATCAAATTTTCCGCCTGCGTGCAGTGTGGTAAATACAAGCCTCTCCGCCGACATTCCTTTCTCATGCATCCCCACCGGGATTCCCCGTCCGTTATCCTCCACAGTGGCGGAGCCGTCCCGCTCCAGTGTCACGCGGATATCTGTGCAGAAACCGGCCAGATGCTCATCCACCGCATTGTCTACAATTTCATAAATCAAATGGTTCAAACCTTTCCGGGAAACACTTCCGATATACATACCGGGCCGCTTCCTTACAGCCTCCAGCCCTTCCAGAACTGTAATACTGCTGGCATCATAGGTTGTTTTCTTTGCCATTTCTGTTCGTCCTTTCTATTTCTGATTCAGTATATTCTCAATTGCTTTTGCAACACCGTCATTTTCGTTGGTGTCTGTCACCGCACTGCTGATCTCCTTCACCCTGTCACAGGCATTGCCCATAGCCACAGAGTAACCGGCATTTAAAAGCATCTCATAGTCATTATTACTGTCACCCACTGCCATGATCTCTTCCTGTCTGACCCCGATCATATCTGCCAGCTTTACAATGGCATTCCATTTACTCCATCTGCCATGTACTACTTCTATATTATTAGGGATAACGGAAATAGGGTGTACGCCTGGAAGCAGATCTATTTCCTTTATCAGCTTTTCCTTTTCTTCCATTTTGGATACTAATATATGTATCTTTCCCACACGGATATGATCCCCTGCCAGAAGCTTCCTGTAATCCGTTGTCATTTTATTGGTAGCAAGAAGCTGATCACAGTATTCCTCAGGAAGGCCGCATCTTCTGATCACTTCCTGACCCTTGGCATCCATATAGGCGTCCTGACCCGCATAGATTTCCACGTAGGTATCATATTTTGCTGCAAGCTCATAGATCTTCCTGACATTATCCATGTCCATTCCATGAAAATACAGGACATCCTCTGTCCTGCCGCTGCTGATCACGGAGCCGTTGCCGTTTATATAATAGGAAATCTCTTTGAAGTCTTTTAAAACAAACCGAGCATTGCGGTATGAGCGACCTGTAGTGGGAACCACAAGATATCCTCTTCTTCCTGCCTCCTCCACCGCTTCCCTGGTCCGCTGCGATATGGTGCAGTCATCCCGAAGGAGTGTACCGTCCAGATCGATCGCTATCATTTTTAAATCTTTTCTCATCTCTGTTCTCCTGTTATCCTTCCTTATTCCTTTGCCCGGGTTCCCCTCTTACGCCCCGCACAGTCAAACACATATGCAGACAAAAGCCCGCAGCAAATGCCAATGACAACTCCCGCCAGCACATCTGTAGGGAAGTGCACATACAGGTACAGACGTGAAAAGGCGATCAGGGCAGCCAGTACATAGGCGCAGATGCCTGCCTTTTTATTTTCTGTAAAAAGTGCTGTGGCCGCAGCAAAAGAAGCCTGGGTGTGGCCGGAAGGAAACGAATAATCCCTGGGCACCCGGACCAAAAGCTCCACCGTCTCGTTGATCCAGCACGGACGCTGCCTCGCCACAAGCGGCTTTAAAATAATATTTCCAAACAACGCGGAAAATATCAGCGCTCCCAGCACCAGGACACCGTACTTTCTGTATCTCTTTACACAGAGCAGCACCAGGCCAAGAACGATCCAGAACCATCCTGCATTTCCCAGAGATGTGATAAATACTAAAATCTTATCCAGCAGAGGGGTGTGTATCTGCTGTAAAGCATCCAATATTGTAAATTCCCAACCCATACGTTTTTCCTTTCTGTTTCGGATTCGTCCTATATCATAACTTATTTTGGGGATTTTTTCAAATCTATTCTGTAAATCGGTGAATATGCCTCTTTCATGTTTTATTTCGATATGATAAGATAGGAAAGTGATTTTTTTGTCATAAAAGAGCATGGTCTTATCAACACTTACCACAATTTAAACTGCAGGCCCTTTGGTCTATAACATAAATATTAGGAGAAAAAATGCTATTTTTTTTAATTTCAAGCTTTTTTGGTGTCCTTGTCACTGTTTCTACGTGTCTGAATATGTTGTATCATAATCTGAAGCTCCCATTAAAATTCGCTTTATGGGCTGGATGTTTCATCATTTCCCTTGCAGCTTCCTATTACCTTGGCGAATATTCCACTTATTTATTGATTGCATATATGCTATTGATCATTTTTCTGAACAAACAATACCCTTTCATAAACTGCTTACTGTTTCTTATGGGATATCTGATACAGGTCACCTTAAATTATGTATGTTTATTATTGACATATATAATTTCCGGGGTTAATTTTTCCGAATTTACAAATAGTCAGTCTATGGTATTTATCGTCTTTTATGTAATCTTGTGCTGCATGATCACCTATCAGGCTGGCAAATGGATCCATAAGCGTATCTCTGTCAATTACTATATTGAAAATAAAAAGCTGATACATATTCTGATCATTCTTGTTGTCTCCTGTGCTGCGTTATTCATACTTAATTTTTCAACAAGCCAGCAGTTAGGATATCCCACATATTTTACGATCATAAACTGTTTTCTGTTTTTATCGTATTTTACGTTAACTATATCCGTGCTTTCTTATATAATAAAATCGCTGAAAAGAGAAGCAGACAAAAAGAAAAAACTGATCGAATTAAAAAATCTGCAGGAATACACTGGCAGACTGGAAGACCTCTATCAGCAGATGCGTTCCTTTAAACATGATTATATCAACATTCTTGCAACTTTGGACTGTTATATAGAACAACGGGATCTGGACGGTCTCCGGGAATATTTTCATACAAAAATTATTCCCACGGGAAAACAATTTTCTTCGGATAACACTTCCTTTGGACAACTTGCAAATATACATATTTTAGAATTAAAATGCCTATTATACCAAAAATTTATGTTTGCTTCTTCTCTTCATCTGCAGATAGATATTGATATTCCCGGCCTCCTTCCTTCTGCCGGATATATGGATCCTGTGGACCTATGCAAATTAATGGAAATCTTTCTTGACACTGCCATAGAGTCGGCCGCCAAATCAGAAGCGAAACATTTATCCTGCGGGCTTATAAAAAAACATGACAGCATTCTCATCCGTCTTACAAATTCCTGCAGGATAAATGGTGTTTCTCTTGAGAAACTCCCTCAGAACGGTTCTGAGATCAAAAGTTCCGATCACGACATTGGACATACTAATGCCAAAGAAATTTTCAAAAAATATCCGGATATCGTATATCACACAGAATGCCTAGATGGGCATTTCACCCGCGAACTTTATATTGGAGGTGTATTATGAGTCAAACCCTACAGTTTTGTCTAGATATATTATTGAGCGCTCTGGTTTTGATCATAGCATGTACAACATTCACCCACTGCACGATCCGAATCCGCAGTATACTTTGCATTGTAGTAGGTGAATTTTTATTGACTTTTTATCTTTTTCCCATTGTAGGAAATTTTTCAACCTATTTAGTAGTCGGTTATACAATATCCATAACACTGATAGGCCAGAAGAATAAGCTGCTCAATTGTATATTGGGAATCATCGGTTATATCTATAATGTACTGTTAAATTATTTATGTATAACTGCCTTTTATTTTATAACCGGCCTGAATATCATGGAAATAGAATGGCATAAACTTTATTTATTTAACATTTGTTATGTAATACTTTTATACACCACAATGACACTGATAAAACGGATTTTCCAAAAACAATTGGATTATTTTTTATATAATACATTCAACACAAAAACTGTGGTCTATATTAGTTTATATACAGTTATTTGTGCCTGCATATTGATCACAAACTTTGCCTCAAGCCAATATATGGGATATCCTTTATTCAGCTTAATTCTAAACTGCATACTTTTTTTGATATATTTTCTTTTTACTGTTATTTTACTGTTTCAGATAATAAAAATAATCAAACGAGAGGCCGCTGAAAAACAAAAACTGGCAGAATTAAAAAATCTACAGGAATATACCGGCAGACTGGAAGACCTTTATCAGCAAATGCGTTCCTTTAAACATGATTATATCAACATTCTTGCAACTCTGGACTGTTACATAGAACAAAGAGACTTAGACGGGCTGGATGCATATTTTCATTCTAAGCTCCTCCCCACCGGAAAACATTTTTCACAGGATACGGCGTCGTTTGAGAGACTTACAAATATACGTCTTTTGGAATTAAAAAGTTTATTGTATCAGAAATTTATCCGCGCCTCTTCCCTTTCCCTGCAGTTGGAAATTGATATTCCTGATCCTCTTACTTCCTCCGGCTCTGTGGAGCCTGTGGATTTGTCCAGACTATTAGGAATCTTTCTTGACAATGCCATAGAATCCGCCGCTGAAACAGATGAGAGATATTTATACTGCGGTCTTTTACAAAATGAAGACAGCCTTATTATCTGTCTTACAAATTCCTGCAGGATGGAGGGGATACCTATTGAGAAGCTGTATGAAAATGGTTTTACGACCAAGGATACAGGACATGGCATTGGACTTTTTAATGCCAAAGAGATATTGAACAACTATCCGGATATCATACATCGTACAGAATGTAAAAACGAGCGGTTTACTCAGGAACTTTGCATTCCGCAGGGAACGTGCTAATGTCACACCCATTATTCTTCCTATAACGTTCATGTAAATAATTAAAACGTTGATGTGCCAAATGTTGTATTCCGAAAAAACGCATGCTAAAATATAGACATATCAACTGCGAAACATCTAAAGCAGCAGATGGATATCATCCTTAAAATATACTGCAGAAAGGAGATCAAATGGAAATAACATCTTCATTATTTAACCTGCTTTTTAGCCTTAGTATCATTCTAATTTTTTATTATACCATATATCTTGTGATTAAAAGAGCTGTTAAAAAGGGGATTCTTGAAGCCCATGATGAATTAAAAAAGAAGGAAGAAACAGCAGATACCACACAAAAAAGCCAGATATGATCTGGCTTTTTCTAACTGCTAGTGTAGTATCTAGCTCTCAGGATATACATAATCATACAGCCTCGGTTCTTTCTCATCTCCGTCACTGGTAATTTCCGTGGCAATATTGACACCGTTTTCAGTATAATATGTAAAATATACTACCAATCCCACAGTTATACTGCAGGGACAATTGATCACTGCATCTCCAATATAATAAGAAACCCCTGTCTTTTGTGCTTCGATCACACTGGGCGGAGCCTCCTCCCACCCCTCTGCAATCATCATTGTCTGTGCGTCCCGATCTGTATCCACAACAAAACCGCAGGATTGTATCAAATTTTTTTCTGAACTTTCAGTATTGTCATTTGTGTCTGTATTTTCTCCCATATTATCATTTGCATTCATGTGGGACTGCCCATTCTGCATGTCCTCGTCAGTATTCCCATTGTCGTCCTGTGTTTCCTCATTCACCTCTGACTTTGTCTCGGAGTCTTTTTCTGTCATTGCTTCCGTTTTCTTTTTGTCTGACTCTTCGGTCTTTTTATTCTGTGTATTTTGTGATTCTTTTTTAGGCTGAATTATCTTTTCTTCTTTTTTAACAGAATCCTTTACGTTTTCTGATGACACCGCTGAAGTTCCTTTTTCAGTCTTCTCCTTGGTACCACAGCCTGTAAATAAAAGAGACATAGAAACTGCCAGTGAAGCAGTCAAAACCTTATACTGTTTATTCATCTCATACTCCTTTGATTTTTATCTCTATTTTTTGAATATTTTCAACAAATTACATGTCTTTTATTTTAACATATGATATAATAAACAGGCTGTTATATGCACAAACGCCTTACCATTTTGCATAAACGTTTAGAAAGAAGGATTGATATGCTGCCAATTTTCATTTGTGAAGACGAGCCTGTTCTCTTAAAAAGTTATACAAACTATATTCAGGAATATCTTTCATTTCATGAATATGAAATGAAAATCGTTTGTTCAACAGACGATCCCCATGAAATATTAGCTGCAGTGACAAAAGACAGACAAAAAGGAATTTATTTTCTGGATATAGTGCTTAGTGATAACAGAAAAAAAGAAGGGATATATCTCGGTGAAAAAATAAGAGAACTGGATCCTGACGGCTATATCGTCTATATCACTTCACATTCTGAGCTGAGTATGATGGTCCTAAGGCACAGAGTAGCTGCCACAGACTTTATTCCCAAAGATGACGCAGAACACTTAAAGAAGAATATCGCAGATGTCTTGAACCTAATTCACGAAAGGGATACCCGGTCACTTCCCGAAGAAGATATTCTGGTTCTGGAGACAAAAACAGAAAAAATATATTTAAAGCAATCCGACATCTATTACATAGAAATAGTACCGGGCGCACGGAAAAGCGCAGTTCATACCCAATTTAGTATCTATGAAACAGGGGAGTCCTTAAAGCTTCTCAAAAGCCGGCTGAACAGCAGCTTTATGTACTGCCACAAATCTATAATCATCAATATCCGGCATGTACAGGCTCTGCAAAAAAGGATCCGTAAAATTACTTTTGACAACAATCTTACCTGCGATGTTGCAGTCCGCAATCTAAAGGAAGTGGCTTTGGCTCTGGAACTTCCAAAATAGGCCAAACGCATGATGAGGCCTGGTGCCATTTCCCGTAAAAATACGGCAGCGAATCCGTACTCAATGGATTTGCTGCCGTATTTTTATAAATAATAACTTTTCAATATTAAAAATAACTGTATATGATACCATCCTTTTAAAGGCAAATACCAAAATACCTCTCCAAAAGCTCCTCTAATTCCTCCTCCCCAAACTCCCTGTCCTGCACTGTTTTCCCATCTCTCACCTCTGTGAATCTGTTTCCCATAACAGATACACTTCCGTTCTCTGTTCTTTTATTTACGTAAAGAGTCCGGCAGAACACTGAGTTTTCATTTTTGGAACAATACTCATTCATAGGTATGTAATCCACCGCCTCCTGAGGCATGGTGTAGAACTGGAGCATGGACTCGATCTCCCCGCTGCCGGTCCTCCTCTTCATGGTCCACCAGGGAACCTCATCCTTATACATATAGTACCGCTCTCCCCTGCTGTCCATCACTGCGCCGTCCTGCACCGGTACAGCACCGGGAGGCATGGGGCCGCCGTAGCCAACGTCACAGAAATACTTTACGCCGTCCATCTCCACAATAATCCCCCTATGAAGCACCAGCGGCACATAATTCTTATTCCTGGTGATCCGGCACATACATGAGCTGGCATGAAATCCCAGGTCTTTTAATAAAGCCGTAAACAAAGCATTCAGTTCAAAACAGTAACCGCCTCTGTGCTTTTCCACGACTTTCTCATAAATACTTTCAATATCCAGCGGGATTTCTTTTCTAAACAGCCGGATGTCCAGGTTCTCAAAAGGCACATAGAGCTGATGGGCATAAACCAGCTCATCCAAATATTCCCTTGTAGGCGCTGTCCGGCGTTTACAGTGGATCCGTTCTAGATAGGCATCCGCGTCAGGGACGGACGCATACAATGCTTCATACATAACTATTCCTCCTTCAGCAGCACGCCGTTATATATGCATACATACATAATATAAGATACCTTCATTATATACAGATGTAAATTTGTTTGTAAAGTCAAAAAATACTTTCGTCATTTTCATCACACCATATGCTACAAAAAGTAGGAATCTATTTTCTCCGAATGAAACCCTGTGCGGATTTACGCAAAATAAATCCTGTTATATACTGATTTTATAAATTTATTGCAGCATACCGGTATGTGAGCAAAAAGTAGGAGTGGACAAGTGCGCATTTTGTCCCACAGGAAGGGAGAAATTCAGATGAGTAGTAAAAGTAATTCCGGTACTGAAAAATCCGAGAAAAAAGGGTTGAGCAAAGCGCTGAAGCTGTTCTACGGGGTTGGTGACTGCGGCTTTACCCTGATGACCAATGTGGAGAGTTATTATTTCAACTTTTTCCTCACGAATCTGGCACAGTTTGGTCTTGCCACCGTCTCCTTTATCACCACCACCGCAAGCGTTATTGACGCCTGCCTCTCCTGGATATACGGAGCGATTTTAAACAGCATAAAACCGAAGAAATGGGGCCGCTACCGTTCCTGGCTGATCCTTCTGCCGTGGATGGTGCCGTTCCTCTATGCATTCCAGTTCCTGAAGATCGGTGACGGCCCGCTCTCCATAGCTATCATAATCATAGCGGCTGTTGTCAGCCATATAGTATGGAACTTCCCCTATGTGGCCAATGTATCCATGATCGCTGTTGCCGGCAAAACCCCGGATGACAGGGCGCATCTGGCTTCCACAAGAGCTGCATGGGCCAACTTTTCAAAGGTCATCTTCTCCTATGTGGGACCGCCTCTGGCAGCACTCTTTGCAGGTATGATCGGAGAAAAAAGCCAGTACGGGGCAACTGCTTTTGTCCTCGGATGCATCATGGCAGTGCTGTATTTTACACACTTTAAAATGTTCGACGGATACGAGGAAATGGAAGCTGCCGCCGACAGCTCCGCTGCAAAAAAAGACACCAGCAAGACAGGCGGCATGGATCTGGTAAAAGCGCTGCTGCAGAACCCCCCGCTTCTCTCTCTGCTGTTGGCGGATTTGGCAAAATGGATGTTCAACTTTGTGTGTTCCGGCGTCGCTATCTATTATTTTACGTATGTGGCACAGAATGCAGGATTGCTGGCCAGGTACATTCTTATCTCCAATATCCTGTGTGTGATCGGTTCTTATCTTGCAAAAAACATGGCCAAAAAGATTTCCACCAGAACTACTACCATCGTCACCTTTTTTGCTATGGCAGTCATCCTCATTGCCGCCAACTTCACATATGCCAATGTGACTGTCGTCATTATCCTCATGTCCGCGGCACAGTTCGGATATGGTATCGCCTACGCCTGTACACCTGCTCTCTACGCTGATACCATCATCTACTCTGAATGGAAGACCGGAAAAAATGCCACTGGATGGATCAGCGGCCTTCAGAACGTACCTCTGAAAGTCGGCGTTATGACAAGGGGTATCATTATCTCCGCCTGCCTTGCCTTTGCTGCTTTTGACCCAAGTATTGACGCTGCAATGGCATCTGTGGAGCTGAAAAAGGGTATCTGCATGGCATTTATGGTCATTCCCGCCCTGGCTCTGATCGTGGCAGCCGTACTTCTTCTCTTCGGCTTCCGTCTGACAAAAGAAAAAGTGGAACAGTATTCCGCAGAAATCGCCGCAAGAAGTGGTAATTAATGGAACATATAAAACAGGAGGTCTCTGATCATGAAATTTGACGAAAAAGAATTGGAAATTATAGGCGAATATAATATGCCCGGCATTTACGGGGCACCGGACAGCATTGTCCCCAAATATAACCGCCCCATTACACCAAAAGAAAATATGCTCCGCATGCTGGAGGGAAAAATGCCGCTCTGGGTTCCCAACCAGACCCTGGACAACAATGCCATACAGCCCCTTGTAATGCCCGATGCTAAGGCCCGCAATTTTGGGGGTACGGACTGGTTCGGCATAGAATGGGAATATGAACCGAACACAAAAGCCGCCATGGTAAAACCCGGAACCCAAAGACTATCCGATATTACAAAATGGAGGGAAGAACTGGAATTCCCCGACTTATCCGCTATCGACTGGAAAAAAGATTATGAGGAAAATTATAAAGGCAGGATCGCACCGGACCGTTTTTCCTACTTTGTCATTGTAAACGGATTCTTCGAGAGAACCGCTGACCTTATCAGTTTTGAGGATGCCTTTTGTGCCCTCATTGAAGAACCTGACGAGTTGACCGCTTTTTATGACAAACTGGCGGACTGGCATATTGAACTGATCAAGACAGCTCATGAGGTATATCATGCGGATATGATCCTCTTCCACGATGACATGGGCACACAGATCAGCACTTTCTTCTCGCCCTCCACCTATGAGGAACTCTTTGTGCCTCAATACAAGAAAATCACAAAGGCTGCCCATGACATGGGCATGTACATCTGCCTGCATTCCTGCGGCTGTATCAAAACACTGATGCCCCTGATCATTGAGGCAGGATTTGATGCCTGGGAGGGCCAGGACAGCGCCAATAACAAGGCTGGCATTATGAAAGAATACGGAAAAGATCTGGCACAGTGTACTCTGTATATCATCCCCGCAGACATGAGCGACGAGGACGCGGTTGCGGATATACACAAAAAAGTAGATGAACTGGCTATGACAGGCCGCTTTGCCTGCCGCTTAAAGGATGAGAAACCGGACCGTGCTGTGAATCTGGCAGATGAACTGTACCGCTACAGCCGGATCAAATATGCAGAATTGGAGGGATCAATATGCTGACACCAAAAGAAAATTTCCTGGAAACCCTGAAAAAAGACGGAACACCGGACCGCCTGGTCAATCAGTACCAGCCCTTTGTACCGATCATGAATGACCCTCTGCAGAAATTCACCAGAGGGAACCGTGTAAGAGGCAAAACTTCTGTGGACCGGTGGGGAACCGAAATCCTCTTCCCCCAGGACGCTCCCGGTCCAATGCCCCATGTGACAGAGTCCAATAAGGTATGTCCGGACGTGACACAATGGCAGGAATCCGTGAAGGTACCTGATCTGATCGCCAACTGCAGTGATGGGTGGGAGGAGGCCCTAAGTTCTGCCGCCCAGGTAGACCGCAGCCAGAAACTAGTTCTGGGTTTTATGGGCACCGGAATCTTTGAACAGAGCCATTTTCTCATGGGCTTTGAGGATGCTCTTATGAATCTGCTTTTGGAGCCGGAATCCATGCAGGAACTGGTGGATGCCATCGCGGAATACCGCTTTCAGTACGCAAAGCTTTTGGTAGACAATCTCCATCCGGATATTATCCTGTCACACGATGACTGGGGTTCTAAAACCAGCCTGTTTATGCAGCCTGATATCTGGAGACAGTTCTTCAAAGAACACTACCGCCGCATTTACGGATATATGCACGACCACGGCGTTCTGGTCATGCACCACGCGGATTCTTTCCTGGAGCCTATCGTAAAGGATATGGTGGAGATCGGTGTGGATGTATGGCAGGGTGTTCTGCCGGAAAATGATATTGTAAAGCTTCAGAAACAGCTTGATGGCCGCATGACCCTCATGGGCGGCATTGATGCCACCATAGACCGGGAAGATGCCCAAGAAGAAGAAATCCGCGCAGATGTACGCAGAGCATGCAGCACCTACGGACCTGCCGGCCACTTTATCCCCTGCATGACTTACGGCCTTGCGGGAACCATTTATCCTAAGACAGATGAGATCATAGCAGATGAAATAGAAGCCTACAACAGGGAGATTTATCACATCTGAACCACTGCTGTACAAAGCGGAAGCGGAAACATCTTTTTCTGCCTCCGCTTCTTTCTTATGCAGCCCATGTGATTTTCCACGCTCTGCGGCTTTGCACCCTTCTTTCGGACATGCTATACTGATGTCATACTGAAACAAAAAGGAGAATCGGGCTTTGACAGAATTTTCTTTAACCCCTGATGGAAAAAACCGTCTGTTCCGGCTGAATATGCAGATCCTGGCAGACGTTTTTACAGAACATTATCAGAATGTCACCTTCTATGCCCAAAATGACCGCCCCTGTCTGGAAGGCATACGGCTCTATAAAAAGGGAAGAAATCCAAACTTCCGGTACGTCTACCTGATCCAGGGAAAGGATGTGGATCAGTCTTTTCTGGAATACCGGGACATTGATTTTATCACTGTGGGACGCACAGACATTGCCTGCTTCCATCAAAGCTGTGCTGTCATCGAACTGACGGACAACGCAGATTTTCTGGACACCTTTGAACTGGTACAGGAAACCTTTGCCAAATACAGGCAGTGGGACAGACACCTGCATTATGCCCTGGACAGCGAACATCCCCTGGATGAAATGCTGCTGGCAAGCCTGGAGATCTTCGGCAATCCCATGTTCATCCACGACACTGATTTTTACATACTCTCCTGTCCCAGATATGTACAGGGCATGACAGTCTGGGAGCGTGATTCCCGGACAGGACGTAACATGGTCCCTTTAAGTCTGATCCATGATTTCAAGGCGGATACAGAATACCTGGAAACACTCAGCAAAACGTCGCCAGATCTATTCTCCGCCGAACAGCGGGGCTATCGGATACTCTACGTGAACCTGTGGAACAACAGCCGCTATGAGGGCCGCATCTGTGTGGATGAAATACAAAGCGAAATACAGGATGGCAATTATCTGGCTCTCCAATATCTGGGCCAGGCCATAGAACTGGCCATCAAACATAAAAGTCTGTTTCATCTGAGCATGGGCAATGACATGGACCGTTTTTTCAATGAATATCTGGACGGGACCATCGGTGACACACAGCGCATACTCAACTATCTGTATTTCCTGCACTGGAAGCAGAATGACCGCTATCTCTGCCTGCGTCTGGAAACCGAACAGAGAGATATCAATATGCTGTCCGCTGCCGCCACACTGGGGCATATCCAAGCCCAGATTCCCTCCGGCCATGCCTTTCTCTACAGACAGAGCATCGCCGTGGTGGTGAACTTATCCTATGCGCACAGCACCTCCTCTGAAGTCATAAGCAGCCTGGCGGTCCTCATGCGGGAGGGTCTTTTAAAAATGGGCGCCAGTTCTGAAATCCATGACTTCATGCTGGTCCCCCAGGGGTATATCCAGGCCAGCGCAGCACTTGATCTGGGAAGAAAAAGTGAAAGTATGATCTGGTGTTATCGTTTTGATGACTATCTGCTGGAATATCTTCTGAAAAAGGGCAGAGAAGAAATTCCGCCCCAGCTTCTCTGTTCCGAAAAGCTTCTTCTTTTGAAGAAATACGATGACAAGAATAAGACCGATCTGTACAACACAGTAAAGGTCTATCTGGAACTGGAACGTAATATCCTGCAGACTGCAAAGGAGCTGTATATCCACCGCAGTACCCTCTTCTACCGCCTGGAGCGCATCCGGAAAATAGCGGGCATAGATTTTGAGGACAGCAGAGAACGGCTGGTCCTAAGGCTGTCCTTCTACATTCTGGAACAAAAGCTTGAGACCTGACGCAAAAAAAGGAACAGGAAACGGTCCGCTATAAGCCGTTTCCTGTTCCTTTTTAATGGCAGAGAATGGTCTGTTCCTTATTTTCTTCCAAGAGGAGCAATTTTTTCTCTGTATATTTTTCTATAGAAATAAGCACTCAGTATCACAGATGCGATCTCCGCAATGGGAATGGACCACCAGACGGCTGACAGTCCTCCCACTTTTGCCAGAATGGCAGCAGCCGGAAGAATGATCAGAAGCTGTCTTGTCGCAGAGATGATCAGGCTGTACACACCGTTTCCCAAAGCCTGGAACACAGACCCCACTATGATGCAGAAACCTGCAAACAGGAAGCTGAGGCAGATGATCCTAAGCGCCGGAACGCCGATTGCCAGCATATCCTTGGACGCATTAAACATTCCCAGAAGCTGTGCCGGAAAGATCATGAACAGTGCAAGCCCCAGAAGCATAATGATCACTGCTGAGATAATGCTGATATGGATGGTCTGGGTGATCCTCTTCTTATCCCTTGCTCCGTAGTTATAGGCAACAATAGGCACCATACCATTGTTCAGTCCGAAGACAGGCATGAATATAAAGCTGTTGAGTTTGAAATACACACCGAAGACCGCTGTGGCCGTGGATGTGAACTGGATCAGGATCTTGTTCATTCCAAATGTCATGACAGAGCCAATTGCCTGCATGATAATAGACGGCACACCCACAGAATAGATCACTTTGATGATCCGGCCTGAGGGTCTGAAATTCCTCATACCGATATGGATATCCTTATTAAACCTGATATTGAAAAACATTGCCAGGAACATTCCGCAGAACTGCCCCAGAACGGTAGCCGCAGCAGCTCCCGCAACCCCCATTTTCGGAAAACCCAGAAGACCGAAGATCAGGATAGGATCAAAAATAATATTGATCACAGCACCCAGCCCCTGGGAGATCATAGTATAGAAAGTACGTCCTGTGGACTGCAGCAGCCTCTCAAACATTACCTGCATATACACAGCAATACAGAGGGCTGAAATGATGGTCATGTACTGGATTCCGTACTCTCTTATCTGTGTATCGGCAGTCTGCATATGGAAAAATGGTTTTGCCAGCAGTACGCCAAGCACAGCAAAGACAACGCAGCTTACAAAGGCGAGAAAGATACCGTTTTTCGCCGATTCATCAGCCATCCTGGCATCTTTCTCACCGAGACTTCTGGATAATACCGCATTTACACCTACGCCGGTTCCCACTGCTATGGAAATCATAAGGCTCTGCACCGGAAAGACCAGGGAAACGGCTGTCAGTGCGTTCTCATTGATCTGTGCCACGAAAATACTGTCCACCACATTGTATAATGCCTGTACCAGCATAGACAAAATCATGGGCAGTGACATCTGAAACAGCAGCTTCGGAACAGGTACGACCCCCATTTTATTTTCTTGTACGTTTGTTTGTGTCATATAAGACTTCCTTTCCTTCGTGTGTTTTTATCCCGTTATGGAACTTCTTGCGTAAAAATAATAGAAAACACGCAACGCGGGTTCTCTGCTATCATAAATAACAGAAAGCACGCAACGCGGGCTTTCTGTCACCATAACAAAGAGTCTGCCTGGGCAGACTCACATTTTGCTTTTACCGTATATAGTTTAAAGGAATTAAAAAATATTGTCAATCCATTATTCTGTCTTTTTCTACCGCCTTCTTTTCAACAGTCTGTAGAATATGGTAGAATATGGTTCTCGTTTTACTCTCTCCTAAACTTCTCTCAATCTTCCCTCAGCCGTTCCCATACAGAATAGGGTATCTTTAAATTCCCCCATCCGCATCCCAAATCTATATTCGGCTTATTAGCCCCATGAAAATCACTACCGCCGGAAAGGCGCAGGGAAAGGCGTCTGGCCAGCCTTATCATAGCTCCCTCTTCCGCCGGACGGTAGGTTGAATAATAAGCCTCCAGTCCGTCAAGCCCTGCCTTTTTCATCTCTGCAGTCATCTTTTCCAGATTTCCATCAGAAAGCCTGCACAATACCGGGTGGGCAAAGACAGCCTTTCCGCCGCCCTCATGTATCAGTTGTATTCCCTGAAACGGTGTGACCTTTTCTCTTGGGACATAACAGGAAGCATGATCTCCCAGATACCTGTCAAAGGCTTCTTTTATAGAGCTGACATACCCTCTTTCCAAAAGAAAACGGGCAAAATGCGCCCTGGTCCATACACTTTCCGGAAATTCCTCCAACATTTTTTCATACGTAACGTCCATGCCGTGCTGTCTTAAACGCTCCATCATCTGTAAGTTCCGCGAATCCCTGGACTGCTGAAAACCCAGTAGCTGCTCTTGAAAACGGGCATTTTTCCAGTCGATCCCCAGGCCAACGATATGGACATCCCTCTCCCACCAAGTGGTAGAAATCTCAATCCCCGGAATCACCTCCAAAGAAGTGCCTTTTGCGGCCCTCACTGCCTCTTCAATTCCATCCGTTGTATCGTGGTCTGTAAGCGCGACTGCCCTCAACCCCTTTTTAACTGCATATTCCACAATCTCACTCGGCGTAAAAGTTCCATCCGACGCATTGGAATGCACATGTAAATCTATGATATCGCTCATATCCTGTTTCTCCTCTTCCATCAACGATCAACTCATCTCTCACTGCTTCAGTATAACAAAACTCTTTCCAATATACAACATCCCGCAACTGCCGGACCATCATATTATCATTTATCCCGTACGCAGCAGCGGAGTTCAGATTTATCCTATTTGTGGATTTTTACAGGATTGACAGCAGTGTGGCCGGAAGGTATAATCAATTTATCTGGAAAGCAATTCTTTTCTTCTGCGGCAGCTCTGCCGAAAATTCCAGAAAGTTTAAAATTGAATACAGACGGATATAAGAACAAGCGGCAAAAATTCGGTTAATTGCAAAATAATAGTTGATATTTATTATGTCATACACTATATTAATAATATAAAATACAGACACTTTGTAACCTGACGCTTTGCCTCCTGCTTCTTATCCGGGAAGGAGGTCTATGAATGAAACCACACTGACAGCAATGGACGATGAGATCTATGAAGTGCTGTCTGACAACGAAATTTTTGCAGATTTATTTAAATGAAAAAGGAGAGGTGGATATGTGTACTGCCATTGAGGAAATGATGGAGGAAAGAGAAGAACTGGGGATTGAACGGGGAGAAAAGCGTGTTAATCAGTTAATCAGCGTATTACTGCAGCAGTCTGACCAGGCGGAGGTTTATGAAAAAATAAAGAGAGCCGTAACAGACCGGGAATACCAGGAGCAGCTTTTTGATCAGTTTAACCTATAGGAAGTGATATGTCCGGCCGCACGATTTGCCATGCACTGATATGGAGCGGAGTGCTCCATATCACACCGCAGTCCGGATTTCTTTATTCATTTTAGATCCATTCAGGAGTTTTATTACTGTTCTTAGTATGCTAAAAGTGTAGTTTTTGTACAGTAACGCGCTTCGCGATGCACACAACATGCATTGAACTGCATTTTGGCGCTGGCTAACTCAGGATTTTGCTACGCAAAACGCCTCGCGGGATAATATATGTGAACAGTAACGAGTTTTTAACTTTTTTAACTTTTTTTTCAAAAAAAGCTTGCATTTTGGAAAAATGTGTAGTATTATAATCAAGCGTCATGTGAAACAAACAACACAGCAGCGCAGATAACACAGTATGGTTCGTTGGTCAAGCGGTTAAGACGCCGCCCTCTCACGGCGGAAACAGGGGTTCGATTCCCCTACGAACTGCTCATACAGTAAGCTATAGAAGCAAAGTTACAAGATACAAATAAACACACATGGTTCGTTGGTCAAGCGGTTAAGACGCCGCCCTCTCACGGCGGAAACAGGGGTTCGATTCCCCTACGAACTGCTAAAAAGATTTCAGTATTTATACTGGAATCTTTTTTTGTTGATTGTTGAAGGACCGCTGTCTAATACGAGACTTCCCGCAGCAGCCTTCAAAACCAGAAAGGACCGTTATCCAAAGGCTTCTCCCTTCGGACAGCAGTCCTTCTTTCTATATCTGTTTACTTTTAATCCTCCGGTGCCTCGGCAGGAATAAACACTCTGTTGTCTACAGCACTTTCCGGAAGTTTTGCCCGCTCCCATGCCTCCTCGCAGAAATAATCCTGGGAACTCAGCAGTACCTTGCCTCTTTTGTCTATCTTCTCATACTTTCCGTCAGGCTGCAGCACATGCGCCTTTACATTGTCAGCAAGCTGCATTTCCAGAATGTGTTTGACTTCCTCCTTCAGCTTCTCATCCTCCACGGGAAATACGATTTCCACCCTCTTGTCAAGATTTCTGGGCATCCAGTCTGCACTTCCCATGAAGATTTCCTCATGTCCGTCGCTGTAGAAGTAAAAGATCCTGCTGTGCTCCAGGAAATTACCCACAATAGAGCGCACAGTGATATTCTCGCTGATACCCGGGATTCCCGTCTTCAGGCAGCAGATTCCGCGCACGATCAGGTCAATCTTCACCCCTGCCGCACTGGCCGCATACAGGGCGGCAATAATATCCCTGTCGCAGAGGGAATTCATTTTGGCCACGATTCTTGCCTTTCGGCCTTTCAGGGCATATTCCCGCTCCATCTCAATCTGGTGGATAAAACGGTCACGCATCCAGATAGGCGCCACGACAAGCTTATTCCAGGTTCTTGGCTCCGAGTAACCGGAGAGCATGTTAAACACCGCTGTGGCATCCTCCCCGATCCTGGCAGAACAGGTAAGAATACCGCAGTCTGTATACAGCTTGGCTGTGGAATCGTTATAATTGCCGGTTCCCAGATGTACATATCTGCGGATACCGTTCTCCTCCCTGCGCACCACCAGAGTGATCTTGCTGTGTGTTTTTAATCCCAGAAGCCCGTAAATAACATGGCATCCCGCTTTCTCAAGCATTTTTGCCCAGACAATATTATTTTCTTCGTCAAAGCGGGCCTTCAGCTCCACCAAAACAGTGACCTGCTTGCCGTTCTCCGCTGCCTGAGCCAGTGCCGCAATGATCGGTGAATTGCCGCTGACCCGGTACAGAGTCTGCTTGATAGCCAGCACATCCGGGTCTTTTGCAGCCTGGCGCACAAAATCCACAACTGGCTGAAATGTCATAAACGGATGGTGCAGCAGAATATCCCCTCTTCTGATCTGGGTAAAAATATCCTCGTCTGTCATCATAGCCGGCACCGGAGCCGGTGTATAAGGCTTGTTCCTGTATTCATCAAAACCGGCCATTCCGTACATCTTCATAAGGAAGGTCAGATCCAGCGGTCCGTTGATCTGGAAGATGTCCTCCTCCTTGATTTCAAACTCCATTGTGAGGACTTCTAAAAGTCTCTCATCCATCTTGTCTTCCACTTCCAGACGGATCACTTCACCCCACTGGCGCTTTTTCAACTGTTTCTGGATTTCTTTCAGGAGATCTGCCGCTTCATCCTCGTCAATGGTCAGATCCGCGTTTCTCATGATCCGGTACGGACAGGTGCAGGCCACCTCATTGCTTAGGAACAGCTTTCCGATATTCCTCTCGATCACCTGCTCCAGTAAGATCACAACAGTATTTCCCTTTTTATCCTCAGGCAGCATAACAATTCTGGGCAGCACAGAGGGCACCTGGACTGTGGCGAACTCAAGCTCCTCCTTTCCCTTTTTGTCCTTTTTTGAAATCAGGGCACCGATATTCAGTGTTTTGTTTCTGATAAGGGGAAAAGGCCTGGCTGAATCCATGGCCATAGGCGTCAGGACCGGATATACGCTCTCTTCAAAATAGCGGTCTACGTACGCCTGCTGCTCCTTTGTGAGGTCCTCATGCTTTTCCACCACATGAAGGCCTACCTTCTTCAGCGCAGGCAGAAGAGAACGGTTGTAGGTATTATACTGTGTCTCCACCAGCTCCTTTGTCACTGTGGACAGCTCTTTTAACTGTTCCTTTGGCGTCATGCCGGCAATATCCGGTTTTGTGTATTTTGCATGTACCATATCCTTTAAGGATGCCACACGGATCATGAAAAATTCATCCAGATTGGAGGCTGTGATACTTAAAAATTTCAGTCTTTCAAACAGGGGAAGGGTTTTGTCCCTGGCTTCAGAGAGAACTCTCTCATTAAATTTTATCCAGCTCAATTCCCTGTTCCAGTAATATTCCGGTTTCATGTAATCTTTTAAATCCATCCTTATGCCCCCTATCTTCTCTTCTTCCGGCGCAGTCTCGGGCGGATACTGAACACTTCTTCAAAGAAATCTGCCTTTTCTGTCAGAAGTCCTTCCTCCAGTGTGAGATCCTCCTGCGTATCAATGGTCAATATTAATTCTTTCTCCTTTACTGCCGCCTTAACTTCCTCCACTTTCTGCTCATGGCTGCGGTCCAGGGCATTGGCTACCCTTAATATAGCGGTCAGCTTGCCGATCAGCATGTAAGTGTCACGGTCAATGGCACTCTTGGAATCCGCCTCCCCGTAATATTTGAAAGGCTCGGAATTAAAGCGCACCACACTTGCAATGACTTCCCGTTCCATATGGGACAGGCCGATGATCTCTGTGGACATGATGATCGCATAGGAACACTCAGCCGCATTGCTCATGCTGATATATTTCCCGCAGTCGTGAAGGATGACCGCGATCTGCAGGAGCAGCTTTTCCCGGCTTCCCATACCGTGCACCTTCTTCATGCTGTCAAAGATTATGTTGGCCACCTGAGCAACCGCCTGGGTATGGCTCTTGTTGCTCATGTAGCGCTTCGCTATATTTCTGGCGGATACCAGTATGTCATTTTCAAAATTATGAGTGCTTTTGATGAGCTTCTGCTTCTGGGCGTAGTCATAGGATACACCGTCATTTAACTGGGTTCCCGGCAGCCATAAAGTGTCTGCTCCCATCTCATCAATAAATACTCTGCAGATGATCAGAGTCGGCACTAAGATGGTGGCAAACTCCAGGGAAATCCCCAGCTCCACAGCGGCCTGCTCCGGAGATTTATGGACAATGCCCTCATACACCTGCATAAACGCGTCACGGCTGACAGTCCTGTTTTCCTCCATGCTGCTTTTTTTCTTCAGGATCGTTTCCATAAACACATCTCCTAGAAGAATGATATTGTCAATCTTCCTCTCTTTCAGATGCAGTTTTTTAAAGCTCAGAATATCATTGTGTATCAGCTCTTCCACCAGATGTTCATAGTAAACAGTCTCTTTCTCCACAGGGATCAGGCGCTCCCGGATACGCAGGCTTCCCATCTTGAAATTCTGGGTCGTCACCAGCGCGTCCTTGTCAAACAGGGAAATCTGTACATTTCCTCCGCCGATCTCAATGATAGCAGTTCCCTTCTGGATGATCTTTGTAAATGCCGCTTCCTTGGCCGCCAGGGATTTATAACCGTAAAACCTCTGCTCTGAGTTGCTGAGGATTTCCACATTGATGCCTGTTTTCTGGTATACCTGGTCCAATACGATCCAGACATTCCTGGCCTCCTGCAGGGTACTGGTGGCGCAGGCCCGGTAAGCATCCACCTGGTATTCCTTCATGATGCCTGCGAAATCCCGGAGTACGGCACACAGCTCCTGAGTGGAATCATACCCGATCTTCCCGGTGCCGTATGTGTCCCGCCCGATCTCCAGACGGCTTCTGACCTCATCAATCTGACGGATACCTGCTTTCGGCGAAATCTCATAGATATCCATGGATACATGATAAGAGCCAACATCAATTGCCGCAAATCTTGTAATTGCCATTTTCTCACCTCTTCCGTAAACGGACTATATCTTATTTCTGTACTCGTTGGCTGAAATTCCTTCTATCTTCTTAAATACTCTGGAAAAATGCGCCATATCCAGAAATCCCACTTCCTCTGCCACATCTCCGATGCGCAGGGACGGATCTTTCAAAAGCTCCTTTGCCTTCTCGATCCGAATGGAATTGAGGATTTCCGAAAAGCTCTTTTCCAGATGTTTGTTCAACAGCTTGCTCAGATGCCACTGGCTGACAAAGGTGTTCTCAGCCACTTCACTTAAAGAAATCTTTTTATTATAGTTTTCCTGTATATAGGCCAGGGCATTCTTCACAATAAAGCTTCCGGCTGTATTCTCAGACTCATCCTCCTGACCGGTGATATTGCTTTTTTTCAGGTTTTCCGCCATGACCTGTACAGCTTCCTCTATCTCGTCCATATTGGACGGTTTTAAAAGGAAACGCGTCACTCCAAGACGGATGGCCTGCTGCGCGTAGTCAAAATCCCGGTACCCTGTCAGAATAGAAATCTGCATCTCAGGAAATTCTACTCTGAGAGCCGCAATCATTTTCAGGCCGTCCATGCCCGGCATGGAAATATCGGATATCACCATATTGGGCTGCTCCTTCCTTATGACCTCCAGGCCCTCCTGCCCATTGCCCGCTGTAGCCGCAATCCTGCAGCCGTATTTCTCCCACGGCACCACTTTGGAAAGTCCCTCCGCGATAATTGGTTCGTCATCTACGATCACTACTTTATACATATGTACCCCCGGCTCCTGTTTTAGTTTTTTCATATTGTAACAGTTCAATACCCTCACAATTACGGGCTGCATGTTACATCGTAACTATACAGTGCCTTCAAAGTACAGACAAAACTCCGTACCAAACCGCTTCGGACGGCTGGATCTAGTCTGACAGCGGAATGCCTTCTTACGGTCAGCGCAGTGCACGCGCAGGCCTGCTGCATAGTTACAGTTTATCACAAATTTTTTCTTCTTCTTTCAAATTTGCGTTAAAATTGTGTAAAATATTTACCACTTTTTATTATTATAAAACATTAACGAAAAAAAGGAAAGTATCTGGCCTGTTTTCCACCAAATACTTTCCTTCCGATTTTTATTGTTACGGTATTGTCCCTGCTTGAGCTCCTCAGGCAGACGGTACTATCATCCCTTCACAGCTCCCGCTGTCATACCTTTGATAATGTACTTCTGCAGACATACATACACAACCAGAAGCGGCACGATGATCAAGGTTACCACTGCTGCCATCAGACCGTAGTCCGTACCTTCTCTGGAGGAAATCTCCATGAGCAGTCGTGTGATCGCCCACTGGTCTTTGAAACGAAGGAAGAAGGTCTGGGAGAACAGGTCATTGTAGCTCCACAGGAAACTGAAGATACCAACTGTTGCAAAAGATGGTTTTGTAAGGGGCACTACGATCTTAAAGAAGATCTGCATGGGATTGCAGCCTTCCAGGTATGCCGACTCTTCCAGCTCTATGGGAAGACTCTTGATATACCCCGTGAGCACCACCATGGCAAAGGCCAGGTTGCCGGCTATCTGCGGTAGTATGAGTGACAAAAGGGATAGGGAAACCTTATCCGTATTTACGATCCCCCATGCAAATTCCATACGGAATACAGGGATGATGGTTGCGAATACCGGGAACATCATGGCTGCCACAACCAGAGTGTTTAAAAGTTTCTTTGTTTTCAGGTTATAGCGCACCAGTGCGTAGGAGGCCATTCCTGCCAGGAGGATAACCACAACTGCCACGCAGCAGGAAACAATGATACTGTTTTTATATGCGGTAAAGATGTTCAGTCTGTCAAATGCCGTCTTATAGTTCTCCATACTGAACAGGTCACCGATGGGCAGTGCAAAGGAGTTTGCAATTATTTTCTTTCTGTCTTTAAATGAGTTTAAGATAACCCACAAAATCGGATAAATCGTTGTAAGTGCCCAGAATATCAGGATGAGATATACGACGCACATGCCTGGTGAAAATTTACGCTTTTTCATTTTCTATATCTCCCTTCTAATAATCTTTCTCTTTGAAAATGACATTTACAACCTTTGACAGGATTATACCCAGAACAACGATCACAATTGCGATGGTTGAACTGTAATCCGCGTCACTTGCTACAAATGCGTAGTAGTACATATACGTACCGGTGAGCCACGTCTTGCCGTAGGGCATTCCGTTGGGGAACATCATCCATGGCAGGTCGAAGACCTTCAGTGCTCCTGTCACAGCCAGCACACAGCAGGTGCAGATGACATTGTGGAGAAGCGGGATGGAGATGAAACGTACTCTCTGGAACCTTGTGGCTCCGTCAATGGATGCTGATTCATACAGTTCATCCGATATATTGTTAAGTCCGGTCAGCAGTATGATGAAGTAGAATCCCACATACTGCCAGGTGACTGGTATCATCATGGTCATTATGGCATGTGCTTCGTCCTTCCAGTCTGTCAGGTTCGTCTTACCTAAAAACTCCAAAAGCTGGTTGATCATACCTTTGTCATACAGGAAGATCAGGTTGAACAGAAGCCCTAATGCGGTTGCTGAGATAACAATAGGGAAGAAGTAAACGATACGGAAGAACTTTGCCCCTCTTTTGATGTTATCTACCAAAAGTGCGATGACGATCGCGATTCCCACCTGCCCTACGATGGTCACGATTATCATGATCAGTGTGTTTTTCAGAGCAATTCTCATATTCGGGTCTGTGAACAGACGTGTATAGTTCTTGTAAACCGGGTCATTAAACCCTTTGGCCGGAGTTGCCAGTCCTTTGATTTTCATGAAACTGTTGAAGATGTTCTGGATAAATGGGTAATACAGATACAGAATCAGGAACAGGAATGCAGGCAGCAGGAAAAAAATGGCCGGCTTCTTATTCTTATAAATATTTGATGTGTTATTCATAGATTTCGCCTCCCAGACTTTCAAGCGAACACCTGCGTCCATTTGAAAGTTACTTCACTTGCTTTTCTTTAAGAAGGACCGGAGGATTTTCTCCTCTCCGGTCCTTAAAAAATACAGTTTATACGTTACAGAAACTATTCTTCCATTGCGTCGATAACCTGCTGGATCGCATCACTGATCTGCATCTGACCTTCTACGATCTGCGGCATATTGGTGAAGATAGGAGCTCTCTGATCTTCTGTGCACAGATCCTGGCATGCGCCTGTTGTTGCGGTTACGGATTTCAGCATGGCAAGAGCGTCTTTTTCCAGTGAATTCAGTTTGCTCTCATCGATCTGCGCGCCGTCTTTTAGTGCTGTTGTTGCTGTTCCTGCGTAATCAGATACAGTTTCCGTGTTGATAAAAGCTTCTACTAAGTCTACAGCTGCTTTCTGTTTTTCCGGATCATCCCATGCTTTTCTGGAGATGTACCATCCTGATGACAGGCCGCTGATGATATCTGTTGTCTTTCTCTCGTTCTGACCAGGTACAAAAGTAACTGTGAAGTTATCAATATTATCAGAATTGTCTCTGATACCGCCCATTTTCCAGGAGCCGTCTACATAAAATGCAGCTTTATCCTGCAGGAATCCCTGGAATGCTTCATCAGCTTCGCAGGTGTTGGTGTTCTCTGTAAAGAAGCCTTTTTCATAGACATCCTTGATATCAGCGATACCAGCTTCCCAGGCTTTGCCCACTTTGTCATCCACTTTTTCCGGAACAGCTACGTGTGTTGCCGGTGTGTCATGATTGTAGATAGAATACTCAAACCAATAGTGCGGCTCTTTGATAAGAGAAGCTGCGATCGGGGTATATCCTGCGTCCTTGATCTTCTGGCAGGTCTCCATGAACTGTTCCCATGTGGTGTCTGGTCCCGGGATCTCAACACCCGCATCCTCGCAGACTTTCTTGTTTACGTACATACCTTCCCAATATCCGTAGAAGGGAACTGCATATTTCACACCGTCAACCGGAGATCCGGGGATCAGGTCATCATTCATGTTCGCTGCATAGTCCGGATATTTTTCACGGATCTCATCAATGGGAACCACTTTATCCGCTTCTACAAACGGATTGGAGTCATTGCCGTTGAAGTAGAACATAACGTCCGGTTCTGCACCTGTCTCAAAGTCTGTAATAACACGGGCTTTCATGGCTTCGTCTGCAGATGCGGAGGAATCATTTACCTTATTTCCTGTCTCTTTCTGCCAGTTCTCAATGGTTTCCTGGTATTTATCCACGTTACTCTCAGTTCCTGCAAATGTTGTGGTCACATTCAATGTAACCTTTCCCTCTGCGCTGCTGTCATCGCCACTGTCACTGCTTTCGGATTTATCCGCGGTATCTTCCTTCTTGGTATTGTCTCCGGCGTCTGCTGCTTTGTTGTCACCGCCGCAGCCTGCCAGCATAGTTCCTGCCATTGCTCCAACAAGTAAAACTGATACAACTTTCTTCTTCATAACTAACTTACCTCCCTGTTTACTGTTTGTTTTGCTTTGTTTTTCTTGATGACATTATAATACCGCATATATTGTAAAAAGCGAATAACTGAGACTGTGATTTTTTGCTTTTTATTGTGCTCTTAGACCAACAAAAATGGTCAAACGGGCACAAATCCGGTCATCTTTTTCCTGGAAAATGGACAGTCCGCAGGGTTCTCCATACAAAATACCCAGTCTCTGGTTCACATTTGCTATGCCCAGATTGCCTGAGGACTCCTTGCTGGTGTCATAGTCAGGCGCAAGCAGCCTGTCTACCTTAGCCCTCTCCTGCTCGCTCATAATGCCGTTGTTCTCCGTCTCCAGATAGAGGTAGTCCCCCTTCTTATAGCTCCTTAACACCACTGTGCCGCTGCCGCTTCTTATGACACCGTGTTCTATGGCATTCTCGATCACAGGCTGCAGGATCAGTCTGGGGACCTTCTCATTTAAGGTGTCCTCCCCTATCTCCAGATCCACAGTGAGCCTATTTCCCAGTCTCTCTTTCATTATATGAAGATAAGCCTCCACATACTGCAGTTCTTCTTTCAGCGGCACTACGTGGCGACGCTTTCTGTCCATAGCGGCGTTCATGAGCACGGACAGGGATTCTATCATTTTGGAAATCTTCATATTGCCTGAGAGACGGGCCTCCCAGTTGATGATCTCCAGGGTATTGTTCATAAAGTGAGGATTAATGTGGGACTGCAGAGCCATGATCCTGGCATCCTTAAGTGCCATCTCCTCCTGATAAATATGGTCAAACTGATATTTCAGACGGCTGGACATCTGGTTAAAGGATTCTGTCAGATAGCCGAACTCCTGGCTGCCCGGCTCAAAGGTGATCTGATACCCCAGATTGCCCTCCTGGATCTCTCTGGCTCCCTCCATAAGCTGCTCTGTGGGCTGCAGAATATGACGCCTCACCATAAAGATCAGGATCATCACCAGCGGAACCAGAAGCACGATCATCACTCCCAGAATGCGCAGGTATGCATACATGGAATCCATGACCACAGTCTTGGGTATCCGCACAAGAGTGTCCAGACGGTAGCTGTTTTCCTTCACGAGATTTCTGATATACAGGTAACTGCCCTCCCATGTGCTTCCCTGGGGGTACTCATCCGGGTAAGGCCCGTCCTTTTTCTCCTGTTCTATGCCCTGGCTGAACTCCAGATTCAGTTCATTTAAGTAGATACTCATATCAAAGTCTTCCAGAAAATGCTGCATACCCTCGAAGCAGTAGGCGATGTTCATGCGCATAACAAGCACGCCCACAGGTTCAAAGGAGCGGTTCACAAGATTCCTGATCATATAGACACGGCCGTCACACTCCAGAAAACCGATGTTGGTGTCAAGGGTCTCCGCATATTTTTTCACTGTCTCATGGTCTTTCTTCCAATAGGTATCTATCTGATGATAAGACCCACCCGCACTGGAATTATACACCTCTCCGTTTAGCTTCTCCGGTTCTTCCAGATACCAGAAAACAGTGCTGGAAAAGCTGGGGTCCTTGGTGTATTTGGTGTTCAGATATCCCCGCACCCTGCCGCTTAACCAGTAATCCTTATAATTATTATTTTTAAACGCCTCGTATACAGAGCGCAGTTCCCCCTCATAGGACGCGTCCCTGGAGTCCTCTATGGCCTGGTTCAGCCGCTCCACACTTGTCTGCATATTAAAATTCACCTGGTCCGTCATATTATCCACCCGGTCCCCCAACTGGTTGGACAGTATGTAATGCACCATCATTCCCACCATGAGCACAAATGGTATCATCCAGCAGCCCAGGGCAATGGCGATCACTCTCCACTGGATGGAAATTTTCTTTTTTTCTTTCATCTCTTTTTCCTCTCTCCCTGCATTCTGCGGTTCCTGTTCTTTCAAACCGCTCTTTCTATATCATACCATGTACTTTCTTTTTTCGCAGAAAAAAATAGAGGGTATACTGCAAAATTTTGTCATTCTGCAGTACACCCTCATTTATTTGTCTCATCTCCTGTAACTGCTCAATACCGTGCACGCGCGGATATTTAAAATCCCTGTGGTCAGCCCTTCAATTCCAGAAATTCTTCAAAAAGCTCGCACATGCGGACAGCCTGGTAAGCCTCCGGCATCTCGCAGAAAATACGCAGAAGAGGCTCTGTACCGGAGAATCTGGCAATGATCCAGCCGCCGTTTTTAAAATAGATCTTACAGCCGTCCATATAAGATACCCGCTCAATAGGCTCACTGATATCCGGAAGTGCCTTATCCACCATAAGCGTCCTCTGGATCTCCTCTTTTCTCGCAGGTGTGAACTTATAGTCCCTCTCCTCCATATAGATGCTTCCGTACTCTTCCTCAATATCCCTTGCGATCTGTGAGATCTTCTTTCCTGTCACAGCGATCATCTCCACCAGAAGCATGGCGGCGTATACACCGTCCTTGCCATTGATATGTCCCTTTACAGTGAGGCCGCCTGACGACTCACCGCCGATGATGGCGTCTGTCTCCTCCATCTTGGAGGAAATATATTTGAAGCCAACAGGAACCTCATAGCATTTCTGCCCAAAGCTCTCAGCCACCCGGTCCAGCATATGGGTGGTTGCCACGTTGCGGACTACAGGACCGCTCCAGCCCTTATATTTTACAAGATAGTAGTACAGCAGCACTAAAATGTCATTTGGATGCAGGAATTTTCCGGTGTCATCAATGACGCCAATACGGTCGGCATCCCCGTCTGTGGCCACACCGATATCACAGCCTCTGTCCAGCACATAATTCTGCAGGGAGCGCAGCGTCTGGGCATTCGGTGCCGGCAGCTTGCCGCCGAACAGTGTGTCATGGCGCTCATGTATGATCTCCAGCTCGCAGCGGGTGATGGAGAGCAGTGTCTTCAGGGATGTCTGGCTCACGCCGTACATGGGGTCAAGAGCCACACGAAGCCCCTTGTTCTTAATAGCCTCCACATCCACAGCCGCGATAATATTGTCCAGATATTCATTGAGAGGATTAAATTCCACAACCTTTCCCTCGGCAACTGCCTGCTCATAGGGGATGACAGCCACAGGACTACCTGCTGCAGTCTCCTCCTCCACTTTGGCTATATACTGCTCGATCTCCTGTGTCTGCACCTCATTGGCATCTCTTCCGCCTCTTGTGAAGACCTTGATCCCATTGTAAATAGCCGGGTTATGGCTGGCTGTCACCATCATGCCGTAAGGCAGATCATGTGCCATCACATAATACATGATCAGCGGGGTGGGCGAAGACCTGTTGATAAACCAGGCACGGATCCCCTCCGCGGCCAGCACCTCACATGCCCACATAACCGCCTCTTTTGCCAGGAAACGCCTGTCATATCCAATACAGATATCTTCCTTCTCTACGCCCTCTGCCTTCATTTTCATGGCAAGGGCTTTTGTCAGCTTCTGGATATTCTCCTTTGTGAAGCCGTCACCTATGATGGCTCTCCAACCGCCTGTTCCAAATTTGATCATTGCTGTTCTCTCCTTCCTGTATGAACCCATAAGTTATCCCATAACGTAAACTGTCCGCTGCCTTCACAGGCCCCTGAACAGTTATCCCATAACTACTCTCACTGTATGACTGCTGCCCGCTTCACAGATGGGGATCCTATCTGTTTTTTCCCCATCCAGCCAGATTTCCTTTACACCCTTTTCCACATGTTCCGGATTCTCTACTGTGATCTCAAAGGACGCGCCGCGGAATACCCGGTGTGCCTTAAATCCGTCCCAGTCTCCCGGGATGCAGGGGTCTATCTCCAGTCCGTCCATCTGCGGACGGATGCCCAGCATGTATCTGGTGGCCGCAAAGTAAGCCCAGCCGCCGCTGCCTGTCATAAAGGGATGTCTTGCCCTGCCGTATGCGGTGTGGTCTTTTCCCATAATGAACTGGCAGTAGGAATACGGCTCTGCCTGGCGAATCTCGATCATATCATTCTGGTAATAAGGGCACAGGGCATTATAAAATTCCATGGCCCGGCTTCCTCTGCCAAGCATGCATTCTGCAGCCCATGCCCATGGATTGGGATGGCTGAACACAGAGCCGTTTTCCTTCACACCCGGGTATACCCTGGTCACAAAGCCGATGTCGTCATCCGGCACGGTGTAGGACGGGCCGTTGAGCATAATACCGTATGGTGTAAAAAGGTTCTCATAAACCGCATCCATGGCCTTTATGCCTTTGTCTTTTGGAGCCGCTCCCGAGAGCACAGCCCAGGCATTGGATTCCAGATGGACTCTGCCTTCCCTATCCTTCCCGGTACCGATCTTCCGGCCGTTTTTCGTGATGCCGCGGACATACCACTCACCATCCCAAAGCTCACGGTCGCAGACTTTTTTCACGTTCTCCGCCATTTCGGTATATTTTTCCACATCCTCTTTTTCTCCCAGATAGCCGGCCGCTTCAAGGAAGCTCTGGATCGCCCAATAGTGCAGGAAGGATACCATAGCACTTTCACCGCCTCCCAGGTTCAGACAGTCATTCCAGTCAGCGCGCAGACCCTTGCACACGCCGTCGGCTCCCACCTGTCTGGCGGAAAAGTCCAGGATCCGTTTCATGTGGTCATAGACAGTTCCCTCATCTTTGTCAGCATAAGGCACCACCTGTTGAAGCAGATCAAATTCCCCTGTCTCTTTTACATACTCCACAATGGAGCTGACCAGCCACAGCGCGTCATCAGAGCAGGTGTCCTCCAGGCCGTGGATCATCTGATCCCTGCTGGGTGTGGGCACCACTGTGGGGGATTTGAAGGGCTTCACTTCCGTATCCGGGTCAAACCATTCAGGCTGGAACAGGTGCAGGCCGTACCCCTCAGACACCTGGCCCCTCAGAAGCTCTATGATCCTCTGACGGCATTTTTCCGGGTTTGAGTGGGGAACGGTCATGGCATCCTGCGCCGTGTCTCTGTAGCCCAGGCCCGTACGTCCGCCCACCTCGATAAAGGAAGCAAAACGTGAGAACATGACATTGATCTCCGCCTGATAAAGTGTCCATGTATTGATCAGCGTATTCATTCCCTCATTGGGGGTCTGGATCTGCAGTTTATCAAATTTGCTGTCCCAGTAGTTTTTCAATTCCTCATAGGCTGCATCCACATTTGCAAAATTGCTGTATTTTTCCCTGTAGGGATAAGCGGCTTTCCTGTTCCCCTCACCCAGCATGAATACCAGGCGCACTTCCTGGCCCGGAGCCAGAGTGAGCTTTTTCTGCAGGGCGCCGCAGTGGTTGTTTCCTTTCTCAAAGCCGCCGTTTAAGACACCTTTTTCCACGCCTATGGGATTTGTCTCTGTGCGGTAGGGACCGATGAACTCATCTCTCAGGCACTCAAAGCCGTCCGGCTCAAAGCTGGCTGTAAACCATTGGAAACCAAACTCTTCATAAAAGAGATCATGCTCTATAATGCCGTCCTCACAGGAAGAACCTGCGGCATACATGCTCATCTGGAAATTCTTGTTATCCATCTCGATCTGGTGGAAAGAAAATTCCAGGTAAGAATATATACTGAGGCTTCTCGTGCGTCCGCTGTCATTTTTGATCTTTACATCCCAAAGCTCCACCGGGTCATCCTTGGGGATACACATTTTCTGGGATGCCTTGATTCCGCTGTACTCACATTCATATACAGAATAAGACATGCCGTGGCGGCAGGTATATTTTGCTTCTTCCAGGGATTTGCCCACAGGCTGCCAGGATACGCTCCAGTAATCCCCGTCCTCGTCATCCCGAATATACACATAATGCCCCGGACGGTCCATAGGAACCCCATTGGCCCGGAAACGGGTGATGCGGTGGTACTCCGGTGATTTGTAGAAAATATATCCCCCTGCGGTATGGTTCAAAACCGCACACATATCTTTGACTCCCAGGTAATTGGTCCAGGACGTAGGTAAATCCACCCTGTCAATCACGTACTCTCTCTTTTCATTGTCAAAATGTCCGTATTTCATGTTACGAAACCCTCCTGAATCTCCTATTAAGAATACCGGCAGCAGAACCCCTCTGTGCGGCCCTGCCCCTTCTGTGACGAGAGGGGCCTGCACCGGCAGACCCCTCTTCGTCTTCCTGGCTCTATTATAGAAAACTTTCCGTTTCAGTAACATAGTTCAGGATGTCAATATTTGTTTTTTCTTGTGAAGACACGCTTTCGTCTTCCAGATATTTTTTAAGTGCCTCCGCCTGTCTTTTTGCCGTCTCATATCCCTGGCGGTAAAGTGCTTCCAGTTTTTTCCCGTCTTTTTCTAAGCGCCCGATCTCCACAGGGGCCGGGGGCTGGATCAGGAAAACCTTTCCCTCTTTTTCCTCCCGGTACAGGTGATCCAGGGTTTCGTTATAATCCAGGTGTCTGTTTTCCATCCGCTCCACCAGCTTTGGAAACTGTCTGCCGTAGCGGAGACGCATGAGGGGCATCATCTGGTTTTTCTGTTTCCGATACTCCCTGCCCCTTGTGAGGATCACTACATTTTTTTCATTTCCCAGGCTTTCGGATCTGCGGATAGGGATGGAATCGGTGATACCGCCGTCCAGATAGGGTTTCTTCCGTATCCACAGAGTTCTGGACATAAGAGGCAGGGAACTGGACGCCCGGATATAACAGATTTCCCGGCGAAGGTCCCGGATGCGCTTATACTCTGCCTGTCCGGTCTCACAGTTGGACACAACCGCGTAAAATTTGGTGGGGTTGTCCAAAAAGGCTTTATGATCATAGGGGTCCAGCTCATCCGGAATGGTCTTATAAAGCATCTCCGCCCCAAAATAGTCACCTGTTTTGAAAAAGCTGCCCATTCCGCAGTATCTCGGGTCATCCAGATACCCGGTAACCGTCCGGTATCCCCTTCTGTGCTGCTTTGATAAATAGCTGCAGGCCAGACAGGAACCGGCGGAAACTCCTATGCAGGTGTCAAACTGAATGTCCTCCTCCAGAAAAAAATCCAGAACACCTGCGGTAAACACCCCGCGCATGCCGCCGCCCTCTAAAACTAGGCCTGCTTTCCTTACATTTTGTGTCATCTCACCGTCATCTCTCTTCCGTCTCTTCTTTGCTTTCATATATTAAGAATTCCCTGGCAGGTGCCCCACAAACCGGACAGCGATCAGGCCGGCTCTCCATCAAGCATCCGCAGACCGGACACACATAAAACAGATTCTTATGAAATCCTTCACAGTCTGCTGCCTCCTTCAGAAGCCTTGCGTGGGCTTTCTCCGCAGACCCGGCATCCCGGTAAGCCTGCCTTGTCAGCAGAAGATCATGCTCCTGAGCGTAGTCCGCAACCATGGGATATAAACGCTCATACTCAAATTCTTCTCCCGGCACATAGGTGCCAACAGATTCATGAAATGCTTTGGGCTTATCTAAAATGGCATAAAAGCTCTTGGCATGCCGATACTCCGACTCTGCCAGCGCAGAAAACAGATTGGCGATCTTTTCGTATCCTCTCTTCTTCGCCCGCTCTGCAAAGGTCTGATATCTGAGAAACGCATACAGCTCCCCTTTGACTGTGGCCTCAAGCTGTTCCCTTGTGATCTTGTCCTCTCGTTCCCTCTGGTATGGCGCATCCCCAAGGTTCTCAAACCTGTGGCACAGCCTGCCGTTTTCCCAGGTAAATCGGACAATATGATGTTCCACATCTGATGCTTTGATGTTCTCGGATACATCTTCTATGACAGCGCCTCCTCCTCCTGTACACACAAAGGGGATTTGATCCACTTCATCCTCAAAACAGGAATGCACATGGCCGCACACAAAATATTTGATCTTCTCTTTATATGGAAGGTACACTTTCCTGAGGCGTTCAAATTCTTCCTGAGGCACTGAATTTCTCGTAAAATGATTTGGCAGGGGAATATGAAAGGCAATCACTACATTTTCGCACTCCTCCATGGCAAGTACCTGTTCCAGTAATGCAAGCCCTGTGTCAGAAAATTTCCGGAAAGCATTGTCCACCACTACAATGGTAAAGGTCTCCGCAATGACTGCATAGTCATGCAGGCCGAAAAACGCCTCATAGTCCCCTGTGTCGTGATTTCCCCGAAGCACAAAAACATCTTTTTCCGTCACGGATTCTGTGAGTGTACATATATTTCTGTAGTGCCGCTCATCTCCCACAGGAACCATATCCCCTGCTATGAGGATCATGTCCTCCTCTGACGCCTTTTCCAGCGCGCCCGCATAGGTTTTCATCATAACGGTCCCCAGTCCTTCACAGCCGGGATCTCCGATCACAGCAAAGGATGTGCAGCCGGGGCGGCGGACAATAGGCTCTATAATTTTCTGAATCTTACGTTTCTTCATGTTAATACCTCCTCAATAGTATCATTTTACTTTATTTTTTCTGAACTGGCAACCCGAATCGTGCGCACAGCCTTCTTCCCCTCCTGCTCCATGTACTCCTCAAGTGAGGAGGTATCCTGTTTCAGCAGGAAAAGAATGCTCTGGAGATACATTTTGTTATAGCTGTCATTTAAGTCCAGTCCCAGCATCTCATGGATACGCCTTACCCTGTATTTCAGGGTGCTGATATGTATGCCAAGCTGTGATGCAGTCCGGCTCATGACCATGAAATTGTCAAACAACGCCTCCAGGGTCTCATAGTAGCTGGTGTGGTGGACATAGTCATGGAGAAGCAGGTCCTTAAGGCCTCCAAAGAGAAGGACATTGACCGGAAGGGACTTCCACCCCTCATAGATGATATAATCCAGGGCAAAGTCCTGAAAAAGGCAGGCTTTCCTTGTATAATCCAGTTTATTACCAATGCGAATGGCTGCTTTTGCCTGAATATAGTAATCGGGATAATCTAAAAAGCTGCGAAAAGGCGTACTCACCCCTGCGATCAGGGGGGAATCCTTTAAAACCTGCTCCAGTCTGTCTGCAATCTCCTCCACACCTCCCGGTATTTTCAAGAGGTTACAGAGAAAGAAAATCTCCGTCTTTGTCTTCACCATCAGGCTGCTGCTCTCAAACAACGTATCAGCCGGTATCTCTCTCTGGCTGACTCTGCTGAAAAAAGCCGATTTCAAAACAATACAGACATAGCTCCCCTTCGCCTCCCAGCCAAGGGTTCCAAGCCCGCGCTCCAGGCTCTTGGGCATCTGTGGCAGGCTCTTTCCCCGTTCTGCCTGCTCTGCCAAAATCTTCTGCATCCGCTCCATTCCCTGACACCTGTTTATAAAATTTACGCGGTACATACATTTCAGATATCTGCCGATATAACAGAGCAAAACCCTGTCCCGCTCTGCCAGAGGTGTTGTAACAGAGAGCAGAAAAATTCCCATTAAAATGCTGCCGGATTCCCGGACCGGTACTGCCAGGAAGGGAATCCCCTCCTCTGTGGCCGATACCGCGCCTTCCTCCTGCATCCACACACTCCGAAACGCGCGCTCCAGAGCGGGCCGCAGAAAATCCGTATCCCCGTCCCTGCATTCGCAGGGTATCTTGCAGGTATCCTCATTTTGGGACAAAGCCAGAATTTCCATATGCCCGCCGGCTACAATGATGGGATTGGAAAATACAGATAAAAGCACCGGAGCAAGGGCTGAAAAATCCTTACCCTCCCTGCACAGTCGGTTCATTTCCTCCTCAAATTTCCTGTATTTTTCAAATACCTTCAATATCATGGACAATATCATCTGAGGCGTCAGATACGGCCTGACCCAGAGGATATCCAGGCCCTCCCTCTCCAGGCATTCCCGGGATGGCATCCCGATGCTCACCACAGTAAGCGCCGGATGCTTTTTCGGTATCCGCTCCAAATCCCCGGCATACATGATATATACATAATAGGGTCTGAATGGGGACCCCTCTCTCCAGATCAGTGCATTGGTCAAGGGAAGCTCCATGGAATCCGATCTCAGGGAACTCCCCTCAAGGCCTTTTAAGTCTCCGGCAAGTATATATCCGTTCAGTTTCACAATATCACCTCCTGCTGCTCTGCAAGCTCCGGATAACGTTTCAATATACGGAAGATCAGCATCAGATAAAGCCTCTCCTTTTGATCGTCCACATCCATGTCCAGAAGCTCCCGGATCTTCTTCATTCTGGATTTAAAAGTGTTTCTGTGAATGTACAGATCATCAATGGCCTTGGCTGTGTGGGAATCAAATTGTATATAATTCAGCAAGGTCTTGTAATAGCTGGTTTCATGTACCTTATCATAACGGATAAGCTCCAGAAGGGTACCTGGTATCAGAGTCCTCACAGGAAGCGTATCCGCGCCCCGGTTCAAAACATAATGAAGGGCATAATCCTCGAATTTAAACAGCCACTGGGTACTGCTGCACTCCTTTCCCGACTGAAGGGCAGCCTCTGCCTGCAGATAATAGTCCGGAAACAGAAAAAAATCAGTAAATTCCGTACTGATCCCTGATTTAAACAGGTTATCCCTGACGATATAAGCCAGCCTCCGGCACTCCTCATTCCTGCCCTCCGACACCATTCCGAGATTGCATAGAAGCAGCAGCCTGTCTCCGTATTCCAGAGAGAGATAACCGTGAAGCTGATGGTCAAAAAGCACGCTCTCATAGGCGGCTGAATGCAGCTCCTGCCCCGCTTCTGTCAGCTCCATGCAGACGCAGAAAAAGGAACCGTTCCGCTTCCATCCTGCCAGCCGCATAGCCATGAGAAGCTTATCGCTGTCAAAGGAGGACGGGCTGCGCAGATATTCCAGGGCATAATTCTTAAATGCATCCAGAGCATTGAATTTTGGCCCGGAGTGGCGCACCGCCAGTGCCCGAACCGCCTCAGTAAACACAGACAGCAGTGCCAAATGGCCGTCCGTCAGACTCTCATTTACTCCGTCTATGACGATCCTGCCCCAGTATTCCTGATTCTCGTCAAAGATATTACTGTAGATGCTTATATACTCTTCCTCTTCGTTGGTCCAATACTGAGGCGTGGTAAATTCAAGGGTCGTCAGATAATCCGAACGGAAAAACAATTCATCTGTAATATTTCGGTCCAGATAATCCGTCCCTTCCTGTAAAAGGCTGTAGGGAAATCTGGCACCTCCCGCCTCCGCACATCCGATCAGTTCATATTCTCTGTTATGTACCATGACAGGGGCATTAAAAATGGGCAGACTGATACGGCAGAGGGCTTCAATACTCCGCTCCCCTGCCAGGACGGAGGAAAGCCCCTGCTCCCATCTGTCATATTTCTCAAAAATCTCTTCCAGCCGGGTCAGCACTGCATCAGCGGCCAGACTGCCGTCCATACAGATCCAGGAACAGCCCTCTAAGGATCCCCCCGTCTCCTCCTGCCCCTCCAGGCAGATAAACGCGTTTCCGGGTTCCGCTTCCAGTATCTCTGCCGCCTGGCCCATGGTCTCCACCAGATAAAGCGTATCTTCACGCAGGACACATTCCGGCTGATAAACGGTATAAAAGGACAGTCTTCTCTCCAGAAAATCCCCTTCCTGCCTGAAGGCCGACACATGTTCCAGTTCATTCATCAGAATCTGAATATTTAATTCCATCCTGCACCTCCCAAATTTTCTAACACATTCCCGTTCTGCCCATTGCCTATAGCTCCATTATAAATCCTGGGGATTCCTTTTACCAGAAGATCTTCTTCTGTTACTATTCAGCCTTCTTCTCCCTTTTGACGTTTTTTTCCTTTACATTTCACACAAACAGACGAATAAAATTAAATCTTTCTATTTTTTCAAGAGTTTTCAACGGAAAACCTGCGAAATTACAGGAATTTTAAGGATGGTCTGCCGGGCGGTATCCGATATAATAAAAGCTATAAGATCCGGATCGTAAATATTTTATGGAGGTGTAACATGAACAAAGAAATGACCAAGGGACGGGCTCTTCTCTTTCTGATCTCCCTGTTCCTGACAAACGTGGCAGTCATGGCGGACATGGTCATCATACCTGCCGGCAACGGCCTGTATGAGACATTCCAAAATGATGCTGCCGTCAACTTCATTTTGTCAGGACCATCCTTTATCATGCTGTTTTCAGCTATGCTCTGCGGGAAGCTGATGCAGTATCTGAGCAAGAAAAAAATCCTGGTGGGCGCAATGGTACTTTTTGCAATATCTGCCATATTAGGCGGAGCTGTGGAGAATGTCTATTATGTACTCGCCATGCGTGTCCTGGTAGGTATCTCTATGGGATTTGTCAATGCCGCCGCCATGGCGCTTATTGCTGAAGTCTATGTAGACGAGGACAAACGCGGAACCATCATGGGCATCTTCAATGCCACCATGGCCGGAACGGGCGCAGTGATCAGCCTGATCGCCGGGGTATTTGCCGTTCGATCCTGGAATGAGGTTTTCAAGGTATACTGGATCGCAGTTCCTGTCATTGTTATGATGCTCTTCTTTATCCCAATGACTCCCCCGGAAGGTGACCAGCAGGCAGGGGAAGAAGAGGGGTCCCATACAGGAAGTCCTTATCTGATGCGCCAGGTTATGCTCATGGTATCCTGTTTTGCCTATAATCTGGTTTACGCTGTCATCTATTACCAGGTTTCTGTACTGGTGGCGGAACAGGGCTACGGGAATGAAAGTATCGCGGCACTGCTCTCCACACTGGGGACTGTGGGAAGCTGTATTCTCTGCATCCTCTTCGGCACTCTGTACTCAAAGCTGAAAAGAGCAACCATCATCTTCGGATATGCCGGGCTGTGTATTTCCTATCTGATGCTCTTTCTGGCCTCCAGTCCGGTCATGGCCGGCATTGCCTGTACGCTGTGCGGCGCTTCCTATGGATATGGGTTCTCCTATTTCTTCCTGAGGTGCACCGTGGTGGTTCCAAAAGAAAAGGTATCCTCTTCCATCTCCATGACCACCGCAATCGGAGGATTTGGAATGTTCCTTTCCACTTATGCCTGTACCATGCTCCAGAAGATCCTGGGCACCACAGGAATCGTGTCACTCCTTCCGGTAGCCATTGCTGTTTCCGGAATCGGAGCTGTTCTATCTGTTATCTGTACTATCATGGATAAGAAAAATCCAAGTGATCTGTCCATGCAGGAAAATTAAACGATTAATATAAAATGGAGGTTTTTATTATGCTGACAAAAAGACAAAATTTACTGGAAACGATCCGCGGAGGACATCCTGACCGTTTTGTGAACCAATATGAATTTCTGCACCTTGTTTACGGCAATCCTTTCTTTGATCTGCATAACGGTCCTGTACTGGAAGAAGGTGTTATAAACGCCGTAAATGGCTGGGGCATTACATTTTCCTGGCCCAAAGGCACGCCCGGTGATTTCCCGGTCCACGATGACGAGCACCTGGTACTCAAAGATGTGACACGCTGGAGAGAATTCGTTCATGCTCCAAGCCTTGACTATCCGGATTCCGAATGGGAGCCTTATATAAAAGAAGTGGAATCTGTGGACAGAAATGAATATTTTGTATCTGCTGTTATGTATCCGGGACTTTTTGAACAGTGCCATCATCTGATGGATATTCCCCAGACTATGATGAACTTTATCGAAGAGCCGGAAGCTATGCACGAGCTGATCGACTATCTCACGGACTGGGAGCTGGAGTACGCGGATAAGGTCTGCAAATATCTGAAACCGGACGCCCTCTTCCACCATGATGACTGGGGAACACAGACCTCCACCTTCATCTCCCCGGCTATGTTTGAAGAGTTCTTCCTGCCGGCTTATAAGAAGATTTACAAGAGATACCGTGACAACGGCGTGGAGCTTATTGTGCACCACTCCGATTCCTACGCGGCAACACTGGTACCTTATATGATAGAGATGGGGATTGATATCTGGCAGGGCGTTATGACTACCAACAATATACCGGAACTGATCAAAAAATACGGCGGACAGATATCCTTCATGGGCGGTATCGACAGCGCCAAAGTGGATTTCCCAGGCTGGTCCAGAGATGTCATCAAAAAAGAAGTACGCCGTGCCTGCGATGAAAACGGCAAACTCTATTTCATCCCCTGTGCCTCTCAGGGGCTTGATATCAGTACATTCCCGGGAGTCTATGAAACTCTCAGTGAAGAAATCGCAGCTTACAGCAAAGAAGTCTTTTAGCGTGTGTCTGCCACACCCCGGAAGCCGCCCTGCCTTCCTACTCCTCTGGAAGGCAGGGCGATTCCGGTATAATTTTGTAAAGTTTTTGTAGCAAATTGAGCAAAAACACTTGCATGGTGTAAAATTATATGGTAATATTAATTTCGGTTCGTGAGAACGAGCCGCTGTGGCGGAATTGGCAGACGCACTTGACTCAAAATCAAGCGGGTAACACCGTGCCGGTTCGAGTCCGGCCAGCGGCAGCATAGGAAAACTCTTTGGATGAGAATTCAAAGAGTTTTTTCTTTTTTTATCCTTAGCCTTTTTTCTGCACGTAGCCTGGCTGTACTGGAAATATCGGCAGCATGGCTTCTGCTGACGATACTTTACTGTTGAAATCCAAGTGTGTATAGATATTTGATGTAGCCTAGATATCACTGTGGCCCAGCCACTCCTGTATCTGTTTTAGACTCACGCCGTTGGCAAAAAGCAGAGTCGCACAGCTATGCCAGATGTCATGACGACAAAATTCTTCAAAACCATTACATTATAATGTCACATATACTTCTGAATGTTGAGTTGAAAACAAGACAATCAGCAAAATATATAGTATAATAAGGGAAAAACTGTCAGCACTGAAAAAAGGGAGGTAATACGAAATATGGATATAAAGTCTTTATTTAATACAAAACAAACGATTTTGGAGAGTAAGTTAGACATATTATTGGAGCATCCCGTAACAAAGGGGGAACATTGCGAGAGTGCATGGATAGATTTTTTTAGAAGTTTTTTGCCGAATAAATATGCTGTGGATAAGGGCTTTGTTTTCGATTATAAAGGAAACGTTAGTGAACAAATTGATATAATAATATATGATACATTGTATGCACCTCTAATGTTTGGAACTGATGCAGGAGAAAAGTTTATAACTGCTGAAAGTGTATATGCCGTTTTTGAATCAAAACCTAAGATCGATAAAGAAACGCTTGAGTACGCTAATAATAAAATAAATAGTGTTATTACTCTTGAGCGTACTTCAAGAGGCGTAATTAACGCTGGCAGATATTGCAAACCTCGAGAACTCACAGATATTATTGGAGGGATTTTAGCAATAGAGTCTGTTGGTTTGGATACAATAGAAAAACATTTAAAAGTATATAATAATATAAATGTTGGATGTGCAATAAAGAGACATTCCTTTTTAGTAAAGAGAAATGGAAATAATGTAAGTATATCACAGGCTACTGGCAAAGAAACAGTATTAGCCTTTTTTTATATTATTTTAGATGAACTATACAAGTTGGGAACAGTAGCTGGTATTGATATTAGAAGTTATGCAAATGCAACCTTAGATAATTTTAAATTCACCATAATAGAATAGTTAAAATTTTTTGTCGTAGACTTGACATAAGGGTGCCTCAGATCATGAAAGCGTATTTTCCTCAGGCTATACTTCTTCAGCAGGATAGAAAAATGCTGTGTCAGATATCCCGATTTCATCCGCTCTCCCATTTCATTCACATAAATAAAGTCCAGATATTCCTGACAGTAACAGTCACCGCACAGCCTTCGATTTTCCTTCTGTTGAAGGTACAGCCTGATGAGCAGATCCTCGAATGGCTTTACTAACGGCAATGTCCTGCAGCTACTCTTCGATTTTGTACGTTCTTTCTCTATACGTTTTAGTTTCCCCTCAAAGTTCACCTCAGTAACAGTATATTTGATCGTGATCGTCTTTTGCTCAAAATCTATGGCATCCCATTTCAGTCCTACGATTTCACTTCTTCGCAGTCCATAAAAGGAAGCCAGCAAGATCCCAAGTTCCAACGGGTCTCCTCTGGAAACCTCAAAAAGCCGGCTCAACTCATCTGCCTTATAATACGATGCTGCATAATTCAGTTTTCTTGGCCTTTCGATACAGTCCGCTGGATTCGACTTGATGAGACCGATCTTCACAGCATACTTTAACGCTTTCCTGATATTTGCATGGCGGTGGATGACTGTGTTTGCTGATAATCCCAGATCCAACTCATGCTGATAATACTCCTGTATATACTTAGGATTTTCTTCCATATCGGCCAGAGTATATTGTTTCTCCTTAAAAAATGGTACGATACGTCTTTTGACCATTATAGAGTAGCTGGCAAATGTAGTCTCTTCCACACACTGCTTCATCATTTCTAGCCATTCCAGCATAAAATCTGTGAACAAGATAGAGACTTCTTTTGTCGCCGGATTGATGTTCTTTGCCGGGTTACTTTCGATCAGTGTCAGTTCTAACGCGTGATCAAGTGCCTGCAGGATGATTTCATGAAGCTGCAGGATGCCGGCCTGTGTTGTGTGGTTGTTATTTTTCTCATAATGATAATAGGCTTCTATATGACTTGTACATATATCACAAATACGAACTTGATGTCTTTCAAAATACGGAAACAGAAAGCTTTTTATGTTATAAGAATAGACTGCATATATCTCTGGCTCGATCTCCTTCACATTTTCCTTCAGCCATTTTAGCAAGAATTCATGAAACTGTAAGTTCTTGTCTGTCATGGCATCTGAAGGATTGAAGTTTTTTCTCGTTTCCAGCAGCATTAATTCTACACGTTTTCTGTTTCCTTTTGTCGTAAGCCCCGTAGAAATAGACCTGACGATAGCGGTAAAACGTGGCAGAAGATAGGGCCAGTTCCCGGCGTAATTCTGTAGGTGTCAGTTCTCCCCGGATCACCCGTTCAAATGCCTGGGAAAACATCTCCTGCTCCATAGCGTACGGACGCCTGTAATCTTCCCATTCTCCACGCAGCTTCTTTACTTCAATGCCTTCCCGTTGCCGTTTCTCTTTCTTCTCAATCTCTGTTTACGCAAAGACGGCATAGACTTCAATCAGCAGATTATTAATGGTTTCCATGATAAGCCCAGCCAATTTGTTGTCTCAGTTTGAAAAATCCATAAGCGTTGTGGGAATCTCCAGAATCACAACCCTCACTTTCCAATCACGGTAATACTCCAGCTCTTTAAGTATCTGTCTTTTATTCCTGCCCAGGCGATCTAACTCGGTGATGATAAGAACATCCCCAGGCTGAATCCGTTTCTTCAGTAACTGGTACTCCGGGCGCTCGAACTTTTTCCCAGTCATCTAATCTGTAAAAATGTCCAACACCTCCAGCTTGTTTTCTTTACAGAACTTCCGTATCTCCAATATGCCCCGATCCAGATGCTGCTCTTTGGTACTGGTGCGATGATATCCATAAACCGGCATAATTTATCCTCTCCTTCTGGACAAGTGACAAACCGGCTGATACAATGATTTTATATGAAAAGGAGGAATCCGTATGTGTGGAAGTAAGAATGTTTTCTAGATGATCGCTTATAAAAACGGAGGTATTTATGGAATATATTATCAGAGAGATGTACCCACAGGAATATCCGCTCCTTGCAGAATTTTTGTATGAGTCTATTTTCCAGCGGGAAGGGGAAGAACTGCTTCCCAGGACTATAATCAGCCAGCCTGATCTGCAGGTCTATATTCGGGATTTCGGTACCCTGAAAGATGATGCCTGTCTGTGCGCAGAGGCTGACGAACGGGTGGTTGGCGCAGTCTGGGTAAGGAATATCCATGGCTACGGAGATTTGGATGACGAGACACCTGAATTTGCCATATCCCTTTTCAAAGAGTATAGGGGATGCGGCATCGGTACAGAACTTATGAAACAGATGCTTGAATTATTAAGAAACAAAGGATATAAAAGAGCTTCCCTGTCTGTACAAAAAGATAATTATGCGCTGCATATGTATCAAAAAGTCGGATTTAAGCCAGTCATTGACAAAGATGAAGAGTTCATTATGGAATACCGGTTCTGAGAGGCTGCATTTTAGAGGCTGCACACGGGAGATCGTGTGCAGCCTGCTGCGTATCCGCAAAACTTGATCACTCTCTTTACTCTGCTGCCCTTTAGGGTCAGGACGTTTCATTCCTGCTTTCGCCACGATAGTATTACCTCCTGGTTTTATTATTGGCAGAAAAAGAGTTACATGCCTGTAAAAAAATCCTGATATTATTTTCTTCCTCTTTTCTCCTGCTGCCCGCTCTCCCCAATCTATCACACAGTCCCAGCAGTGCCACCTCATTTATATCTGTATGTTGTTTCATTCCCTCTATATCTGCAAAACGAAGGCCGTTTACCACATACAAAATCTGCATATGATATCGAATCAACTGTGAAACCTCATCAATAAACGCCTGTTCCTTCGCAAACTGGGTGAGAAATTCACATGCCAGAACTGCGCCCGCTTTATCATGGTCATACGCTGTGATTTTTCCATTTCTGTTTCTTGTTTTTCTTGCTTTTCCAATGTCATGAAGCATAGCTGCCCACATAAAAGCTAAAGGATTTTTGCTCTTGTTTCTTACTCTTGCCGCCTCATTTACAACAAGAAGTGTATGATTCCATACGTTTCCTTCCGGATGATATTTAGGGGATTGCTCAACGCTTTTCAACTTATGCAGCATATCAAACGGATACTTCTGAAAATCCGGATCCTCATAGATTTCATTCAGATAACAGGATGGCTGTATATCTTTCATTAAATGATACTCCATATTCTGGTAGAGTTCCCATCGGCTTTTTTTCCTATCAGTCATGTATTTTCCACCTCTCAGTCAGTATTCCACTGGATCAAATCTTTATTCGTAACTATCCAGGCTCTTCAGGAGCGCAGGCAAAATTTCATGGGGAACCGCCATTGACAACGGAACTTTTGTCGAACTACTGCATCAATCACTGTCAAAAGCATTTCACCAAATTTACACACTTTCTCCTCAATTTTATCACAGAATCACGACAATTTCGCCACAATTATCCGATATGCTATAGACATAAACAAAGAGATACCAAATACAAACACACCAAATAAATAATAAATGCAAATTGAGGAGGAATTCTTATGTCAAACTATTACGATTTTAATTCAGATAACAACAACAATGAACTGTCCCATTACCCGGTCTTTTCTGAAGGCTCCGCATCATCTCCGGATCCTGACAAAAAGCCTTCCAAGCACAGCAAAAGCAAAAAGAAAAGCCTTGCAAAACGGATTGGTTCCCTGACTCTTAGTGCTGTTCTGTTCGGTTCTGTGGCGGCTGGTTCTTTTCAGGCAGTAAATCATATTTACACAGCCAATTCTTCATCAGCCTCTGCAAAATCAGCTTCTGGGAGCAGTGATTCAAAGGCAAGCCTTTTGAAAACAACAGCGGTTTCCCAAGGCTCAGGCAGCAATACAGGAAGTATGGACGTATCTTCTATTGCAGCGGCAGCCATGCCGTCCATTGTCTCCATAACCAATAAATCGGTCCAGGAGGTTCAGAATTATTTCAGTCAGTTTGGATACGGTGGTTATCCGCAGACTCAGGAAACAGAAAGCCAGGGTTCCGGTATCATCATAGGAAAAAATGACACAGAGCTTTTGATCGTGACAAACAATCACGTTGTGGAAGGCGCGGATACCCTTTCCGCATGTTTTATTGACAATAATGTACTGGAAGCAAAGGTAAAAGGAACTGACGCTGACAACGATTTAGCAGTTATCGCCGTTCCTCTGGACAGCATCTCCGATGAAACTATGTCAGCTATCGCGGTCGCCAATATCGGTGATTCTGACTCCCTGAAGGTAGGCGAGCAGGTTGTGGCTATCGGCAATGCACTGGGCTATGGTCAGTCCGTCACAACAGGTATCGTAAGTGCTGTGAACCGTACTCTCTCCGAAACTTCTTCAGCGGCTGATACAAACACAGACGACTCCAACGCTGCTACTTACATCCAGACAGACGCAGCTATCAACCCCGGAAACAGCGGAGGTGCACTACTCAATATGAATGGTGAAGTCATTGGGATCAACTCTGCAAAACTGGCATCCACAGCAGTGGAAGGCATGGGCTACGCAATTCCAATGTCAAGAGCATCTGATATTATAGAAAACCTGATGAACAAAACAACCCGTGAAAAAGTTGCTGAGGGTGACCAGGGAAGTCTGGGAATCAAGGGTGCAGATGTAACAAGTGAGGCTGAGGAAATATACGGTCTTCCAAAAGGTGTATATATCTCATCTGTCACCGCCGGAAGCGCAGCAGAAAAAGCCGGCATCACCTCCGGCAGTGTCCTGACAAAATTTGACGGTGAATCCATCACCGCAGCCAGCCAGCTCCAGAATCTGCTCCAGTATTACAAGGCGGGCGAAACCGTGGATGTAACACTGCAGGTTCCCGGTCAGAACAACAGTTATGAAGAAAAAACTATCTCTGTCACTCTTGGTAACAGCACAGATTCGGGAAACAGCCAGAAAGATAATTCTCCATCTCCGGCGATGAATAATTTCCGCTGATGATATCGGCTCACGTCATAGAAAGCAAGCAGGCCGCGGTATCTATAAAACCGCGGCCTGTTTGCTTTTATATTCCCGGAACATTCGGTAAGTCTAAAAATTCGACACATATATACGCGTCTTCCAACGTCACCTTTGCCTGACTGCACGGCACATCCGGTTTTACCGGGCTGATCACACGAACGGTCATGCCATCCTCCTGAATCTGTTTAGATGAAACATGGTATTTCTGTTCCAACAGGCGCACCTGCTGCTCCTCTTGTGTTTCGCAAATCCAGACATGACCTTCTGCCAATTTCAGCAGTTCTTTCACGGAACCGCTGTAAAGCATTTTTCCCTTTTTGAGCACAGTCAGCCGGCTGCAGGTTGCCGCCAAATCCTCTACCACATGTGTGGAAAATAAAACCGTTCTTCCCACCGCAAACTCCACCAGAAGATTTCTGATACGTATCCTCTCCTCCGGGTCAAGCCCAGTCGTCGGCTCATCCACAATAAGAAACTCCGGTTCATTTAGAAGTGCCTGGATCAGGCCAACTCTCCGCTTCATACCACCGGACAGATGTTTCATTTTCTTTTTCTGATGTTCCTCCAAACTGGTCATTTTCAGATAATGATCCACTCTTTGTCTGCATTCCCCTTTCGGTATACCGGACAGTTCCCCCAGATACTCCAGGCATTCCCGAACTGTCAGATTAGGATACAGGGAAAGCTCCTGTGGCAGATATCCGATCTTTTTCTGTATGAAAGGATAATTGCTCTCCCGATACACCATATTATTTATCATAACATCCCCCGCCGATGGCTTTAACAACGTTGCCAGTACCCGCATAAGTGTTGTCTTTCCTGCCCCGTTCTCTCCTAAAAGACCATATACGCCGGATGGAATAGTAAATGAAATATCATCCAATACCTTTACATCCTTTTGAAATCTGACTGTAACATTATCTATCTTAACTGACATATCTTCACCTTTTTCCTTTCTTCCCTGCTTTTCCCGCATATCCGCCAAAATTTCCCAATGCCCCCATACAGACACCTCCAAGAATCAGTGCCGTTACCTTTCCGGTTATCCACCACAGCTCCCCTTCCTCCATATTCCTGCTGCCAAATGCGAATATCTGGAAGAAAGGGGGCAGCTTTTCAGCCCAGCTTGATATAAGAAAAAACCAAAGCGCCGCTGATGCCCCGATTGCTCCCCAAAGGCTGCCGGTCATTTTGGAGAGAAGCGCCGAAACAGCTCCGAATAAAACAATACTGGCTGCTGATGCCCCCATAGCGGCCGCAAAATAATAAAACCCTTTTTCTCTTATATATGGCTGCTGTATAATGTAAAACAATCCATACCCTGCCGCTGCCACGCATATTATAAATAAATACTGGACAGCAAAGCGTCTGAGGATGGTCTTCCTCTGCTGCTTTTTAGGCTTTATTGCAAGAATCTCCCAACCTCCCCCCGGTACCTCCTGGTAACAGGTATCTGCGCACAGGACAAGGGCAAGAATCGCTATATAAGTGTCGATCGTCGGCCCGATCTCATTTACATCCGTGACGCCCCTTACTATTGCCAGGATCAGGACAAAGAAAAAGGCGCAGAGGATTTTATACAATGGCAGGCTTATTTTAATCTCTTTCACCCGTAAACCCTCCTTTTTTTCCATAATTTCACACATATCCATATGATTCCCGCCGACACAAAAAGAAGCACGGTCTGGTTCATGAGGGCAAGCGGCGGCGGTGCAGTATCCAGAAACAGCCCCGGAAAACGTACAATGATAGCAAGAGGTCTTCCGTAATAACCATATGTTCCGTCCGGTCCGATACTGCCCATATTAGAATAAACCATATAAAGGATGAGCAGCGGGGCAGCCGGCAGGGGATTTTTAAAAAGAAGGGCGGTCAGGGCATATACGCAGATCACCATAAGCAGGTTTGGCAGGATATAAAGTACATCCGCTGCAAATAAATCCCACACAGCTACGGGAAATCCCTGTTCTATTCCGTTTTTCATACATAAAAATGTAAAAACAGCGGTCATAGCAGCAAGCGGCAGTAAAAGTGCTGTAAAACCTCCCACGATTTTCCCTGTCACATATTTCCAGGCCGATACCGGCTTTGTGTGAAGCAGTTCATACATATTCTTCCTTGTATCCTGAAGAAATAAAAATGCCATCAAAACTGAGGAGAAAAAGACAAAAAACAGCCCTGCAAAATCAGCAAATTTTCTGCCCACATATTCCGAATACCGCATACTGGTGAATTTTTTGTCTATATATGCATTCACCTCTTCTGCAGTTCCCTGTCTGAGTTCTGCCTCCTGGAAATAGTAATCCACCTTAATATAGTCGTAATGCTTCATCAGATAATCCATGATTTCTTTTTCGCTGTATCCGTCTTTCTGAAAAAGTTCTGCCATCTTATCCGTTTCCTCTTTGCTGACTCCTAATGCCTCGTTCATATCTCTGCAGATTTCCGGCAGGGCAATTTCAATCCGTTCCTTCTCTGTCGAAGGCAGATACCCATTCATCACATCCGCATCGTTGATATGTTTCAGTTTGGCCGCCTCAACCTGTGCATCATTATCCCAGTAATGCAGCTTCAGATAAGGCTGAAGTATCTGAAAGACTTCAAAAAATATCAGCAGAATACCCACATAATAGATGGGGTTTTTGAAATAGCTTTTCAATTCTCTTTTGATGATAACCTTCATATTGCATTCCTCCTGTTCTGATACTATTGTAAATGAGAAATCACAACAAAAAGACAACAAAAAAAGAACTGTCAGTTGATCCATACCAATAAACAGAAAACTACAGCTCGTATTTCCATTTATTGATATTGATCTTCCGACAGCTCTTTTATTCTGCCTCCAATACTCAACCATTCAGCTTGTGCGCAAAATCAGCCATGGCTTCTGATATTTTAATTTGCTGCGGACAGACTGCCTCACAGCTTTGGCATCCGATACACGCACCGGGCTGTTTCTCCTCCGGGACGGCCTGCAGAGCCATAGGTGCAATAAATCCGCCGCCTGTAAAACAGTGCTCATTATACAGCTCCAGAAGCATGGGAATATCCAGTTCCTGAGGGCAGTGGCTCGTGCAGTAACGGCATGCTGTACAGGGCAGAGCAATGTGCTTTACCATGTTGTCAGCAATCTCCAGCAGAGCTGTTTTCTCCTGCTCATTCAGAGGCTTATCCGTCTCAAAAGTATGTATATTATCCTGCATCTGTGCAAAATCAGACATGCCTGACAGGATCATCTTCACTTCCGGGATTCCCTGAAGGAAACGAAAAGCCCATGCCGGAATGCCCTCGTCCGGACGAAGTGTCTTTAATTTTTCACTGTTTTCCTCGGACAGAGAGGCAAGACGTCCTCCTCTGAGCGGCTCCATTACCCATACGGGAATGTGGTATTCACTCAGCAGGTCCACTTTTTCTTTTGCATTCTGGAAGGACCAGTCAAGATAGTTTAACTGAATCTGGCAGAATTCCATCTGCTCTCCGTAAGCCTCTAAAAAACGTTTCATCACATCATAACTTCCATGAGCGGAAAAGCCCAGATGATGGATCCTTCCCTTTTCCTTCTGTTTCATCAGATAGTTAAAAATGCCATATTTCTCATCCAGGTACGCGTCAATGTTCATCTCACATACATTGTGGAACAGATAGAAATCAAAATACTCCACTTTGCATTTCTCCAACTGTTTTTCAAAAATTTCTTCCACTTTATCCATATTGGAGAGATCATACCCCGGAAATTTAGTTGCAAGATAATAGGTACTGCGGGGGTATTGATCCAAGATCCTGCCCATAACGGTTTCTGAATTCCCCTCATGGTACCCCCAGGCTGTGTCGTAATAATTTATTCCATGTTCCATGGCGTATGCCACCATCTCTGCGGCTGCCTTCTCATCAATCCTGGAATCTTCTCCGTTTATGACCGGAAGACGCATAGCTCCCATTCCCAGCGCAGATAATTTCATGTCCTGAAAATTCTTATAGATCATTTTGTCCGCTCCCTTCTTATACTGATCATTACTATTTTAAATCATTCTCATGCATAGCACAAATACTTATAAAATATGGATTTCCATAACCCGCAGCTATAGTGTCCCGTCGGGATGCGGCTATTCTATGTGAAATCCCGCCTTCACATAAGCCCCTCCCAAATCAGCACTGCCCAACAGCAGTTTACCTCCATGCATCTCGCAGTACAGTTTACTCAGATACATTCCGAGGCCAAAATGCTTCAGGTCATCTGCAAGGTTATCATGGTAGAAGGGTTTCGTGATCTCTTTTTCTTTCCCATGAAATCCCTCCCCGTCATCCCCCATGGAAATAAAAAGCATTCCGTCTGTCACCTCCATAGTAATGAGGATCATATGTCGGGCATACCGCACTGCATTTCCCAGAAGATTCTCATACACCTCACATATCAAGGAAAAATCACCAAAAAAGCCATTTGGCATTCCCTCCGATCTTATGACGGTTCGGCAGGATTCCTTGTTGGCCAGAGCCTTTGCCGTCTGTTCCATGTATCTGAGCAATGCAGAGGTCTCTATCTTATCCATATGAACCGTTCTCTCTTCGATGCCGGAAAGCCGCCTCATCTGTTCCACAAAGGCATTCAGCCTGTCAATCTGCTGCATTCCCGAGGACAGCATTTCCTCCATGTCCTGCTGGCTTAACTGCCCCGCAGGCAGAAACTCCATAAGCGTTTCCTGGTATCCCCGCAGCACTGCAAGGGGGGAACGGATATCATGGGCAATGACCGCCTTCAGCGTTCTCTCCTGTTCCACCATGCTCCAGAGCTGTCGGTTGTTTTCTTGAAGCTGGGAGCGCATGCGGTCAAATTCCCGGCACAGACTTCCCATTTCATCCTTTTTCCTGTAATCCACAGGAAAATCCAGGTGGTTTTCCTGTATTTTTCTGGAACCTTCTGTCAATATCTGAAGCGGCTCCCTGATCTTATCACGGTAGAAGCAAAAAACCGCGATCACACTGCCGATCATAGGCAGTACAAGCATGGACCATGTTTCCACCGCGTCGCAGATCTGGGTCATGACATAATCTCTGTGAAGCATATCCTTCTGTGCGGGCCTTGTGATCTCCGTGATATTTCCTGTCTCCTCCTCAAAGTCCAGATGTTTATCCCAGTCTGTATATTCCGCCCAGATTTGTCTCTGAGTCCCCTCCGCCATTTTGACAACCACAGCTGAGAGGAAAAAGGTGATAATGATCGCCGCAGTCATGTAAAGTACAATTGTTTTCCTAAGCGAAAGATTCCTTATTTTTTCCATCGGTACCCACTTCCCCATACAGTCTCAATATACTCCGTTCCGGTATATTCCCCTATTTTTCTGCGTATTCTTCTTATGAGTTCCGTGATCACCCTGCTGTCGCCCTCCGCATCATAGCCGCAGACCCTTTCATAGATCCGCTCCTTGTCAAACACCTGACCCGGATTTTTGGAGAGGAATTCCACAATATTGTACTCCAGTTTTGTAAGCTCCAGCTCACGGTCATCATACAGGGCTTTCCTGGCACTATAGTCCAGCAGCAGCCCCTCCCTGTATCTGAGATTTGGCTTTTTCCTGCCTCGCTCCTCTCTTTTTATATGTGCCGTGATCCTCGCCTCCAATTCCTTCAGGCTGAACGGCTTGACAATATAGTCATCTCCCCCGGAAAGCAGGCCGTTTATCCTGTCCTGCTCCTCAACTCTGGCTGTCAGGAACAATATGGGACATGAGACGAATTCCCTGATCTTCATACACAGTTCTATTCCGTCCATACGCGGCATATTAATATCCAGCAAGATCAAATCCGGGTTATCCTCTATTTTCTCCAGGGCCGTTAAGCCGTCATCTGCAAGCAAAATGCTGTATCCCCTTAAACGGAAATAATTTTCCAGCATTTTGAGCAGGGCTTTATCATCATCAACAAACAACAGTTTATACATATATCTTCCCTTCCATGCCCTATAGACGAATTATTTTCAAAACAAAAGAGTGCGGCAGATTTTCTGACAAATGAAAAAAGCCGGGATTTACCGCTGCAGCTCCCTGTCACAAGATCCTATAACTGGAATTATACTATAAAAACTTGTATCCTACAAATAAATCACCCCGGAAATACTCTTGCATTTCTCAAACAAAGTGCTATAATATTTTATATGGAAGCATAGCTCAGCTGGGATGAGCGTTCGCCTCACACGCGAAAGGTCAGGAGTTCGAGCCTCCTTGCTTCCATTATTTTTTTGGGGATATAGCTCAGCTGGGAGAGCGATACGTTCGCAACGTATAGGTCACGGGTTCGAATCCCGCTATCTCCATGAATTTTCTTTCTCACATCCCATAAAAGGCAGTATTATGCTGCTTTTCATAAAAACTTTAGTATATTCATACAAATATCACCAACCCTTCACATTTTTTCCAAGAAATGGTCATAATTACCATGTATACTCTTATTATAAAAAGAGTAAAGGAGGCTTAACACATGATAGGAACTTTAATGAATAATGGCCGCACCTGTGTTCTCAAGGAGAACGGCGGCAGCAAAAAGATACCCGTTCATCCGGAACAATATGTATATGTGCAGGTCTCCAATGCGTGGATACCTGCCATACTGAAATATTCCGGTGAACGGCAGAACTGGTATTTTGAATACCTGCCCAAGCTGCCTGTAAATGGCTGCAGGGTTATGACAAAGTAAAAACAGAATACGGCAAGATAAACCGGGGAGACTGCCAGATATAGGCAGTCTCTTTTTTATTGGTAACGTGTTTCTTTACCAATGTTGTATTCTTATCCTCTTTTGATATAATGGTTAACAAATGTTAACGAAAGGAGTCCACTCATGGCAAAACATGCAGTAAAAATTCATACCTCATTATGCATCGGCTGTGGTTTATGCGCAAAAACATGTGCTGCGCACAATATCGTACTGAAAAATAAAAAGGCAGAAACCATATTAGATGACTGTATCCTGTGTGGTCAGTGCTCTGCAGTCTGTCCAAAGGAGGCAGTCACCATCAGCGGCTATGATACAAAACCGATCACCCAAAATGGCACTGTACACCTGAATCCCCATGAAGTCCTGGATGTCATCCGCTTCAGACGCACCATACGGCAGTTTCAAAAGAAAGAGATTCCTCATGCTGTGCTGGAACAGATCCTGGAAGCAGGCAGTCTCACACATACAGCCAAAAATATGCAGGATGTCTCCTTTGTGGTCCTTGAGAAAGAAAAAGACGCTGTGGAACAGATGGCTGTCCGCCTCTTTAAAAAACTAAAGCCCTTTGCGGATTTGTTCAGTCCTATTGCCAGACTTAATAAAATACACCCACATTTTTTCTTCTTCCAGGCACCTACTGTCATTGTTATTCTGGCAAAAGACAAAACCAACGGCATACTCGCAGCACAAAATATGGAGTTTGTGGCAGAGGCCAACGGGCTGGGTGTGCTGTTCAGCGGATTTTTCACATCTTCCGCCAACATATCACCGAAGATCAAAAAGGCGCTGAACGTTCCCAAAGGGAAAAAAGTGGCTGCCACCCTGGTATTAGGTTATCCCGGTGTAAAATTTCTCCGCTCCGCCCCGAGAGAAAAACCGGATGTCAGATATATGTAGAGAACTAAAAATATACAGAGGACTAAAAAATGGAAAATGAATGTGAAGAGCGTTTACAAAAAATCGTCCGTGGTTTTCGGGACTGCCAAAATGCGTTTACTGCAATCGGCGATGAGACAAGACAGTTGATCCTGCTGGTGCTTTTAGAAAATGATCTGTCAGGCATAAGGGTCGGTGAGATCGCGGAGAAAACCCATCTGACAAGACCTTCTGTGTCCCACCATCTGCGTATCCTAAAAGACGCGGGTATTGTCAATATGAGAAAAGAAGGAACTAAAAATTATTATTATGTGAGTTTGGATGAATCCCAATGGAAGAATATGACCGATCTAATCAATCTCATCTATGAAAGCATTCGGCAAACTCATGAAATACATGATAAGGAGTAAAAGACTATGATATTATATTTTTCCGGAACAGGCAACAGCGCCTACACCGCACAAAAAATCGCAGAAAACATTCAAGATGACACACTTGATCTGTTTCAAAAAATCCGTGACAGCGATCACACCCAGATTTGTTCAGATAGACCATGGGTCATCGTATCACCAACTTACGCATGGCGGATTCCACGTATTCTTCAGGATTGGCTTACCAAAACAAAGCTGACAGGAAATAAAGACATTTATTTTATTCTGACATGCGGAGGGAATATCGGAAATGCAGGTGCCTATATAAAAAAATTGTGCACCTCCAAAAACCTGAATTTTAAAGGGTGTGCTCCTGTCCTCATGCCAGAGAATTACATTGCACTGTTCCGCGCTCCCCAGGAGGAAGAATCACTGGAGATCATACGCAGGGCTGAGGATACCATGGACCAAATATCACATTTCATCACAAATAATGAAATGCTCCCGCAGCCTTCCCTCACTTCCAAAGACAGGTTAAACAGCGGTATTGTAAACAATATATTTTATCCCGCATTTGTACATGCCAGAAAATTTTATGCCACCAATGCCTGCATATCCTGCGGCAAATGTGAAAAGGTCTGTCCCCTGAAAAATGTCCATCTGGAGAAAGGAAAGCCGGTGTGGGGCAGCCGCTGCACACACTGTATGGCCTGTATCTGCCGCTGTCCCGTTGAGGCCATTGAATACGGCCAGCATACAAAGGGCCTGTCCCGGTACGTTTTCCCGAAAAGCATTAAAAATAAGTAACGATTCAAAATCCTCACATTTTCCAACAAAAATAAAACCTTTTTCTTCCTCCTCCGGTTATATATAATGGAAGACAGGAAAGGGGGCGCCTATGGATGACAGAAAAGCCATAAAGGAAATACAAAACGGCAATAAAGAATACTTAAATTTGCTAGCGGAAAAATATTATGATGACATCTACCGTTTCTGTTGTTACCAGACCGGAGATCCCGATACCGCATATGATCTGGCCCAGGAAACCTTTCTTCGTTTTATCCGCTATGTGGACCACTACCGGTATAAAAACCTGAAAGGCTACCTGCTGACCATAGCCAGAAATGTCTGCTTCGATTTTTTCAGCAAAGAGACCGCGGCTCACCGGCACCTCTCCTATTCCCCCCTGGACGAAGCCCGCGAAGAGGAGCCTGCCGCTGAATCCCCGGGACATTTGCCCATGCAGAGCGATCTGCTGGTGAATGTTATCCGGGAGGAGAATTCCAGGCTGCTTGTCCAGGCTCTTATGAAGCTGCCCAAGATCCAGAGAGAGGTCATTGTGCTTCACAGCCTCTACGGTCTGAAGCACAGAGAGATTGCCAGGATCACAGGCACCAATCCATCCACAGTGAAATCCCGGATGAAACAGGGCATGGACAAGCTGAAGCATACATTGAGAAAGGAGGATTTTTATGGATGACAACAAGATACGGATACCCTCTCCGCCTATAGATGAGGGTAAAAAAAGAGATTCCCTGGAAGCAGTCCGCAGGGAAGTATCAAAAAAAGACCTGTCGGCACATATCTCTGTCCCGGCGCTGATGCTGGACCAGATCCATTATATTTCCATGGAATATTGGATCATACAGGCACTCTTTCTGGCAGCGGCTGTACTTTTCCTGACCTGTTTCCAATCGCTGATGCAGGGCAGTGAGAGTATACTCCCCTCTGCCTGCGCTGTCTCCTCCGGTCTGGGACTGGCTGCCGTTCTGGAATTTTCAAAAAGCCGCTCCTGGCATATGGCAGAACTGGAACAGAGCTGCTGCTTTAACCTGGGACAGATATGGGCCGTGAAACTGCTTTTTTCAGCAGGACTGAACCTGTGCGTCCTGACACTGCTGCTTCTTGGTGTAAAACAGCATACAGGATATGGGATCTTTGCACTCTGCATGTACCTGTTTGTACCTTTTATCTTATCCAATGTCTGCTATTTTTTCCTGCTGTCTACAAGAAGATTCTCCTCTCAGAAAGCTATATTGTCGGGAACCCTTCTTCTGCTCTGCCTGTTTTTCCTGTTCCCATCAGCCTTTCCAAAGGCTTATCTGGGTATCTATCTGCCGGTATGGGCAATGGTACTGGCAGCCGGAATCCTGATTCTGGTCATAGAGCTTCACAGACTGTTCCACAGTTTAACCACAGGAGGTAAAGAATTTTGCTGGAATTAAAAACGCAGAACATAACAAAACGTTACAAAGAAAAAACAGCCGCCGACGATATCACCTTTACACTGAAAAACGGTGTGTACGGACTTCTAGGGGAAAATGGCGCGGGCAAAACCACACTGCTGCGCATACTCTGCGGCATCCTTGCGCCTGACCAGGGAGAAGTGACACTGGACGGCATACCTATTCAGAACATGGGCGCCGGCTACCGGGCTTTGCTTGGCTATCTGCCCCAGGATTTCGGCTATTATCCCGACTTTACCGTAAAGCGGTACCTTCTTTATCTCGCCTCCTTAAAGGCAGTTCCCAGGGATGAAGCGCTTAGAAAATACAGGGAAATGCTGGAACTGACCGGACTTGCCGGGGAAGAAAAGCAAAAGATCAAACATCTCTCCGGCGGTATGATACGGAGACTGGGCATTGCCCAGGCCCTGCTCAATGATCCGAAAATCCTTCTGTTGGATGAGCCTACCGCAGGCCTTGATCCCAAGGAGCGCATCCGTTTCCGCAATATCATCAGCACTCTGGGACACGACAGGATCGTGCTCCTTTCCACTCATATAGTCTCCGACGTGGCAAATGCCGCTGAGAAGATACTGATCATGCGCCGTGGAAAGATCATTGAAAATAAGGAACAGGATGCCCTGATCCGGGCGGCAGACGGCCACGTATGGGAATTTGTCATATCTCCCCCGGAAGCGGATATCTGCCGGAAACAATTTACTGTCTGCAATGTAAGAACAGAAGGAACCGGCCTGCGGATGCGTGTCCTCTCTGAAAAATGCCCCTTCCCTGACGCCTCCCAGGCCGTTCCTGACCTGGAGGATGCTTATCTCTACGCCACAGAAAACAGGGAGGTGCTCTGATATGCTTTTCAGAAATGAGTTATATAAAATTTGTTCAAGAAAAATTCTTTTCATGGGCGCACTGCTTGGCTTGCTCTTTTTGGCCGCCTACTTTCAGATGTCCGCGCTTGGTTCAGAATATGCCTATGACAATGGCACCTGTTTAAGGAGAACCGATGCCATACAATACAACAGGGAAATTGCCCGCCGATACGCTGGGCCTATGACCCAGGAAAAAGCAGAGGCCATAGTAAAGGAATTCGGATGGCATATCAATGAAAATGACCTGGAAACCTCTGATACAGGCGACACTTTACCGGGTTATTATGACAATTCCACCAGCCGTTTTGTGACTGTCAATCTTTCCGATTCCAGAATCCGGGGCGGCGAACCGCCCACAGCTCTCGCCGGTTCCGATGACAAGTACGCTGCGGAGATAATGAGCGGCAAATATGAATATGGTTACATCGGCGGATGGGACAACACCTTTAGCGAAATGCATATGATGCTCCTCTGGATCGTCTCTGCTCTGGTGATCATAGCCTGTGCCCCTGTTTTCTCTGAGGAATATGCCCAACAAACTGCCCCCATCCTGCTGACCACGCAGAACGGAAAAGGGAAGACAGCCGCCGCCAAAATACTGGCAGCGTTTACATGGGCGGGCGGAGTGTATCTTCTGTTTACACTCCTCCTTGTGGGAGCCTTTCTGCTTGTATACGGCAGTGGCGGACTCTCTGTCAGCGCAGGCCTTTCTTTTCCCGACTTAATTACCGGAAACATTTTCTGGAATGGGGATGGAGATACCCGGAAGACCACCGGCGCCGTACTGCTTGCTTATCTGCTCACAGGACTTTTATCCATACTTGTAACTGCCGCTGTCACACTGTTGATATCCTCAATAAAGAAAAGTTCTTTCTCTGCCCTGCTTTGGTCCGCTGCCGCTTATCTGCTTCCTGCTGTCATTTACACTGTTTTTCTTGTATCCATGAAAGTCACAAGAGCTTTGATGATACTCAAAAGTGTTATAAATTGTCTGCCGTTTTTCCTGCCCATGCGTGAACTCACATCCATTCCCTTTGCCTGCCGCCTGTTTGGATATGTATTCTCCGCATGCCTTCTAGCCTTTTGCTGTCTGCTGGGATGGAGTAAATACTGCCGCTGCCAAGTGGGAAAATAAACAGACCTACCTGCATAAAAAAATCTGCCCGGCTGCAAAAAGAATTGCAGTCAGGCAGATTATTTACTGTTCTTCCAGAATCAGAAGATTCCATTTCTGTAATGTCAAGGCATCGCCGGCCTTCTTTGTCTCCCCTGAAAACAGTTCAGTCCATGTCCCTTCCGGACACACAGCCTCCTGTTCTTTACCGGAATAATTCAGGAAATAATAGATTTGTTTTCCCATCTGGTTTCTGCCCCCGCGGACGATCACAGGGAATCCGCAGGAACCGGGGTTCGGCCTGATCTCACATTCCTCCAGTAGCTCACCCAAAAGTTTTTTCAGCAGTTCTGCGCTGAACATACATCCTAAATACACGGCTTTTCCTCTGCCGAATGTATTCTCTGTCACTGCCACATACTGCCCCCAGTTATCATGCACGTACCTAAGAAGCGTCTCTGCTCCCCTTGTCTGGATGCATTCCAGGAATACCTTGGCTTTCTCTTTATCTTCTCTGCCGCAGAGCCTTCCTTCCAGAAATGTCTCCTCTGTCTCCTCCGGGTATGTGAACTGGTTATACATAATGCCAAAACACTCTGACAGAATGTGAGGCTGTGAATCATGGTATACCTTTACATTTTCGTTGGTATATCCCGTCTTAAAGGTTCCCAAAAGACAGCCGCCCTTTTCCGTAAAGGACCGGATCCTGAGCAGTGTCTCTTCCGGCACACAGTAGAGCGCCGGAAGGATCAGCATCTTATAATCCTCCAGATTTTCCGCATCCGGTGACACGAAATCACACTCCACATTCATCTCATACAGCGCGTCATAGATCCAGCGTACCACATCGTTGTAGGACATCTCTGTACCTCCTCCGATAGGGAACCATTTCAGCCCTGTCAGCGCCTCATTACTCACCATAATGGCAGCCTTGTTCTGCTTTTTCAGATGGATGAGATGACTTCCCAGACGCTTCATCTCACTGCCGATGACAACAGCTTCTTTATATGTCTTATTCTCCGCGAAATCATGGCTTAACAGCCCGCGCCAATATGTCTCAAAGGAATTATGGATGGAGTGCCAGTGCCAGTATTCCACACAATCCGCCCCGCCTGCCAAATGGGAAAATGCCTGCAGCCTGAGCTGTCCGTCATAGGGCACCCACTGGGCAAATCCCTGGGCTTCAGTCTCCAGCACATAATAATTGTCCTGTTTCAGGGAACGGGTCATATCCCCGCCAAAGGCAATCTCCTTTCCCGTCAGCTTTGACTGGGTGGGGTGGTAAATGTCACAGCCCGCAATATCCAGACATTTTGAAGCCCTAAAATGGTCCACATCCGGCTGTACGCCAAAAGAATAATTTCTCCACTCAAAGTCAAAATTCTGGGTGATAAACTGGTCTTCCCTTTTATATTCCCGCACAATATCTGCCTGCCAGGACAAAAATTCCGTCACAAGGCCGCGCTGGAATTTCTCAAACTCACAGCCCAGACTGCCATTGATGGTCCCTCTCACATCCGGAAAATCCTCCCAGGAATGAAGGGCATTGCTCCAGTAATTCATGCCAAACTCCCGGTTCATGGCCTCCACATCACCCCCGAATTTTTCCTTTAAGTATGCAATAAACCCTTCCTGTACCCGCTCTCCGGAGGTACCGTAGTGTTTTGTCTCATTGTCGATCTGATAGCCTATGATACATTTTCTGTCCTTCACATGCTCCATCAGCTTTCTTATGACACGTTCACTGTAAAACCGATAATGGCGGTTCGTAATGTCCATGATCTGTCTGGCTCCGTAGATGCCCCTGCCCTGTTTGGTCACTGCCATTACATCCGGATGTTTTTTCTCCATCCATGCCGGAATGGCATAGGTCGGCGTTCCCACGATCACATGAATGCCGGCCTCCTCCATGGCATCCAGCACCCTGTCAATGTGATAAAAGTCAAACACACCGTCCTGGGGTTCCAGGGTGCTCCAGGTGGATTCTGCAATCCTTACCAGGTTGATCCCTGCCTTTTTCATCATCTTCACGTCTTTTTCCAGTCTGTCAGAAGGCATATATTCATCGTAATATGCCACCCCATAGAGTAATTCTTCCATATATTCTTCTGCTGTCCTTTCTGGTTGATAATCCCTGTACCTTTTCCCCGGCTTTTTAATCCCCTTATGAAGCTTTTTCGCAAGCCGCGTTCTGATATCTTATACTTATCATCTTTTTCCGGATTCGTCAACTTAAATGGGGCATTTTTCTGTTCACAGAGGAGATCTTCCCCATAAAAACCGCAGAAAGGGTACAAGCTGCTGACAATTTACAAAACATGTATGCTGTCAATACGGGACGTATATTTCCATCAATACGGCGAATTTTTCCCCTCTACCAGGCAGCGAAAAAAGCGCTCCCAGCCTGATTCCTATTCGGGCCGGAGCGCTGTTCACATTTCTTTATACTATTTCATCTGAATCAATGGATTATCTTATCATAAATATCAAAGCAGTCCAGTGTAGCAAAATAGTCCTTTGGTGTCTCCGCCCGGCGGATCAGCTCTGTACTGCCGTCCTCTTTCAGAAGGATCTCAGCGGATTTTAATTTTCCATTGTAATTGTATCCCATGGCATAACCGTGCGCACCGGTGTCGTGGATGACCAGCAGATCTCCCTTTTCAATTTCCGGTAGCATACGGTCAACGGCGAATTTATCATTGTTCTCACAAAGAGAGCCTGCGATATCATATTTGTGATCACTGGGGCTGTCCTCTTTTCCCATAACGGTTATGTGGTGGTATGCGCCGTACATGGCAGGGCGCATCAAATCTACTGCGCAGGCATCTACGCCGATATACTCTTTGTGGGTGTGTTTCTCATGAATGGCTTTTGTCACCAGGCAGCCGTATGGTCCCATCATAAAACGCCCCATTTCGGAATAGATCGCCACATCTCCCATGCCTGCGGGAACCAGCACTTCCTCATAGACCTTCTTTACCCCGGCCCCGATCGCCCGAATATCATTTGGCTCCATATCCGGAGTATAGGGAATACCCACACCGCCTGACAGGTTGATGAATTCAATATCAGCCCCAGTCTCTTTTTCCAGCTTTACTGCCAGCTCAAAGAGTTCTTTTGCCAAAACGGGATAATAGTCATTTGTCACGGTATTACTTGCAAGAAATGCATGGATGCCGAACTTCTGCGCCCCTTTTTCCTTCAGGATACGGAAAGCCTCAAACATCTGCTCTGTGGTCATTCCGTATTTTGCATCCCCCGGATTGTCCATAATGCCGTTGCCCATTTCAAACACACCGCCGGGATTATAACGGCAACTGATGCGTTTCGGGATATAGCCTATGGTCTTTTCAAGGAAATCAATATGTGTGAAATCATCCAGGTTGATCACAGCCCCCAATTTTTCAGCGTACACATAGTCTTCGGCCGGCGTATCGTTGGAGGAGAACATAATCTCATTACCCCTGCATCCCATAGCCTCGGAGAGCATCAGCTCTGTATAGGAGGAACAGTCACAGCCGCAGCCATATTCCCTTAAAATGTTGATCAGAAACGGATTAGGATTGGCTTTTACTGCAAAATATTCTTTGAATCCTTTGTTCCAGGAAAAAGCTTCGTTCACTGCCTTTACATTTTCCCGGATTCCTTTTTCATCGTATAAATGAAAAGGGGTCGGATATTTTTTTATAATTTCATCCAGTTGTTCTTTGGTGACAAATGTCTTTTTCTCCATTAAAGTTTTCTCCTTTTGTAAATTGGTATATTGTTTCAATCCACCTGGCAACAGCAAGCAGGGAATCCATTTTGCCGTCCAGCAGTTCGTCCACCGGTGAGGAATCTGTGAGCAGGTCCGGTATCATAACTGTGATCATTCCCGCTCCATGGGCAGAGCGTATCCCATTGTAGGAGTCCTCCAGCGCTAGGGCACAGGCCGGACTGACCTTCAAAGCTTCACAGGCTTTCCTGTAGATCTCAGGGGACGGCTTTGCCTCTGTGACCATACTCCCTGTTATCACAGCAGAAAAATACGCCTGGATACCTTCCCGCTTAAGATTATTCTCCGCATAGGCATGACTGGAAGAGGTTGCCACTGCCATAGGGATATTTCTCTGGGCCAGTACATCCAGCAGCTCATGCAGACCTTTCTTTGCAGGCAGGCCATTCTTCTCCTCGTATTCCCAAAACGCCTTCCTGTATTCGTCCCGGAACAGCTCAAATGGGAAATCCTCCCCGTACGTATCCTTAAAATGGCGTTTTCTCTTATCTACATTAAAGCCAAGGGTATGAAAAATATTATCCCCCAGCTTCCCGTATCCCATCCGTTCTCCCGCCACGTCCCAGGAATACTTTACGATCCTCTCACTGTCAAACATAAGGCCGTCCATATCGAAGACGACACCGTGGATTTCTCTTTTCTCCATATTTCTGCTCCTTTTTTATACGGATACTATCATAACTGTTTTTCGCCTATTTTGCAACAAAAAAGCTCACAGAAAAGCCGCAGACCTTATAATTCTGCGGCTTTTCCAAATCCCATTCTATTATTTATTGGCAGCCGTTCGGCAGCCTCACAGTCAAAAGTAAAAACCATACCTTTATTTTACTTCGATCACATGCAGCATATTGGTAACATTCTGCTCATCTTTGCGGCTGTTGGTAGCCGGGTCACCTGCGGTGAACACTGCAAGCTGGCCTTTTTTCACAAGGCGTTTGCGTTTTACGGTTTCCATAGCACTTGTCAGAATGTTTTCTGTGGTGTCTTTTGTATTTCCTTTCAGAGGCTTTACACCCCAATAGAGCTGCATCTTATGCTGTACAAATTCGTTGGGTGTGATGGCGTAAATCGGCATGGTGGGGCGGAAACTGGATACCAGTCTTGCCGTCTTGCCGGACATGGTTGGAGTGATAATGCAGTCCGCGTCAATATTTCTGGCTGTGCGGACAGAGGAAATACCAATGGCACTGGAAACCAATGTCTGTTTATACATGGTCCTGTGCTGAATGTATTTGTCATAATCCACATGCTTTTCTGTATCCTCAGCGATCTCACCCATCATTGTCAGAGCTTCCACCGGATATTTTCCTGCTGCGGTCTCTCCGGAGAGCATAACTGCATCGGTTCCGTCATAGATGGCATTTGCCACGTCCGCAACCTCTGCTCGGGTGGGACGGGGATTGCGGATCATAGAGTCCAGCATCTGTGTGGCAGTGATGACCGGAATGTAATTTTCATTGCATTTCTTGATGATCAGCTTCTGGATATATGGCACTTCCTGGGCAGGTATCTCCACACCCAGATCACCCCTGGCTACCATGATGCCGTCTGCTGCTGCAATGATCTCATCAATATTCTCAACGCCCTCTGCGTTCTCGATCTTGGCAATAATGCTGATCTGCTCTGCGTGATGCTCCTTCAGGATCTTGCGGATCTCTTTGATCCCTGCTGCATTCCTGATAAAAGAAGCGGCGATGAAATCAATATCCTGTTGAATGCCAAAGATAATGTCCGCTTTATCTTTTTCTGTGATAGCCGGAAGCTTCACTCTTACATTCGGCACATTGACGCCTTTTTTCTCACCCAGCTCGCCGCCGTTGGCAACTGTACAGACAATATGGTCTTTTTTCACCACTTTGACGTCCAGTTCAATAAGGCCGTCATCGATCAAAATCTTGTTGCCCGGTTTAACTTCTCTTGCCAGTCCGGGATAGGTGATGGAACATCCCTTTTCGTTACCCACCATTTCTTCCATATAGAGAGTAAAATCTGCGCCCTCTGTCAAAATTACTTTCTTTCCATCCTCCAGAACTCCGGTGCGGATCTCCGGTCCTTTGGTGTCAAGCAGTATAGCTACCGGCTTATCCAGCTCTTCTCTGACATTTTTCAGCAGGTTCATACGGTTTCTCTGCTCCTCGTAATCCCCGTGTGAAAAGTTGAAGCGGGCCACATCCATGCCGTGTCTCACCAGAGCTTTCATAGTAGCTTTTTTGTCCGTATTCGGACCCATGGTACATACAATTTTCGTCTTGCGCATAATTTCCTCCTAATGATATCGTCACTTTATATGTTCATGAGTAAAAAGATGATCCTGGCAGTATTCATAATTGCCGTTGCATTTGGAGCAGAAACGGAACTCCAGATTGTCTCCGTCCTTTTCTGTTCTGCCGCACACGGCACATTTATGCTTCGTTACACCAGGTGCCATCTTCGGATGAACTGCTTTTTGAAACTGCTGCCGCCTGTGCACTTCTTTTGGATTGATATGGCTGTAATTCCTGGTGGCAAAAAAGAACACGATGAAGTTCAGCAGAGATGCGATGATCATCATTCTGATGGACCATATAGGTGTTTTTATAAAGTTATAGGCCAGGTATGCCACATCCAGATAAGCCAGCCACTTGATCTTCACCGGAATCACAAAATACAGCATAAGCTGCATATCCGGATAACTGGCCGCAAAAGCCAGGAAGATGGACAGGTTGATATAATATGTGGAGATGGCAGCCATTCCGTACAGGGAGTTCATTGGTCCCTGAATAAAATAGAGCAGAAAAGCACCGATGATCGTACTTAAAATACCTCCTAAGATATAGACATTATATCTGAAATCTCCCCATGTCTTCTCAAGAGAAGTTCCCAGGGAATAATACAATGCAAGCATAATGATCGTAAAAATATTAAGACTGGAAGGCGGGATCAAAAGCCAGCTCACAAGTCTCCATATCTGTCCGTGCAGAATGTGGGCAGGACTCAGCATCAGATAAGCGCTGAAAGGAATTCCTGTAACGTTGCCCAGAAAATAAAGCACATATCCGATCACATAAAGCAGGATGATGTACTTTGTCAGATTCCTGATAGCGAAACGCCCGCATTTCCTTTCCATTTTGTTCAAAAAATTCATATATTCTCCTCGTTTCTAATCTTATCTTTCCCCCCTCAGGGAAATCGGTACTGCACTGCCGCAATACCGAAGATATACCGTTTTATTAACTTAAAACAGGTTCTTCTTGGAGAAGATCAATGCAACCAGTAAGCTCAGTACCAGAGACAGTACGATCACAATAACAAACCCATAGGGACTCCCCGCAAAGGGCATCCCGGATGTGTTTACATTCATGCCGTACGCACTGAAGATCATTGTCGGAATGGACATGACGATAGTTACGGTTGCCAGAAACTTCATGACAATATTCAGATTGTTTGAAATAACCGATGCAAAGGCATCCATCATTCCGCTCAGAATACCACTGTAAATATTGGCCATCTCTATGGCCTGCTTGTTCTCCACAATGACATCCTCCAGAAGGTCTGTGTCATCGGGATACTGTTTGATCCGTTCCACTTTCAAAAGCTTCTCCAGCACCACCTCATTGGAACGCAGGGATGTGGTAAAGTACACCAGGGACTTTTCCAGTTCCAGAAGCTCGATCAGCTCCTGATTCCTGGTGGATGCGTGAAGCTTCTCCTCTACTTCCTCACTCTTTTTATCTATGATGCGCAGATAATGCAGGAACATACTGGCATTGTTATAAAGGATCTGCAGGATAAATCTGGTCTTCATATAGGTATAGAAGTTCCGCACACGGCCGTCCATGAATTTGCCAAGTACAGAGGTATCCTCCAGACACACAGTGATGATCATCTCATTTGTCACGATGATCGACAGAGGGATAGTTCCGTACCAGTCCTTGTCACCCCTCTCCTCAATGATGGGGGTGTCTACCAGGATGAGCGTGTAATTGTCCTCCACTTCTATACGGGAGCGCTCTTCCTCATCCAGAGGTGCTCGCAGATCGTCAACCTCTATCTGGTACTTGTTGGAAACTTCAAAAATTTCTGTGGCTGTGGGATCTGTGAGAGCAATCCAGCATCCCTCTGTGGCTTCTTCCACCTGATGTATTTTTCCATCTATTGTTTTAAAAATTCTGATCATGTTATCTCCCTTCATGCCCCATAAACGGGCACAAAGATTCAGATGCGCCTGCCTATGGGGTTTCTACTCTTTATTTTATTGTCTTGATTCGATTTCCCGGGACAAGGCCCACCTTCCATGATAACACTTCCTTTCTCTTATTCTTCCTCACATTTATGGAAGATTATACTATTTGGTGTCTCTACCTTCAAAGGTTTCCCTTTCATAACCAGCAGTTTATTCTCATAATCAATGGTAAACGTGGTGATAGAGTTGGATTCATGGTTCACAACTGCCAGATGTTTTCCGTCGGGGAATACCTCCAGGTCTTTGGGATACTCACCGCTGATCGGCAGTATAAACTGTTTTTCCAGACTGCCGGTCTCCTCATCCACTTTATACATGGATGCCGTATCTTCCCCTGCTGTGGAGCAGAACAGATACTCACCGTCCGGTGACAGGCACATGCCGGATGTGGCATCATGGGTCTCATCATCATGGGACGCCAGCGTGCTCTCTGTCTGGATCAGCTCGAAAACGGGGTTCTTGCCGCTTCCGTCATAACGATACACCTGTACTTCATTGCTCAGCTCAAAATTCAGGAATGCAAACTTGCCGTTGGGACTGAATTTGATCAGTCTCGGCCCGGATTCTCTTACACAGCGCAGCACATCCACAAGCTCTAACTTGCTGGTCCTGGCATTGACACGGTAAATTTTCATCTGGTCAATCCCGTTGTCCACAGCACAGAGATACTTTCCATCCGGTGTAGGACGCACACAGCTTACATGGGGACGGAAATTTCTCTCCGCAACACTTCCCAATCCTCTGTGGAATACCCCGTCCATGACACTTCCCAGACGTCCGTCCCTGTGGGTATGTACCACGGTAACTTTACCGTCGTGATAACCTGCCACATAGAGATATTTCCCTTCCTTGTCCGTGGACAGGTGGCAGCCTCTCATTCCGTCAATGTCTACTTTATTAATAAAGGTAAGATCTCCGTCCGAATCAATCGAAAATACGGCAACTCCTTCGTCGGCAATGGAATAGAGATATTTCCCATTTAATGATATGGCCAGGTGGGAGGAATTATTTACAGGAATGACTTTTCTCTCTGTAAGTGTCCCCTCTTCTACATTTACATCATATAAATGGATTCCGATACTGCTTCCATGGGTATACGTTCCAACATATGCAACATACTTCTCTTTCATTTATGCAATACCCTCCTGTTTTATTCTGATTTTCCCCGTTTGGCAATGATTTCCTGCCGCTATCCGTGGTCTACCGACATTCTACCACAAACTTTTTCTTTATACAATGCAATTCCCGCCAAATTCGCAACATTTATGTTGACAAGGTTTGTGGGTTTAGTATAATGAAATTCAGAGTCTTTCCACGGAAGAGCCGGTTTGGAAGGACAAATTTAGCATTATTTCATATCACGTAAAGGAGAACGCGAATGAATCATACACTGGTGGATTTAATTGACATTTCCAAAGGATTTGGCGATCAGATTGTTCTGGACAAGCTGAATCTGTCCATCCGGGAAAATGAATTTCTTACCCTTTTAGGCCCCAGCGGCTGTGGTAAGACAACTACTCTCCGTATCCTGGGCGGTTTCGAGACGCCGGATTTCGGACAGGTTATTTTTGACGGAGAGGATATTACCAATCTTCCGCCCAACAAGCGAAATCTGAACACCGTATTCCAGAAATACGCCCTGTTCTCCCATATGAATATAGAAGAAAACATTGCTTTTGGTTTAAAAATTGCCGGAAAGAGCAACGCTTATATCAAAGACAAGATCAAATACGCACTGAAACTGGTAAATCTTGAAGGCTTTGAAAACCGCTTGCCCGATTCCCTGAGCGGCGGACAACAGCAGCGTGTGGCCATTGCCCGTGCGATCGTAAATGAGCCGCGTCTTCTGCTTCTGGACGAACCTTTGGGCGCCCTGGATCTGAAGCTGCGCCAGGACATGCAGTATGAGCTGATCCGCCTGAAAAACGAGCTGGGCATCACCTTTATCTACGTGACCCATGACCAGGAAGAAGCCCTTACCATGTCAGATACCATTGTGGTCATGAACCAAGGGTATATCCAGCAGATGGGTTCCCCTGAGGATATCTACAATGAGCCGCAGAACGCATTTGTAGCCGACTTTATCGGTGAGAGTAATATTATAGAAGGTACTATGCTTGAGGACAGGCTGGTGAAGATCCTGGGTGCCAAGTTCCCCTGTGTGGACGAAGGCTTCGGCCGTAACAGGCCCGTGGATGTTGTCATCCGGCCTGAGGATGTGGACCTGGTAAAGCCCGAGGAGGGCACGATCCAGGGCGTAGTCTCCCACCTGATCTTCAAAGGTGTCCACTATGAGATGGAGGTCCAGGCAAACGGATTTGAATGGCTGGTACACAGCACTGACATGTTCCCTGTGGGCCAGAAAGTCGGCATCCATGTTGACCCCTTTGACATCCAGATCATGCACAAGCCGGTATCGGAAGACGAGGAGGCCATAGGAGTGAATGAATAGAAAAAAATTACTGACCGGACCTTATTTTTTCTGGGCCGTGGCATTTATTCTGATTCCCCTTGCCATGGTCTTATATTATGGTCTGACAGATGTGGACGGGCATCTGACTTATGAAAATCTTCTGGCGATCGGAACTGTGGAGAATTTCAAGGCCCTGTGCCTCTCTTTGCTGCTCTCTATTGTCAGCACAGTCATCTGTCTGTTGTTAGCCTACCCCCTTGCCATGATTTTATCCGGCATGAAGGTGAATCAGACCAGTTTTATCGTGTTGATCTTCATCCTTCCCATGTGGATGAACTTTCTGCTGCGCACTATGGCGTGGCAGACTTTGCTGGAGAAAAACGGCGTGATCAATCAGTTTTTAAATTTTCTTCACCTGCCCTCCATCCAGCTCATCAATACGCCTTATGCCATCATACTGGGCATGGTGTACAACTTCCTGCCCTTTATGGTGCTGCCGCTGTACAATGTTCTGTCCAAGATTGACAAAGACGTTATATCTGCAGCCAGAGATTTGGGTGCCACGGAGCTGTACACCTTCAGGAAGATCATCTTTCCTCTCAGTCTGCCCGGTGTTGTAAGCGGCGTCATCATGGTATTTGTACCTGCTCTCACAACCTTTGTTATCTCCGATCTGTTGGGCGGCAGCAAGATCCTGCTCATCGGAAATGTCATCGAACAGAAATTCAAGCAGGGCAGCAACTGGCATGTGGGAAGCGGACTCTCCCTGGTATTGATGGTCTTTATCCTGATCAGCATGGTGGTTACCACAAAGTATGACAAAGACGGGCAAGGAGGTATGTTCTGATGAAGAAGACAGCCAGAAATATCTATTTGGCGCTTATTCTGATCCTCATGTACGCGCCTATTGTGACACTCATGATCCTCTCCTTCAACGCCTCCAAATCCCGCTCCAAATGGGGCGGATTCACCTTGAAATGGTATGGCTCCCTGTTCCGGGATGACGCCATCATGAGTGCCCTCTACAATACGCTGGTCATTGCGTTTTTATCTGCAATACTGGCAACTTTGATCGGAACCTGCGCCTCTATCGGCATCAATTCCATGAAGAGCAGGTGGCGCACAGTTTTCATGGGTGTGACTAATATCCCTATACTGAATTCCGATATTGTGACAGGTATTTCCCTCATGCTTTTGTTCATTGCATGCCGGTTTACCCTTGGTTTTTCTACGATCTTAATGGCGCATATAACGTTCAACATTCCCTATGTGATCCTGAGCGTTATGCCTAAGCTGAAGCAGACCAACAAGAGTACCTATGAGGCTGCCAGGGACTTGGGCGCAGGCCCTTTCCAGGCGTTTATGAAAGTGGTATTCCCGGATATACTGCCCGGTGTGCTGTCAGGATTTCTCATGGCATTTACCATGTCCCTGGATGATTTTATCATCACCCATTTCACCAAGGGACCGGGGGTGGATACCCTGTCAACCAAGATATATTCCGAGGTGCGAAAGGGTATAAGGCCTGAGATGTATGCGCTCTCCACCCTGCTCTTTTTATCTGTCATGGTCATCATGATACTGGTAAATTCAGCGCCTAAAGAACCGGATAAAAAGCGCTCCTCAGACCTTGATAAAAAGAAGCTTCCTCTCCGTCAGGTAATCCCGGCAGCCCTTGTTATCCTTGTGGCAGGGGCCGGATTCTTCTTCCATCTGGGAAACAAGGGAAGTGTGTCGGATGAAAAGCTCATTGTCTACAACTGGGGGGAATATCTGGACCCTGAAGTCATAGATATCTTCCAGGAGGAGACCGGTATAACGGTTACCTATGAGGAGTATGAAACCAACGAGATCATGTATCCCAAGATCATGTCAAAGGCCATTGCCTACGATGTGGTCTGCCCCTCTGATTATATGATCCAGCGTATGCGTGAAAACGATCTGCTGGCTGAGATCAACTGGGACAATGTGCCCAATATCAAAAATATTGATCCGACTTATATGGAACAGTCTCAAAGCTTTGACCCGGAAAACAAATACTCGGTGCCTTACTGTGTGGGCACTGTAGGTATCCTCTATAACAAAACCATGGTCAAAGAACAGGTGGACAGTTGGAATATACTGTGGGATGAGAAATATAAAGACAGCATTCTCATGCAGGATTCTGTACGGGATGCCTTCGCGGTGGCTTTAAAGCGCAGAGGTTATTCCCTGAACTCCCTGGTCGTGGATGAACTGATTCAGGCTACTGATGATCTGATCGCTCAAAAACCGCTGGTCCAGGCCTATGTAGTAGACCAAGTAAGAGATAAAATGATCGGAAATGAGGCTGCATTGGGTGTGATCTATTCCGGTGAAGCCCTCTATACCCAGAGGGAAAATCCCGACTTGGAATATGTCATTCCCAAGGAGGGGACCAATGTATGGATCGATTCCTGGGTTATTCCCTCCAATGCGCAGAACAAGGAAAACGCGGAGAAATTCATCAATTTCCTCTGCCGTCCCGATATTGCTCTGATGAACTTTGAATACATCACCTACGCGACACCTAACAAGGCAGCCAGAGAACTGATCGAAGATGAGAGCATCCGAAACAGCAGGGTACTCTTCCCGGAAGCAGAGGATCTGCAGGGAAGTGAAACCTTCCAGTTCCTTGGCGATGAGGCAGATTCCTATTATAATGAGCTTTGGAACAAAGTTAAATCCAAATAAGAAGCTGCTGCCTGCAATAGATATAGGAGTTTTTATGAATCGGATACTGATTTACAGAATAAGCGAAAAGGATTCCCCCTGCACGGTGGAATCCTTTTTAAAAGCCAGGGGATACTCCCGGCAGATCATCATACAATTAAAGAAAAACAGCGACAGCATAAAAGCAAACGGCAGGTGGGCCTATATAAAGACCATGCTCCACACCGGAGATGAGCTGATGATATTCTTGGAAGAACCCCAGTCATCAGAACGCATTCTTCCGGTACCTCTCCCGCTCTCTGTCGTGTACGAAGATGAGGATATTCTGGTGGTTGACAAGCCCGCTGATATGCCCGTGCATCCCTCCATCAACAATTATGACAACACTCTGGCAAATGCCGTTGCATACTATTACCAATCTGACAAAGAGCCATTTGTCTTTCGCTGCATCAATCGTCTGGACCGGGATACCACCGGCCTGCTGATCGTGGCTAAAAACGCCCTGAGTGCCTCCATATTGTCTGCACAGATGAAGGAACGGCAGATCCACAGGACCTATCTGGCTCTCTGTGACGGAACCCTCCCCTCCTCCCAGGGAACCATAGACGCCCCCATTGCCAGAAGAGAAGGTTCTGCCATTGAGCGGTGCGTAGACTTTGAAAATGGAGAACGAGCGGTCACCCACTACCGAGTATTGGAGACATGCAGTCAAGTCACACTGGCTGAACTGCGTCTGGAGACAGGGCGCACCCATCAGATCCGGGTGCATATGCAGTACCTGGGCGCCCCCCTTATGGGGGATTATCTCTATCACCCGGATTTCACCAGGATCTCCAGAGTTGCCCTGCACTCCTCCGCCCTGGAATTCATCCATCCCATAACCGGAAAACCCATGCGGTTCCATGTACCGCTGCCTGAGGATATGGAAAAGGCCAGACAGCCCGCGTGATGTAACGAAAACTCATCGCATACAATCCCCCTTTTTACATGATCCTGCTGCTTTTGTATGCAGGAAATTGGGAATAAATTAACATACCATTTTTCTATTTCATTCTTTTACAGAAGTGCTATAATGAAAATTATAGTTACGATGCATAGCTCTGCAAAAAGCGCAGTTCTGTGAATCGCAACAAATTATAAACTATATATGTATTTATACATTATATTGGAAGGCTGTCCTACTGTAAAACCCCGGACAGTCCTGCCAATATTGATCAAGGGAGGAATTCAAATGACTAAAGTTAAGATTGAACCGGGTATCTGTAAATTTTCCACTCTCGTCACTGCCACCGCATCAGAAGATGAAGAGACCGAAGTCACCATAAAAGTTGCCAGCGGCTGTCCCAGCGTCAAAAAGATGATGGAAGAACTTGGAAACACCTTTGATGCCTACGAGGTCTGTCTCGTCAAGCCGGGTGCAGGACCCTTCTTCGAGTATGCCGGCAAAAGCTTCCCCGTACATGCAGGATGTCCTGTTATCGCAGGGATCACTAAATGCATTGAGGCTGAAGCCAATCTGGCGCTGAAGGCAGATGCATCTATCACATTCCTGGACGCAGAATAAATTTCCGGCTTCAGAATCAGGAAAGGGGGGTTCCTCTCTCTGTGCCAAGCATGCAAAAGCCGGGCGGAACATAAACCTCCGCCCGGCTTTCACATGCTAAAAATATGAAACCCTGCCTCTTACAGCATTCTGATCCTGGGCACCTCATCAATATGAAGGTATCTTCCCAGTGTCTTTACAATAATATCATGGTTGATATAGTGATTCTGATTAGTCACCATAATGGCGCCTACCACGCCTACTTCCTCCACACGCACAGGGAAACCGCCTCCCATGCAGGAAAACTCTTTCGGATCCAGGGCGATATCCACCATGGTCTCCTCATTCTTCTGCAGCTCACTGTATACCAGAAGGCTGCTCTTTTCCAGCGTACGGACTGTATTGAATGTCCTGTCCATCCAGCGGTCATTGTTCAGATTGGTTGTATTCCCCGCGTATTTAAATACTGTGTAGCCATTATTCCTGCGGATGGATACAGCACAGTCCAGACCTCTTCGTCTGCTCTCCGCCACAAGCATCATTCCCAATTCCCATGCATCCTCGTTTGTAAAATGCGAAAACTGGAGTATCTCCTCCTGCATACTGAGTACGGTGATCACTTCATCCATTGTCATATACATTCCCTCCTGTACAAGATTTGTAACAGTTCCGTATCTTCCCTGTTACGGTAATTCAAATATATGCCGCGGCTGGCCCGCGGCGCAGCTTAACGGATCCTATCCGGAAATCCCACTTTCCGCTGTACCTTACGCAGCGTTTTGTTGGCAAAATAGCTGGCTTTTTCGGCATTCTCCTTGATGATGGAATCAATATATGCCTTATCCTTTTCCAGTCTCGCAACCTCATCCTGTAAAGGTTTCAGAACACTTACGACAGCCTCACCCACAGCCATCTTCAAATCCCCATATCCTCTGCCCTCAAAATCGCGCAGCGCTTCATCAGTTGTCTTACCGGTACATGCACAGTAAATATCCAGCAGGTTTTTAAGTCCCGGCTGTTCCTCTCTGTATGCGATACAAGCCTCGGAGTCTGTCACGGCACGTTTGCATTTACGCATGATCGTATCCGGGTCATCCATGAGATAGATACTGCCATTGGGATTTTCATCTGACTTGGACATCTTTTTGGAAGGCTCCTGCAGACTCATAATCTTTGCGCCCACTTTGCCGATATAAGCTTCGGGAATCGTGAACACATCTCCGTAAATATTGTTAAAACGGGTGGCAATATCACGTGTCAGCTCTAGATGCTGCATCTGGTCAATACCCACCGGAACCACATCTGCCTGATAGAGCAGAATGTCAGCAGCCATCAATACCGGGTAAGTGAAAAGCCCTGCGTTGATATTGTCCGCATGTTTTGCAGATTTGTCTTTAAACTGTGTCATACGGCTCAGCTCACCCATATAAGTAAAACAGTTTAAGATCCAAGCCAGCTCCGCATGTCCTGATACATGGGACTGGTAGTAAATGCAGTTTTTCTTTGGATCCAGTCCTGCCGCAATATATAATGTCAGAAGTGCACGGGCTCTTTTGCGAAGAGTAGCCGGGTCCTGACGCACAGTTATGGAGTGCATGTCCACAACGCTGTAAAAGCACTCATATTCATCACTCAATGTCACCCAGTTTTTCAGCGCTCCCAGGTAGTTTCCAAGTGTCAGGTTTCCGGTTGCCTGCATTCCGCTGAATAATACTTTTTTATCGTTGATCATCTTAATGTCCTCCAGAAATTTACTACGTTAAATTGTATCATTCCGCTCGAACAAAGTCAAATCTTTATAGTCAAATCCCTATAAAATGGTCCTTCACTGCAACCACCAGTTCATATTTTCTCTCCGCCTGCTCCATATACTCCTCCTGGGTTAGGATACTGCTTTCCCCTCATCGTCAATCCCAGAACCTGAATGGTTATAAGAGGCGTCATGGCAGCCACTTCCATAACAACTAAGAAATGGTGATTTTGCTTGACAAAAATGAAATAAAGACAAATAATGTGGATTATAACCTTATCTCCATAGTAATCCATCCTTCAAAAAAAGATAAGAGGTGTTACATTGTTTAAAATCCGATATGCAATAGAATCTGACAAATCTCTATGGATTACTTACGATACACATATAAGTGAACTTGAACTTTTATTAAAATTCCGGGACAAACGGGGATATATCATCTGTGATGAGGATAAACCCATAGGTGTTCTGCGTTATAATCTGTTTTTGGATATCATACCGTTTTTGACCTTACTTTATCTGGATGAACCTTACCGGGGCAAAGGTTTTGGCAGACAGGCCATGCTTTTCTGGGAGCGGGAAATGTGGAGGTTTGGCTATAAAACCATTATGACATCAACACAAGTCGATGAAGGCGCCCAGCATTTTTACAGAAAACTTGGGTACAAAGATAGAGGAAGTCTGTTTTTGGACAATACTTCCTTTGAACAGCCCCAGGAAATGATAATGCTAAAGGATGCAGCCTGGCGGTAATGCAGCGCTGCACCAGGTTTTCCTGGCGTTAACCGCGCCTGCCGGCATACATCCTTATATCAAATATGTTAGTATGAATTTATCTTGTTTTTATAGGACACCTGCATTCTTTCCATCGCATATTCTCCGATCAGCCAAAAACAAGGTCCAAACCAGACACTTTTCTGTCCCGCAAGCAAAAGGGCGTTTTCTCCTGCAAAACAGATGGTGACCAGCAGCAAGATCCAGGAAAATAGTATCCCTGCCGCCGTCTCCCCTGCCCCTGCCTTTTTCTGTGTCCTGCACCTTACAGCGTATAACCCCCAGGTCAAAACACAGTATATGAAACAGGAAAAGAAGGGGCGGAGCACAAGAAGCTCCAGGCTCGTCTTTTTCGTTTGAAGAAGCAGTTTGAAATTATCCTGTATCTGCTGCGTCATGTGTTTCCAGAATGTAAAGTCTGACCATTTTGTTGGCACCACATCCCTGGTCAGGCCGGGAGATTTCCAAAAAAGCATGAAAAATAGGACTGTCATCAGTATCATCACTGCCCACAAGGCTGCTGTCTGTATCCGTCTGCCCCTCTGCGCCCTCATAATTCCTGTGATCTGCCCTGCCATTCTGAGAATGATCACCATTGGAAGACAGAATATCAGCAGCTTTGCGCAGGCTGCAAAATACTTTCGCTCCAGTACCTTTCCCTGTATTGCGTGGCGCAGAAGAAATGCCTGAACCGGATTTTCCGAAGATTGAACTTCCGTATTCGCCTCATATGCTATGGTGTCAAGGACACTGTCTCCCTCCCTGACGGCCTGTACGGCTGCGGTTCCCTCCATCCCCCTTAAAATCCCCCGGACAGTCAGAATTCTTCCCCGGTAAAGAATCTCCTCCCCCATCACATCTTTGCTTCCGAACAATTTGTAAGCCATATCCTCAGACAGAAGACAACTCTCCTCGTCCTCCCCGTACAGAGGCGCCGATGCCGGCAGTAATCCCCGGGTCTCCCCCAGCACCTCAAGGACAAAGGCTGTCTCCACTCTTTCCAGTTTCCTGCTTTCCAGATACTCTTCCTCCCTCTCCCCCCAAAAGGTGCAGGATGCAGGAAATTCCTGTTTTTGCTCCTCCTGCCGGATAAACTCTGCCTCCTCATAGGTCCAGGTACCCTTCGTCTTTTTTACGGAAACCCCTTCACTGTATTTCTCTGTACCCATGGCAGCGGCCTCTGCCAAAAACCAGCAGAGAAGCAGCAAACCTAAAACTACAAACCGAAAGACAGCACCTTTCCCGCCGCTCATGTTTCCCGCAGGCGTATTCTGCTGCCCGCACCAATGTTCCTGTCAGATCCTGTGATTATCCGGTCATCCGGCAGAAGGCTGTTGCCCTCCAGCGCTGCATAGGTACTGTTTTTATCCTTCACGACCACGTCTTTTCTGGCGGCTGTCAGTTCTGTGCCCAGAACCGTCTCCTTTTCCTCCGCGACCAGTACATAATATTTAGAGTTTTCCATATGCAGGGCTTCCACAGGAATACAGGTGTCCTGTACCTTTTCCTTACGCATACTGGTCATTTTTGCCGCAGCCCCGATCTCCAGGGTATCAGCGGGAAGCAGGACCGTCACATTAAGTTTTGTCTTATCCTCTCCATCCGGTGTAATGCTCTCCACTTCCAGATTTTCAATGTCCTTTTGGCCGTCCGCAGGGGACAGCCTGACCGGGTCTTTTCTGGCTATATATTTTTCCAGGCTCTTGTCTATCTGCATGACAAATCTGCACCCTGAGCTTAAATCTGCCAGTGTCATGATCGCCGTATCCGGTGTATTATCACCTGCTGAAACCTTCAATTCCGTCACCACACCCTTCACCGGAGACAGAATCTGCCCCTGATCCTCCTTCAGTTTTTCCAGCTTTTCAAGACTTTTCTTCTTCGCATCCAGATCCAGGTTATTTATCTTTTCCGTGCTGTCAGTGCCTTCAGCAGCCCCCGCATCCTCCAGCGCTCTGCCGGCCTGTATCTCCCCGTCCTCTTTGGCCTTCACAGCTTCCTCTAAGGCCTGTCTTTTTGCTTCTATATCAGCCAGAAGCTGTGCTTCCTGCTCTTTGGCACTCTGTTCCCCTGCCGCCTTTATACTGTTTTCCGCCTCCGAAAGAGCATTCTGCGCCTCTAAAAGGGCCTGGGATGCCTCCTGAAACCCCTGTTGTGCGTCAGTAAGCTCCCGGGCATTCTCCTGCTCCACACGTGTCCTGATCTCCCCCTTCTCAGCCTCTGTCAAAGGACCTTTTTCTTCCTCCGCCAGACGGATTTCCTCTGAGATCTCTTCCTCCGTCTTCTTAAGCAGGGCATCTATCCGGCTCTGCATTTCGGAGAGTTCTTCCTCCCGCTCTCTGCAAAGCTGCTGCAGTGTTGAGACATCCCCATCTTCGCCGCCGCTTTCTTCCTGCTGCGTCTGATAGAATTCCTCCAGCTTTTCCTCCGCCTCTGCAAGTGCTGCCTGCGCCTGCGCCACCCGTTTTCCCCCTTCGGTCTCTGCCCTTTCATAATCCTCCATGGCTCTTTGGGCCTGTACCGATTTTTTCTGTTGCTCTGCTTTCTTTTTACTGTCCAGATCCTGATTGTTAAATTCCAGCTTTTTTATCTCCGCAGTCAGGTTTTCAATCTGTTCCTCAATGTCTTCCATCCTGAGCTGCATGAGGAGTTCCCCTTCTTCCACCTGCCTGCCCTGTACGGCAAACAGAGTCTCCACCATAATACCCGGTTCCGTGCTGATGGCCCTCTCCAGATTCTCCTTCACCGTCCCGTCTCCCTCCACGGTATGTTCGATGACCTTGGCGGAGATCTTTTCCACATCCACCTGCGCTACCGTCACACTGTCGGCAGCTCTGGATATGACAGTAAATGCCATCATCATTACCAGGAATATAGTCAGCATAAAAAATGCTCTCTGTCTCAGGCTTTTCATCCCTTTTGCTCCTATCATCTCTCCACCTCTATTCCTTCACTGCTGCTGCCACGATCCCCTGCTCCAGATAATCCTGTCCGCCCAGGAAAATAAAAAGGGCCGGCAGAAGCACCACCACAGAGGCCGCAAATGCCCCGGGTGCTTCCAAAAGCCCGATATCCGGCAGATACAGGGAAAGGGGCCACAGCTCTTTATTTTTCAAAAATGTGAGGGGCTGTTCAATGAGATTCCAGCATTCCAGAAATCCCAGAACCAGCGCAGAGCAAATACCCCCGGACCCCAGAGGAAGCCCCATATACAGGAATATCTTCCCTTCGCCTGCCCCGTCTATCCTGGCGGATTCCACCACAGCCTCCGGTATGCCGGTAAAAAAACGGTACATGATAAATACCGGAAATGTAGAAAATGCCCCCGGAAGTATCACCGCCCAGAGTGTATCCATAAGGCTCAGCCGGTCAAGCACCAGGTAATTTGAAAGCATGGTCACCTGAAAGGGCATCATCATCAGTGTGATATATACTGTGAACGCCGGCTTCTTCAGAGGAAAATCATATCTGGCAAATGCCCACGCCGCAGGCACTCCCACCAGGAGCTGTCCCAGAAGGATTCCCGCTGTAATGCGTATGGAATTCCAAAACATCACAAAATATCCCGGGGAATCCAGCAGCAGCTCAACATACGCCCGCAGTGTGGGGTACATGGGAAACAGACGAAACGCCGCATATCCGTCCCCCTTTGCCAGAACCGGTGACAGATACCCCGCCAGTTCCTGTTTTCCCATCAGGGAACCCGCCAGTAGAAAAAGTACCGGATACGCTGCTGCCAGTGCAAAAATCCCTAAAACCACAAAAATAACCTTTTTCATTCCAGTCATTCCTCTCTGCCCCAGGCCCTCTGCAGAAGCAGGATCAGTATCATAACTGCCAGAAATGTTATCACTGCCCCTGCTGCCATCTTGTCAAGCGAAAGCTCCCGAAACCAGTTATTAAATACATGCTGTAGCAGATACATACTGTCATGGGGATAATCTCCTGCCACCAGGTACGCCTCACGGAACACTTTAAAAGAGTTCAGAAAGGAGAGGACTGTGATGGTATAAAAAACAGGCATCAGATTGGGCAGTGTGATCCTGAAAAAGCAGTCCAGGCTGCCGGCGCCGTCCACTTTGGCGGCTTCATACAGATTTTCCGGTATGGCGGCCAGACCCGCGCTCCACAAAATGATATCATACCCCATATTTTTCCACAAATAGCTGACGACCAGCACCCAGAACGCAGCACTGCTGTTCATCCAGTCCTGTGTCGATAAGTGTACCCTGCTTAAGAAGGCACTCAAAAACCCCTGGCTGTGAAATAAAAACTTCCACAAAAGCACAATGGATGCCACCGGAATGGCCATGGGGATCAGATAAAAATTTTTCAGTATCCTCCCTTTTTTTCCAACTCCCGAAAGCAGAACCGCAACTCCCAGTGAAAGCAGTAACAGAAGGGGAATACAGATAAAAGCAAACCGCATGGTGTTCTTCACTGCCAGCAAAAAGGCGGAATTATGAAACAATTCCAGATAATTTCCGACTCCTTTGAACTCTATCCCCATGGCATCCAGAAAGGAACGCCTGATCACATCCGCAAAGGGTATCAGGACAAACAGCGCCACTCCTCCAAGGCTTGGCAGCAAAAATGCTGCCGCCGCCCTGTTTTGTCTGTTTCTTCCCGTTTTCATTCTGTTGTGACGCCTCATAGCCCGCTCCCCTTTACTCTGCCAGATAGAGATTCACCTTCTGTATGATATTACTGCAGGTCTCATCCAGGCTCAGGCCCTCATTCAGGTATTTATCTCCCTGCTCTTTTACTGCATTCCAGATGGTGTCATCTGTGGAGGCCGGAATCTCAGCTTTTTCCAAAAGTGATTTCAGCTTATCCAGTTCTTCCTCCTTTGGCCAGCTCATATTCAGGGATGACATATTTCCTGAAGCGTCTGACATGGTAATGGAAGCACCTCCCCCGTCTCCCCCGTCTCCTCCGTATGTTTGTTTTCCAAGCTCCAGCGTCTTCTCATAGCCCTTCTGATTAATGGGGAAGGCTGTACTTAATGTGCTCTGTACTTCCTCTCCCAGCAGTGCCTTCAAAAAGTCCGCTGCAAGCTCTTTCTCGCTGCTTTTGCTGCTGATCCCCACATTTCGATAGGGAAGATATACACTTTTTCCCTGGGCTTTCATTTCTGCATAGTCCAGATCAAAGGCCTGGTTCACACCCAGAATCTCTACAAGCTGCCCCACTGAGCCGATCCAGCCTGCACCTGCTTTCGATGTCTGGCTCAGCAGTGCCATGGCCTGCAGGCGCAGTCCGTCAATGTCGGATACCACACCGTTTGCAGCACTGAAATACCCGATGGAATTTTCCTGCTCATCCTGGGTAACCGGTTCCCCATAAATGGTTTTCATGTTTTCCAGGAAAGTTCTCAGCGCCTCTTCATCCAGAGTTCCGTCCTCTTTTTTCAGGTCTGTACTCTCCAGACGATAGAAAATTTCCAGAAGCATTTCGGAATCCGTGGGTATTATGACACGCCCTAAATCCGGGTTTTCCTCTCTAATGCTGCCAATCTCCTCAGCCAATGTTTTCAGACTTTCCGCTGCATTTACAAGAGACTCCTCTCCCTGGACAGCCGGGATCAAAAAGCCCAGGGGAACTGCATAAATTTTGTCATCCCTCTCATAGGTCTTCATAATGTTCTCAAACAATCCGTCTTCCTGATCTGCTGACTCCACCGTATCCGTTATATCCTCCAAAAGTCCCTTTTGGATATAATTCTCCACAGGCATTCCGTCCAGAATCAAAATATCCGGTCCCTTGCCCGCCATAATGTCTGTATTCAAAGTGCGGAGTGCATCGGAGACTGTAACTGAATCTTCACCGCTCATACCAATTTCCAGATTCACATAGACGTTTGGATTCTGACTCTGGTATACGGAAATCGCCTGTCTCAGCACAGGGCAGTCCTCCAGAGAATATACCTTGATCTCCTTCTCCGGCACGGAGGATGTATCTGCGGAGTAAGTATAGCGGTAAATCTTGTACTCTGCGTCTATAGAGCACGCCACAAGAAAGCTGTCATCCTCCATAACTGCCAGAGATATGAGCATAGCTTTGGGATTTCCTATGGAAGCAAGACTTCCATTGACTGCCTGTTCCACCACGGTACCGCCGAAAACATGTCTGTAAATGCCGCTCTCTGCACAGTAAAACAGCATATCCTCCTCTTTTCCATGGCCAAAGACCACACTGTTTCTTAACTTCTTCTGCTCACTCTCAAGCTCACTTAATAGCTGGTCAGAAAGCGTTTTGTCCGCTTCGGCGGACTCCCCGGTATTCATATCATAGGCTTTCAGTCCCTTGTCAGTGAGAAGCAAAAGGGTATTCCCCATGTCCGCTGTCTGCTGAACATTATCACTCAATTCCATTGTCTGTTCCACATGCCCGGTGTCCGGGTCGATCACACACACCGTTCCATAGGTATATGTAGCGATGAGCTTCTTACCTTCAGAAAATCTCAGCCCGGTGATCATTTTCATATTGTCTGTTTCCTCCACGTCAAGTGTCAGATTCTGCAGTTCTCCCCCCTTTTTTGCATATAAGAGGGAAAAGTTCTGGGATACGACTACCTCTGCCGCCTCCTGCATGGCAGAAACAGCAATGTCTCCACTCCCGCTGATACAGGCCCAATCTATGTAGGCACACTCGGAAAGCCTGAGTCCTTCCGGCAGGATATCCTCCTCCCAGCTTTTTCCTGAATCCTCTGACTTCCACAGACAGCGTTCTCCTGTGTCCTTATCCTCCGTAAAAAGTGACAGGCTGTTGTCATCCAGTCTCTCCATGGCCAGGATCTTACCTGTGTTCCCGGGGAGGGCTATATCCTCCTCCAGATAACGTCCCTTAGCACCTTCCGTGCTCTTATCCTCACTTTGTTTCCCGCATCCTGCAAGGCCTGCCACAGCAATGGCGAGAGCCGCTGTCAGGCATACTGCTTTTTTTATGTATTGGTTCATGTTTCTCCTCCTGTCTCTCATTTGCGTTTATCTTATCATTCCATTCTCTAAACATTCTCTAAGATCATCTCTAATTTTTCTTACATTTTTAGAGATAACTTAAAGATTCCTGTGTTATACTTCAAATAAATAAAAAACCGGAGGATTTATTTCTTATGAGGATTTTAATAATAGAAGATGACCGCAAACTCTGCGATTCCCTGAAATTCCAGCTAGAAAAGGAGGGGATTCTCACGGATTTATGTTATGACGGAGAGGACGGGCTGGATTATATCCGGCAGCGCACCCATGATCTGATTCTTTTGGACCGCATGCTTCCCTCCATGGATGGACTTACCGTCCTGGAGAAAATGCGCTGGGAGGGCATTTCCACACCTGTCATTTTAGTCACAGCACTGGGAGAGCTTTCAGATAAGATCACAGGACTTAACCAAGGAGCCGACGATTATCTGGTCAAGCCCTATGATTTTCAGGAGCTTCTGGCACGTATCCGCTGTATCACCCGGCGCCCGGGTAATCTGGAGATGTCCGGAGATATCACTTTTGGAGATGTCACTTACCACCCCGCACAAAAACAGCTTCTCTGCGGTTCCAAGACACTGGTTTTATCAAAACGAGAAGGCGCGCTTCTGGAGTTTCTTCTCAGAAACCCGGGCCAGACCCTTCCACGTCTCATGATCCTGTCCCGCGTGTGGGGACCCAACGCGGAGGTGGAGGAAGGTAATCTAGACAACTATATCCACTTTATCCGCCGACGTCTCAGGACCGTGGGAAGCGCCCTTACACTGCGCACAGTCCGGGGGATCGGCTACTGTCTGGAGGTGAGCCATGATTAGAAAAGAAGGGAGACCGCCACACCCACCCTTGGTCCGTAAAATGCGTATCCGGCTCACTTTGCTCTGCCTAGCTGTCACAGGACTCATTCTGGCTGCTGCCACCTGCCTGTGTCTCTACTTTTCCGAATCCGGGATTGCAAAGAACGGAAGCACTTCCTTTACCAACAGTTTAAATTCCATTCTCACACATCTGGAAAGCCAAAATACCATCACACTCCAATGGATCGCAGGCATAGAGCAAAACCATACTACCATCCTCTCGCTGTATGACAATGGCAGACCTCTTTTCTATCAGGAGCTGCGCAGAACGCAGAAGGAAAAGGATGCCATAACCCTGGCAAAGGAGACGGCATCTTCCAGATACGGGCTGGATCTGGACGCGGCAGACGCCTCCTCCCTTCTGTCAAAACACGTGGAATTCCAATTTAAGACCAATGACAGGAAAGAATATCACGCCTCCGTGGTACTGCTGCCCAAGACAAACGGTCATTTAAGCGCTGTTATCCTTCAGTCTCTGGATGCCCAGAAAAATCAGATCAACAGACAGCGCCTTGTCTTTCTGGGTGCGGATACCGCGGCGCTGCTCCTGCTTGCCGTCTTTTTCTGGATCTTCATGGGAAAAACCCTGGCACCCCTGGAGGAAAACCGCAGACAGCAGGCCCAGTTTATCGCCTCCGCCTCCCATGAACTCCGCTCCCCCCTGGCGGTCATGCTCTCCTGCCTGACTGCTGCCCAGAAAGCAGAGCCCGAGGAAGCCGCCCGCTTTACAGAAACCATCCAGACGGAAGGAAAGCGCATGTCACGCCTGATCGATGACATGCTGCAGCTTGCAGGCGCAGATGCCTGTTCCTGGGATCTCATGCCCGCTCCGGTTCCCCCGGATACCTTATTGCTGGAAACCTATGAAAAATACGAATACCTGGCCAGGGAAAAAGGGCTGACCCTTCATATCCGCCTTCCCGAGGAGGAATGCCCTCCTGTGCTGTGTGATGAGGAGCGGATCGCGCAGGTACTCTCTATCCTTATGGACAATGCCCTGAGCTACACGCCTGCCCCCGGCAGCATTACACTTTCCCTGTCTTTTACTTCCGGCCACGTTTCCCTGTCCGTTGCCGATAACGGCCCAGGTATACCAGATTCCTCCAAAAAACAGGTGTTCCAGCGTTTTTTCCGCCAGGATAAGGCCCATACCAGCAAAGACCACTTCGGACTTGGACTCAGCATTGCCCGGGAGATCGTAAGGATACACAGAGGGCGGCTTGTCCTGTCCGACACACCGGGCGGAGGGGCTACCTTTACCATAATATTAAGGACAGCCCCGGCCTGATTCTGCTTGCATCCTGCTATCATACGGATTATAATTATTTTGTCGACAGACTGTGCGGCTGCCATGAGGTACAACCGCACACCCACAATAATAAAATAAGATACCCATAAAAAGGAGGACTAGAATGGAGAAAATCGCAAGCTTTACCATTGACCATATAAAACTGCAGCCGGGCATCTACGTATCCCGGAAAGATCATGTGGGGAACGAAGTGATCACCACTTTTGATATCCGAATGACTTCCCCCAATGAAGAGCCTGTTATGAACACAGCGGAGGTTCACACCATTGAGCATCTGGCAGCCACTTTCCTGCGGAATCACAAAGAATTCGGCAGCAGGATCATCTACTTTGGCCCCATGGGATGCCGCACAGGTTTTTATCTGCTGCTGGCAGGGGATTATGAATCTTCCGATATCGTGGAACTTTTAAAAGATATGTTTGTATTTATCCGTGATTTTAAAGATGAGGTGCCGGGTGCTTCTCCAAAAGACTGCGGCAATTATCTGGATATGAATCTGGGTATGGCAAACTATCTGGCAAAAAAATATCTGGACGAGGTGCTGAACCATATCGGCCCGGACCGTCTTATATATCCCAACTAAATAAGAGTCCGGCTCGCCGGACTCCCCTTTTAAAATTCTCCCATCTCTTCGCTGTAAAAGCAATAACTGTCCTTGCCGGACTCTTTTGCCTTGTAAAGCGCTACATCCGCATATTTTCCTATGGAATGTTTTTCTTCCGGACAGTGCCTCGGATAGAAGGCAACCCCCACAGACAAGGACAACTGCAGTCCTCCGAACTCTTCTTTTTTTACATGCTCCAGAATATTCTTTAAGACAGGCTCCAACTGCTCTTCCCTGTCGATCCCGGGCAAAAACATACAGAATTCATCGCCTCCATACCTAGCGGTGATGGTTCCCTCAGGGGCAAGCTCTGTCAGTATCTTCGCGATTTTCATCAGCGCAATATCCCCATAGGCATGTCCTCTTGTATCATTGACCAGTTTAAAATTATCCACATCCATCAGGCAGTATGCTCCGACCCTTCCGTCCTGCATGATATAGGAAAATACTGCCCGCTCAAATGCCTGGCGGTTCAGCAGGTTTGTCATGGCATCATGGGACGCCTGATGCTGCATCTCCAGCTCATAAATTTTCTTATCATGGATATCCAGAATCGCTCCCACAGCCCCGCCTGCTCCGTGAGGAAGCATCAGGCTCATGGTAAACCAGCGGTATTCCCGGTTACCCTCCGGCCGGAGCCGGAAATCACATGTAATATTCTCTCTCTTATTCAGGGATGCGCTTCTCAGCGCCTCTATATTAAACTTCTCATAGAGGTCTATCTTCTCTTCTTCATAGACATTGTCTAAGATAAACTGTTCCAGGAATTTCTCATAATCGTACAGGATTCCCGCCTTTAGATTGACCGACAGAGAACCTGTGTGAAAAAATAATATCTGGTTGTTCTTAATATCCACCTCAAAAATTACGGTATAGACCAATCCTGCCACCACCCTTCAAAATTACCGAATATCTATTATATTACGTAACTGTTCAGTACCCTTACAGTTACGAGCAAAAATCCATGCAAATCGCCTTTGGCGATGGGATTTTTGCCCGGCTGCTGAATGTTTTCTTACGGTCAGCGCAGTAAATGCGCAGACCTACTGAATAATTACTATATTACAACAATATAACACTATTGTAAACCATAATTGTTGGCTTATAATTTTATCCCTATTAGGGCATAATATAGTGCATATACTTGTACAGGGTGAATCCGCACAATATAAAAAATGGCATCTGCCATATTTGTCATGTTTTATGCAATGTCGGATATATCTCATATTTGGAAGGGAAATTTCTTATGAACATCGGTGAAAACCTTGCGAAACTCCGTAGAGATAAACAGATAAGTGTCTATAAACTCTCTCAATTAAGTGACGTTTCCATCAACTATATCAGAAGAGTGGAGAAGGGTGAGAGCATTCCCAGCATAGAGATCCTTACCGCGCTGTTGTCCCCCCTTGGAATGCATCTCTCAGAATTTTTCAACGAGGAATCCAATATACTTTATCCGTCACCTCATGAGGCAGAGCTGATCCGTCTCTACCGCCAGTTAAATGAGGAACAGGCCCGGGCACTTCTTGATCTGGCGAAACTTCTCGCAGAAAAATGAGCAGAAAGTATGCGCTTTGCACACCTTCTGCTCATTTACTCATTCTATCTTTCTGTCACGCAGAGACTCCCTGCTGTCATAGTCGTGAAGCTGCAGCACCTCTCCCACATCACAGAGAAACACATCCTCCGGATGTCCTTTCAAAACCTTCTTTCCTCCTGTATCCCCTTCAAGCCCCATCAGCTCCGGAATATAGTTTTCATGAAAGATTACCGGATTGCCTGTGGTATCTCCTTTTGCCAGACAGCCGATTTTTTTACCGCTTTTCAAAAATCCGTCCAGAAAACGATTCACTGTATCCGCCCTCAGATGGGGCTGGTCAGCCACAAAAAAGCAGTAAAAATGTTCCTCTGTCTTTTCAGAGCCGCCCGCTTTCCTGCTCTCTCTGATCCCCAGCTTCAAGGAGGAGGAAATGCCCAGAGCACTCTCTCTATTCTCCACAGGGCAAAAACCGTATTTTGCGGCTGCTTCCAGGATCAGCCCATACTGGCTCACCACACAGACAGAGACTATGTCTCTTCTGCACTCATTCAGCACTCTGAGAACCTCCATGGGATACTCATACATGGGCCTGCCGTCCAGTTCATAGAGCAGTTTATTCTCCCCGAAACGTCTGGAAAAGCCTGCGGCCAGTAAGATCAAGTGTATTTTCCCATTGGCCGTTGTAGGGTCAGAGGGTCTTGCGTATACCGGTACACTGGTATGTTCCTGCATTTCTTCCACCGCTTTCCTGTCCCCGGTCTGGTTCAGCAGGATCATCTGTGCTGCCCCCGGAAACTTCTTTTTAAGCGGCTGAACGTATCCGGATTCCAGCAGAATTCCTGCAAGTCCCGGTGTCAGCACCAGATCAGGACACGGAATGTCTCCCACTGTCCCTGTTTCCAAAAGCAGTTTTTCCGCCTCCTCTATCCTGAAGCAGATATCCCTGAGAGGTCTGCCAACTGCCGGCATGCCGGCCAGTATCATAATATGTGTAGTCTCATTAACGATCACCGGTTCATGGGCAGCCGGAACTTTAAACGGATGCCGCTTAGAGCCATCCGCCTCTATTATGACCGCATCAAAAAAAGGCAGCACTGCGCAGAACACCGCCTTGGGCAGAGCTTTCATTTTCATTCCCCCGGGGCCGGATGTCCCGGCAGTCACGATCAGGGATTTTTCAAGGGCAGCCACTATCTCTTCCGGGGACTTATCTATAACTCCGTTTCTTCCCAGAAAACCGGGATGTTCCATATGGGTGGTAGTGGTCACCAGCACCTTTTTGCCCTGCCCTGCCAATTCCTCGGCCAACAGATAAGCGCAGGTGGTCTTCCCCCCTGCGCCCACAAGGGAGATCACCGGCTTTTCCGGCCATTTCCCTGTACTTTTCAACATTTCCAATAAACTTTTATTCATCTCAGTACACCCTTTTCAAAGGCACTTACCAGCTCCAGTACACTGCCGGCAATACATCTGGCTTTATCTGAAATCAATGTACAGTGTGCTCTGGATTCCTCTCTGGGGTCCACATCTGCTGATTTAAAATGCGCTGTCACCCGGTAGCCGTCCGGCAGGATCCCCCTGAGCACACCGGAAATCACCGTTTTCTGGGGATAACGCTGCCCGTCCGGGGTTTCCACATATCCCACCGGAGTTCCCGCCTCCACCCAGTCGCCGATAGAGGCATTCACCCGGAAGATACCGGCCCGGTCAGAATGGATCACTCTCTCTTTTCCATAGCCGCCTATCATACCAGGCACCCCTGTATTCGCTATGGCACAGCCTGTCTTAAGTATTCTGCCCAGATAGTGCCCCCTCTTTGTCTCCACCACATAGTCCACATCACGTCCTGCTTCAAATCCAGGCCCAAGGGCAATGGTCAGTTCTGCCATATCCCTTCTGGTGCCTAGATTCCGCTTTGCCAGAATCCCATCAATCAGGATCTCCGGTTGCAGAATAGCAAGGGAACTACACGCAGGGTCCACCAAAAGCACCGGGGACATGGGAGCCGCAGCAGCGAGCGCCTCCTCGGCACTCTCCGCCCTTTTGCACACCATGCCCTCCACTTCTGTCTCCCCATCATAAACTGCCTGGGAAAAAGCCACGAGCCTTCGGATTGCGGAAGGTCTGTCAGTCTCCAGTATGACAACAGGGTATCCGCTTCTGCCAAGGCGGTGGATGGTTCCTGTTGCCAAGTCGCCGCCGCCTCTTACTACAATTGGTCTCATGATCCGTTCTCTCCTAACCGTAACCGCTCAGACAAACTGAACGGTTACTCCTAACCTGCTTTTGTCATCGTCCTATGGACGTATGATCTTATCTGCGTCTGCCTGTTTTTCCACAATTTCATACATATTGGTCGCTCTGCCCACAGCCAGTTTTTCCCCGATCCCGTAATGATTCAGACAGGTCCCACAGGTGAGAATCTCCACACCTTCCCTGTCCAGCAGCTTCAGATCCTCCAGGGACTCTGAATCCTCACAGGACAGATGTGCGCCTCCATTATATAAAAGCACTGTTTGGGGAAGTACGGGAAGCTGTGTCAGGGCATAGATAAATCCTTTCATTAGGATTTTCCCCAATACTGCGTCTCCGTTTCCCATCTCTTTTGAGGAAATCACCACTACAGTATTGTCCCCGGCGGGAACCGCACAGTTTACAGGGATCTCCTGTTCTGTCCGTTCTTCTCTTTCACTGGTCACTGTGATCCTTATACTGTATTCCTTTTCTCCCAGCTTTTCGGAGGCATACTCTGCACTCTGTGACGCAGCCAGCTTGCGCAGATTTTCCACAGCCATCACATTATCCACTGTGATGAGGACAACATCACCCCGGTTACATGTATCTATCGCCTTTTTTGCCAGGATCACTGGTTTTGGGCAGGCCAGCCCTTTTGCATCAATTCTCTGCTCCATATGTCACCTTTTCCTCTTTTCTTACTGAGGTGCCGTATATTTTTTTCTGGGCACATATCTGCCCGCCTTTTCAATCTGTACTGCACCTTTGTCTACTACAAGAGTACCATGCAAATAGACTTTGTCAATACATCCTTTTATTTTTCTTCCCTCAAAGGGAGCATAATCCATGGCATAGTGCTGACTTTCAACAGAGATCACTGCCTCTTTTTCCGGGTCCATAACGACCAGATCCGCTGTACTTCCCGGGGCGATGCAGCCCTTCTCCGGGTACATTCCATACAGCTTTGCCGGATTCTCAGACAGAAGGCGGCACATCTGCTCCAGAGAGATTTTACCTTCCCTCACCCCATAGGTATAGAGAAGTGTTCCCCTTGTCTCCACACCCGGCATACCGTTGGGTATTTTTGTAAAATCCTCTTTTCCCATGGCCTTCTGCTCTGTGGTAAAGCTGCAGTGGTCTGTGGAAACTGTCTGGATCCGTTCCTCTTTCAGCGCCTTCCAAAGGCATTCCTGGTCTTTTTTCTTCCGAAGAGGCGGAGATATCACATATTTTGCCGCCTCAGCACCACCCTGTTCATAAAGACTGTCATCCATGAGCAGATACTGGGGACACGTCTCCGTGTATACCTCCTGCCCCTCTGCCCTGGCCTTCTCAATTTCCCGGTATGCCTCCTCACAGGTCAGGTGCACAACAATAATAGGAGTACCCGCAGTCCGCGCAGTCACCAGCAGTCGGTGCACAGCCTCAGCCTCAAGCCGGGCAGGGCGTACTTTGGGATGTGTATCGGAATCCAACCTGCCCTCTTTTTTTGCCTCACGGATCAGGGCGTCGATAATATCAGCATTCTCACAGTGTACTCCCGCGATCCCGCCCATGTCCTGCAGACGTTTCAGAACCTCGTATATCTCACCGTCATTAAGCTTCATTGCAGGATATGTCATATACAGCTTAAAGGTTGTCACCCCTGCCTTTATCATATCCTCGATCTGGGCAGCAGTCTCTTCGTTCCAGTCGGAAATGGCCATGTGGAAACCGTAATCACAGGAAGATTTTCCATCCGCCTTCCTGTGCCAGTTTTCAAGGGCTTCTTGCAGGGTCTCCCCTTTATTCTGTGTTGCAAAGTCAACCACCGTCGTTGTCCCTCCGGCTATGGCAGCAATGGTCCCGCTGGCAAAGTCGTCTGCCGTTACGGTTCCTGATACCTCCAGATCAAAATGGGTATGTGCGTCGATGAATCCCGGGAATACCAGTTTCCCTTCCAGGTCCACCGTCTCATCAGCCTCCCCAGACGGTATATCCTTCCCCACTCTGCATATGGTCTCCCCGTCAATGAGAATATCCTTTCTTCCGCTTTCCTGTCCGTTCACAACTGTTCCGTTCTGCAAAAGCAGCTTCATATGGCCTCATCCTTTCTTCTTTTCTTTCCTGTAAAATGTATTTTCAAGGGGCAGTTTTCTCCGCTCCACTCCGTCCAGTCTGTAGTAGGCATGTGCGCATGCAGGTGCTGTGGGCACTGTGGAAATCTCTCCCACACCCTTTGCCCCATAAGCCTCGGTCAGCACTTCCGGGGAAGTGACCAGAATAGATTTGATATCCGGCGCAGCGGTTGCCCTGAAAAGTCCCAGCTTTCCGTAACTCAGCACCGGCCTTCCGTCCACCATAGGGAAGTCCTCTGTAAATGCATAACCAAGCCCCATAACTACGCCGCCTTCCACCTGTCCCTCACAGGACTGTACATTGATCACCGTACCTACATCGTGTGCTGCCACCACCTCTGTGACTTTCCCGCTCTCGTCCAGGATCACCACCTGGGTTGCATATCCATATGCGATATGGCTCACAGGATGTTCTTTCTCTGAACCCATGGCATCGGTCACTCCTGTATACTCCGCATAAAATTCCTGTCCCTCCAGTTCATCCAGGGATTTCTTATCCTGCAGGGCATCCTTTAATTTAAGCGCTGCCTTTCGTGTGGCCTCCCCAGTAAAAAGCGTTTGGCGGGATGCCGTACTGGTCCCGGAATCCGGTGTGTCTATGGTATTTGCCTTCTTATGGGTCACCTGATCTGCCCTAAGCCCTGTGGTTTCGCAGACGATCTGAATGGCCACCGTGCCTACTCCCTGTCCCATGCAGGCCGCGGAGGTGAGCACCTGGACTTTTCCGTCCCGAATCCTCAGGCTGCAGCGGCCTATGTCCGGATTTCCAACACCGATCCCGCTGTTCTTCATACAGGAGGCAATCCCTGCATAGGGATGGGAATCATATACTTCCTTTACTGCCTCCAGTGTCTGTGCCAGGGCACAGTCCGGTGTGGCGATCTGGCCGTTTGGCAGTGTCTGACCGGGGCGGATAGCATTTCTGTAACGGATTTCCCACGGAGTGATGCCCACCTGCTCTGCCAGCAAATCCAGATTGAATTCCGTGGCAAAGCAGCTCTGGGTCACACCAAATCCTCTGTATGCACCTGCCGGAATATTATTGGTATATACACCATATCCGATGATCTCCACATTCTGATAATTATAAGGTCCTGCCGCATGGGTACAAGCTCGCTCCAAAACCGGGCTTCCCAGGGATGCGTAAGCCCCTGTATCCGCATAGAGCACAGCCTTCATTCCTGTCAGATATCCGTTTTCATCGCAGGCTGTGGTGAAGTCCATCTCCATGGCATGACGCTTCACATGGCACATCAGGCTCTCTGCCCTTGAAAAGCGGACCTTGACCGGCCGTTTCAGAAGCCAGGCGCAGAGGGCCGCGTGATGCTGCACACTCATATCCTCCTTGCCGCCGAAACCGCCGCCTACCAGCATGGATTCCACGATCACCTTCTCCGGGGGAATCTGAAGGATCCCTGATATCTCCCTCTGTTCATCGTAGACAGACTGGCCCGAAGTATACAGATGTACGCCATCCTCCCCTTCGGGAAAGGCAATAGCGCATTCCGGTTCCATAAATGCATGGTCTGTAAAAGGAAGACTGTAATGGCGTGTGACAACATATTTTGAATTCTTCACAGCCGTATCCGCATCTCCCCGGATACACTGTTTCTTAGCCAGCAGATTGCCCTCCTCGTGTACTTTCGGCGCATCTTCCTCAAGTGCCTTTCTGGGGTCTGTCACAGGCTGCAGTTCCTCCGCATCCAGTTCTATGAGACCCAGCACTTCATCTAAGCTTTCCCTGTGGTTCACCACAGCAAGGGCCAGCGCATCCCCTACATATCTTGTGATCCCGCCTTCAGGGATCATGACATCCCAATCCTTCTTAATATGTCCGCAAATATTCTCCGGCACGTCTTTTGCCGTATAGACAGCCACACAGTCCGGGTGAGCCAATGCTTTTCCTATATCTATGCGGTTGATCCGGCATCTGGGATACGGAGAGCGGAGAGCCTTTGCATAGACCATATCCGGCAGGACAATGTCATCCACATATTTGCCGGTTCCCCGAACCTTCTCCTCCGCGTCCACACGTTTGAACCTGCGGGTTATACCGCCTTCTTCCTCTTCCTGTGGTACTTCACGTTTTTCCCTGAAAAAATCCGCTGCCATGAGAATAGCGTCCTCTATCTTCTTATATCCTGTACAGCGGCAGATATTGCCGTGGATCGCCTTCTTCACATCCTGTCTGTCGGGGTTTAAGTTTACATCCAGTAGGGATTTTGCGGAAATGATCATTCCGGGGATGCAGAAACCGCACTGTACCGCTCCAGCTTCCGCAAAGCAGTGAACATATACCTTCATCTCCTCTTCCGGAATTCCCTCCACGGTTGTTATATGCCTGCCGTCCGCTTTTGACAGCTTGACTACACAGGCCTTCATCTTTTTCCCATCAACCAGCACGGTACAGGTTCCGCAGGCGCCCTCGCTGCATCCCTCCTTGACTGCTGTCAGCCCCAGTTCATCCCTGAGATAGTCCAGAAGCCTGCCTTCCTTTTCACTTCTACACTCTTTTCCGTTTACATAGAACGTATACATAAAAACCTCCCATCCGGAACCTCCTATATGGTTCCTTTCCCTTTTCCTACACCAATACTTCGTAAATACCCTCATACAGGATTTCCCGCTCCTGCATCATTTTCTCCGTTCTCTCTTTTTCCTGAACCTCTGTACACCAGGACAGGCCGCATCCGGCAGAAACTGCTCTCGGAAGAGGGATCAGTCTCCCGGGAAGCCCCTGTTCCCTGCACATCTTTTCCATTGCCATGGCCCTGGTGGTGGTTCCGAACGTAACCACCAGCTTTAATGTTCTCTCTCTCATGTCTCTGTCTCCCTTGCAGCAGTCCGAACAAATGGATCTTACTGCTCTTCTTTTCGCTGTAAATGTGGCTTTGATATCCTAACTATAACACCTGCAGACCCTTATTACAAGGGATTCGGAGCACTTTTTAAAAAATATTTTAGATAACCTAAAAATTTTTGTAAAAATCTCTTGCAATCTCAAAAAAGTATGCTATGATGGAATTAACAAGAAAAAGGAAAACCTGTCAGAAAGGAGCTTTCTCATGGGCAGATTGAAATTACTGAAACAGGTGGCAGACGGCCTTGTCAGACAGTTCGGGCCGGACTGCGAAATCGTAATACACGACTTAAAGACCAAAGACCTGGAACACTCTATCGTCTATCTGGAAAACGGTCATGTCTCCGGCAGACAACTGGGAGACGGCCCGTCAAATGTGGTGCTGAAAGCATTGAAGGAAACACACCCGGAAAATCTGACGGACAGAACCGGTTATCTGACCCGGACAGCAGACGGAAGGGTCCTGAAGTCTTCCACTTTCTACATAAAAGATGAAGCTGAGGAGCTTCACTATATTCTGGGTATTAATTATGATATTACCAAGCTTCTCACCTTAGAAGCCGCCATCCACAATCTGACTGACACAGACGAGGAAAAAGAAAAAGAGGCCGCTCCTGAGATCACCCACAATGTGAATGACCTCTTGGACCACCTCATCGAAGAATCCGTGAATCTGGTAGGCAAACCGGTTGCACTGATGACCAAGGAAGACAAGGTAAAAGCCATCCAGTTCCTAAATGACTCCGGCGCTTTCCTCATCACCAAATCCGGCGATAAGGTGGCAACTTATTTTGGCATTTCCAAATATACTTTATACAGCTATACCGATGTGAATAAAGAAAAGGGGGAACAAAAAAAATGAAAGAAATCCAATGGGCAGAGAACCGTATGCCGAAGACGGCAGACACCTCTCTTCCGATCATGTCACTGGAAAATGTAGCAAAGGCCAGGGCATTTCACGAAAGCTTTCCGCAGTACAGCAAAACACCGCTTGCAAAGCTTGACCACATGGCCGAATATCTGGGTCTTGGAGGACTCTTTGTAAAAGACGAATCCTACCGCTTCGGCCTGAATGCCTTCAAGGTACTGGGCGGCTCCTTCGCCATGGCAAACTACATTGCCAAACAGACCCACAGGGATGTAAGCCAGCTTCCCTACGCGGTCCTCACTTCTGAAGAGCTTAGAAAAGAATTCGGGCAGGCCACATTTTTCACTGCAACAGACGGCAATCACGGACGCGGTGTTGCCTGGGCTGCCAACAGACTGGGACAGAAATCCGTAGTCCTCATGCCCAAAGGCTCCACACAGACGCGGCTTGAAAATATCCTGAAAGAAGGCGCTGACGCCACCATCACGGATGTCAATTATGATGAATGCGTCCGCCGGGCAAACGCAATGGCAGAGCAGACGCCAAACGGTGTCATGGTACAGGATACCGCATGGGACGGCTACGAGGAAATCCCCTCCTGGATCATGCAGGGGTACGGAACCATGGCTTCTGAGGCTGACGAACAGCTCAGGGAATACGGCTGTGACCGGCCAACACACATTTTCATCCAGGCAGGCGTTGGTTCCCTTGCCGGAGCCGTACAGGGATATTTCGCCAACCGCTATCCTGACAACCCGCCTGTGGTTGTGGTGATGGAAGCTGATTCCGCTGCCTGCCTCTACAAAGGCGCCAAGGCTGCTGACGGCAGTATCCGCATCGTGGACGGCGATATGCCTACCATCATGGCAGGCCTTGCATGCGGAGAACCAAACACGATCTCATGGGATATTCTGAAAAACCACGTGTCAGTATTTACCTCCTGCCCTGACTGGGTATCCGCCAGAGGCATGCGTCTGCTGGCCGCCCCCGTAAAGGGAGACCCACAGGTGACAAGCGGGGAATCCGGAGCTGTAGGCATGGGACTTCTGAGCGCAGTCATGGAACAGGAAGAATACAGAGATCTGCGGGAGCTGCTGAAGCTGGATAAAAATTCAACAGTTCTTCTCTTTTCCACAGAGGGCGATACAGACCCTCAGCGTTACAAAGAAATTGTATGGGATGGAAAACAATATGATTAATGGTTCCTGTTCACATGCATAGATACATGCATAGTTAGAATATGAATCCCCTTAAAAAATAAGGGAACGGAAACAATTACAGCAGCTATCACGATATGAAAAAGCTGCCTAATTATAAATCAAAAAAATGTATTGGGAGGATATTATCATGGATTACGGTAAAATCAAAGAAGCAGCACAGGGTTATGAGCAGGCTATGACAAAGTTTTTAAGGGATTTGGTCAGGATTCCCGGTGAAAGCGTAGGCGAGGAAGGCCATGTAAAACGCATTGAGCAGGAAATGAATGCTCTGGGATTTGATAAGGTTGTCATTGACCCCATGGGCAATATTTTAGGATATATGGGAACCGGAAAGACACTCATCGGCTTTGACGCCCACATTGACACCGTAGGAATCGGCAACCGTGACAACTGGGATTTTGATCCGTATGAAGGCTTTGAATCGGACACAGAAATCGGCGGACGCGGTACCTCAGACCAGCTCGGCGGCATTGTCTCCGCTGTCTACGGCGCCAAGATCATGAAAGACCAGGGACTGCTGGATGACCGCTATACTGTACTGGTAACTGGAACAGTCCAGGAAGAAGACTGTGACGGCCTGTGCTGGCAGTACATCGTCAACGAAGATAAAGTAAGACCGGAGTTTGTCGTTTCCACAGAACCTACAGACGGCGGCATCTACCGAGGACAGAGAGGCCGTATGGAGATCCGTGTGGATGTAACAGGTGTCTCCTGCCACGGTTCCGCTCCGGAGCGCGGTGACAACGCCATCTATAAAATGGCTGACATCCTCCAGGAAGTACGTGACTTAAATGAGAACGACGCTGAGGACTCCACAGAGATCAAAGGCCTGGTTAAAATGCTGGATGAGAAATACAACAAGGAGTGGAAGGAAGCCCGTTTCCTTGGCCGCGGCACAGTGACCACCTCCGAGATTTTCTTCACATCCCCAAGCCGCTGTGCAGTTGCTGATTCCTGTGCGATCTCCCTTGACCGACGCATGACTGCCGGTGAGACCTGGGAAAGCTGCCTGGATGAGATCCGTGCTCTTCCGTCTGTAAAAAAATACGGCGCTAAGGTATCCATGTACAATTATGAGCGCCCGTCCTGGACCGGTCTCACTTACCCAACAGAGTGTTATTTCCCAACATGGGTGATTCCGGAGGATCACAAAGTGACAGAGGCTATGGCAGCCGCTTACACCGAGCTGTACGGAGAGCCGCGTATTGACAAATGGACCTTCTCTACCAACGGAGTTTCCATTATGGGCCGTTTCGGCATTCCCTGCATCGGTTTCGGACCCGGCAAAGAAGCTCAGGCACACGCTCCCAATGAGAAGACCTGGAAAGAGGATCTTGTAAGATGTGCTGCTGTGTACGCTGCACTTCCCACTGAATACTGTAAATAAGGATCACGGATCATATAAATTTTTATAAAAGAAAGGATACCCATACCATGAAAACATTACAGGATTATATCGATAAATTAAACAAACTGAATTTCAAAGAAATGTACGAAAATGACTTCTTCCTTACCTGGGAGAAAACAGATGACGAGCTGGAGGCTGTATTCACCCTGGCAGACGCTCTGCGTTTTATGCGCAAAAATAATATTTCCACAAAGGTATTTGAGAGCGGCCTGGGCATTTCCCTGTTCCGTGACAATTCCACCCGTACCCGCTTCTCTTTTGCCTCCGCCTGCAACCTGTTGGGCCTGGAGGTACAGGATCTGGATGAAGGCAAATCCCAGATCGCCCACGGGGAAACCGTGCGTGAGACTGCCAACATGATCTCCTTCATGGCAGACGTTATCGGTATCCGTGATGATATGTATATCGGAAAAGGAAATGCTTACATGCACCAGGTTTCCGACGCTGTCAAAGAAGGCTATGAGGACGGCATTTTAGAACAGCGCCCCACACTTGTGAACCTGCAGTGCGACATTGACCACCCCACCCAGTGTATGGCTGATATGCTCCACATCATCCACGAATTCGGCGGAGTGGAGAACTTAAAGGGCAAAAAACTGGCTATGACCTGGGCTTACTCCCCATCTTACGGCAAACCACTCTCCGTTCCCCAGGGTGTGATCGGTCTGATGACGCGTTTTGGCATGGATGTGGTTCTGGCACATCCGGAGGGATATGAGGTAATGCCTGAGGTTGAGGAAGTGGCAAAGAAAAACGCTGAGAAGACCGGCGGCAGCTTCAAACGTACCAACAGCATGGAAGAAGCGTTCAAAGACGCTGATATCGTATATCCAAAAAGCTGGGCACCATTTGCAGCTATGGAAGAGAGAACTGATTTATACGGAAAGGGCGACTTTGACGGCATCAATAAATTAGAGAAAGAACTTCTGGCACAGAACGCGCAGCACAAAGACTGGGCCTGCACAGAGGAGCTTATGAAGACAACAAAAGACGGCAAAGCACTCTATCTGCACTGCCTGCCTGCTGATATCACTGGTCTGAGCTGTGAATCCGGTGAAGTGGACGCATCCGTATTCGACCGTTACCGCACACCCCTGTACAAGGAGGCCAGCTTCAAGCCATACATCATTGCTGCCATGATCATGCTCAGCAAATTTGATGACCCGGCAGAGATCCTGAAAAAGCTGGAAGAAAGAGAACAGCCGCGTAAATTCAAATAATATGCTGTCACAAATGTAAGAACAGGGGGTTTTTACTATGCAGAAACAAAAAATTGTCATCGCCCTGGGCGGCAACGCCCTGGGCAATACCCTTCCGGAACAGATGGCAGCCGTTAAAGTAACATCGAAAGCCATTGTGGACCTGATCGAAGAAGGCCACCAGGTTATCGTCACTCACGGAAACGGCCCGCAGGTGGGTATGATCAACAACGCCATGGCAGCCCTTTCAAGGGAAGATGCAGCACAGCCCAACACTCCGCTTTCTGTCTGTGTTGCCATGAGCCAGGCTTATATCGGATATGATCTGCAGAATGCTCTGCGTGAGGAGCTGCTGAACCGGGGGATTGACAACATCCCGGTATCCACTATGGTCACACAGGTTCGCGTCAATGAGGATGACCCGGCCTTTTCCAATCCTTCCAAACCCATCGGAAAGTTTCTGGGCGAGGAAGAGGCCAAAGAGATCGCTGAAAAATACGGCCACATCATGCGTGAGGACGCAGGCAGAGGCTGGCGCCGCTTCGTCGCCTCCCCGAAACCTCAGGAGATCGTGGAGATCAGAGCGATCCGCTCCCTGGTGGACTCCGGTGAGGTAGTCATAGCCTGCGGCGGCGGCGGAATTCCCGTGACGCTGAAAGGAAATCATTTAAAAGGCGCCAGCGCAGTCATTGACAAAGATTTTGCAAGCTGCCTGCTGGCTAAAGAACTGGACGCTGACTATCTCATCATCCTTACAGCCGTAGAAAAAGTTGCCATCAATTTCGGCAAAGAGGATGAGACCTGGCTGTCAGCCATATCCACCTCTGAGGCAAAAAAATACGCCAAAGAAGGACAGTTCGCACCCGGCTCCATGCTTCCGAAAGTGGAAGCAGCCATTGATTTCGCTTCCTCAAAACCAGGAAGAAAGGCTCTCATCACTCTGCTTCAGAAAGCAAAAGACGGAATTGAGGGCAAGACAGGAACTGTTGTCTGTGACAAACTTTAATATAGAAAAAAGTAAAATAAAAAATACCCGGCAGGCCTGCCTCCGCTTTGTGCCTGTCGGGTATTTTTATTGCGATCAATATTTGGAATGAATTTATATAGGTTGATGTTTCTGTATCATAACATGGAATGTCTTATATTTACTTATTAACTACATTTATTGGACTACCATCTGCAAACGCTTTCAAATCTTCCACTGCAATATCCATAAGTCTCTGTCTGGACTCTCTTGGCGCCCAGGAAATATGGGGTGTGATAATACAGTTTTTTGCCTGCAGCAACGGATTATCCCCTCTGATCGGTTCTGTGGATACTACATCCAGCCCGGCTCCGGCTACTTTACCGCTGTTCAGAGCGTCTCTCAAATCTTCCTCCACGATCAGCGGTCCTCTGGAATTATTGATAATGATCACACCGTCTTTCATTTTTGCTATACTCTCTTTATTTACCAGTCCCTGTGTGGATGGAAACAGCGGGCAGTGCAGAGCAATCACATCTGCCCTGGCAAATAATTCTTCTCTGGTCACATATTCAGCAATCTCTTTACCACTGTCATTGGGGTATTCATCATTGGCAATAACTTTCATTCCCAGAGCCTTGGCAATACGCCCTGTAGCCTGTCCAATCCTTCCGAATCCCACGATCCCCATGGTCTTGTCAGCCAGTTCCATCAGCGGATAATCCCAGAAACACCAGTCGGAATTATTTTCCCATTTTCCCTCATGCACAGCCTGGTCATGATGACCGATATGATGGCAGATTTCCAGCAGCAGGGCAATGGCGAACTGTCCCACAGCAGCTGTACCATATGTTGGAATATTACAAACCGGGATGCCTCTCTCTTTGGCAGTATCCACATCTACCACATTGTATCCTGTGGCAAGCACTCCCACATACCTGATATTTTGGCAGGCATCGAACACTTCTTTTGGAAGTGGTGTTTTATTGGTAATAACAGCCTCTGCGTCACCAATCCTGTCTATGACTTCCTGCATGTCTGTGAGGGATGTGCGATCATAAACTGTCAGTTCCCCCAGCGCTTCCATATCTCCCCAGGATAAATCTCCCGGATTTTCCGTATAGCCGTCTAACACAACAATTTTCATATTTTTCTTATCCTTTCCCAAAAGCTTTCTAAATTTCAAATCTGTGGATTTTCCGGATGAAGCATAGTTGCAATAACTTTATCCAGCACTTCATCCTTCCAGATATCTTTCCAGTTTTCTCTCATTACCAGACGGTTGCCCAGTCCGATCGCCACTTTGCAGGCATCCGATACCGGTGGATTTCCCGGAATATATCCCAGAAAGTTTGCGGACAGATTATAAATATGTCCTGTCAGGAATGAAACTGCAGCTTCCTTTGGAATTTCTCTCTTCACAGCTTCCTCCACTGTCTCTGCCATGGCATACAGACAGGTAGCGCCCAGCAGCTCAACAAGTGTAGGTTCTAAAAACGCTATCTGTTCAGAGGACATTACATATGCATGTTCCACCGGTGCATACATCTGTTTTGCCACCTCCACACACTGCGCAAAGCGCTGGTCATCTCCCTGGATCTTAGACATAACAATGTCCTGTTTTCCTCCCATTCCGCCAAAACGGTCCTGACGCGCCTCAAAAGTGTCCTGATCCAAAAAATAGGACGGATGGCATGGATGAGCCACTCCAAATGTACAGTCTTCCCTCAGAGTCAGTTCTCTTGCAACCGCTGCCGCCGGATCCAAAATAATAAAACCGGTTCCCGGCTTTAGCTGAGGCACATAAATTGCAGACAGCTTTCCGATCAGAGTATCCGGCACTGCGAATACTACCACGTCCGCTTTTGCCAGGGCTTCCTCCACAGGAGTGGGTTCAAATCCACGGTCTCTTATGCTTTGGATTCCCGCGTCCGTGGCTTCTACCAGAAGCAGTTCAAACACATCCGGTTTTTTTGCCAGATTATTACTCGTTCTTGTTCCCATTTTACCGCCTGCGCCGATTACGCTTACTACGATTCTACTCATTTTATTTTCCTCTTTTCTAATTCCTACATGACATCTGTCAAACTCTTTTAAACTCTGCATTTTATTTCTGCCATAACCGGGAATCCCTTTTTCCACTCTGCAGGGATTCCGCAATGGGCAGGGCCCTGCCGGCAGCTACAGATTTTCTTTTACTGTCTTTGCAATATCTTCCGGTGAGAATCCGTAATGATCAGCCAGCTCTTTAGCCGGACCAGATTCTCCGAAAGTGGTGAGCCCTATGCGTTTTATAAATTTGGGTGCATTTTCTGCTGCAAGCCTGCTTATGTACGCCCCCAGACCTCCATTGATATTATGATCTTCCACAGTTACTATCTTTTTTGATCTCTTGATTTCTTCAATGATCTTCACAGGATTCTTTCCGTATAAAATATTGATATCGCAGACAGTCACATTTACCCCCTGTTCCTTCAGCAAATCCGCTGCTGCCAGGACGCGGTCCAGAACAAACCCGCTTGATAACAAAAGTGTGTCATCGCCATAATCTCTTAAAATAGTAATACCGTCCGGAGAAAATGGTGCATCTTTTTCATACACATCTGCCTCTCGCCCGCTCCCTGCCCTAACATATACAGGCCCGTTGATCTCTGCTGCCATCTGCACAGCTTTATAGGTCTGATTTCCGTCTGCAGGTGTCAGAATCGTATAATTGGGAATGTTTGAGAGAATTCCCAGATCCTCATAAAACTGATGGGTAACGCCTTCTCTTTCTCCCCCTAAAAGCCCGGAATTGATTCCTACAAATTTTACATTCAGATTCGGATACGCCACAAAAGTGCGCATCTGTTCACAAGCACGCATGGTCATAAACCCTGCATAAGTACCTACGAACGGAGTCAGGCCCGCGGCAGCCAGACCGGCGGCTGTATCCACTGCATTCTGCTCTGATATTCCCACTTCCACGTACTGCTCAGGATACAGCTCTGCAAACTTTGTTGCACGCATAGCTTTTAATGAGTCAGGTGAAACAAACATGATTTTATGGTCATTTGCCGCAAGGTCTATAAGTGCCGCAGCAAAAGCCTCTCTTGTCCCTTTAAATTTTCCCATTATTCTGCACCTCCTAATTCTTTTACTGCCTGCTGATACTGTTCCTCTGTGGGCACCCCCTTATGCCATGCATTGTCATTTTCCATGAAAGAGAGTCCTTTTCCCTTTACACAATCACAGACAATGACACTGGGTTTTCCCTTTGCCTCTTTTGCTTTTGTTACTGCTGCCTTGATCGCGCTTATATCGTGTCCGTCAATCTCCTGCGCATTCCACCGGAATGCCTCAAACCGTTCTTTTATATTATTTGAACCAATGGTCTCCTGCACGGAGGAACCGCTCTGCCATCCGTTTTTATCCACAAATACGATCAGGTTATCAAGCTTATGAGCTGCCGCGGAATTGATTCCTTCCCAGCACACTCCCTCCTGAAGTTCTCCGTCCCCGACGATCACATAAACATAGTAATCTTTTTTTCTGTATTTACCTGCCAGTGCCATACCTCCTGCAATGGATATGCCGTTTCCCAGGGACCCGGAGGTCATATCAACACCTTTTGTTTTATTCATGACCGGATGCCCCTGGAATCTACTTCCCAGTGCTCTCAGCTTGAAGTCCTCAATTTTTTCTCCGAAATATCCTTTCTCAGACAATGCCGCATAGTAAATCGGACATGCATGGCCTTTAGACAGAATAAATCGGTCTCTGTCCTCCCACTCAGGATTTGCAGGGTCTATTCTCATCTCATCAAAGAAGAGCACTGCCATAATGTCTGCAATAGACAATGCCGGACCCGGATGTCCGTCCTTTCCTTTATAAACCATATCCACGGCTGTCATTCTGAGATGATCTGCCACTTGTTTCAGTTCTGTGCTGTTCATACTAAAACCTCCTTAAAATTTATATTTTATCAAATACTATCAAACTCCCATGATACCCGGAAGCCAGGTGATAATTGCCGGAATAAATGTCATGACCAGCAACGCCGCCACTTCGACACACAGGTACGGAATGATCCGTTTACTGATTTTGCCTATACTGGTATTGGCAATACCTGAGGCGACAAACAGGTTCACTGCCATCGGCGGTGTAATCATACCGATGGAGGTATTGATAATAATGATGATACCTAATGCGATCGGTGATAATCCCAGAGATACTGCAATGGGCAGCAAAATGGGAGTTACCAGCAGAATAATGGACTATGTTTCCAGGAAACACCCCAGAAACAGCAAAATTACATTGATCATAAGCAGCAATGCCACCTTATTGGTAAACAGCCCCAGAACACTGGATGCAATAAAGGCCGGGATATTCTGGTTCGTCATAAACCATGCAAAGGGTGCTGACATGCTTACCACAAACAATACAACGGCTGAGCTGACTGTTGATTTACGGAAAATCTCGTAGATATCCTTTATTGTCAGTTCTTTATATACAAACACACTGATGATGAAAGCATACACACAGGCAACTGCCGCAGATTCCGTGGGTGTAAATAAACCTCCATAAATGCCTCCCAGAATGATAACCGGCATGAAAATGGCTAAGAGTGCCTCTTTAAATGAGTGAGCAAAGGCTTTTAATGAAACTTTGCTGTTCTCCGCAGCATCGTATTTTTTGCAGATCACAATATTGGTGGCGATCAGCACTCCTGCAAGCAGAAGCCCCGGAATCACACCTGCCATAAACATGGTTCCCACAGATACAGAGGCTGTCACCGCATATGTCACCATTGGAATACTGGGCGGAATGACAACACCCAGTGTCCCGCCGGAAGCTGCAACAGCAGCCGCCACATCTTCCGGATACCCCTTCTGTTTCATTCGCGGAACCGTGATGCCGCCGATGGCAGCAACCGTTGCCGGATTGGAACCGGAGATAGCACCGAAAAATGCAGATGCCACAACTGTAATACAGGACAGACGTCCGGGAATCCTTCTCATTAAAATTTCAATAAAATCTATAAGCCGTTTGGAAATCCCCCCTTTTTCCATAATATTACCGGCCAGTATGAAGAACGGAACAGCCATCAGGGTGAAATTATCCGCCTGGGTAAACATTCTCTGCGCAACTGCAGGGAGCAGATTCAGATTGCCGCTGGATACAATTGCCACACACACTGCAATCCCCAGGCAGATGGCAATAGGAACTCCCAGAAACAGCATGACAAATAAAACTCCGAACAATATTCCTATGATCATTCTTTCTTTTCCTCCTTTTGCCCATTCCCTTCTGTTTTTTCTTTTCCTGTAACTTTCTCAAATGTATGCCATACATAACAAAGAGCCATCAGTATCAATCCCAGAGGAATGGAAAGATACATGATCCACATAGGCCACTGCAGACTTGGGGTCACCTGACCACTCGCCATTTGTTTCTGCAGGATGGTAACTCCGTAATAGGATGCAAAAATGCTGAATGCAGCCACCAGAACAGAATTCAGTACGTAGATCACTTTCAGTACTTTCTTAGAGCAAAACAACTCCAAAGCCTCCACGCAAAAGTGTTCTCCATTACATGCCGCAACACCGATCCCAAGGAATATCACCCATATCATACAGTACCTTGCCAGCTCTTCTGCCCATGGGATCACGAACAAACCGGTGAAACGTGCCACTGTGGCAGCAAAGATAACCGCACACATGACAATCATTAACACTACCAGAAGCATTTCTTCCGCTTTTTTTAGTCCGTTAAATAGCTTTTCCAAAATGTCCACCTCTTCTATTTAGTTAGATGACTGAATTTTTTCAACCAATTCCCTGTTCAGTTTCAGGCTGTCCAATTGGTCGTATACAGCGTTTGCTGCATCCTTCCACACATCTTTATCCACTTCTGTCACCGTAACACCGGCTTCCTTCATATTATCCAGTGCATCTTTATTGTAATTACTACTGTATTCCCTCTGGTAATCCTTGGCTTCCTCTGCCGCTTTATCAAAAGCCTCTTTCTGCTCGTCTGTAAATCCATCATAAGTACTCTGTGCGATCATCAGTACACAGGGCGAATAGAACATATCAATCATGGAAACATATTTCTGCACTTCGTATACTTTTGCTGATTCGATGATAGCAATAGGATTTTCCTGCCCATCCACAGTTCCCTGCTGCAGCGCTGTAAAGATTTCACTCCATGCCATTGGGGTTGCTGTGGCACCTAAGGTCTGGTAAGTTGCCATATGTACACTGTTTTCCATTGTACGGATCTTCATGCCTTTTAAATCTTCGGGAGTTTTAATCTCTTTTTTGTCATTGGTCACCTCCCGGAATCCGTTTTCCCAGAAACCAACGCCTTTGATTCCCTGGCTGTCCAACTGCCCCAGAAGGGAAGTACCAATTTCACCGTCCAGCACTTCATACGCATGCGCCTCATCTTCAAACAAATATGGGAGATCCAGCACAGCAAAGTCAGAAACAAAATTAGGTATGGGTCCGGTGGATATCAGACACATTTCCTGTACTCCCATTCCCACATTTTCCATCATATCTCTTTCATTTCCCAACTGGGAGTTTGGATAGATATCAAGTGTCATGCCGCCGTCACTGTACTCCTCCAGCAATCGCTGCATTTCCTGCAACCCCTTAACATAGTGGCCGTCAGGAGCTGTGGTTGTTCCCACCTTTAATCGCAGTGCAGCGCTGTCCGATCCCAGCATAGTATCCTCATTCTTTGCCTCACTGTCTGTTGCACTGCCGGAGGATTGTGCTGTGGAAGTATCGGTGCTATCCCCCTCACTACTATTACCACATGCAGTCATAACTCCCACTAAAGTCACAGCCAGCAGAACTGCTAAAATCTTGTTTTTCATGTCTGTTCTCCTTTTCTCTCATTTCATTTGTAGTTCGTTAAACATCTGATGTTTTATGTATATCATTTATCGACTTATTTGTCAATAAAATTTAAATATTTTTTTCATATACATGTGCATTTTGTTAAAAATAAATAAATTTACCATACGAATATTATGCATAATATCTTATATCTAATATTTGACGTATGATGTTTTCCCATGATAAGATAGAAACAACTGCTAAACATTTATGACTTTTGAAAATTTCTATAGATTTGAGGGTGAAAATTTGAGTAATTTATTTGAAGCAAGCAAACGGGAATCGGCTGTGGATCTGGTCGTGAACAGTATGAAACAGCTCTTAATGGAAAGGACATTAAAACCAGGGGATAAGCTGCCAAGTGAGTTGGAGATATCCGAGGAACTGTGCGTAAGCCGCGGGTCTGTCAGGGAGGCCATGAAGATTCTTTCCGCCTTCGGGCTGGTGGATATCCGGGTGGGAAACGGCACATATGTATGTGAAACACCGGGAAATACCACCATGGATTCTCTTCTGTTCAGTTTCTTTATCTCCAATCCGCAGATTGATGACCTCTATGAGTTTCGGCATATCTTTGAAAATGATATTCTTACTATGATTCTGGAACATTACGATGAAAACGGAAAAGAAAGAAGGGCTCTCCGCGAAAATCTGGAGCAGTTAGAACGCCTGATGGCTGATGGAGCTTCCGACAAAAAGCTTTCGGAAAATGATCTGGAATTCCACAGGCTTCTAGGCCAGGCATCCAGGAACCTATTGGCTGAACGGGTTTATAATTTCATTATAGACTTTATGGAACCCTCCATTGCCGCCACCCATAAAGGACGCAGTGGGGAAATCGTCTATGATATCCATCATGATATCGTGAAATTGATCGAATCAAAAGACGCCGGAAGGATTGATGAGGTTATCACAAATTCTGTAGATACCTGGTCCATACTTCAGCCCTCCCTGAATCCATGGGGTGAATAAAGATTTCTTCCCATTTGTTTGACGTATAATGTTTTTTTTGATAAAATGAGTGTTATCAACAATGATCGGGGTGGAATAAAGTATGAGTAATTTGTTTGAGGCCAGCAAGCGTGAATCTGCTGTAGACATTGTAGTAAACAGTATCAAGCAGCTATTGATGGAAAGACGTCTGAAGCCAGGGGACAAGCTCCCTAATGAACTGGAAATATCCGAAGGGTTAGGAGTCAGCCGCGGCTCTGTCAGAGAGGCCATGAAAATCCTGTCAGCCTTCGGACTGGTAGATATCCGGGTAGGAAACGGCACTTATGTATGTGAAACACCGGGAAACGAACTGATGGATTCTCTTTTATTCAGTTTTTTTGTGTCCAACCCTGACATTTCCAATCTCTATGAATTTCGGAAAATATTTGAGACAGACATTCTTGAATTGATCCTGGAACACTACGACGAGAACGCCGCGGAACGCAAAAAAATTGCAGAAAACCTGGAAGAGCTGAAAGCACTGATCGAAAGCAGTGCTCCTCAGTCCGGAATAACAGAAAATGATTTGGAATTTCACCGCCTCCTGGGCCTTGCCTGCCATAATCAGATCGCAGCCAGGATATATGCTTTTGTAATGGAATTTATGCAGGCATCCATAACTAATACCCACAAGCATCAAAATGGTGAATACGTCTATAATACCCACATGGCGGTTTATGAAGTTATCGAGAACAGGGATAAGGACCGGATTGATGAGGTTGTGGACAAGACAGTGGAAGTTTGGTTTAAACTTCAGGACGCTTAAATAAAAGAGCCATCCATTTTTAAGTGGATGGTTCTTTTTCACTTCTCTTATTTCTTTTTACAATATAGAATCTTTACCTCCTGCGGATCCAGGTTCCAAACCTTCTCTAATCTCTCACCTGTCTGCCACTGCTCTTTTGTCACCATATCAGTCACCTCTGCCTCCCATTCAAGGTCCAGGCTGAGACTAACTCCTGTATGCTCTGACTCATGGTTGATCACAAAGACAAATTTATCCTCTTCCTGCTCCAAAATACGAACTTCTATGTTCTGTTCCTCTCTCGGTCCCTTTATGAGTATCTGAGAATGATATCCCACCATATCAAGCGCTTTCTTAAAAAGCCTGTTCGTATCCGCAGAATAATTCCACATGGCATTTGCGAAAAACAGAGTTCCCAGATATACAGTCATCCCTTTTCCGTATGCGCTCTTTGTCATAATAGGAAGCCCGTCGGCAAGTGTGGCCACTGCCTCTGCGTTTTCATGGAGAACCAGTTTTTCTGCTATGACCTTGGCAGTATGCTCATACCGTCTGCCCTCCAGAATAATATCCTCCTCATTGATGGTCCTGTAATCGCTTCTCACATGCAGACCAAACACCTGGTCCAGGCCGCCTGCAGGACATATCTCTGCACCCCATGCTTTATCTGTAAAATATCCGCACAAGCCGTCGCTGATCACTTTTCCCCCATTGCTTACAAATTTTTCAATCTCCTTTGCCATGTCTGAGGACAGATTAATACTATAGGGCAACAGCAAAATCTGATATTTATCAAGTTCTCCGCTAAGGACCTGCTCTTTGCTCACAAAATCCGGCTGTATCTGATTCTGCATGCAGAGCTTATAGGCTCCCATCAAAGAGAGAGAATCCTTATAATATCTGTTTTGCTTCCGGATCATACAGCTTCCTGATAACCCCAGGGAGATAAGTCCCTCCGTAAAAATACTGTCCAGATTATAGAGAATGGCTGCCTGGCTCTTGGGTGCCATGGCCTTGGCGATTTTTTCCTTATACGGCTCGAAAACCTGATGAAACTCTTTCAGCGCCTGGCATCTCTCGGTCGGTTCCCCGTTTCTCTCCGTAAAGCCAAGAGAAATGGTCTCCACAGTGGAAAGCTCCGGCCTCCACCCCCAAAAAAGAATACCCTTTGCCCCTCTTGCAATCTGCCCCCAGGTCTGGCGCTTGATCTCCGCTCCTGTAATAGGGATGGAGAAGCAGAAGCTGTCCTCTGATCTTTCCCCTATAAAGACATACATGGGACCTGCCCCTGTACCCGTCTCCCCGATCCAGTAAGGCCCATTGCCGCCGGCACTTCGCAGCAGATCACAGACAAAGGCAGTGATTTCTGGGTTGATAAAATCATACATAGAGCTTCCCAGCATATCTGTTGTCCCGGCCAGCTTGTAATGATCATTGGATGTAACTACCGGATGCCCTGTTTCGTATATAGCAGTATGGACCACAGTGCATCTGTTCTCATCATATTTTTTCACGGTATCACTTAAAAATTTCATGGCATCTGTCTGGGCATCCGATCGGAAATATTTCCAATCCAGCCAATCCGTATAAATTCCCACAGAACGGGGCGGTTCTACCTGTGCCCAGTTCTGATACTGTCTTGTCCAGGTATCATTCAGATTTTCCAAAGTACCGTACTTTTTTTTCAGCCATGACCTGAACTTCTCCTTTGAATGTTCACAGTAACAGTATACCAGTTCTCTCCATTCATTTTGATAATACTGCTGGGACGGTTCCTCTGTCGGTTCATGGAATACATCAAAAGCTGTGATATTCGTGTTGCCTTTATAATGTTCTGTGAAAGCCCGAATAAAGTTTTCTATGGTTTTCCTATGCGGCTCGCTGTCCAGACATAAGCCCGGCCATCCGCCTGTTGCCGCATCTGCCTGCTGGTGCGGTGTCCACACGGTTCCGGATGCTGATACATAGCGGCTGTCCGGATGCTTTTCATATACCCACTCAGGAGTACATACCAGGTACAAAGTAAAAATCACCTGCAGTCCATGCTTCACTGCCGTTTCCAGGATCGCATCATAATAGGAAAAATCAAATTCCCCTTCTGACGGCTCAATCGTGCCCCAGGTAGCATGTACTCTTACGGTATCCATACCGCACTCTTTCATATTCTGAAAATCATATTCCCAGTGTCTGCTGGTTCTGTCCCTGTAAGCAGAATATTTCGTGCCGATAGGAAACAATGACTGAAGCTTATCTGTCTGATTCATATAGTTTTCCCCCTTTATCTTACCTGCCTGAAATGAATCTCCTGTCCCTTTGGATTCTCTATCTGAATCTCCTTTTTTTCACCCGGCAGAATGTCAAAATAGTTATCTGTACATACATAATTTCCTTCTGCATACGCCCCATGGACATAGCCTGTACTTGTCACGGTCACATGAGTAAAACAGCCTGTCTGTTTTGTCTGTACTATTTCAATGGTACTTTTTTCAAACTCCAGATTCCGCATATCTCCCATTCTCAGGCATACACTCTTTGCCGGACCATCGGCTGCAAAGAACATGATACTGCCTTTTTTATAATCCTCCTTGGGAAGCTTTTCCCGAAGCACGCATTGTCTGGAGGCCGCAGGAAGTTTGAACGCAGCAGGGCGCAGCTTCCGGACCGTTCCGTCAAAGGAAACGTATCCCAGTTCTCCCACCGCTTCCGTACAGGTATTGGTATCGTTAAGTCCCCATACGACCAGTTCGTCCTTTTCACAGCGCATGACCAGTTTGACCGGGGCAAGTGCCCGCTTCACTGCATAATAAGATATTTTCCGTCTCAGATAATAATCAATAATGGTCCAGCCGTTTTCTCCCCAGGTGTCGTTATACATCCAGAATAAAGCTCCATAGCATTCCATCTGTGCCCGTATCGCTTCCAGAGAGTATCCCAGGACCAGGGCCTGAAACATACCTCCATAGAGTGAGTATTCTTCCATATCCAGGTTCTCGGGATTGTCCAGATAATGTTTTCGGATCCCAGCGTAAACGCTGTCCCGCTCAAAGACATTACAATGCATTTCCCACGCTCTACCGGTTCTTTCCGGTTGGTCTGTGTCCATATACTCATTCACGGATTCCACACAGCACGGACCTACACAACCATATTCGCTCACAAATCTGGAATGTACTTCATCATACAGTACGGGTTCTATCCTCTCCTCCATATCCATGCTCATAAAACCGTTATGCCACCGGTGAACATCTCCGCAGGAATCATCATTCGGCAGTTTCCCTCCATATGGAGAACTATTCCAATAAGGAATATCCGCACAATTTGCATGTATGATTTTTTTCGCCATTACATTCGTAATATATAAACCCAAAGGCTTCTCTCTCGTAAATTCCACCTGCCACTGTGGATTATCCTGAGGATTGAAAAGCCAGTGGTTCTCATTACTTCCGCAGAATAAAGCTATACAGGCATGGTTTCTCAATCGTCTGGTCTGGTATTCCAGCTCCTTTTCAACTTCAGCGCAAAACCAGTCCAGATGGTCCGGATAAGCGGCACAGGCAAACATGAAATCCTGCCATACCAGAATCCCTTTCCGGTCACAGAGCTGATAGAAATACTCTCTCTCATACAGTCCTCCGCCCCAGATGCGCAGCATATTAAAATTGGCATTCACTGCCTCCTCCAAAAGCTTCTCTATCTTCTGGTCCGTCACCCTTGCATAAATGGAATCATTTGGAATCCAGTCTCCGCCTTTGCAGAACACAGGTACATCATTTACATAGAACTGGAATCTTCTCTTGTCTCCTTCCATAGGTGATGTGTCCAGTCTCAGAGAGCGGATGCCATATGTTATCTCCCTGCATTCCTTTCTCCCGCCATCCAAAGTCATTTCCACTGAGACACGGTACAGGGGCTGTTCTCCATATCCATTTGGCCACCACAGCTTGGGATGTTCTATCTCCATATCCACACAAAAATAATTCATGCCGGAAGTCAGAAGCTGATCTTTCAGGACAGATACTGCACAAACCTGCTCTTCGTAAAAAACCTTCACTTCTATATCACAATTTTGTGTAGAAACCATGGACAGGCTTTCCACCTCTGCTGTCACTTCCAAAAAAGCCTTATCTTCCTGAAGCCGGTTCTTTATTTCCACATCCCTGATCACTGCCTTTTCACTGCAAAGAAGATATACATCCCCCACGATTCCACAGGTAACCACCCGCGGCCCCCAGTCCCATCCTACCGTGTACTGAGGCCTGCGCACAAAGGCCCTTCGGTAATCACTTCTGTATTTTCCTCCATTGTCATCTTCCCGGCATACTGCCCAGTTGATCTGGGAAAGCTGTTCGTCCGTAACCTCTTCAAGTCCTGTGGATACCCGGACTGCAATCTCGTTTTTCCCCTCTCTCAGCATATGTCCTGCTGAGCAGACAAATGGATAGTGCACACTTTTCTGACTGCCTGCATACTGACCATTGATAAAAACATCGCTCTTGGTATCCAGAGCTTCCAAAACCAGCTCTGCGGTCTTTCCCGACAGACCGCAGATTTCAAACTCTTTAAAAAACCACCATGCACGTTTTTCCACCCATTCTGATTCCAGACAATGATCCGCCACTACAGGGTCTTTGATAATTCCCTCTTTTATCAAAGGCATTCTCACATCTGCAGGTACATCACAGGTAAGCCACCCTTCCTGAAATGATCTTACTGCTTCCAGTTTGTCTTTTTCCCAGAAAAGAGGGGAATCATGCAGTTTCCATCCCTGATTCAGATTTATCTTCTCCATATTTTATCCTCCAGATAACTATTCAGTCCTTTTATGATCATAGTCATCTATACTGATGAGCTGCTCCTCATGAATATTTCTCAAGTCTTTTGTAAAATGCCGGAAATTCCTGCATATATGCCTTATACAGACGCTTTCTGCCCTCATATATATTGCAATTCTCTGCACCTGGCTCATATATGCCGGAAACCTTTACATTTTTCTTAGCCGTCTCCTCCAGGCTGTCAAATATCCCGACTGCGTTTCCCGCAAGAATGCACGCCCCCCACATGGATACGTCACCTCTATTCATGGTGCAGTGGGTCTTCCCTGTAATATCCGCAGCCATTTCCGGCCAAAGGACAGACTTCGCCCCTCCTCCGATCATCTTTACCCTGTCCCACGGATATTCCGGATAGAGATGTTCCACTCGTTCCAGTGCAAGGGAAAAATCATAAGAAAAACTCTCCAGAAGTGCACGGTAGAAATGTCCTGCATCATGGCTCCAGTCAAACCCCATAAAAAGACCTTTCAGTTCTTCGATCAATGGCATGGAACTGCCGCCCAGAAGTCCTAAAGCCATCATGCCGTCACAGCCTGCGGGAACCGCTTTCGCCGCCCTGTCAATTCTGCTGAAGGCATCTTTTAATGACTCCTCTTTTCTGACAAAATGATTCACAAACCAGTCCAGGGTAATACCGGATCCTGCAATAAAATGTGTGGCGTAATATTTTCCGGGTACTGCTGCTGCCAGAACATCCAGACGCTTTTCCTGCATATCCGGACGGTACTCTTCCACGCAGCAGCTTATTTCCCCATATGAAGATGCCTCAAACACAATATCTCCGGCCTCTACATTGGCCGCACCCAGACATCCGGCCACTTTGTCTCCTGCTCCGGAGACAAGAGGTATCCCGCTTTTTAAGCCTACCTCTCTGGCTGCCCGTCCGCTTAAGTATCCGCAAATAGTATTGGACTCCACCATTTTAGGCAAATATTTTTCTTTCAACCCAATACTTTGGCATATCTCTTCTGACCATTTATCCTTCCTGATATCCGCAAGACCTGTCCAGGAGGCATAGGAGCGGTCCATTACAGCCTCCTCCATTTTAAGCTCCCCCAGCCTGCCGATCACATAGCCGCTGATCATTACGTATTTTTCAATTTTCTTTGAAAGCTCCGGATATTCTGTCTTAAACCATTCATATTTGGGTGCCATCTGCGGAAAATTCGTCCCGCTGATTTCCAAAAACTCGTCTTTCAGTTCCTCCATCTGCCTTTTTGCATATGGCATATACCGGGAATCCAGGGAACAGGACCATGTGGTAATATCCTCCCAGTCCTTCCCCACTCCCATAAACCCTGACATCTGTCCTGTGAAGGCTATGGCAGCAATATCCTGCGCCCGCTCCCCAAGTTTTTCAGAAACCACTTTGATACAGTTCACAACAGAAGCGAACAGATCATCGCCTCTCTGGATAAATACCCCCGGTGAGGGTCTTTCATCCTTCACCGGCTCCATGGCCTCTTCCACACAGATACTCTCTGTATCATACACACCGCACTTAATAAAACTGGTTCCCAAATCCACCGCCATAAGTAATTGTCTGTTCAATCTTTTTCCCCCTTACGGCCTTTATCTGCCGCCTGTCATGAATCTGTTGACTCTGTAAGAAGTTTTACCGCTGAACTCGTTCCGATCCTGTCACATCCCTCAGAAAGAAATGCCTCCAGCTCCTCCCGGGTCCGTATTCCGCCTGCTGCCTTTATTTTTACATTTTCCCCAATATATTCTTTGAACAGACGAATATCCTCAATAGACGCTCCTTTTGTGCCAAATCCTGTGGAGGTCTTGATATAATCCGCACCGGCCTGGGTAACTGCTCTGCACATGGCGATCTTTTCCTGTTCTGTCAGATAGCAGGTTTCAATTATAACTTTCAAAACCGTATTTCCCACAGCATCCTTTACGGCACGGATCTCATCTGTCACCTTCTTTGTGTCTCCATTTTTTAAATCTGTGATATTGATGACCATATCCACTTCCCGTGCGCCTTTTGACACCGCGTCTTTTGCCTCAAATACCTTGGTTTCCCTGGTACTGTATCCCAGGGGAAATCCGATGACCGTACAGATATCCAGACTGTTCCCAAAGCTTTTATGGACTCTTTCCACATAGCAGGGAGGTATACAGACAGAAGCTGTTCCATATGTAACTGCCTCTTCACACAGCTTCCGAATCTCCTCCCATTCTGCTGTGGCCTTTAAAAGGGTATGATCAATATGTCTTAAAATCTCTCTGTTTTCTGTCATGCTGCCTCCTGTCCGTTAGGAAAAATCATGATTTTACTGAAAAAATAACCGCCTGCATCAATTTTCTTAAATACCTCAGGCACATCATCCAGACAGATCCTATGACTGATGATGCCCTTAGCGGACATGCCGTTTTCATAAAGCTTGATGGATTCCGTCCAGTCCCTTCCCGGGAACGGCTTGGTAAAAGAGTTCCAGGACCCTACAATCTCAATCTCGCTTCTCATCACGTAATCCACTTCTTCTTCCGATAAGGCAAGCCCCTGATGGGAAATGCCCAGCAGAACCACTTTTCCCTGTTTTCTGGCACAGCGGATACACTGTTTCTGCGCAGCCGGCGAACCGGAAAAGTCGATCACCACGTCTGCTCCTATTCCTCCGGTGGCATTTTTTACTTCCTGTATGACATCTGTGTGCAGGGAGTTGATGACATAGTCTGCCCCCTCTTCCTTTGCCATATCCAGCTTCTTGTCCCATACATCCACTGTGATGATCTTTCCCGCTCCCTGTATTTTTGCATACTGCACAGCAAAGAGACCAATTGCCCCTGCTCCAAAAATGCAGACATTTTCTCCCGGCTGAAATCCTGCTTTAAACATGGCATGAAGTGCATTCGCGCAGGGGTCCACTGTGGCGATATCTTCAAAAGGAACATTTCTGTCCACCTTCAGCAGATTACTTGTCTTCACAGCAATATACTGTGCCATGGCACCATCTCTCCTGGAGCCGTAATAGTCATAATGATCACACAGGGAATACTGTCCTTCTCTGCACCAGTGGCAGGAATAACAAGGGATCAAAGGCGTAGCGGTCACATGGTCCCCTATCTCAAAATTCCCGGCCTCCTCGCCTTTTTTTACAATAACACCACCAAACTCATGTCCCAGAATAATAGGGGAAACATGTGCCCCATATTTATTCGCCCGCGGGATATCTGAACCACAGATTCCCACAGCCATGACTTTTACCAATACTTCATCCTTTTCTATTTCCGGAATGGAAACCTCTTCCACTCTCAAGTCCCCCGGTGCATACATTCTAACTGCTTTCATAAGCTGTCTTCCCTCTCCTTCTTAACCTTATACTCACCTTTCTACATAGTAACCACCAGTTTCATGGCTTCTCCCTTTTCAGCTTCCTCAAATGCCTCGCCCGCGCGTGACAACGGATAACAGGCGCTGATATATTTTTCCGCATCTATGACACCATCCCGGATATATTCCATTGCCTTTTTATTCTGCTCCGGTGTGGATGCATGGACACCATAAACTGATAATTCTCTGTAGTGGATCAAATTACTGTCGAGAAATCCCTTAGACTCCCCCGGAAGTCCCCCAAACAGGGATATTCTTCCCCTCTTTGCCAAAAGCTTCATGCCCTGTTCCTGTACTTTTCCCACAGAACAGGCCGTAACCACCACATCTGCCCCATTGCCTTGTGTAAGTTCTTTTATTTTTTCCTCCAGATTTTCCTTTGAAGAGTTGATAAAAGAAACTCCTTCCAATAATTTCTCCGCCTGGCAGATCCTCTCCTGTGATGTCTCAGCGATCACTACCTTTCCCGCTTTTGCATGCACAGCAAGCTCTGCATGCATACAGCCAATAATACCGCTTCCTATAATAAGAACACAGTCACCCGGTGCAATGTGCAGATAAGACTGGGCATTCATGACACAGGCAAGAGGTTCACTCAGAGCATACTTTGTATGGTTTCCTTCCTGCGGCAGTCTGTAAACATTCCCCATTTCAAACGCACATTCGGGAACAGACATATACTCCGCAAAGCCTCCGTCATATTCAAAACCTATGGTTTTCAGATCATCACACATATTGGTAAATCCCTGTTTACAACATCTACAGTTTCCACATCCTATGGCAGGCGCCATGGATACATAGGTTCCTACGGGAAATTCATTGCTATACTTTTCTTTTATTTGTGCAATACGCCCCACGATCTCATGTCCTAAAATCCTCCCATCCGGTATTTTATTACTCCCGAACCGGTATGTGCGGATATCCGTACCGCAGATGGAACAGGCTTCCAGTTTGATCACTGCCCCGCTCCCCGCCTTAAGAGACGGCTTTTCCTTTTCGGTCAATTTAGGTTTTCCCTGTTTATCAAATATGTAAGCTAACATACCTCTCCTCTTATTCCTGAATCAGTTTCTCTGCCGCTTCCTCATCTATGATAAGAACATTGGCATAGCCTGCATGAAGGACCGCACGCAGGGTCTCAAGCCTTTTCTCACCTAGTATAACGGCTATTCTGAATTCACAGTTTTTAAGCTGCTCCATGGGAACCGCTATGGTCCTGTCCTCCAGATCCTGATTGGCACACTTTCCCTCTTTGTCTACAAAATGGGTACAAACCTCTCCCACAGCCCCGCTTTCCTTCAGATGTTCTATCATCTCTCCCGGAACGTAGCCGGAACGGACAAGAGAACTTTGCTGTTCGCATTTACCCACCGTAAATACCGCTATATTCATATTTTCCCAAAGCTGCATCACACGGCTTATTCCATGTTCTTTCAGGAAAATATCCTTATACGCTTTGTTTTCCACAATGGCAGGAGCTGTCATGGCATACGCATCTCCCCCAAATGCAGAGACAAAATTCTTGCTGATTTCCCCTGAAAATGTGCTGTTCTGGTTCTGACTCAATCCACCGCATAACTGAACTACCTTTATGTCCTTATACTCCTGTTCTGTGGAAAGTCTCTTGGAGCACTCATAGATCGTTCTGCCCCATGCAACGCCAATGGTATCCCCATCCTTCACAATGGCATTGAGAATATCATTTAAAACCCTTCCAAGCTCCTGATAATAGGCCTCTCTTTTTCCCTCATCCTTTTTTCTGCCTGCTGAAACTATAAATCCCTTTTTCAGCCCGTATTTTTTTCTGAGGTACTTTTCCTCATCTGTCTCGATCAGCCACGGATTGCTGCTTCTTATCTCGATCAGCTTTTCCTTCCTGGCTTCTATAAGCAGTTTTGAAACATAGGAACGTGAAATCTCCATCTGTTTTGCGATTTGATTCTGACTTAAATTTTCCAGATAATAAAGTCTGACTACCTCTAGTTTTAAATGATCTCTTACCATATTTTTTTATCTCTCCTTGTCTGCTGAAGTTTTATCCCTTCACAGAACCAGCCACCATCCCTTCCATAATTTTCTTATGAAACAGAAAATATACGATCACAACCGGCAGTGTAGCTATGGTAAGCCCTGCCATCATAGGCGTATACTGGACGGAGTGCTGTCCTGTAAAATATGTCAGCGCGATCGGCAGCGTTTTCAGCTCAGGTTTTCCCATCAACACCAAAGAGAACGGAAATTCATTCCAGGCATCCAAAAAGCTCAAAATAATCACGGTCGAAAGAATAGGTTTGGATATCGGTAAAAACACCTTGAAGAAGATATCATGGGTATTTCCCCCATCAATGATCACAGCTTCCTCAATTTCTCTTGGTATGGTGGCGGCAAAGCTCGTCACCAGGAAAATGGCCTTTGGCAGCCCAAAAGCGGCATAGACTAGAGCCAGTATAAACCTATTATTATTCAGTGTAAATAGCTTTAACTCCACAAAAATCGGTATTAGGAGACTGTGAACAGGGATCAGCATTCCGGACAGGAACATGGTGTAAAGAATTGTTTTACCCTTGAACTGATATCTGGCAAAAACCACTCCCGCCACAAATGCTATGAAAACCAAAGCCGCTACAGCCACAACACTGACCAATACACTGTTGACAAATGCCACATCCATCTTTCCCGTCTTGATTGCAGAGAGATAATTGCTGAAATGAAGGGAAGTAGGAAGCCCTATGAGATTTTTTAAAAATGACGGTTCATCCTTCAAAGAAGAATAAATCATCCATACCACAGGAAACAGACAGAAAAGAGACAGAAGAGCTATGAGCACATTTACCAGCAGCATAAGTATTTTTTTTGATATTTGCGTCACTCCGTAAGTTTTATTCATATTTCTTCTTTCCCTTCCCGAATATCACATTGCATAGCAGAACCAGTGTCAGACTCACCGCCATGATCCCTACGGATATGGTAGAGCCATAGCCAAACCGCTGTTTAATAAAGGACGTTTTGTAAGCATACATAGCCCCCACCATAGACGCGGTACCCGGCCCTCCGCTGGTGATGATATAGATATGTTCAAAGATCTTCATACACCCGGAAACAGCCAGGATAACTGAAATTTTCACTGTATCCATAGTCATAGGCCATGTGATAAAAACTGCCTTTTTGATTCCCCCTGCCCCGTCAAGTGCTGCGCTCTCAAAAATCTCCTCGGGTATGTTTTTCATGGCACTGACAAAAATAACCACATACAGTCCAATCCACTGCCATACAATAGGCACCGTTATACATTTCATAACTAGATCCACATCGTCGATCCATGGCCGGATCCAACTCTCCAATCCCGCTGACCTCAGCAGAAAGTTTAAAAGTCCGTAATCCTGGCTGTAAATGATTTTCCATAGAAAGCCTACCACAACTGGCGCCAGAACAACCGGCATAAATATCGCGAACTGGTGAAAAGATTTTAATTTAAGGCCTTTGGAACAGATTAGAGAAGCAATTATAAATGCAATTCCCACCTGAAAGATCACACAACAGGCTGCCAGAATAAAGTTATTGAGCAATGCCTTTCCAAATATGGAATCTCCCAATAATCTGGAATAGTTGTCCAACCCCAGAAATATCTTTTTCTTTCCTCCGGACCAGTTAAACAGGGAATAATAAATCGCCATAGCAATAGGTATCGCTGTAAATACAAGAAACAGCACTACACTCGGAAACATGTACAGAAAAAGAGTTCTCTTCTTAGGCTGCAGTACCTTGTTGTTTGCCATTTGGCAGCCACCGCCTTTCTAAATTTATCTGCCGGGACCGGCCTTGGACCGGTCCCTTTGTACAAAACTGCTTACCTGTCATCAGTCAAGAGTCAGCTCATATTCCTCCTGAACACGTTCTCCCCATTCCTTCGGGGTAATTTCTCCAATGAGAAGTTCCTGGAAGTTTGTATTCATAGCATCAATGACAGAAGTATCAAAATGACAGTCATACTGTGGGGTCTTTTTCACACTGTTTTTAAGCTGTGCATATTCCTGGACAAGAGGAGAAATTGCACTGTAATCGTAGTCTATATTCATACCTCCAAAATCACCTTTTTCTGCCAGATCCTTACACCATTCTTCATCCGTGGTATATTTGATAAACAATTCTGCCGCCTGCTTTTTGGCTCCGGTAAGTTTTGCGTTATATGCCTGCCCCCATGCAGAGCCGCCAGGTGTAGCCGGATAATCGCCCTTGCCTCCGTCAATTGCAGGCAGAACAGCCACGCCTGATTTCTCTACTACACTCTGGTCATCGCCTGCTGTTGCGATCAGTGTGGCAAAGGTCCAAGAGCCATCCACATAAGAAGCATACTCCTCATTGAGATACGGCGGCATAACTTCAAACTGGTCAATACTGTTCAGGTTCGTATTTAAATACTCTTTTTCTGCCAGTTCTGCCATCTTCTCTACGCCTTTTAACATATTTTCATCCAGGAATCCATCCCCGGTGCCTTCCATGATGTCATCATACCATTTGCTTCCGGCACCTCTGTCTCCCATTGCTCCGAAGATACAGGAGTTAGCAACCCACTGTCCGCTGTTTCCCACACCTAAAGGCACATAGCCAGCCTCTTTCAGCTTAGCAAAGCAATCCATCATGTCTTCCCATGTCTCGGGGAACTTTTCGTATCCCACAGATTTATAGATATCCTTATTGTATATTACCAGGGAACAGCAGAGATTCTGGAATGGTGCACCATAGTAATGTCCGTCGTACTCCATATCAAAAAGCACTTCATCATCGAATTTATCTGACCAGTCTTTATCATTTTCAAAAAATTCATCCACAGTACCTATCTGCTCGTTCTCCACCAGATTCGGAATCCATGCTCCCTTTACGTTAAATACATCCGGAAGCGTATCTGCTGCGGCATAGGTCATCATAATCGTCTGATAATCATCATGTACAGAACCATCATAATTTACTTTAATATTCGGATAATCCTTCTCCAGCCTTTGAATGGCACGATTCAGCGCGTATGATTTTGCATCTGTAGTGCTGTCAAGAGGCCACATCATAGCAACATCCAGCGTAACCTCCTCTGTAAAGTCACCGCCTGTCTCAGATTCATTCTCTGCTTCAGGTTCTTTCTCTTCCTTTGCCTCTTCCTTTGTCTCCCCCTGTTCTGCTTCAGGTTCTCCCTTGGGTTCTTCCGTGGAACCACAGGCAGTCAGCATAGAACAGACCATCAACCCTGCCAATAACACAGCAATTCTTCTTCTCATTGTTTTCCTCCCAAATTCACATTATAATTTTTTGCCAATATCGTTTACATTCTCAACTATGAGCTGTTTTTTCAGCTCCTCTTTTGTGATCTGCCGGCGGAGACTCTTTTTATCTATCTCCACTGTTTTTGTTCTTCCCGGCGAAAGGTCAAAACAGTTATCCGAAAACTCACAATCATTATCCTCTAAATCCATTTTTATACATTTAGCAAAACAAGTAGTCTGAATATTCAAGATATACTTTTCCCTTTGATTCTGTACATCCACCATAAATTCCGGATGCATAAACTGAAAATGTTTAGGTTTTACAAACAGGTAAGTCTCCTCAGCAATCATCTCATCATTTTGACCGTATAAAAATAGTTCCAGATAATATTTTTTCCTATCCTCCTCTTTGATCTCCTCTGACCAGTCCATCTCCTGAATGACAGTGGAGGAAGAGGCTGGGATCTGCATAGTTTTTTCCCCATTCTTAACTACATGGCCGGCAGCATCTCTCAAGGACCAGGAAAGCTTTGACGCAAATCCTTCCGGATCATCGTTTACCGCCAATATCTCCAGCCTGCGTGATTCAAACCGGTCCTCTCTCACACACAGAATGACCTGTTTGAAAAAGCGTCTTGCATAATAATGCAGAACTTTCAAACGGTATTCGTAATCAATGCCGGACCAGCTTGTGCCTGGAAAACAGTCTACGATCTGCCAGTAGAGAGCCCCCATACACCTTGGTTTCATGCTTCTGAAATGGCAGGTTCCGTATTTTATACCTTCAGCCTGGGCGTACTGGGACGCAAAAATATATCCCTTAAAGCTCTGGGGTGTCTGAACCTCCTGGAAAATATAGTTCATGATCTTTCCATTCCCCATATTGCAGTAATTGTCACTGCACCGCTGCATGTAATCCATCACTTCTGAATTGGGGCTCATGTCTTCCGGATCCAAATAATTACAAAGCGTCTTATAATTCTGGAAGGATTCCAACCCGAATTCGCTGATGAATCTTCCTGTACAGTCTCGGTAAAAAGTATAGGGTTTTGCAGGCAGATACCAGACATACCAGCAATGCACATCCCCTTTTTCATATCCATTCGGGTCGTAATACCCTCCCCCGCTGGATGGAGAACTGGGCCAGAACAGCCTGTCCGGGTCATATTTCCTGACCACTTCAGCCAGATGCACTTCATACTGCTGCAGGTTCTTCATTCTCAGTTCCTGAGTCAGCCCCTCTGCATGATGCTCATAGTCATGAAACCACTCATTTTCGTTATTCCCGCACCAGAGCACAAGGCATGCATGATTCCGAAGTCTGATTACATTGTCTCTCACTTCTTCCCTGATGCTTTCCAAAAACGCCTCGTCAGAGGGATATAATGCACAGGCAAACATCAGATCCTGCCAGATTAAAATTCCGTTCCTGTCACACAAATCATATAATTCATCGTCAGGATATACCGCCCCACCCCATATGCGAATACAATTATAATTAGCCTCCTTACAAAGACGGATCAACTCCTCGTGACGCTGTCCCCTGCAGGCTGTCAGGAATTTATCCGGGGGAGTATAGCTTCCTCCTTTTGCAAATACAGGAACACCATTTACATAAAAGGCAAAACTTTCTCCAAAGGTATCTTTTTCCCTTCTCACCTCCATCGTGCGAAGGCCCACAGAAAAACGTTTCTCATCCCGCTCTTCCCCGCACTGCATTTTGACACAGATTTCATAAAGCGGTTGATCTCCATACCCGTTAGGCCACCAGATTTGAGGATTCTCAATCTCTATCCAGGCTTCCGACAGAGATTCTATGCATTTTGTCTGTTTTCCGGATATTTCTGTCCCTTCCGGATCATATAAAATTATACTTACATCTGCCTCTCTCCCACATACCGTATCCACCAAAATCTCTGTTTTCAAAAAAACTTTTCCTTCTTCATGTCTTTGTCTGGTATATACATGGGAAATACGCGCCTTGTCGTAAGCCTCTATGTATACCTCTCTCCAGATTCCCAAATCCGGCACATTCGGCTCTGCATCCCATCCAAAGGAACTGTGGATTTTCCGTATCTGTGAAAAGCCATGAGGGCTTGCCGTATTAAACTCAGGCAGGGGGTGTTTTCTGTGCTGTTCTTCTATGTAACGCACCGGCGAATGCAGGGTGATATGCAGCAGGTTTTCCCCTTCCTGTAATATCCCCTTTACCGGAAGCCGGTATGTACGGTGCATATTTTCTGTCTGGGCAATCTCAACACCGTTCAGACAGATGTCTGCGATCGTATCAATCCCTTCAAACACCAAAAACTGTTTTTCTCTGAAAAACACATCCTCCTGTACGGCAAAACGCAGCTCATATTCATAATCCTTTTGTGCAAGCTCCTGAAATTCTCTCTCCTGGAAACGATAAAAAGGATTTTGGATTCTCCCTTCTCTTATCATATCCATAAACAAGGTACCAGGAACATTTGCATCATGCCACTCTTTCTCCTGTATATCTCTATATTTCCAATCCGTTCCTCCCAGCTTTTGTACGATCATAAACAGCCCCCGCTTTTTATTCTTCTATTGTAGTAAACCTTGAAATCGCAGGATCTGTATAGACATCCGTGCCGTCATCACTGTATGATGAAAACTCTGAGACCACTGCACCCTCCGGCCCGGCCTGGAACCAGTGCTTCGTATTCGGTGCCAGGGTATACTGTTCCCCCTGCTTCAGTACAATTTCATGCCAAACAGTATATACGCCTTCCTTTCCCTCCGGAATCGTTGCCTTGGGAGTCTGGGTTGGCTCTCCGGGAACATGTACATATACTTCTCCGTAACGGCAGCGGAAGGTCTCTTCTTTACCCGGATTGTCCGGTCCAAGGGGCGGATGTCTGTGTTCTGCACAGATTTGTCCGGGGAGCATAGGCAGTTCCTTGGCGCAGCATCTTTTTGTATTTACATAAACATGCAGCATAAGACCTTCGTGATAAGGATCATTCAGACCAAAATCTGTAACTTCCATCCTTTCCTTTTCTTCCGATGTCAGATAGATACCGGCCTTTTCCATCAGTTCCAGTCCTTCCTTTTTAATCTGATCATATTCGCTTCTCTTCATTTCCTTCTCCTCTGTGTCATATGACACAACTTTTTTTCATATTTAGTTACCATTCATTTTCGGATGTATCCATAAAAATGAACTTTTTTGTTTATATCTGCATATTATCACAATTATTTACAGCGGTCAATTATGAATATTTCACAATTTTCCCTCTCAAATTTCTACATATTAAAATTTTTCCAATTTTTACCATTTGTGTCATTTGACACAGACAATATTTTCAATCCGTTTATGCTTAATTTCAATATATTTATTGACTTCTGAAATCGCCCATATCATGAACTTTTTTCTCAACATTCTCTTTTAAACTCCGTCTTCGCTGCTTTCTACTGCAAAGAAAAGAGGTATAAAATAAATCCCCGGCCGCCGAATCGTTACCCAGGCACAAAAAAATACCCTTTATGATGAATGCAAACTCATAAAGGGTATTCCTATAATCCAATTTTAATCTTTTGAAACCAATAAAATCTTTTTCTCAAACCCGCCCCGCCGCCGGCGTTTTTCTTCCCTGACAGCATGCAGCTTTTCAACGGTATATCCCCTGGCTTCACAAATTGCGTAGATAACCTCTCCAAAAACTCCGCCCTTTCCGGACGGTTTTTCTCTCCCTTAAAACAACAAAAAACCCTTGAAAATTCAAGGGTTTCCATCGAGCTGCCTAGCGGATTTGAACCGCCGACCTCCGCCTTACCAAGGCGACGCTCTACCAACTGAGCCAAGGCAGCATTCCTTGTGATGTCCTGTGTAGTTCGTCATCACAATTAAGAATTCTAACAAAAGTTGTGTCAAATGTCAAGATATTTTTGAAAACTTTTTTATTTTTTTGTCGTATCCGGTTACTGTTCCCTGTGCGATGTCTGAATTCCGCACCGCACAGGGCATTCCATACCCAATGGCTTTATTTTTTATTTCCGCTGCAATATCCCGCCTGGAAATCCATGACATTCCTGAGTCTCTGTCCCTGCATGTACCGCTTCAGATTCTCAGTGCAGATATTCACCACCTTATCCAGAGTTTCCGGAAGATGATAAAAGCCTGATATATGGGGCGTTATAAACACATTGGGATAATCCCAAAGCCTGTGGTCTGCAGGAAGAGGCTCCGGCTTTGTCACATCCAAGGCCACGCCGGCCAGACGTCCTTCATCCAGCACCTCACAGAGTTCCTCTGTACAGACTGCATCGCCGCGTCCCCCGTTTAAAAAGAACGCACCCGGTTTCATGAGATGAAACATCTCTTTGTTGAACAGACCTCTTGTCTCTGATGTACTTGGCAAAAAGGAAACCACCACATCCGCATGGGGAAGCAGTTCTCTGCAGTCCTTCATCAGATGGGGCTCATCAATATACTCCGGACAATTTCCGGGATTCTTCTTAACACCGATCACATAAGCCCCCAGGGCATGTGCCATTTTAGCGAAATGGCGGCCGATATCTCCCATTCCAAAGATAAGCACCGTGGAATCCGCAATGGATGTCACAGTTCCGTGTTCGTCCCAGATGTGCTTGTTCTGGCTGTCACGATAGAGATGCAGTTTCTTCTGCATGGCCAGTAGCATGGCAAACATATGCTCTGATACTGTTTTTCCGTAAGCTCCGTTGGATGTTGTGACAACTGTATTCTTATCCAGAATACCCTCTCCGGCATAGGCATCAGCTCCCGCAGAATTTAGCTGCAGCCACTCCAGTTTTTTGGAAGCCCCTATTTTATCTGCAGGGACATTCCCCAGAATGATATCTGCTTCCTGCACCTGCTCCCTGCTCACCTCTTTGATGGAGGAATACACAAAACGGTTTCCCGGTGCCGCCTCCTCCAAAAGTTCTCTATGTTCTTCTCTCACAGGTATTACTACCAGAATTGTTCTTTCCTTCATGTTGCTACCTCCCGTCTTTTCTGCTGTAACACTTTACTTCCCTCTATTTTAACAGGGCAGAGGATTTTCGTCAATCAGATGGAGTGTGGTATTGCCGATTCTATGGTTTTCCACAGAGTGTACCTTGACCCGTACGCCCAAAAATTCGCACTCGAACCGCTCACCGTTCTTTGGTACCCTTCCGATAATGCTGCAGATAAATCCGTTGAAGGTGTCGTAAGTATCCGTAGGAAGGTGGATCCCTAAGGCTTCGGCAACGTCATCCAAGGGTGCGCAGCCCTGTATCTTCCACTCTTTCTCACCGATTTTCTCAATTTCCTTCGGCCGCAGCGGCTCCTCCGCTTCATAAAGCTCTCCCACAAGGGCTTCCATCAGGTCGTGGAGCGTAGCAATCCCTGAAACACCGCCGTATTCATCAACCAGTACAGCAAAATATGTCCTGTTCTTTTTCATATTGGCAAAGAGCACATCTGCTTTCATTCCATCCGGCACAAACCATGCCTTATCTACAGCCTGCTCCATGACAGCCTCGCGTGACCTGTCCTTCATGCGGAAATAGTCCCTGGTATCCAGGATTCCCACAATATCGTCACAGCTCTCACCGCACACGGGATAAAAAGAATGACGGCTGCGGCATATTGTGTCCTCCCATTCCTGCATATCATCCTCCAGATACAACGCATCCACATCAATTCGGTGGGTACAAATCTGCTCCGCATCCATATCGTCAAAATCAAAAATATTCTGGATCATCTCATTTTCCTGGGCATCAATGGTTCCTTGGGCGTTTCCTTCCATGAGAAGCATGCGGATCTCCTCCTCGGAAACCTTCTCCTCCTCTTCCTCCGGATTGATCCCCATAAGTTTCAAGATCAGGTTTGTGGAGATTGTCAGCAGAAATACCAGGGGTGCAAATGCTCTGGACACTGTATAGAGCATACCCGACATGGACAGCGCCATGGAATCGGCCTTTTTCATGGCAATCCTTTTTGGTACCAGCTCACCAAATACCAGATTGAAATAAGCCAGTATCAGTGTGATCAGAAATACCGCTATGGATTTCAGCACTGATTCCGGAATGGACACCCCTGCTGCTATCAGCTTACCTACTAACGGCCCGGCAAAATTTTCCGCAGCAAACGCACTTCCCAGCAGTCCTGCCAGTGTAATGGCAACCTGAATGGTGGCCAAAAACCTGGCAGGCTGTTCTGTCAGGGCGGACAGCTTCACAGCCCTTTTATCGCCATCTGTTATCAGCTTGTGCAGCCGTGTCTCATTCATGGAGATCACCGCGATCTCCGCACTGGCAAATGTAGCATTCAAAAAAATCAAAATAACCTGTAAAAGTATTGCTCCTATCATAACTCATATACCTCCTAAAATCGTACTATGGAATTTTCCCTCATAAATTCAGGGTTTAAAAAAACATAAAAAGGCACAGCCTGTATCCGGATTCCTCCGTATACAGACCACGCCTTACCTATCCATAATACGACATGGGGCAGCTAATCTGCTATATGCACTATCACTATCGTCGCTATCCTCCATGTGCGCGATCACATCCTTTCACCTTATTGTGTATTAAGATACCACCAAAATGAGCGCCTGTCAATGCTGTTATTTTTTTAACATTATGTGGCTGCTTACTATTCAGCCTTTCGGCTATATAACAACAAAAATATGCACACAGACTGCAAAAGTCCTATGTCAAACCGCCTTCGGCAGTCCTTCTACTCTAAGAATTCTCTGATCTTTCCCCTGATCCTCTGCAGGGCATTGTCAATGGATTTGGGGCTTTTCTCCATGGCCTCCGCGATCTGGGTATACGTCATTCCCTCCAGATAAGAGTCTAGCACCTGGGTTTCAAAGGAACTCAGATGCTGCCTGATCTTCTCCTGCATGACATTCACATTCTCCCGGTCTATGACAATAGCCTCAGGGTCCTGCTGCTCAAAAGCCAGGCTGTCCAGAATAGGACTCTCCTCCTCACTCAGAGATATATAGGAGTTCAACGGCTTGTTTTTAAGCCTTCCGGACATCTCTATGGCTTTATAAAGCTGACGCTCCACACACAGATTGGCAAAGGTGGAAAAGACAGCACTTTTCCCCGGCTGATAATCTCTCAAGGCCTTGAACAGGCCGATCATGCCCTCCTGGATCAAATCTTCCCGTTCTCCGCCCACGATAAACATGGCATGCGCTTTCTTCAGCACCATCCCCTTGTACTTTTCCATGAGATAGTCCTCCAGCTCCTGCTCACCGTCTCTCAGCCGCTCTATTAATTCTTCGTCCGTAAATTGTTCGTAATTTTCCATATCTTATCCCAAAAGCCGCTGTCTCACAATTTCATAGGCCAATACTCCCGCAGCAACGGAAGCATTTAAGGAATCAATATCCCCTTTCATAGGAATGGATGCCACAAAGTCACACTTCTCTTTTACCACCCGGGATACGCCTTCCCCTTCATTTCCGATCACAAGACCCATGGGTCCCTTCAGATCAAGCTGATACATGCTGGTACCGCCCATATCTGCGCAGACAAACCACAGCCCCTCTTTTTTCAGTTCCTCTATGGTCCTGGCAATATTTGTCACTCTGGCCACAGGTGTATAGTTCAGGGCGCCGGCAGAAGTGCGGGCCACTGTGGCTGTAAGGCCCACTGCCCTGTTCTTCGGTATGATAACCCCGTGGGCACCTGCCAAATTGGCAGTACGGATGATCGCTCCCAGGTTGTGAGGGTCCTCAATGTTGTCAAGGATCACTACAAAGGGAGCCTCTCCCTTCTCTCTTGCCTTATTCAGAATGTCTTCCACCTCAGCATAGTCATAAGCTGCCGTCACGGCAATGACACCCTGGTGCTTTCCTGTCTCAGACATCTGGTCCAAACGTTCCTTTTTTACAAACCGAACCATAGTATCGTGTTTTTTCGCTTCTCTCAAAATGGTACGGACCGGACCGTCTTCACATCTCTCCAGCACGAACAGCTTGTCCACCACGCGGCCTGACCGGAATGCCTCCAGCACCGCATTACGGCCTTCTACTTTACTCTCCTGGAATTTCTCTTCCATCTGTTTCTCCTTCTTCCAAACCTATTTTTATCAGCTCCAGCATACGTTCCCACTGTTCCGTGAGATACAGGTATCCCATGAGCGCCTCAAAACCGGTTGCTCTTCTGTAGTCTGACATGCTGGCATTTTTCGCCATAGTATAAGATTTCGCGTTTCTGCCCCGCTTGTACACGGCTGCCTCCTCCTCTGTGAGGTGGGGTTTCAGCTTCTCTATCATGGATGACTGGGCAGATGCCTTTACAAGCCTGCTGGCGCGGTTATGCAGCTTATTTACCTGCGTATTGCCCTTTTCCACCAGAATGGTACGGATGATTAGCTCGTAGATGGCATCTCCCATATAAGCCAAAGTCAGAGGAGAATACGTACGGATATCCATATCCTCCAGGCCAAACATATCTTTTAACTTTTTTAAGCTCTCTTCCATTGTACACCTTCTCTTGTGTCTTTTAAAATGATGCCCATGGAGGCCAGTTGGTCACGGATCTCGTCTGCACGCGCAAAATCCTTTGCCTTTCTGGCAGCCTGGCGCTCTTCGATCAGGCTTTCTATCACAGAGTCAAGGACCTCTTCCTTTTTATTCACCATCAGCCCAAGCACATCACACAGGCCTGTGATCTTATCAAAGAGCAGTTCCGCAAATGCTTTGGTGCTGCTGCCGTCCACCTGAGTATTGGCGAATTTTACAAGCTCAAAAACGGCTGCGATGGCATCTGCCGTATTGAAATCATCCTCCATGGACTCCTCATACTTCTTCACAAGCCCTTCGATCTCCGGAAGCATTGCTTTCTCTGACTGGGAAAGCTCCTCACCCTGGGCACTTTCAAGGAGATGTTTTAGCTGGTCCACACAGGTCACAATACGGTCCAGTGCATTCTTGGATGCCTCCATCAGCTCTGCACTGAAGTTGAGGGGACTTCTGTAATGGGCGTTCAGCATGAAAAAGCGCAGAACCTGCAGGTCATATTTCTCGCCGATCTCACGGACAGTAAAGAAATTCCCCAGAGATTTTGACATTTTTCTATTATCAATATTTAGGAACGCATTGTGCATCCAGTATTTTGCAAAAATTTTTCCATTGCAGCACTCAGACTGGGCGATCTCATTCTCATGATGGGGAAATACCAGGTCCTCGCCGCCTGCATGAATGTCAATCTCCTCACCCAGGTATTTTTTTGACATGACAGAGCACTCAATATGCCAGCCCGGCCTTCCTTCGCTCCAGGGTGATACCCAGTAAGGCTCCCCTTCCTTTTTCGGCTTCCACAGAACAAAATCCAGAGGATCTTCCTTCTGGTCCTCTCCTGATACCTGGATGGAACGAAATCCTGACTGCAGGTCATCCAGATTCTTGTGGGACAACTTACCGTACTCCTTGAAATTCTTAACTCTGAAATATACCGTACCATTCACCGCATAGGCAAAACCCTTGTCAATGAGAGTCTGGATCATTTGGATCATACCATCAATTTCCTGGGTTGCCAGGGGATGTGTGGTGGCGGGCTTTACATTCATATCAGCCATATCTTTTTTACATTCCTTGATATAGCGCTCAGAAATCTCCTCTGCGGGAACCCCTTCCTCGATGGCTTTTGCAATGATCTTATCATCCACATCCGTGAAATTGGATACGTAATTTACCTCATATCCTTTATACTCCATATATCTTCTGACAGTGTCAAATACGATCATAGGCCTTGCATTTCCTATATGGATAAAATTGTATACGGTTGGTCCGCACACATACATTTTTACTTTTCCTTCCTCTAAGGGAATAAAATCTTCTTTCCTCTTTGTCAGTGTATTGTAAATCTTCATGTCTCTACTCCTTTTCTTCTATCAATTCCTGAAATGCGTATTCTAGCTTCTGCAGCTTTGATTTCAGATTTTCATTCTCACTCTGTAGTTTCCTGATATCCTCCAAAACCGGGTCCGGAAGATGGATCTGGTCCATATCACTTCTTGGCACCTTCTGATTCTCCCGCTTCACAATACGCCCGGGTACGCCAACCACAGTACAGTTGGGCGGTATCTCCTCCAGCACCACGCTTCCCGCACCGATTTTTGAATTCTCTCCTATGGTAAAGGAACCGAGTATTTTCGCACCGGCACTTACCATCACATTGTCCTTCAGGGTAGGGTGGCGCTTGCCGGTCTCTTTGCCTGTGCCGCCCAAAGTCACTCCCTGGTAAAGAGTCACATTATTGCCTATGACTGTAGTCTCTCCAATGATAACACCGGTACCATGGTCAATAAACAGTCCCTTTCCTATTTTTGCCCCAGGATGGATTTCAATACCTGTTTTTCTGGCTGCCCTCTGGGAAATCCATCTGGCAAGGAAATAATGGCCGTTTTCATAGAGCCTGTGAGCCCTTCTATATTGGATCATGACACGGAAGCTGGGATACAGAAGGACTTCCAGCGGCGTCTTGATCGCCGGGTCTCTTTCCTGGATAACCTGAAATTCTTCTCTTATATGTTTAACAAATCCCATGGTCTGTTTCCTTTCTATAATAAAAAACGTCTCTATATGGCTGTTCCTGCCATATAGAGACGAAGATATCACTCCGCGGTTCCACTCTACTTGAGGACAATCTGTCCCCCGCTCATACCTTTAACGCAGGTCTGCGGACCTTCCTGTCAGACAGGCAGGTCAGCTCCCGGACGCACTTTCACCTTTTCCTTTTCGGACAGCTCTCAGCCGGTGACTGTCCTTCTCTGTAAAAATTCCCAGGCTACTCTTTCCATTCACAGCTTTTTCCATATCTGTCTTTAGTTTATGCATAAATGGCCTGTTTGTCAATGGATTTTTCACCTGCTGATGCAAAAACCGTCTTTATCCGACTTTTTCACCCGGTACATGGCCGTATCCGCTGCCCGGTAAAGCTGTGGGAATGTGGCACCGTCCCTGGGGCTTATGGCAACACCAATGCTGGCGGATACCGGTTTTCCCACACCCTCCACCTGAATGTTTCTTATCTCCTCTAATATCATATCAGCTTTCTTTTTCGCCAGTTCTGAATCCACCTTACCCTGCAGGAACACTGCAAATTCATCTCCGCCCATGCGCACCACCAGATCATCCGAGCGAAAAGTTTTGTTTAAAACCTCACCGACTTTTCTCAGGACAATATCTCCAACCTCATGTCCCCATTTATCATTGATGCTTTTAAAATCATCAAGGTCGATCATAAAAAGCACACCTGCCGTATTTTCTTTTAAGCTCTGGGATATCTTCCCTACCGCGGACTTATTATAAGTGTTGGTTAGCACGTCCCTCTCGCTGATCTCTACCAATCTCTGTTCTCTTTGCTTGATATCCGTTATATCCTGAAGCTTGCCCACCACCACGCTGTCTTTGGCTTTTCCGTTAAAGATAGCCTTAAGATGGCAGGAATACCAATAATACCGGCCTTCTTTTCCCTTTACCCTGAGCTGTATGCTTCTGGTATCCAGAGAATGGGGCATTTCTTTTAAAGTATTGTACACCATCTCCCTGTCGTCAGGATGTATGAGTCCCTTATCGATCGTATGGGAAAATTTTTCAAAACGAAGAGTATCCAGTCCCAGCATACTCCTGGCATTATTGGTGAACTCCAATACATCCTGTCCGCAGAAATACTCGAACAGTGCAGTGTCGGAGAACTGGGCAAGAGCCGCAAAGCGCTTCTGTTCCAGCACACGCTCTCTCTGCTGTCTTCTGAGCACCGCAAAGCCTGCACAGACCGCAGCCATGGTGAGAATTATGAGAAGCATTCCCGTAAGAAGTACGTTTCGGTAGACTGCGCGGGAGCTGACCAACACATCCTCCTCGCTGACAAAATTGACAATGTACCAGCCATTGTAATCCATTTTTTCCACAGACACATAAAAATGCAGCCCGTCCAGCAAAATCTTGTCTGCAATTTCCGTATTTTTGCTGTTTTCCAGCATATCTCTGACTTTTTTTTCATCTTCGGAGGAAATCCCTCTTTCCTCCAGGATTCCAAAGAGACTGCTGTCCGTGGTAAAATCAGGAATCCTGGAATAGGCGATCTCGCCGTCTCTTGTTGCTATGAATGTTCTGACTTTCTTATACATTTTGCTTTCCTGCGTCACAGAAGTAAGGATGGTAGCCGGGATTTCCGTCTGCAGTATCCCGGTGACCCGCCCACCCTGTGACACGGGAATTCCCACCGCAAAGTAATATTTCCCCTTCTCATCCACACAAAAATGGTCGGATACGGTGGAACCCTTTTGAAGGAGCTGCTGATAGACCTTCTGTTCCGTAAACCAGCATTCTCCCTTTTCCAGTTCCTTTCTGATCTCATCCATATCCAGATATTCCAGATGGTATCCCTTATTCTTATCTCCGATACGGTTCAGAAAAGGGGCAAACCATTCCTCTTCGGCTGACAGGCCGTTGGTATCCATCACTGCCGCTATGGCACTCATCGTATTTAAAATATCCGATATTTTCCCGTTGAGCTGCCTTTTCTGATTCTTCGTGTAGGCGGAGAGATTATTTCCGATCAGCGTATCATACTCCTCATTGAGCTTTTTCTGCTGTACGGCAAAAATTGAGGAGACCAGAATAATAAATATGAGACAGCAGGTTCCAAGCACTCCCAGCAGTTTTCCGGTCTTTTCGGGATGTTCCTTCATAGCCATCAGCCCTTTACATTTTCTCTTGCCATCAGCAGATTGGTAAATGCATCTGCAGGCATAGGTCTTGCATAGTAATAGCCCTGTCCGTATTCGCACCCCACAGAGCGCAGAAAGTCTCCCTGCTCTTTTGTCTCGATCCCTTCAGCAATGGTATGCATGCCGAGTTTTTTCGCCATACGCACCAGGGATGCCAGGATCTCAGGTCCTCTTCCTGAAATACCCTGGTTCTCCAGGAATTTCATATCCATTTTCAGGATATCCACAGGTACATCCTTCAGCATATTCAGAGAAGAATATCCGCTGCCAAAGTCATCCATCAACACCTGGAATCCATAATTCTGCAGCTCTTTCATGGCAGCCAAAAGCTGCTGTGGATTGTCCGTATAAGCACTTTCCGTAATTTCCAGCCGCATCATTCCCGGTTCCAGCCGGTACCTCTCTGTCAAATCTATAATGCTTCTACAGAGATTGGGATCATAAAATTCCAGCCTGGAAACATTTACGGACACAGGGACACAGTTCAGTCCCCGACGCCCCAGTTCCATAATGTTCCTACAGACTTCCTCTCTAATATAGGCGTCCAGTTTAATAATGAACCCATTATGTTCAAAAAACGGGATAAAGAATCCCGGTGACACCATTCCCTTTTCCGGATGGTTCCACCTCACCAGGGCCTCCGCACTCACCACTTCCCCTGTTTTCAGATCCACAACAGGTTGATAATAAACCTCAAACTGCCTTTGGAGAAGTGCCTCCTCCATGGAATTGGTGAGCTGCTGCTCACTTAAGACTACCTGATGAAGCTCATCATTGTACACCGCGTAAGAGCGGTTTGAATTTCCTTTTACAGTGCGCAGTGCCAGATTGGCTCTGTCGCACATCAGATCCACAGACATGTCTCTGTCCTCTACCGTGTAGACGCCATAATAGAGATTGATCTTCTGTTCTATCTTCACAGACGCAAGGCTCTTGTCCATCTGCTCCCGCACATACTGCAGCTCCTCTGTGCCGGCGGGCAGGCATACAGCAAAATGGTCCGCCTCCAGTCTGCCGTAGGTTCCTTTATCTTTCAGACATTTTTGGAGACCCTCGGCGATGAGGAGCAGTATCCTGTCACCCATAAAATTGCCGTATAACTCATTGATCACCTTAAAACGCTCTATGTCAAACTGCACCATATTGTAGGTGCCATTTGGATTCTGTCTCAGAAAATCCGCTGTCTTTCTACAGAAGGTAGAACGGTTATAAAGGCCGGTAAGAGCATCGTGCTCCAGCAGATACCTAAGCTCCTCATTTTTCTGTTCTATGAGAAGCTCGTTCTCCCTGCTCTCCGTCACGTCAATATTTACAATGCGGTACACAGGCACGCCATCCTCCTCCTTGTATTTCAGCGCATTCAGGCTGAACCACCTGAGGATCTGGTCCTTTCTTCTCACCTGATGGACCAGAGAAATCCTGTCACTGCTGTCCTGATTTTCCCTGAGCCGCTTAAGTATATATTCCGTATCGCCTCCAACCCATAAAACAGTCAGATCCTTGGTAAACTTTTCCTGGAATTCCTCCCTGTCATAGCCGAACTGACGGCAGAATCCATCATTAAAATATTCCACCTGTACCTTATCTGTCACTTTCCAGACACCGATGCCGCCCGGAACAGAATCAATCAGGGAATTCAATTCATTTCTCGTCTCAAAAAGAGCATTCTCCAGCCTTTTTCGCTCCAGAATATGCTTGACCACTATGTTTTCCACACGTTTTTTTACCACCATGGCCCGGTATGGCTTGTTGATAAAATCATCCGCCCCAAGTATGAGGGCACGCTCCTCAGACTTTTCTTTCTCTGAGGTAGCCATAATCACCGGAATGCCTGAAAGGCTTTCCTCTTCTTTCATGGCTTTCAGGACTTCAAATCCATCCATGCGCGGCATGACAATGTCCAACAGGACAACATCCACCGGCTGGCTGCGCAGGATTTCCATGGCTTCCACTCCGTCTGCAGCCTGGAGAATACTGTACTCATCATCAAAGATGTTCTCCAGGAGTGCTCTGTTCAATTCTACGTCATCTGCAATCAGCATGGTTTTTTCTCTCTGCATCTATTTATAACCCTTCCTCGTTTTTCTCCTGTCTGTTCCCATATACTACGGACGCTCTGCAGAATTTTTCTATCATGTCCTGCATCTTTTTCACGTCCACGGGCTTTGCCAGAAAACCGTTCATACCGGCCTTTTCAGCGGCCTCCACATCCTCCTGAAACGTATTGGCAGTCATAGCCACGATGGGCACTGAGAGAGAATCCTCCCGTCCCATATGACGAATTGCCCGCGCAGCCTTCAGACCATCCATAACCGGCATTTTTAAGTCCATCAGTATCATTCCATAGGTCTCCGGCCTGCTGTCTGCAAAACACTGGACGGCCTGTTTTCCATCTGCTGCCAGGTCTGTCCGGATTCCCCACATTTTCAAAATTTCTGCTGTTATCTCCGCATTGATCTCATTGTCCTCTGCCAAAAGGACTCTTAAATCCTCCCATCTGCACTCACACCCGGAAGTATCCTCTCTGCAGAGCGTTCCCCTTCTCAAAGGCAGCGTAAAGGAAAACGCAGCGCCTTTGCCCGGACAGCTTTCCACGCTCAGAGTGCCGCCCATAAGTTCTGTCAGGCTTCTGCTGATGGACAGGCCCAGGCCGGTTCCCATCTGGCGGCTCTCTGTTTCTTCTACCTGTTCAAAAGCTTTAAAGATCCTCTCCTGATCCTCCCGGGCAATCCCGATCCCCGTATCTTTTACCAGAAACCGTACCGGCAGAATCCCCTTCTCTTCCGGCTGCACCACTGCTTCCAGAAGAATGCTCCCGCCCTCAGGCGTAAACTTCACAGCATTTGACAGAAGATTCAAAAGGATCTGCTTAATATGCATGCTGTCACCTTCAAAAGCATCCTCCTCGTTCTCCGCGCGGAGGGTAAAATGAATATTTTTTTCCTTTGTCTGCAAAAGAAGGATATCCGTAATCTCCCTCATCATCACGCCCAGGGAGAAGGGTTCCTCTGTTATCTTCATCTTGCCGTTTTCTATCTTTGACATATCCAGGATATCGTTGATCAGCGCCAGCAGATAACCGGCAGACACTCTGATCTGTTCCAGTCTGGTCCTGCAGCTGTCAAAGCCCTCCTCTGATCTGAGGCACAGCTCCGTAAGGCCGATGACTGCATTCATAGGCGTTCGGATTTCGTGGCTCATCCTGGAGAGGAAGTCAGATTTTGCCCTGTTTGCCCGGTCCGCGGCTCTCAGCGCTTCCTCGAGTACCTGGCGGCTCTCCTCCTCCTTCTTCATCACATCATGCACGTCTCTGGATGTCATCAGGTACATATCCCTCTGCCCTTCAAAGCAGCAGATGCGCAGTTCCTTATACCTTCCCTTATCGGAGAGATAGATAAACTGTACCAGATCCGTATCTTTCTGAAGGCGCTGTTCCAGATTTTCAAGACTTATTTTGGAGATCCACGCATCCCGGTCCTGCTCTGCCACATAGTACCCGGCAAACTGTTCCAGGGTTTTGTCATACATTCCCGTAAGGGGAATATCCGGGTATGCCTCCTTATCGGAAAACCTTATGGCATACTGGTTCTTTTTTGCATCTATGATACTCAGATACTCATAATCATGCTCCATGGTAAAATCATAGATAGCCTGAAGACGAATATTGTCCAGCTCCGCATTTTTTTCTTTTGTGATGTCTTCCGTAATTCCTATGTAGGAAATCTTGCCTTCCCCTGTCCCATGTTCTACCGCAGACAAAAAAGATCTGCACCAGATTCCTGTCTTCCGGCTTCTGAATACACAGGCGGCAGTCTTTTCCCCCTCATAGATCTGTCGGAACATTTTCCTATAGTCCTGTGCAAACTCTTCCTCCACATGTTCCTCAATGAAGCTTTCCGGCATATGAGCATACTCTTTTCTGCATCTGAAATACCGGCATGTGCGCTCAGAATTTATCAGTATCCTCTTCTCCGGATAGTAATAGAAATCATAGAAGGCTGTATTCTCCAGAGAAAACCGCAGAAGCTCCCGGCTGGCCTCCACCTGCCTTTTAAGGTTCACATTCCGCAGTTCTGTCTCCTTCCGCTTGTGGATGTCAATAAACACACTTTGAAAGACCAGGTCCCCGTCTATATCATAGAGCAGCTCCGCATTGCCAACGATCCAGCATTTATCTCCATTCTTTTTGAGCAGTCTGTATTCATACCCTTTCCGGTCCCCGGCTTTTTTGAGGGAAGAAAATTCCTCTATCACCCGTTCCCTGTCCTCTTCTGCCACCAGTGCCGGCAGATTCCAGATCTTTTTTGCCTGAAACTCTTCCGGGTCATATCCAAAAATGCGCATGGCCTCATTATTGGCCATCTTAAATTCCACGCTCATGTCATCCTTGGCTTTATACTGGACGATACCGCACAGTACAGACTGCAAAAGCCTGTCATACCATTCCTTCTGCCTTTCGATCTCCTGTCTGTGCTCCACCTCATCTGTGATGTCCCGGATGGTGCTGATGCAGATTTCCCTTCCGGAATCAGAGACAGCCTTTCTGCCCATATCATTGACCCAAAGGTAACTTCCGTCCCTGCGCCGCATGCGGTACTGTACTTCGTATTCCTCTCCTTTGGCAAGGGCAGCCTCCACAACGGCATCTATATTCGGAGCATCCTGGGGGTGCATACAGTTCATCACTTTGCCGTCTATATCCCTCACGTATTCATCATAAGAGGCATATCCCAGGTAATTGAGAAGCTGGTCATTGATAAAATACAGAGGAAAGCCTTCCTCTATATATCCGCCCATCATCCCTCCCGGTATACTTCGCTTGATCAGATCCATGGAACGGCCGGAAATCTGCTTTTCCATCTCTTTTCTGGACTCCCTGCCGTTGGAATCCGGAAAATAAGAACCCTCTTCCTGATCTGCCGCCGCTACCGACGCATGGATAGAGACTATCTTCCATCCCTCTTCTTCCCTTATACAAAAGGCTGTGACACGAAGATATATAGAGATTTCCTCCTCCGGCTCCCTGCGTCCTACCTGCATCCGGATCAGAACAGAAGCACACTCACCCAGGTCTCTGCTCTCTATGTATTCATAATTTATATAATAGGGCACGGGGTCCATTTCCATCTCTTCCCTGAGTGCCCTCATGGCTTCCGTCTTGTCTCTTGCAAATTCCTGTTCACCGGTTCCTATCCACTGGATCTCACGGTGCAGATAGACCTCTGTCTTCTCCACACTGCGTTCTACCAGATAGGCATTAAAAAATGCTTTTACCAAACTTTCCGCGAAAGGGTTCTTCATGTATACCTCCCCTGCATCTTCCTGCAGTTCTGATTATCTTTCATTATAGCTCACTGCGCGCCTGCAAACAAGATTTTTCAAGACAAAAGCGGGCGCAAAATCTTAAGATTCTGCACCCGCTGCTTACAAGAGGCTGATTTCTATCTATTTTATCTTAATTTTCAAGGAAGGCTGTTCAAATCATACGTTATCAGCAGATGCCCTGGGCAAGCATTGCTTCTGCAACTTTTTCAAATCCGGCTGCATTGGCGCCAACTACATAGTTGCCCTCACTGCCGTATTTTTTAGCTGCGTCCACCATATTGTGGCAGATGTTGACCATGATACCCTGTAATTTAGCGTCTACTTCTTCAAAGCTCCAGCTAAGACGTTCACTGTTCTGGGACATCTCCAGTGCTGAAGTTGCAACGCCGCCTGCGTTAGCAGCTTTACCCGGTGCAAAGATAACGCCGTTCTCCTGCAGATACTCGGTAGCTTCCAGTGTGGTAGGCATATTGGCACCTTCACATACCGCAATGCATCCATTGGCTGCTAACTGTTTTGCGTCTTCAAGCTGCAGCTCGTTCTGTGTTGCACATGGAAGGGCAATATCCACTTTCACGCTCCATACACCTTTGCCTTCATGATACTCTGCATTTGGTCTGTATTTCTTATACTCTGTCAGACGGGCGCGTTTTACTTCTTTGATCTCTTTTAAGGCTGCCAGGTCGATTCCTTCCGGATCATAGATCCAGCCTGCAGAGTCAGAGCAGGTCACCGGCTTAGCGCCTAACTGATATGCCTTCTCAATGGCATAAATGGCAACATTTCCCGCACCGGATACTGCAGCGGTCTTGCCGGCAAGCTCTTTGCCGTTTAACTTCAGCAGTTCCTCTGTCAGGTATAAAAGTCCATATCCTGTAGCCTGTGTTCTCACCAGAGAACCGCCATATGTCAGGCCTTTTCCTGTGAGAACTCCCTCATAAGCGTCGCGGATCCTCTTATACTGGCCGAACATAAATCCGATCTCTCTTGCGCCTACACCGATATCACCGGCAGGTACGTCAGTGTCTGCACCGATGTGTCTGTACAGCTCTGTCATAAAGCTCTGGCAGAAAGCCATAACTTCTCTGTCTGATTTTCCTTTGGGGTCAAAGTCAGAACCGCCTTTGCCGCCGCCGATGGGAAGTCCTGTAAGAGAGTTTTTGAAAATCTGCTCAAATCCCAGGAACTTGATGATTCCAAGGTATACGGACGGATGGAAGCGAAGACCTCCCTTGTACGGTCCGATAGCGCTGTTGAACTGTACGCGGTAACCTTTGTTCACCTGCACATTGCCTTTGTCGTCTACCCATGGTACGCGGAACATGATAATGCGTTCCGGCTCTACCAGACGCTCCAGCAGTGCTTCTTTGCGGTATTTTTCCTCATTTGCTTCAACAACCGGTTTCAGGGACTCCAGGACCTCTCTGACAGCCTGATGAAATTCCGGTTCACCTGGATTTTTCTTAACTACTGATTCAATTACCTCATCTACGTATGACATGACGATCCTCCTATAGTGATATGTGTAAAACTTATGTAGGTTATTATAAAACCTGTTGCCAGATTTTGCAAGTTCTATTTTTCATTCTTGCAGATTTTTTCATAAATTTTACTTTTTTGAGATTTTTTCCAAGAAAAGTGAATCTTTATTTTGTGAAAGTGTCATATACTTCTTTAGTTTAAAGTGTTTTATTTGTAGTGTATTGACAATGGCCAGTCTCTGTCAGATCCTGGTCGTCCATTCAGAGCAGTCCCACACCTTGGAAACCAGGCCGTCATAGAACTCCGGTTCGTGGCATACCATGAGGATCGTACCTTTATATTCCTGCAGGGCACGCCTTAATTCCGCCTTGGCATCCACGTCCAGATGGTTGGTGGGCTCATCCAGGAGCAGCAGGTTGGTCTGCCGGTTCAGGATCTTGCAGAGGCGGACCTTTGCCTGCTCTCCGCCGCTCAAAACACGCACCAGACTCTCAATATGTTTGGTCGTCAGTCCGCATTTTGCCAGAGCTGCCCTCACTTCATACTGGGTGTAGGCAGGAAACTCCTCCCATATCTCCTCAATACAGGTGCGTTTGTTACCCTGAGGCATTTCCTGTTCAAAATATCCGATCTCCAGATAATCTCCCAGATGTACTTTGCCCGACAGCGCGGGGATCAATCCTAAAATGCTCTTCAGCAGAGTGGTCTTGCCGATGCCGTTGGCACCTACAAGGGCTATTTTTTCCCCTCTCTCCACCGTAAGGGTCAGGGGCTTTGAAAGGGGTTCCTCATAGCCTATGACCAGTTCCTTTGTCTCCACCACAAAACGGCTGGGGGTTCTGGCTGTCAGAAAGTGGAATTCCGGCTTTGGCTTTTCCCTGGCCAGCTCAATGACATCCATCTTGTCCAGCTTCTTCTGTCTGGACATGGCCATATTCCTGGTAGCCACACGGGCTTTATTGCGCGCGACAAAGTCCTTCAGCTCACTGATCTCCTGCTGCTGCCTCTGGTATGCCGCCTCAAGCTGGGCTTTCTTTACTGCATAGACTTCCTGGAAATGGTCATAGTCCCCCACATACCGGTTCAACTGCTGGTTATCCATATGATAGATCAGATTCACCACCTGGTTCAGAAATGGTATGTCATGGGAGATCAGTATGAAGGCATTTTCATAATCCTGCAGATACCGTTTCAGCCATTCTATATGCACCTCATCCAGATAGTTGGTGGGCTCATCCAACAGAAGGATGTCCGGTTTTTCCAGGAGCAGCCTTCCTAAGAGCACCTTGGTCCTCTGGCCGCCGCTCAGATCCGTCACATCCTTGTCAAGGCCGATATCGGAAAGTCCCAGTGCCCTGCCCACTTCCTCCACTTTAGAATCTATAATGTAGAAATCATGCATGGTGAGCATGTCCTGAATGGTGCCCAGTTCCTCCATCATCCGTTCCAGCTCCTCCTCTGATGCCTCTCCCATGCGGTCGCAGATGGAATTCATGTTCTCCTCCATCTCAAAAAGCCAGGCAAATGCGGACTTCAGCACATCACGGATGGTCATTCCCTTTACCAGCGCGGTGTGCTGATCCAGATATCCCACACGGACATTTTTTGCCCACTCGATCTTTCCCTCATCCGGCATCAGTTTATTGGTGATAATATTCATGAAAGTGGATTTTCCCTCGCCGTTGGCACCCACAAGACCGATATGCTCGCCCTTTAAAAGGCGGAAAGATACATCCTGAAAAATAGCCCTGTCACCGAAGCCGTGGGACAAATGTTCTACGTTTAATATACTCATTGTTTCCTGATCCTCTCCTGTTGTTTATTACTGTCTCTGGCAGCACCCGCCGCAGCCTCCGCCTGTGCGGTCATCCACCATAAGATCCCTGGCATCTGTAAGCGCGCAGACAGCCTGAGCGGAAATCCCCTCACCTGTGCCGGTAAAGCCAAGCCCTTCCTCTGTGGTGGCTTTGATATTGACCTGGTTTTCCTCCAAATGCAGGACCTCTGCTACATTTTTTACCATATGCTCAATGTGGGGCATCATTTTGGGTTTCTGCGCAATAATGGTGGCGTCAATATTGTTGACGACATACATATTTTCTTCCAGAAGGGTGCCCACATGCGCAAGCAGCTTCATACTTGAAATCCCCTTATATTCCGGATCTGTGTCCGGGAAATGTCTTCCGATATCGCCAAGCGCTGCTGCCCCCAAAAGCGCATCCATAATGGCATGCAGAAGCACATCCGCGTCGGAATGTCCCAGAAGGCCTTTCTCCCAGGGGATATTCACTCCCCCCAGTATCAGATCCCTTCCCTCCACCAGTTTGTGTACATCATAACCCATACCTACACGTATCATGATAGGTCTCCTTTCCTGCCGTGGTTTTATCTATTCTGCGGACTGCCCGCCGGATTCATCCGCGGTTCTCCGCTTTCTCAATCTTCATTTTCGGCCATACGCAAAGTATAACAGATAAGCCCTCCGCATGACAAGGCCGTCCTATGCACATCAATCCGAAACTTTAACAAGCAAAACTGTCATTGACATCTAAAAAGCAGAACACCACGTTCAAATGATGTTCTGCCCTTTTAACATTTCTTTGTCAGTTGTACAAACTTATTGCATTGTTATTTCTGTCACTTCATATCCAGCATCCACAACAGCCTTTTTCAGCGCATCTTCAGATACACCCTCCTCTGCTTCCACATATGCTGCCTTGTCATCCAGGCTTACGTCTGTCTTTTTCACACCCTCCACGGCATTCAGCGCTTTTGTCACTGCTGCCTGGCAGTGGGGGCACATCATTCCTTCAATCTTCATTGTGATCATTTTTATTTCCTCCTTATTTTCCGGCAGTGTTCTGCCTTGTTTTACAGTACCTTCAGTTTCTATCTGTTCCTTTGCCGCAGGCTTCTTCAGTACGTGAAAGAAGCGAAGCCGCAGGGCATTGGTCACAACAAAAAAGCTGCTGAGACTCATGGCTGCCGCGCCGAACATAGGGCTTAGCTTTAAGCCGAACATGGGGTACAGAAGCCCCGCCGCCAGGGGAATTCCACAGGCGTTATAGAAAAATGCCCAGAACAGATTCTGTTTAATATTGCGGATGACCGCTTTGCTCAGGCCTACTGCTGTGACTACATCCAGAAGGTCACTCTTCATCAGCACGATATCCGCACTCTCAATAGCCACATCCGTACCTGCACCAATGGCGATCCCCACATCGGCTCTGGCAAGAGCAGGCGCATCGTTGATGCCGTCGCCTACCATAGCGACAGTTCTTCCGCCCTCCTGCAGCTTTGCCACTTCCCGCTCCTTGTCCTGAGGCAGCACCTCGGCAATGACGGTATCTATATCCAACTGCCTTTTGATCGCCTCGGCAGTTCTTCTGTTGTCACCTGTGAGCATGATGACTTCTATGCCCAGCTTCTTCATTTCCCGAATGGCCTGGGCGCTTGTATCCTTCACCACATCGGCTGCGGCTATAATGCCCAGGATTTCCTTCTCATCAAAGAACAGAAGCGGGGTCTTACCCTCCATGGCCAGACGCTCCATATCCTGTCTCTGTTTTTCTGCGGCAATCCCTTTTTCCTCCGCAAACTTCTGACTTCCCGCAAAGTACAGTTTTCCGTTTATTCGGGCCTGCACGCCGCGTCCCGGCACAGCAAGGAAATCCTCTGCTTTGTCAGCTCTTATCCCCTCTACCTTTGCCCTCTCCAGAATTGCCTCTGCCAGAGGATGTTCACTTTTCTCCTCCAGGGAAGCCGCCACTGTGAGCAGTTCTGTTTCCGTCCGCTTTCCCGGAAGGATATCTGTCACCTGCGGTTTTCCCTGGGTGATCGTACCTGTCTTATCAAGCACAACACTCTTTATATTATGTGTGATCTCCAGGGCTTCCCCTGACTTGATGAGGATTCCGTTCTCCGCGCCTTTTCCGGTTCCCACCATGATGGCTACTGGAGTTGCAAGTCCCAGCGCACAGGGACAGGAGATGACCAGCACCGCAATGGCACAGGAGAGCGCAAATTCAAAAGCCGCTCCCGCTATGATCCAGGCCACTGCCGTGATCAGAGCGATCCCCATGACTACCGGCACGAAAATACCTGCTATCTTATCTGCGATCTTGGCAATGGGTGCCTTGCTGGAACTGGCTTCCTCCACCAGGCGGATGATCTGGGAAAAGGTGGTGTCCTCCCCAACTTTTGTTCCCCGGAAACGGATAAATCCCGCCTTATTCATGGTAGCCGCGATCACGGTATCTCCCACTGTCTTCTCCACAGGAATGCTCTCCCCTGTGATGGCGGCCTCATCCACACTGGTGCTTCCCTCGATGATAATACCGTCTGCAGGAATACTGCTTCCCGGTTTTACAACAAAGATATCACCTTCCACAGCCTCCTCTGCCGGAATCTCTATCTGGCGGCCGTCCCGCTCTACCACAGCAGTTTTAGGTGCCATATCCATCAGTTTTCTGATGGCCTCGCTGGTTTTCCCCTTGGAACGTGCCTCCAGATATTTTCCCACATTGATAAATGCCAATATCATCACAGCAGACTCAAAGTACAGATCATGTCTGTACTGGTCCACCAGTGCTATATCCTGTACACCAAGTCCATAGCCTATGCGGTAAATGGCGAAAATGCCGTAAACAAGGGATGCCGCAGAACCAATGGCGATCAGCGTATCCATATTGGGTGCTCCGTGCATCAGGGTAGAAAATCCCTTTGTATAATATGCCCGGTTCACGATCACCACCGGAAGGCAGAGCAGAAACTGAGTCATAGCAAACCCCACCCCGTTCTCCGGTCCGCTTAAAAACCCCGGAAGAGGCAGTCCTGCCATATGTCCCATGGACACATACATCAGCGGAATCAGGAACAGAAAAGATAGGATCATCCGGTTCTTCATCTCATGCATATGTTTTTCCACCGGGGACTCTCCCGCCTTTGCCGCCTCTGTACGGGAGGCTTGTGCTTTTGGAACAGCTTTACCGGCTCCTGCCTTTTCCTGCCCGCCCGCGGCTGCAGCGCCGTAGCCTGCCTGTTCCACCGCATTTTCTATCTCCTGTACGGACAGTGCGGACTCATCGAAATCCACCTGCATGCTGTTTGTCAGCAGATTTACGCTGACATCCTTCGTTCCGGGCAGCTTTCTGACACATTTTTCTACCCGGGACGAGCAGGCGGAACAGGTCATGCCTGTCACATCAAATTTCTGCTTCATAATATATTACTCCCTTCTAAGATCAGACGCATTTTATTTCAAAACATGGGATTGGTTCAAGCGGCAGTTAAGTCTTCCATCCTCACCATTACAATATTTTACCCAGCATTGCCACAAGTTCATCCACCTTTTCTTCTCTTTCCTCATCCGTATCCGCATTTCTGATACAATTTTTTAAATGAGCTGTGAGAATCTCCTTATTTGCTTTATTCAAAATGGCTTCCGTTGCCATAAGCTGCTGGGAAATGTCAATACAATACCGGTCTTCCTCCACCATCTTCAAAATCCCGTCAATCTGTCCCCGTGCTGTCTTCAAAAGACGATTGATCTTCCCTCTGTCTGCCTGCATATACAAGACCCCTTTCCAAAATAAAGATCATAACGGTTCCGTCCCCTTATGGCTATGGGCAAAAATCCACGAGGAACCGCTTTCTATCACTACACCCCTGGGGGGTATTATCTTTGTTAAAAATACAATAACAAAAAATGGAGTAAAAGTCAACACTTTTACTCCATTTTCCTGTCACCATTTATTTCTCACTTTTTCCGCAAATCCCAGCATGCGGCGAATCTCCAGTTTCCTTCCGTCATCCAAGACTGCCGTGCCGTCAAAATAGCCGAACACCTGATGCTGGTCACTGAGAATGATCCCCGCAGAAGTATACGCTTTGCGATCCAGTATTGGTACGAAGGTTAAATCCAGTCTGTCATCCGATGAGGTAAAATACCAGGGTTCCAAATACTTCTCACGCCCTTCCTTCTCCCCGGGAATATGGAATCTGACCTGTTCAAGCTTATGGGCATGACCGTCATAGAAAAGCATGTTTTCAGATGCCGCGGAGGTATCCCCAAACCCGTAACCCAGGTTAAAGCCAAATACCTTTCCATCTATCAGACCGTGCATGGCACTCCAATACCAGGTATTTTTGTACGTCCAGACGCCCCGTCCCCAATCCAGAAGACCGAAGCTGTCCTCAGGTTCAAAATAATGGCGCTGACCTCTGAATTCTACCACTCCTTTTGCACGCATGCCGATGATCTTCTGATTATAGTAAAACGCTTTTTCCTTCTCAAAAGGTGTGGCGATCACCATGCTGTCCCTGGGTTCTTCATCCAGAATGATTTTCATCCGGATGGGATCATGGCCCTCAAAATCTTTCATCCACGCTCTCAATACACGTCTGCCGTTTTCAGCCTGAAAGGAGAAGTAACATTTTTTATCCCGGTATTTTGTCTCTCCATGCACGGAATCCGGCGGCAGATTTGTCTTTCCCATAGGGAAAACCGTCATCGGGCTTACTGTCTGCTCTGTCTTATGATTGAAATCCAGAAAAGAGATACTCATAAGCCCCATATAGCTGTTATCATCCACAGTCAATGCCACTCCGAAATGAGGATTATAGATGAGATAATAATCCCACTCCTTAATCCTGAGAGGATTGGCCCGGATCTTTCCCCTGTCATATCTCTTTACCAGTGACAGGGCATATCCTGCCTGTGCCAGATTTCCCCTTTCATCCAGCAGTTCCCCTGGTTCCAACTTTTTCTGCATGTAAAATCCCCCTTTCACACAGACACCATGTTCTTATCCTAGTGCTACATCTAAAATCATCATCACCACAAATCCAACGGCAAAACCAATGGTCGCAATGTTGGAATGCTCTCCCTCACTGGCCTCCGGTATCAGCTCTTCCACCACCACATACACCATGGCTCCCGCCGCAAAAGACAGCAGATATGGAAGGACCGGAGTGATATAGGAAGCCAGAAGGATTGTCAGAAACGCCCCAATAGGCTCCACGATCCCCGAAAGGGTTCCCATGACAAAAGCCCGCATCCTTGTATTTCCCTCACTTTTCAGCGGAAGGGAGATGATAGCACCCTCAGGGAAATTCTGGATGGCAATACCGATGGAAAGGGCAAATGCGCCCATCATACTGATATCGGAATTCTTCGCCAGCATACCTGCAAACACCACACCGACGGCCATGCCCTCCGGTATATTATGAAGCGTTACAGCCAGGACCAGCATGGTATTTTTCTTCAGGCTGCACTTTTTTCCCTCCGGTTCGCTGCCGCCTAAATGCAGATGGGGAATCAGACGGTCCATCAGAAGCAAAAAGAACACTCCAAGTCCAAAACCCACTGCGGCCGGGATAAAGGCCAGTTTTCCCATGTTCTCTGACATATCCATGGATGGGATGAGCAGCGACCACACGGAAGCGGCTATCATAACACCTGACGCAAATCCCAAAAGCATTTTCTGCACCAAAGGCTTGATCTCATTTTTCAGGAAAAACACACAGGCTGCCCCCAGTGTAGTTCCCGCAAAAGGAATTAAAATCCCCAGAAATGTATTCATACTTAATCACCTGCTTTTCTCTGTTTATTTATAAATCTATAACTATTCAGTGCCCTCACTGTCACGAGCAAAATTCCTCGTAAACTGAAAACAATGAACTTTTTTTATGAGGTTAAAAATATTGTAGCATAACCTGAAGCAATTTGCACTAATTTTGTTAAGTTTTCTATTAGTTAAAAGTAACCATAAAATCGCCCCCTATACTGCCAGGTATTTTCCGAGGATCGCAGGACAATACTCGTGGTGGGTCCGGAATTTCATTTTGATACAATAAAAAACCCTGCAAAACAGACAGCCCTACGACTGTACTCTTTTACAGGGTCTATATATAACTGAATTACTGAGATCTCTCTGAATTATTGAGCCAGTATTTTTCCCAGTTTTCTGCAGGCTTCTCTTTCTTCTTCTCCGGGTTCTTCATTGCAGATCACACCGCCGCTTACCAGTTCTGCGCCGTCTTTTCTGCATGTATCCTCCCAGGAACGCATCCATTCACCGTCACCCCAGCCGTAAGAGCCAAAGAGGGCAATTCTTCTGCCTTTCAATTTCGGCTCACATTCAGCAAACAACGGCTGGAATTCTGTTTCCTCCAGCTCCTCATCTCCCATGGAAGGGCATCCGAATGCCACTGCGTCAAACTCATCCATCTTAGCCGGGCTGAAGGTTTCCGGGGTAAAAGAAGATGCCTCCGCCCCCGCACTTTTGGCGCCTTCCAACACAGCCTCAGCCATCATCTCTGTATTTCCTGTTCCGCTCCAATATACCACCGCTATTTTACTCATGATAAAATCCTCCATATTTATAATGATCATCCTCTGTCAGCGGCTTCTCATGCCGCCACTGCCAGTTTCCAGACGGGTTTTCCCTGCTGCCACAACCGAAGGTAAATTTCCCTGCATTTCCGGAATTTCTCAAACAGCTTCATGGTCTCGCATTCGTTGCAGTACACTTTCCAACATCCTGCACATTTACTGTTTTTTCCTGCGTTTTCAATAAATCCTTTTACATCTCCTAAAGGATATCCCAGAAACAGGCCTATTTCGTGAGGGAAGTTCTCACCCTCCTCAAGCCGCATGCGCAGCCGTCTGATCGCCTGGTCAATGTCAATATCCACATATCCGTATTCTTTTAAAAATTCTGCCGTACCGGGTCTTTCCAGATCCTCTTTCAGCTTCTGCCTTCTGTACACATAAATCAATGCCGTGTCTTCCCGTCTTCTCACTACGGAAAAGGATATCCCCTTTGCCGCAAACAGCTGCGTCAGACTTGTAAGCTGCTCCTCCAGTTCTTCCCAGGACTTGTATGGCATATTAAAAAGATTTGCTGTCTTGATAGATGCCAGTGTGGGTGAACAATGTTCTACCAGATAACGTTCCAGCATAGTTACTCATTCCTTTCCTGCATACTCTTCCAAAACATTGTGCAGGGCAGCCGCACTGCTTGTGTGTACCCTGGCTACCGGGATCTGATTCTTTTTCGCCTCCTGAAGAGCACTCACCACCATTTTATGTGAGACAGTGTTGGTGAACAGGATCATCAAATCCGGGCAGCCCAGCTTTTTTTTCATGGCACCTTTCTCTTTTGCAAAAACCTTGGCCTTGCAACCATGACATTTACAGATATTTTGATACTGACAGACCATTCTTTCATTCCCGCCTACAATGACAATACTCATGGGCAAATTCTCCTTTTTTGAGTTAGCTTTAACTAACTTGTGTTTTTTATTATAGCGGATGTATCAAGGTACATCCGCTTATTGGGTTATGTATGTGTGTGTGGAGTGATAAGTTGGTTAGCTTTAGCTAACTTATTACATACTATACACAGTTTTTTGGCTTGTGTCAATATATTTTTCAAAAAATATAAGAAGAGAATGTCTGAAGTTACCGTTGGCGGGCTGCTATCCCGGGAGACGTTCCCCCCAAGAGGAGGCTGTGAACAGTAACTGTCAGAAAAATTTATAGCTCAAAACACTCCAAATCTTCCGGAACAAAAAGATTTCCGCTGTAGTACGCTCTGCCCTCCTCTGTATAAAGGCGTTTTCTGTGGGCCAAATTTCTGTCCTCTGTATGATACAGTATAAGATTGGGCACCTCCAGCTCCCCGGCTGTCACGCAGGCATCCTTTACCGTGCTGTGATGTTTTTCATAGGGTTTAAATACATCTCTCTGTGAATAGAGACAAAAGGCCTCGTGCATGAGCCAGTCACTGCCTTTTATAAATACTTCATCCTTCTCGTTATAAGGCTCGTCTCCCGCACAGGTCAGCCTGACTCCCTCTTTCGTCTTCAGGGTAAATCCGAACTGTTTCGCTTTTGTTGAAAATATGTCAAAAAAGACCGTCTCACAGCCCAGAATTTCCGCCCGTCCTCCATGTTCCACTGTGACGAAGCGGATGCGTTCCCCCAGGTGCCTGGTCACTTTCTTCTGAATGGTCATTTCCGTGATGGTGGTGAGGATTTTTTTCAAGTCCTCGTGGCAGTAAATCCGCAGTTCTCCATTATACTTTCCCTGTTCTACTGCAGTGCCTATCATGCGTATCATCCAGACAACACCGAGAAGGTGATCCACATGTTCATGTGTCACAAATATGTCATGTATATCTGTGATGGAAATATCTGCCACCTTCAGTCTTCCCAGAATTCCGTTTCCTCCTCCTGCATCCACCAGAAAGTGCTGTCCTCCTTCCGTCAAGGCAAAACAGGTATTGTAACATTTTGTCACCGTAGCATGGCCGGTGCCAAGCATAGTAAGTTTCATAAATGGCCTCCCTTTTGTTAAAAACCGTATATCATTAACTATCATAGACATATTTCGGAAAAAAATCAATTTCTTTCTGTGTTTTATCTCCTGTTCCCTATTTCCTGTCTTTTATGCTGTGTGTCTTGACATTCTGACTTCTATTGTCTATATTAGCCGTAAATACAGATTGGGGGACTACTGCATGAAGATCAAATTACCTGTTACGCTTTATCAGCGTATTCTCGGCATATTGTCGTTTTTGTTCCTGATGGGACAATTTATATGTCTCATACTTCGGTGGAATCACATGCCTGATGAGATTCCCACCCATTTCGGACTGAATGGCCGGGTGGATGCTTATGGTACCAAGGGGAGCGTACTGTTACTGCCTGTCATAAGTATTCTGATCTATCTCCTGATCCTATTTGTAGAAAAATTCCCTGAACTCTGGAATGTCCCCGGACACGTGACACCTGAGAATATGGGATGGATCTATGGAAATGTAAAAAGTATGCTGGCCTCCACAAAGTTAGGCGTCTGTTTTATATTCTTTTATATCAATTACTGTACTGTATTTAGCCGTAATCTGAGTGCCTGGTTCATGCCTGTCTCTCTGCTCTATCTTTCTGGCTCCATGGCTTTCTTTCTCTGGAGGGCAGTACACTTTAAATGATCCTGCGCGCTCTGCCGTGCCACATATAAAAGTACACACATAAAAGTGAAAAGCATACTATAAAGGGCACATAAACGCATTTTCATGCATTCATGTGCCCTTTTTACTTATTTCAGTGTGTCAACAGCAGCTCTCTCAATTGTAAGTCCTTCTTTATACCGTTTGATAAATTTATCATATCCGGCTGCATCTGCCGGGTCCGGAGCGATCTCACTGCCTGTTTCCCCTGCAAATACTTTATTTGTCAGATAATCATCCAGCGTTTCGTTCTCCTCTTTGCGGATCATATAGGATGCCAAAAGGGCAATTCCCCAGGCTCCGCCTTCTCCCGCAGTCTCCATCACAGATACAGGCACATTGATCGCCCCTGCCATAATTTTCTGTCCCACGCCTTTTGTCTTGAACAGACCGCCATGGCCCAGGATCTTGTCCAGCTTCACACCCTCATCCTTTAACAGAATGTCAAGACCTGTCTTCAACGCGCCCAGGGCGGTGAACAGATGTACCCTCATAAAGTTAGCCAGATTGAATCTGCTCTCCGGCATACGGACAAACAGGGGACGTCCCTCCTCAAATCCGGTGATATGTTCTCCTGAGAAATAATTGTATGCCAGCAGTCCGCCGCAGTCATCATCTCCCTCAAGCGCTTTATTGTACAGGGTTCCGAACAGCTTATTCATATCCACTTCCACACCGAACGCCTCTGCAAATTCCTTAAACAGAGATACCCAGGCGTTCAGATCAGAGGTACAGTTGTTGCAGTGCACCATCGCCACAAGGTTGCCGGTGGGAGTGGTCACCATATCGATTTCTTTATATACTTTGGAAAGTTCCTTCTCCAGAACGACCATGGCAAATACGGAGGTTCCGGCAGAAACATTGCCTGTGCGTTTTGCAATGCTGTTCGTGGCTGTCATGCCTGTACCGGCGTCTCCCTCCGGCGGGCATACCGGAATACCTGCCTGCAGGTTTCCGCTCACATCCAGTAGTTTTGCGCCTTCCGCAGTCAGTACACCTGCATCTTCGCCTGCGCTTAACACCTTCGGCAGAATGTCTCCCAGCTTCCAGGAATAATTTTTCTCTGCCACCAGCGCATCGAACTGCTCTATCATACGTGCATGATAGTCCCCTGTGTTCATGTCGATGGGGAACATACCGGAAGCCTCGCCGACTCCCAGCACCTTTTCTCCTGTCAGTTTCCAGTGAATGTATCCGGCCAGAGTTGTCTGGAATCTAATCTCTGATACATGCTCCTCTTTGTTCAGAATAGCCTGATACAGATGGGCAATGCTCCATCTCTGGGGAATATTGAAATCAAACACTTCTGTCAGCTTGTCAGAAGCCTCCTCTGTCATGGTATTTCTCCAGGTGCGGAAAGGTACCAGCAGTTCATCCTTTTCATCGAATACCATGTAGCCGTGCATCATGGCGCTGAATCCCACAGCTCCCAGTTTTGTAATGACAACGCCGTATTTTTCCTTTACGTCCTCTGCCATCTTTGCGTAGCTGTCCTGAAGCCCTGCCCAGACATCCTCCAGGGTATAGGTCCAGATATTATTTTCCAGACGGTTTTCCCAGTCATGGCTGCCGGATGCAATGGGGGCATTATCTTCCCCGATGAGCACTGCTTTAATACGGGTGGAACCAAACTCAATACCCAGCACTGCGTTTCCGCTTTCAATCACATTTTTTACATTTTCCAGATCAAATCCCATAAAATCATACCTCCGATATTTTTCTCATTTCGTAACTGTTCAGTACCCTTACAGTTACCTGGCTGTTACTTGATTTTCACTATTTCTGTCCGTAATAGGCATTTGCCCCGTGTTTTCTGTAATAGTGCTTGTCCTGTAATTCCTGGGGTGCCGGCTTTACCTGCGGATTGATCGTCTCACACCGCGCCGCCATCTTTGCAACCTCCTCCAGAACCACTGCATTGTGGACCGCCTCATGGCCGTCTTTGCCCCAGGTAAACGGGCCGTGGTTCTTGCACAGCACTGCCGGAACCGCTTCATAGTCATTATTTTTGAAATATTCCGCAATAAGAAGGCCTGTATTCTGCTCATATGCCCCGTCAATCTCTTCTTTTGTCAGGCATCTGACGCATGGGATTTCTCCATACATATAATCCGCGTGAGTGGTGCCATAGCAGGGGATTCCCCTTCCGGCCTGTGCCCAGCTCGTGGCCCATGAGGAATGTGTATGTACAATACCGCCGATATTTGGAAATGCTTTATAAAGCTCAATATGTGTAGGTGTATCAGAGGATGGATTGTATTTTCCCTCGATCTTATTTCCTTTTAGATCCATGATGACCATATCATCCGGAGTCAGTTTGTCATAGTCAACACCACTTGGTTTGATGGCAAAATAGCCTGTCTCCTTGTCGATCTGACTTACATTTCCCCAGGTAAAGGTTACCAATCCATACTTTGGCAGCAGCATATTCGCTTCGTACACCACTTTTTTCAATTCTTCCAACATCATTTATCTCCTCGCTTCCGCTTTTATTTTTTTCAGTCTTTTCATAACATCATTGCCGCCCCGCCCGAAATGATCGTGCAGGATTTTATATTCCCGGTACAGTCTGTCATAAGCTGCCGCATTTTCCGGATTTGGCCTGTAGGTCCTCTCCTCTACACGTCCCATGGCTTTGGCCGCTTCAAAGATCGTATCATAGCCGCCCTTTTCCTTTCCTGCCGCCACAGCGCCGAACATGGCTGAACCAAGGGCAGGGGACTGGTCAGAGGCACCGATAAAAATCTCCCGGTTGGCAACATCCGCGTAAATCTGCATCATCATGGCGTTCTTCTTGGAAATGCCGCCGCAGGCGTAAAGCTCCTCCACCGGTACTCCCGCCTCCTCAAAATTATCAATGATGGTGCGCATGCCATAGGCTGTGGACTCGATCAAAGCCCTGTAGATTTCCTCCGGCTTTGTGGTCAATGTCAGACCCAGGATCATACCTGTCAAATCTGCGTCTACCAGCACAGAGCGGCTGCCGTTCCACCAATCCAGAGCAATAAGCCCGCTCTCCCCTATTTTCAGACGGGATGCCTTCTCTGTGAGAAGCTCATGGATATTCATGTCTCTGCTGTCCGCCTCCCGATAATATCCCGCGGGCACACAGTTCTTTACAAACCATTCAAACTGGTCCCCCACACAGGGCTGTCCCGCCTCATATCCGTAGAGACCCGGAAGGACACCGTCCTCCACTACGCCGCAGATGCCGGGAACCATTTTCTCCTGACTGCTGCACATAATACCGCAGGTGGAGGTACCCATGATCATCAGCAGCTTATTCGGCTCAGTGATCCCCACTGCCGGCAGGGATACATGGGCATCCACATTCGCCACCCCCACTGCCATGCCTTCTCTAAGACCCAGACGCTTCGCCATCTCTTTTGTCAGTTCACCGGCTTTCATCCCCTGGGGGCAGACCTCAGCTCCCAGCTTCTCCTTAACCACATGCTCCAGACGCGGATCAAGAGCCTTAAAAAACCCGGGATCAGGGTATCCTTCCCTCTTATTCCAGAAAGCCTTGTATCCGGCAGCGCAGCCGCTGCGCTTTTCCTGAGCAGTCAGCTTAAAGATCACCCAGTCTGCAGCCTCCACAAAACGGTCAGCCTGTTCATAGACTTCCGGGGTCTCTTTCAAGATCTCCATAAGTTTTGGTATCATCCACTCAGAGGAAACTTTGCCCCCGTATCTTGAGAGAAATGTCTCTCCCCGCTCCTCTGCCATGCGGGTACAGATATTTGCCTCCTCCTGTGCCGCGTGGTGCTTCCACAGCTTCAGCCATGCATGGGGAACATGTTCCCACTCCTCCTGCAGACAGAGAGGCGTGCCCTCTGCGTCCACCGGCATGACGGTACAGGCTGTAAAATCAATGGACAGGCCAATAATATCCCCGGGATCCACACTGCTTTCCCTCAGAACAGCAGGTATGGTGATATCCAGTACCTCCAGGTAGTCCAGAGGATGTTCCAGTGCCCAGTCCGGGGGCAGCCTGGTTCCGTCCGGCAGGTATTCCTCCATCACTCCGTGGGTGTAAGGTTTTGTGCTCTGGGCGATCACGGTTCCGTCAGACACATCCACAAGGACTGCCCGTCCGGACTGTGTGCCGTAATCCACGCCGATTGCGTATTTTCTGTTCATCTGCCTTATTTCTCCTATTTGTTCTCCGTATTTCTGCTTTTAGTAGACCCGCGCACGATCAGCTCCGGCTGGATCAGACGCGGAATCCTGCTTTTATCCTCCGGTACTTTACGGATTTTTTCCAAAAGCAGTTCAGCAGCCATTTCACCCAGCTTTTCCTGGGGATGTGCAATGGTTGTCAGTCCCACGGTACCCTCTGCGATGACGGAATTGTCATATCCCGTCACAGAAATATCTTCCGGCACTCTTTTTCCGTTTTTCTGAAGGGAACGGATGACTTCCAGTGCGATCTGATCGTTGTAGCATACAACGGCATCCATCTCCACCTGCTGCTGAAGCAGAAGTTCTGTCATCTGGGCAGGTTTCATCTTCCGGTCCTCTGTATGGAACCATACCACCATGTCAGGATCATAAGAAAGCCCGCTCTCCTGGAGCGCTTTCACATATCCCTTGTGCCGTTCCTTTCCCTGAAAGTCATCGGCCTTGAATATCCCCAGTATTTTCCTGTGTCCGCAGTCCAGCAGATGTTTTGTGACAAGATAGCCGCCCTTGCAGTCGTCCATTAAGATATGGGGTTTGTCCATCATCTGCGGATATACCCCCTGAATAAATACATAGGGGATCTCATACTGGTCCAGCATTGCATACAAGTTTGTGTGCCTGCAGAAAATCTGGCTCTTGCTCGGTTCAATGATCAGGCCTTCTATATCCTTTGTCAGAATGTCCTCCAGAACACGTTCCTCTATGGTACGGCTGTTGGCTGTATTTTTCAGGATGATGCTGTATCCGTTGGCTGTCATCACCTTGTCCATGCCCTGTATCAGGCGCGGAAAAATATAGTCGGATATGTAGGTTGTCACAACTGCAATATTCCTTGAATTCTTCATGTGCCCCATGCGTTGTGAGCAGAAGGTTCCGCGGCCGTGCTCCGCTTCGATATACCCTTCATTTATGAGAATTGACAGGGCCTTGCGCACCGTATGGCGGCTGATCTGATAGCGGGCAGACAGTTCATTTTCCGAGGGCAGCTTCTCTCCCGGCTTGATTTCTCCGCTCAAAATGGACTGCTTTAGTTCCTCCATGAGCACATAATATTTTGTCTTTCCGTTTTCGTTTGTCATATGCCCCTCCTTATAGTTGTTATTGTACAACTTGTATGGTTCTCTTCACAAGTTGTTTCCAAACAAAGAAATGATTTTTTAGACACACTTTGGCGTAAATAGAAAAAGAGCCCGGTTTTACCGGACCCCTGCGATATTTTGTTTTTTCAAAAATTCTCAAACATATGCTCCCTGATCTCACTTATGATCTGGTCCATTTCCTCCAGCTCATCTTTTTCAAGCTGGATACCGCACTCCTCGCAGATATCCCGAAGAGCAGCAAATACCCATGGATTTCTGGCTTTGATGCGCAGCATCTTCCCGTTATCCTGCAGATAGTTCACAAAGAAATCAAGCACTACATCTATCTCTGAATCCTCAGGATTCACCATCTTCATGTCCAGAACCATACCCGACGCGTGGTCCAGTGTCACAAACAGAAGGGGACTGATGGGACGTTCGTATTCTTCTACTTCAATACTGGCGTGGACATATGCGAAATCGACGGAAATCTCTGTCCCTACCTTCGGCCTTTTTTTCAGACGTCTTTTCAGGATCTCATCCTGCAGTACAATGATTGGATATTCCCGCTCCACCATAGGAATGGACTCTGCAAACATGTTCCACAGCCCTGTCTTTTCATTATAGGCTCTCCACAGTATTTCTCCCTTATCCCAGTCCACAAAAATCCTTTCTTCTTTCACAGCACGCACTGCCATGAACAGGTTCTGAAAGGTTTCCGTGAGTACCTGCACTTCCCGTGCATCCGGTGTACAGGGCACGAATCTGGGCATACAGGACTGATAAAAAGGCCATGCCCCACGTCCTCGGAATTTAAGTTCCAGCTCTTTTATCATTTTTTTCTGGTCAGGGGGAACTTCTTCCCTGTCTCCGAAATAACAGGTAAGCGAACGCTGTTCCAGCATTGCATAGTCAGGAGGAAGCCCGGTTTCCTCTGTAGAGGCGATCATATCAAAATCCCTCAGACCTTCCAGCCCTTCGTAGACACTGACCCCGTAACAGTTTCCGCCGCAGCCCATAATGCTCACGAAAACAGGCTCCTCACTGTCTTGTAAGAAGATAGCTACAAGCTGGGTGTCCCAGAAATATTTCCACGGCTCCAGAGCCTTCAGATTGCAGGTTACCTCATATAATCTCTCCCACTGCTTCGGTGATGCCTCATCTCTCATACACAACCTCCTCCTACGCTTTTATCTGTCTTTCCCGGCAGTAAGCAGCTGTCCGCTTCCCTCTTTTCATCGGGAGATCAGTCATGGGACGGTATGTACTGACGGATCCTGCCGCAGAATTCTCCGAAGTTCTGGGTCTGTAAAATAATCTTTCCCGGTCCGGTAAGCCTTGTGAGAAACAGCCCCTCACCTCCCAAAAAGATATTCATGCCACCTTTTACCATCTCGATCTCGTACTGTACACTGGACTCAAAGCCCACCACATTTCCGGTATCCACCTTGATAACCTCTCCCGGCAGAAGTTCTTTTTCTACCTTATTGCCGTCCACTTCCAGAAATACCATGCCATTTCCCTGCATCTCCTGGAGAATAAAGCCTTCCCCTCCGAAAAAGCCGGAGGACACTTTCTTTGTAAATGCCACTTTTGTCTCCACCATGCTCTCCGCGCAGAGAAAAGACCCCTTCTGGCAGTAAAATCCTCTGTACTGCCTTAAGTCAACCGGGACGATTTCACCCGGAACCGTGGACGCAAACGCAACCATGGCTCCATCCATCTCCGCCTGATAGCTTGTCATGAAAAAGGATTCTCCGGAAAACATACGGCCCAATCCCCGCATAAGACCGCCTCTCGCATTGGTGCTCATGCTTATGCCCTCACTCATCCAGCACATTCCGCCTGTCTGCGTATAAATACTCTCTCCTCTGTTCAGCAGCATTTCCACTGCCGGCATTACACTGCCCTCCAGCTTATATCTCATGATCCATGCGCCTCCTTTTCTCTCATTACTTTTTCAACCAGTTTTGGCTGTATCTCAGGATATGTCAAAGCCTCCGGAAGTCTGTTAAAAAACTCTCTTCTCTCTATTTCACTTTCTATTTCTCCAAAAGAAGTGATTTCCGCATAATAAAGCATCCCAAAAGTCTCCTCTCCGGTGTCATTGACCCTGTTTTTACCGGTAACTGAGTAGACAGATACAGGCTTCAGCGTAAAAATCTTTGCACCCGTCTCCTCTTTTAATTCTCTTGCCGCAGTCTGCTCAATACTCTCCCCCGCCTCCCTGTGGCCTCCCGGAAGCTCATAGGTATTGCGTTTTCTGTGTTTGACCAGGACCATTTTCTCCTCTGCCATTGCCAGGATCACTGCAAATTTCAAAAGACTGTCCTCAGCCTGCCTGTAAAATTTTACCTCTAACATAAAATACTCCCCCTTTTGCGACGGAATATGGTTCTTTAAGTCAAATACACTCTAATCCTGGATTTTATACCCCATCACATAATCATCCATATAAAATCCATTGCCTATATCATTTTTTTCTTCCCTGAGAATCTGAAATCCCATATGCCTGTATATTTCAACAGCAGGATTATTTTTATTCACATTCAGAAAAATCTCTCCCAGCCCCATCTCCGCCGCTTTTTTCCTCACAAATCCCAACATATGACCAGCGTATCCTCTGCCTCTTTTGCTGTTTTTCAGATAGAATTTACTCAGATAAAGCATACCCTCCCGGGGATAAAAAGCCAGAAATCCGGCTTCCTCACATAGGTCCTTTACTATATAATAAGTGTAACCGCTGTCCAATTGTTCTTTTATGGCGGAAACCGTCTGGAATAAATTTATCATATAGTCATTTTGTTTTGCACCGATAATGGGGTCAAAGAATTCCTTAACGATAGAGGATGCCATATGTGACAAATCCTCCACACGCTTTTCATCCTGCAGTGTTATCTGCTCAAATTCCAGCTCTCCATATCTTTCATATCTCATAAGAAACTCTGTTTCTCCAGTCTCTGTATCCGTCTCTGTCTTTTGTATGGCAAAGCCGGATTTTTTATAAAAATGGACCGCTCTTTCATTTTTCTCATATACACGCAGCGACAGCTCCGTATTATGTCTGCAGACTTCTCTCAGAAGTGCAGTTCCGATCCCCCGTCCCTGATTCCCGGTCCGTACAAAAAGCCCTGCTATATAACCATCCTGTACGCCTATAAACCCCTCTGCCTGATGATGTGTCTCATAGACAAGAATCTCTGCTCTTGGAAGCTCCTGCCTGACATATTCATAATGCTCTTCCCAATAGGACGAGGGTATAAAGCTGTGAGCCTGACAGTTGGCCTGCAGCCAGATTTCCATTAGTACTTCTATATCGGCAGGGGTAAATTTTCTTATCATACCTGTCATTTCTATTTTCCTTTGTAACTGATTCACAGCCTTTTCTTTTACTTATCAGCCTATCACTCCGCCCGGCAGTTCCTGCCCAGATAACGGAAAACTTTTCTTCTGTATTCCCTGTATTCTATTCCAAAAACTTTTTCCAAATATTTTTCTTCCTGCAAAATCTGCAGATGCAGTGTAAATATGGCAAAGCAGGTAAATACAAGAAGCGGGATATTAAAGAACATAAGTAAGATTCCGATGTAAGTCAGATCAAACCCGCAAAACGCAGGGTTTCTACTGATTGAATATATACCTTCAGACACCATTTTTGTCCTGTCACTCTCCGGAATGCCTGCACGCCAACTGTCACGCATGGTATACACAGAAAGTCCAAAAATCATCACCCCAACTGTGGCAATGATCAGCCCTGCAATACGCATATTCTCAGATGCCTTATTGATTCCCCATAAGATAGATACCAACTCATAAACAGGTACGCCGATGGTTGCTATTTTCATGATAAACTCTATGTACATGAGTTCCTCCGCTTTGTCCCCCTTAGCAATCTGGTTCGTCCTGATTCCTTTCTTTTTCTGCCACAGCATTTTGCCGAAATAGATGCCATAAAACACAAGCAATAATACAATGCTGCCTGACTGAAACTTGTCCATTTGTGGTATCTCCTCTGTTATGTTATTGTCCGAATCCACTTTCTATCCTGTCACAGACACCGGAAGCTTCCTGCTCTTTTTCACTCTGTTCTAAGCAGTACACTCTGCCACATGCAGATATGGAACATCCACTCTGCATCACACTGACAGCCCTGGAGCTTTCCTGCATTCTGTATGAAAATCTGTATGAAAACACCCGGCAGAACAGCAGTCTGTGGACAGCAGTGAATTCTTTCAATACAGTATACCCTACATGCCTCAGGATTGCAATTGCTAAAATTTTGAGGTATATGGGCAGCATATCCCGGGCTTTTACATTGCTGTATGGCCTGATAAACCCAGGATTCCGTAACAGTCAGCCGGCCGGAACTATGTCCGGCCGGTCTTACGTTATCCTTGCTGCGTTATCTCTATATTCACATAAAATCAAAGAGGCTCATCTGGCTGGCCGTATTTTTCTCCTCGAACTTATGCAGGTAAGAAAAGATTTTGTCCATATTGCTTTCCAGACCATTTTCCCTGCAAATCTGATAAAAAACGGACATGAGTCTCTTTCCGTTGGGACTGCCCACTTCATAGGCATTTCCACAAGTTTCGATATATTTTCTGCGAAGCCCGGGAAAATGCTGTTCCAGTTTTTCATAAAAATACTGCCTGTCACCATCCCGCAGGGTGACTCCCATGCCAAAGTTCAATACACCGTATGTTTTTGCCCTGGCCGCATAGTCCATAACGCCCCTTATATTTTCCTCCGTATCATTTATAAAAGGCAGAACAGGACACAGCCATACTACTGTGGGAATTCCTTCTTCCCGGAGGATATTTAATACCTCTGCACGCCGTTTTGTGGTACACACATTCGGCTCCAGGATACGACACAAGTCCTCATCCGCTGTAGTCAGGGTCATCTGCACCACGCACTTTGTCTTTTCATTGATCCTCTTCAGCAGATCCAGATCCCGCAGGACTAAATCGGATTTTGTCTGCACCGCTGCGCCGAAACCATAATGTTCAATAAGCTCCAGACATTTTCGGGTCAGGCAAAGCTTCTTCTCCAGGGGCAGATAGGGGTCACTCATAGCTCCTGTTCCTATCATGCACTTCTTCCGCTTGCTTCTGAGGGCTGATTCCAAAAGCTGCGGAGCATTTATCTTTACTTCTATATCCTCAAAATCATGTTTCATTCCATAGCAAGTACTCCTGGAATCACAGTATATACAGCCATGGCTGCAGCCACGGTACAGGTTCATACCGTTTTGGGAGGATAAAATAGATTTTGCCTCTGCTTTGTGCATACCGCTGTCTGCCTCCTATGATAAACTGCCATTCAATCTCTCTTCCAAAATTTCTGTTCCTGTATGGAAAGCGCTGTTGACTTCCCGGTAAAGATTTTCATAGAAATCAACTGCCGCGGCTTTCCGTTCCATAGCGATTTCACGGCCTCTCTTGGTGTGCATCATATCATAAATCTTAATGAGCTTATGTTTATATTCATGGAAATAGGAGTCCGCTGTCTCTTCTTCCCCGTTCGCTATCTGTCCGTCAGGCAGACGTGTATATATGGGTTCGGACTCCTGTCCCCCATACTGAAGTGTCCGGGCAGCCCCGACAGCGCCGGTCACATCAATTTTGTCTGCGTCGAACAATATTTTCGCCTCTGTACTTTCCGGCTGTGTTCCTTTCCCTTTCCTGAACCTGTGCGCCCGGATACAATGTTCTACTTTGGCGATATAATCCCGGTCACAGCCCCGTTCTGCCAAAAATCTTCCGGCCATCTCCGCGCCTGCCACAGCGTGGCATATCTTTTTCCCCTCCGCCTGCGCTTTCCTGCCGATATCGTGCAGAAGACAGGCACAGATCAGAACATCATGATCAACATCTTTCTCATATTCTGCAATGTCCAGAGCTGTATAAAGAACACGATAAATATGTTCCACATCGTGTGCACTGTCCTGCATACAGGATTTCATATAGGCCTCTATCTGTTCATATGTCTTTTTATCCATTTTTGTTTCCACTCCCTTCTGATCTATGTAGGATCATACGTATTTTTCTGAGCAGATGGTACCTTCGCATTACATATCAACAGCAATTCTGTTCACATGCTCCACAAAAGCCTCCACCCTCTCCATATCAGGATTGTCCGGCAGACAGCTCTCGTTGGAAGCCTTCTCCATTCTCAACTCATAGTCTGCCAGGATATCATAAAATTCACTGGAGAATGTTTTATCCTCTTTCTGAAATCCTCCGTTCCGTATTTTCAGGAGCAGATCCAGATCTTTCTTCCGATTTGTCCGTATTTCCCCTTTTTCCAGGATATCAATGGCCATCATAAATAACCGGATCAAATGCATGGCATGTTTGTTCAGATGGTCATCATCCTTTTTCCGGTTGCGTTTCCCCACTTTATCATAGTCTTTGACCACATTATGCATGACTGACCACATATTCTCATAGTCACGCAGAGGCAGGTGCTGATAATCCGCATCCACAAAAATTTCCGTTTCCAGATCCGGGTTCTCCGATTTGTCTATATATAAATGTATCCTGCCCTTGTCAAAACTGCTGTAACGCCGTTCAAAATCATTGAGCGCGTTTCTGACGGAATTCAAAATATGCTTCTCCTTTTCCATCTGAGGAAGTGCATCCCTGGCAGCGGCATTCTGGAGCCTTCTCAACTGCGCTCCTGCGTAGCCGCCAAAAGATTTGACTGCCCGCTTTGATAAAAACAGCCCCCTGTTGTCCAGAAGCTCCTGCCCAAGCTCTGTCCTGATCAGATACTGTTCCTCGTCCAGGCCTAAAATCTCACAGGTATTCGGATTACAGTCCAGCAGCAATTTGACTATCTTATTAAAAGCGTAGATCACGGTATCTGTTTTCTTGTCCTCATACTGTTCAAACACGGTCAGTCCCAAAAGGTCAGAAGGCAGGTTCAGGGTAATTCCCCTGAAATCCACATCACTGTTCTCATTATTTGTCCCGTAAGCGTAGCTCCCGCCCAAACCCAAAAGAATGATCCTGTCCCCCAGCCTCTTGTCTTCCCTCAGAAAATCATAAGCTTCTGTGCGCATCAACTGCCTGAAATCTATCATTTCCTGCTGCCCGCCTTTCCTATCGATCAAGAACAGTATACACGCCCAAACATGACAACCGTGTGTCATATTCTTTCCAACTGTCCTCATTTACCGTTCTCCTGCCGCATATGTTACATTGCAAACATATTTCCTTTTAACTCTACCCCCGCCAATTCTGCAAGCCGTATGATCCCCTCCTCAGCCAGCGTCACTGTGGACTCCACATGGATAAAATCCGTCACGCTATAGTCAAAGAGGATATTTCCCTGTGCCGGGAATTCCTCATCTTGGTCCCAGAACAGATACTGCATGGGAATACAGGAAAATGCATTCAGAATATATCCCGCATCCCCCTGCCGGACCGGCCTGCCGCCCATTTTTTCGGCGGCATACTTCAGTTCCCGGGTCTTCCCTGCAAAGGTCATGGCAAAAGGTTTCAATATATTTCTTTCAAAGGCCGGCGCAAAAGGTCCGGCATTTTTTACATCTCTGAAAGGCACCCAGCGATCTGCAAAACTCACATTCTCCTTGGAATACCAGAACAGGTTGTAAATATTCATCCTGGTCCCGTTACTGATGGGACGGCTGTCCTCCATGGCTTTTATATATCCGTCTTTTCTGTGGATGCCATATTTCCTTCCGAAATGTAAAACAGTCAGGTACTCACCTTCCGCTTTTATTTCCGGCAGTTTCCTCATCAGCGCTTCCTGGTCCATCTGTAAAAATTTTTCTCTCCAGGTTTCACTGAGCTTATCGTAATTTGATTGCTGCGGCTTCTGCATCTTTCCTCTCCCTTCTGTCCCCTTAATATGAACGGATGCCTTCTCTGTCCTATTACCAAATATATGTATACGACAGTTGTTTTCTATTGCTTTATTATACCGGATTCCCTTAGTGATTACAATCAAATACCGGCATTGGAATACTGCCGACCCGAATGTATAACGTTTTTTTCATCCTTAAAAAAGAAAAGCGCATACCATAATGGCAACGCCCCATAAGGAAGTTTTTATGTAAGGTACGGTGTAACCTCAGAAATGGGGTTGCACCGTTTCCTTTTGCCCTTATGCTACAAAGCGGAAGTCCTGCGAATTTTCCCGTATTTCTTCCATGTATATTCTCATATTATCGTATCCTCACAACTTTAGATTTATCTTCTCATCTTTTATTTGGAATACCCAGAGAGTTTATCCACGGCACGAGAAACACTTGGTTGAAAGAAAATATCTTTACCTCTATTGCTCTCGTACATAAAATCTCTTAATGGCTTGCTTGTATATTGTGAGAAATCGCCGTATATAGCAAATTTCACTCCATAATTTATAAACTTTTGAAGTATCTCTCCTGCCATACAGGTACTCAAAATGAAGAAATCATCTACAATTGCTTCTTTGTTTACCGCAATATTTTTACATCCCGTTTCATATTTTACACTCATAATCAGATCCAACGCTGACTGAACATCCGTGATTAAGTGTTCATCGCTATGAATAACAGCAACAGACACATTATTCTTTTTTACAACTTCTGTTTTCATTTTTACCTCCATAAATTCTATATTGTTTTTATTACTGACTTCGTTTGCCAACGATTGCTTTTATATCGCAAAGCAACAATTACACTTGATACACACCATCCGCAGCAAGAAGCTATTGCAATCGCAAGAAGCCCTAATTTCCCTATAAAAAGAATAGTAACGAGCATTTTTACCATAATGGAAGCCAGTGAGTAAATCCCCGCAATCAGCGTATCGCCTGCTCCTGACAGGACACCGCCTAAACCGTATATTATGGCATTAACTGGATAAAACCACAAACAAACTTTGAAGTAACTATAACCACTTAAAATCATTGCTTTGTTATTACCAATAATCAATCCCAATATTTGCTTCCCGCCCAGTAATAATGCGACAGACAGCGTTATTGTGACCGCAATAGAAAGAACTACACCGAATCTCGTTCCTCGCTTCATTCGCTCCTTTTCATTCGCACCAATGTTTTGCCCCGCAAAAATACTCAAAGAATTTCCGAGAGCTTGAACAGGTAATAGTTACTCATATAAATCGTCAATCAATTTGTCAGCCATAAAATCAAAGACTTCCAAATGATTTTGCGGTAAAATATCTTTATTCTTGATATTCATAATCAGCGAATAGATAACTGAAATAGCCATATTGGCATTGACTCTAAATTTCAAAGCGGGGTGACAAAGAAATAGTTGTCTGCTTAGTTCGCCTGCTTGTTCCATTTCTTTTGCCTGTTCCTCTGATACTTTGTTCATTAGAATTGTATAGTCGGCGGTATCCGAGCCATACAAAAAAGAATTCTTATCATAAGCTCGATAGATAAGTTTCAAGGCTTTTACCACACCTGATTTTCCTTTTTCTTCTTCCATTGCCGCCTCAGCCATTTCACAAATTTCACGCTGTACAGAACACAATACCTCACAAAAAAGAGCTTCTTTCGACTCAAAAAAAAGATAAAATGCTCCTTTGGATATGCCAACCTGTTTACACATTTCATCAACACTTGTTTTTTTATATCCATACTGTGTCCAGCTCTGCTTACAAATGTCAATCAAACTTTTTCTAATATTTTCTTTTTCCCTTTCAGAAAAGCTCCTTGCCATAATTCAATCCCCCTTCTATGACTTAAAATACCATTTCAGTCATAGATATAATAACACTTAAATTTTCACAAGTCAAGCAGGATAAAAAATCTGCTTTTTTGCTAAAAACAGACAGAGGTTTTACACCCTGTCTGTTATCCATTTATGCATAGATTATCTCGCTATTCACAATTTCCATAGCACACACCCGTATGTTATTCATTCGTCCAACCCATTCTAAAGCGTTTTCAGCTTTTAACTGCTCCGTGATACCCTGTGCCTGTTACATCTGCTCTGTGAGCGTTTCAAAGCATTCCTGTGCCTGTCTGTCAATGTCGGCAAGGTAAGCATTCAGTTTGCCGCTTGTGAGCAGATTAGTGTATGTAATTCTGTGATGTTCCTTTAAGTACCGCAAATGCCGCTGACCGAATAAGCCTATCGGCTGTTCCTTTTCGGTTGGTAAAGTAAGGCAGGGTATAAAGTAATCGTCCCGCATTTCGTATGTACCGCCCATTTCTTCAAAAATTGATTTTGCCATTGTGTTGTCCTCCATAAATGATTTTGAATTTCTTTTTCTTGGCGTTTGCAAATTTTATGAGCAATTCATTTACTGCGTCTGTGTATCTGCCTTCCGAAAGCAAGCGGTTACGCAATTCATTTAGACTTTGTATAATAACACCTCCCTCAAGCTCATCAAAAACTAAATAATAATTCTGCTCTCGCATAGCTTCGACCTCCTTGTTTACATTTGTAAACAAACGGGGAAATAATTACGAATGTGCGATTTGATTTTTTATACAGAAAAAGACACCGAGAAAAGTATTTCTACCTTTCTCAGTGTCTTTCGCCTTTGCAACGCCCGTAATGGTTAGTATTCTGATGTGTTTTCAAATTACTTCCTTATCGGGCGTTAGCAAAAGGTATACACTTTTTCTTAGTTAATCCAATTCTATCTCTATGAGTTCTGCCGCCGGAAGTTTTTTGGTAGAGGAAGCCTTATACTTCTTCAACTCCGCTGCCGCCTCCTTTAACGGAATGTTGGTTCCCGCTCCCGCCATACATCCGCCGGGACAGCCCATGCCTTCTATGAGACATCCTTTCATTTTGCCTGCCTTGGCTAGGGTGAGCACTTTTTTGCACTCTGCCAGGCCTTCTGCATGTTCAATATGTACCGGGACATCCGGGTGGTATTCCTGCAGACATTCCTCAATGGCCTGTGCCACGCCTCCTGCTACCGCATAGCCTCTTCCGGCTGCGGTGGCATTGTGCAGGCTTCCATCTTCCTCCATCAAAGCCGGGTCTATCTCTTTTGCGTCAAACATGCCCTGCAGTTCCTCAAAGGTAATGACAAAATCCACATCGCTGCGGACATCGGTTCTGGATGCCTCCAGTTTTTTTGCCGCACAGGGACCTATGAAGACCACACCTGCATTGGGGTATTTCTGCTTAATGCTTCTCGCAGAAGCCACCATAGGAGTCAGTTCCTGGGACACACTTTCTATCAGATCCGGGAACTGCTTCTTAGCCAGCATAGACCATGAAGGGCAGCAGGATGTAAGCAGAAACGGAAGTTCTCCGGTGCTCACCTTTTCCGCATAGTGATGGGCTTCCGCAATTGCCCCTATGTCGGCTCCGAGCGCTACCTCGTACACTTCCTGAAAACCCAGTTTTATCAGTGCTGCTTTGAACTTTGCCGGGGTTACATCCTTTCCGAACTGCCCTACAAATGCCGGCGCTACTTCTGCAATGATCTTTTTTCCCTCGCGCAGCGCTCTGGAGAGCTGGAAGATCTGGGATTTATCCGATATTGCCCCAAAAGGACAGCTCACCATACACATGCCGCAGGATACACATTTCTCCGGGTCAATGGCTGCTCTGCCCAGATTGTCGCTGCCGATGGCTTTGACACCGCAGGCCCTGGCACAGGGACGTTCCATTTTGGAGATGGCATCATAAGGGCAGATTGCTTTGCATTTACCGCATTTGATACATTTTTCCTGATCGATCACAGACTTTCCATTCACTATGGAAATGGCATCCTTGGGACAGACCTGTTTACATGGATGAGCCACACAGCCTCTGCACATATTGCTGACCTGGTATTTGTTCGGCTCACAGGCATCACAGGCAGAGGGGATGACCTGCATAAGGGGAGGCTCATAATACTTTTCATCTATGTTGCTGTTTTCCATTCCGGCAGTGATGTGAACGGCTTCATTTTCCGGCCGCAGGGACATACCCATGGCAAGGCGGACACGTTCGCTGGCAACCGCTCTTTCCCTGTAAATGCTCTCCCTGTAGGAGGCCCGCTCTTTCACAATGTGATACGGAATGGCTTCTATCTCGTCATTGAAATTATCCTTTGTGGATTCAAAAGCTACCTTGCAGATTTCTGTAAATACTTCACGCCTGATTTTCTTTACCGGGGTTTCCACACTTCTCATTTTAAAATCTCCTGTTCTCAATCGCGCTCTAATACCATCTATCCGCACTAAAATGGTTAGAATCTATAGTTACATACATCTTCCATTCTATGGATTGTCAGAAGAAATGCAAGTTTTTTATTCCATACACGACATATCTGCTACATCTCATTCCTATCTTTTTTCATCATCTTATAAGACAGACATATGGGCTTACCCGTCCACGGGTCCCGGCTGATACAGGCATCCAGGGAAAATACATCCGCCAGAGTTTCTTTTGTCATGATCTCTTTGGGGGTTCCCTTATACAGCATTCTGCCGGAGCGCATGGCTATCATCCAATCCGAAAATCTGGCTGCCAGATTCAGATCATGAAGGACCATGGCTATGGTTTTCTTCTGTTTTTTATTCAATTCCTCCAAAAGCTCCAGCACTTCAAGCTGGTGAGCCATATCCAGATACGTGGTCGGCTCATCTAAAAGGATCAGGGGCGTATCCTGGGCAAGAGCCATAGCTATCCAGGCTCTCTGCCTCTGCCCTCCGGAAAGAGCATCTATATCCCTGTCTGCCAATTCCTCCATATCGGTGATGGACAACGCCCACTTCACTGCTTCCTGGTCTTCCTTCTTCAGACGTCCGAATCCCTTTTGATGAGGATATCTGCCGTAAGCCACCAGTTCCTTTACGGTCAATCCCCCCGGTGCCTGAGGCCCTTGTGGAAGAATCGCCATTTTCTTTGCCACCTCCACAGTGGACATCTTGGCAATCTGTCTGCCGTCCAGCAGTACATGGCCTTCCAGAATGGGTGTCATACGGGACAGGGCTTTTAAAAGGGTGGATTTTCCGCATCCGTTAGGACCGATGACAGAAGTAATACGTCCTCTTGGAATCTGCACATCTATGGCGGGGATGACAATGTTTTGATGGTATGCAACGGAAACTCCTTTTCCTGAAAGTACAGCATCCATATTAAAATTCTCCTTTACGTTTTGATCAGCAGATACAGAAAATACGGGGCACCGATCACGGCCGCCACGATTCCAACAGGAATCTCATTTGGTGACAACAGTGTACGTGAGATCATATCGGAATATGTCATCAGCACGGCCCCCGTAAGCACTGCAGCCGGAACCAGTATCCTGAAATTCGGCCCCACCAGGCGGCGTGCCATATGTGGGCAGACAAGTCCTACAAAGCTCAGTCCGCCGCCCACTGCACAGCAGAGACCAGACATGGCAACGGCCGCTCCCAGAAGGATCACCGTCTGTCGTGGCACGTCTGCTCCCAGTCCTGCCGCAGTCTGATCACTGAGGGACAGCACATTCAGGGTACGGCTTTTGTAAAAGACAAACAGCCCAAGAATAAGAAGGCAGTAAAAAAGCAGCCGCACATTCTTCCAGTCAGCACCCCAGATGCTGCCTGACAGCCATTTCTGCACAAATGCGTGATCGCTGTCAGGCAGGCGCAGCATTAATATGGTAGTCACACTTGACACAGCAGTGGAAACTGCCACGCCCATCAAAAGCAGCCTGCCAGGAGAAATCCCCTGTCTTGTAAGCGCCAGTCTGTAATCCAGCGCTGCCACTGCTATCGAACCGGCAAAGGCCAGAAGAGGAAGCAGCACGGTCAAACTGACTGGACTTTGCGGTACAAATACCAGAAATCCCGCCACAAAAAGTCCGGCTCCTGCATTGATTCCCAGGATTCCGGGTTCAGCCATATGGTTTCCGGATACTCCCTGAATCACACAGCCGGAGACTGCCAGGCCCACACCCACCAGAAGACTGGTAAAAACTCTGGGAAGCCTCAGGTTAATAAGTGTATAACGTACACCTTCTGCACCTTTGCCCCGCAGGATTTCCCAAATTTCCTCCGGACTTATCTTCCGGTAACCCGCGTTTATCTCCAGCCATATTCCCCAAAGCAGCAGCAGGGTCAAAAGGATAAATACCGTACCTGTACGGATCCTGCGTCTTCTCTCACTCAAAAGTCCTCTCCTCCTTCCGGGCTGTCCAGATAAAAAACGGCACACCGATCACAGCAAATACCAGGCCCACAGGCACTTCTCCCGGCGCGTTGATAACTCTTGAGAGAATGTCTGCCGCCAGCATAAAGAAAGCCCCCGCTGCCATGGAGCAGGGGATAACTGACCTGTAATCCGCACCGGTAAAATACCGCACAACATGAGGCACCATTAGCCCCACAAAAGCCACCGGACCGGCAAGCGCCACAGAGCCGCCGGCAAGCAGCAGCACGGTCAAAAGACAGACTGCGCGGGAGCGTTCCACAGAAAGGCCAAGACCTCTCGCAGCGTCCTCCCCCAGACTCAGAAGAGAAACCCTGCCGGAAAGCGCGGCTGCCCCTGCAAGCCCCAAAAGGATCACTGGTCCTGCAAATATAAGCTGCTCTCTTCGTATCCCCGCCACACCTCCTGCAGTCCAAAAGGTAAGATCATATCCGATTTTATACAAAATCGCCACTGCCTGACTCAGAGAGGTGAGAAATATACTCACAGCACTTCCCGCAAGCACAAGCCGTACCGGGTCCAGTCTGCGTCTGTTCAGGCTCATAAGACCATATACCACCAGCATAGCTGCCGCTGCCCCCAAAAACGAAAAAACTACCACGCCGGAAAAACTCAGCCCCGGAAGAAAGGCCAGGCAGAGCGCCAGCGCAAAAGAAGCGCCTGCATTGATGCCCAGAAGCCCGGAATCTGCCAGAGGGTTTCTTGTCACTCCCTGCATCATGGCACCTGCTGTTGAAAACGCTGCGCCTACCAGAATACATCCCGCTGTCCGCGGCAGCCTCAGCTCCCGAATGACCAGATGCTGCTGGTCTGTAAGATCCGGGTTTATCAATGCATTCATAACCTGCCGGGGAGGAATACCGGTGCTTCCATATAATATGGAAAGGACTGCGGCAGTCAAAACCGCCGCAGCTCCTGCTGTCAAAAACCATACTGTTCTCTTTTTTGCATTTAGGCCCATTATTTTCCCTCAAATTTTCGGAAGAAATCAATAAAGATATCAAGCTGCGCATTATAGGTGATGGGGTCCCTGTGCATAAAGGACACCTGCTCATAAGGAAGTATCCGCCCTTTTTGTACAGCTTCCAGACTGTTCCAGAGCCGGGAATCATCCACATAGGATCCGTCCGTATCAGCCAGAACGCCATACAGGATAAAATCCCCTGTATATTCCGGCAGGGCTTCCAGAGATACCACCTGATACTGGGTATCGCCGTCCACCATTTCTCTCTGTACTGCCTCAGGTGCTTTCAGTTCCCACATATCGTAGAGAATGGAGCCGCCCCTTGCAAAGTGACTGCCCATGGTGTAAATCTGCTGAGGCCATACCTCCACTATAGATACGGTCCTGTCACCTACAATCCCTTGTATCTCATCTTTTACACTCAGCGCACGCTCCTTAAAATCAGCAATGTACTCCTCCGCTTCCCCGCTTTTTCCTACCAGATCGGCAATATAGCGGAAGACTTCCTCATCACTTCTCTTTCCGTCCTGAATATAAACAGTGGGAGCAATTTCAGAATATTTCTCATAATCCGCCTCTGTAATCGTCACGATCAGATCCGGCTCCTTGGCCACTATCATTTCCAGAGAAGTCTCCGCACTGGTAATGTCCATTTCTTTAATGCCATCCGTTTTATCTGAAAGAAACGGATTAGACAGAGAATAAGGAGAGGCTATGGCCGGTTTTACATCCACAGCCAAAAATTCACCCAGATAATAGTCAGAAACAATGGTCTGTGGATTTTCAGGAATTTCAACCTGACCTTTATCTGTCTGGACTGTGCGCATTCCCTCCTTCACTGCGGAAGAGGAAATATTCTTATCAGGACTTTCTGCACCCTGAACCGTACTCTCGTTACCTGTACCCACCTTTCCTTTTTCTGCATCTGCCCTCTGTCCCGAACAGCCTGTCAGCAGGCCCGCAGCAGTCAGTACAGCAAAAAACGGTACCAGTTTATTCCTCATATTCATCATAATGTCTGCCCTTTCTCCATACCATAATTTTCTTTAGTTAGTTATAGCTAATTGACAGCAGTCATTCTAGCATACTATACTATTTAAGGCAACATTTTTTTATAATTGCACCTAAATAGAATATATCTGTCACCGTATTAAAAAACATGATTTATGTGGTAAATCACAGAAGCTGAGGAATAATAAGATTACATCTGGATAATAAGAATGCCGATGCAGGATGATCCGAACTACTGTCCGCGAGACGGTTATGGCTGCTGATAAGTCGTTTCATCATCGGAAAAGGAGTATAAAAATGAGTATACACAGTCACCGTGACCTTCAAAATAATATTCTGCAAAACCTGGGATTTCATTCGGTCAAAGGTAATCACTGCACCCGTTTTGCCAACAAAAGCCGCCCAGAGGACGGAATCTTTGTTTTATATGAACGGCCCGGTCTTTACTCACTTGCCGCGGCAGACTATACGGCTGCAACCTCCTTTTCTATTGCCTTTGAATCAGAGGAGACCGTGCTCCGGTTCGGCAGTTTCTACGACGGCAAAACCCGTTTTGAAATTGAAGGGATTACGTCACACTCCTCCTCCCCTTCATCCTTTCTGGTACGGGAGGAGAAGATAAAGGGCCGGCAGTTCTGGAATGCAGGACAGTACTGCAGGGGAATTGAATTTGCCTTATTCCCTGCTTTCTTAAAACAATTAAAAACAATCGACCCGCATGCTTCTGTACTGGACAGTCTCTCCAAAAACCGCACTTACCATTCATTACCCCCGGCAATCATCACCATATTTCACCAATTATTACCAATAATACAAACAGACAGCCTCACCCCGCTTATGCTGGAAGGCTGTCTGCTGCAGTGCATGGGAATACTGACCGAGTCCATCAGGCAGGGGGCACTCCGTGCACCGGATGTAATGCCCAGCGTATTTTTAGGCAGGAAAAAAATTACCTTTGACGAGTTTGATCTGTCGGCAGTTCAGCAGGCTAAACAGATACTGACAGAAAATCCGGCCAATGCTCCAACCATCTCACAACTCAGTAAACAGGTTTGTCTAAATGAACAGAAGCTGAAAGCAGGTTTTTCCATGTGCTTTCACATGACCATTGGCCGATACCTGAAAGAATGCCGTATGGCTAAGGCTGCCGACCTGCTCACCTCCACCTCCCTGAGTGTCCGGGAGATTGGGTTAGCTGTGGGGTATACAAGCAGTGCTGCCTTTATCAAAACCTTCCGGCAACACTATAAAATGACGCCTCAAAAGTTCCGCTGCGCGGATACCCCAAAATAGTCCTCTGCCAATATGGCATACCCTGATGCATCGCATATCCCCTGGTTATTCCTGTCCGCCTGTCTTCTGGTACCTTCGTAAACCATACCGCATTTTTTCATTACTTTTCCAGAATTGACATTTCGTGGGTCATGGCGGGTTTCTACACGATTTACCTTCACTTCCTCCATGAAAAAACGGATGACCTCTTTAAGCGCCTCCGAAGTCACACCCTGATGCCACCATCTCTTTCCAATACAGTAACCGATGTGAACCATCTCTATGGAGTCATCTTTGGAAACAACTGAAATAGAGCCTATAGGCTCCTCCCCGTTTTCCTTTACAGTGATCGCCCACTGATAGAAATCCTTCTCACCATAGTGGAAAATCCAGTCTTCCAAAACTTCTCGGGACACCTCCGGGCTTTTGTGGGACGGCCACATAAGGTATTTTGTTACCTGGTCATCATTTGCCCAATTGCGGAACATAGCTGCTGCATCCCGTATGGTAAAACGCCGCAGGATCAATCTTTCTGTCTGGAGTTTCTCTGTTCCTTTGTGCTGCATATTTTCATTCCCCTTCCTTTATCAGTATTCTAAAATAGTTCATCCAGCAAGATATAATACCTGATCTTATCCCAGTCTGGAACAATTCCCAACTCCTCAAAAAGCTGTTTTTTAAACTCTTTATTTTTACCGATATTATATTCCAAGCTCCTCACACACAGGGCAATATCCTGCCAGATATCCGCTGTCCCGGCTCTTCCCAGATCTAAAAAACTGCTGATTTTATTATTTTCGGCAAAAATATTCGGCAGGCAGTAGTCCCCATGTGAAAACACGGTTTCTTCTTTCGGTCTATGTTCTTTCAGCCATAAAAGAAGTTCCTCTGGACTGTCAAATTCCTCTGTTCCAAATGGATCGGGTTCTGTTTCCGTCTCAAATTCCAGTCCTTCTGCCACGTTAAGGGATGCCTGTTCCAGTTTATGATCCAGATCCCTCTTTGCAGGACAGCCGCTGATATCCACTGCCCACAGAGTTTTCAACCCTTCTGCCAGCAGATGTACCAGAAGTCTGGGATTTTTGAGATACTGCTCATCACAGAGCATTTTTCCCCTGGCTTTTGTCATTAACAGATATCTCCTGTCTCCGATTTTCTCTGAACAGATCATTTCCGGCACAGGAAGTCTGCCCTGCAGCCAGCTGAGCATTTCATGTTCACTGCGGGACTCATTTTTCTCCTTCTCCACTTTCAGAACCATATCTGAAAAGCAAAATATTTCCGAACCAGACCTTCCTATGGTATCCATCTTATATTCCCGGTGCTCTGTATATCTTCTTATACTTTCCGGAAGCTTTCTTTCCATAACTGCCTCTCATTCTATTGTGGTCAGAGCTGCTTTTTCATAAAGATCAAATCTTTCTCTGTCTCAAAACCGTTCTTTTCATAAAAATGCTCTGTGGCATTCCCGCGCAGGGTCATAAGCATAATTTCTTTAATGTTTCTCTCACGCAGTCTTTTCTCAAATTCCCGGTAGATAGCCGAACCGATGCCATTTCCCCGGCTGGTATTTTTCACACAAAATTCTTTTATTTCAAATAATACCCCGTCATAAAACTGTTCGGCAAATCCGAATATCATACCGCAGAGCATTTCCCCCTCAAACGCACAGATACCGTAAAATGTCTTTGCCTCTGCCATCTGCCTAAGCCTGATCTCTGCGGTCTCCTGGGACCACGCATCATTCCAGGGCGGGGCATTAAAGGTTTCCACATACATGGCCGCAAGAGCTGCCAAATCATCTTTTTCAATTTCTTTATATGTAAACATCAAACTGTCCTCCTCTTTATGTTTGTTTTATTCTATCCGCAAAAAATGTTTCTGCAATGGGCCTGCATAAACCATGGTATGGTTGGGCATCTTCAGAATATCCGATACTGCATACCTGTCAAATGCTTTTTCCAATTCCAGAATGTACTCCTTGTACCCTTTATCTGTCTCTTTCAGTGAATAAGAACCAGAGCGGCTCCTTTTGATAAATTTTTCTTTGGTAAAATACAACGGATGATCAAAACTCATGACTTCACAGACGTTTCGGAAATCTGCTTCACATTCCCCCATATCAGCAGCGCTGCTTTCCAGATACTCCTCTCCTGTAAAAAACTGACGAATGCGGCTGTCATTCTTTTTTATCCCACCGCCAAAGCCCAAAAAACCGGGACAATATTTTTTATAAATCTGATAGCTTTCTCTGTTTATTTCACAATCCATATCCCGCATATTCCAAATCAAAAACACATAGCCTCCGGGCTTTAATATCCGTATACATTCCCGTCTGAAATCCAGTGGGGAAAACCAGTGAAATGCCTGGGCAGCCGTCACAAGATCACAGCTTGACACAGGCAGATTCAAAGAAGACGCATCTCCTTTCACAGAACAAAAAAGTGGATTCTTTCCCAAAATCCGCTCTGCTTCCAGCCGCATGTGTTCATTTGGCTCCACACTATATACACGACAGCCTAGTTTCAGGAGCTGGCCGGAAAACTTTCCTGTACCAGAACCAATATCCGCTGTTACAGTTGCAGAACCCACACCAAATCTTTCAGCCAGCAGCTTTATAAACGCCTCTGCGTAAAGAGGCCTTCCATGTGTGTAATCAAAAGCACGTCCTGTAAACATCCCTGTATCCATCTTCTCACCTTCCATATACTCAGCTTCCATTATTCCTCGCGATGTTTATACCATATCTCAGTCAAACTGCGTCTTCCAGTGCTCCGCTCTGGCTGCTTCAAAACACATAGCAATCTGTTCCCTTGTATTTTTATCTTCTGCCAACAGGGGAAGTTCATCCATGGAAAAATAACCGCTGTCCACAGTTTCCAGATTTTTCTCAAAATGTCCGCCTATTACTGTACACAACACAATCACTTTGCAAATTTTATAGGCGTACCGGGGCTGATTGTGTTTTTCCCTGTCTTGTATGGCAATAACCATATCAGCCGTCACATCAAGGCCTGCCTCCTCCTTCACCTCTTTGATGGTATTCTCCTTCACAGACAGATCCACATCCACCCATCCGCCTGGCATAGACCATCTGCCGTCATTTTCTTTCACCAAAAGGATCTTGTCCCCCTCAATGATCGCTGCCCTGCAGTCCATTTTCGGTGTCTGATACCCCACCTCACAGCAGAACAAATCCTTTGCTTTCTCAAAAGGCATTTCCGCCTGCAGGCTGATGATCTCCGCAGAGATTTCACGGATACGTTCAAAACGTTCTATATCGTACTTATCTTTGCAGTAATACAGGGCACTCTGGGCCAGACTCTGCAGTTCCACTGCCCAGTCTAGCCAGTTTTGTTTTTCATCTTTCATATGTACTGATTGCAGGTTTTTCCCACTGATGCTATACGGTGAGAAGCCACGGCTTTTTCCGGCCTGCTGCTCCTTTCTTTATTCAGTTATTCTTGTAACTGCTTAATCCCTTCACTGTTACCAACAAAAATCCATGCTATGCCTGTACCGTGTCTTCCCCAAAGCCGTTTTGATAAGTCTCATCTTCCATTAACCCCATCTACTGAATACACAAAACAGCACTACAATCGGCAGGACAGCGGTATCTGGTCCTTTGTTTTGATTATACAAGATTCTTTATCTATTGACAACGGAACCTCTGCATTTCCCGCAGACATATCACAAAAGCCTGCGTACTCATTTACAGTCCTCCACCGTCTGTGATAGACTTGTTTTATATCAGGCAGAGAAATTCCTGCGAAATACTTTCGTTTCTCTTGACCTTCCCCTGCAGGGGACGGTTTAAACTAGAATAAGAGGAGGTTATATGTATAAAATCAGTCAATTTTCCAAAATTTCCGATCTAACTGTGAAAGCACTGCGTTATTACGATAAAGAAGGGATTCTGTCACCATCCTTCCGGGATGAGGAGAATCAATACCGGTATTATAATGATGCGGATTTTGAAAAAGCCCGGCTCATCAAATACTTCGTTCCCTGGACTTCTCAATAATGGAAATCCGAGAAATTCTGGAAACTTCAGAGACTGAGAATGATTTGGCATTTATACTAAGAGAGAAAATAAAAATAATTGAAAAGAATATTTCAAAGGAAAAAGAACTCATACGAAAAATCAGCAAAGGACTCCCTGCATATGAAACAAAACAGCCTGCTCTGCCATACAAGATTGACGTTACAGACGTAAAAGAAATGCTTGCAGCCACAATTCGCTTTACAGGCAGATATAGTGACCTTGGAAAGTATGTGCCGCTTCTCTATCAGGCAGTGAAGGACTGCAAGACAGGCAGACATTTTAACTGTTATTATGATGACGCCTGTGTGGAACAGGCAGATATTGAACTCTGCCTGCCCGTCAAATGCAGAATAACCCATCCATCTGTGACTTGCAAAAAACTGCCCGGCATTAAAGCACTGCGTACCCTCCATTATGGCAGCTACGATACTTTATATCTTGCGTATAAATCTGTCTTTGCCTATGCCAACGCCAACAACTATAAAATTTTGGTTCCCACAAGAGAGGTATACCTAAAAAGTCCCGGCATGATTTTCAAAGGAAATCCTGCCAACTATACTACAGAGATTCTTTTACCCTTTGAAATCCTTTAAAGGAGTAAAAATATGAAAACAATAATTGAAGATTTTATCCCTCAGGGTGGAAAACATTGTATCACCAATTCTCTGAAACAGATTTTTACCTATTACGGATATCCCATGTCAGAGGAAATGATATTCGGTCTGGCATCCGGTTTGTCCTTCCTCTACCTTAACCAGTCAGACAGCCCTATGGTAAATGGCAGGATAAAAGTATTTGAATTTGAAGAAAAACTGGCAAAGCGCCTTGGTATCTCCATCAAATGTAAATCCGGAAGACATTATCCTCAGATTTTTGAAACCACAAAGCAGCTCATTGAGGAACAAAACCCCGTTCTTATCTACACGGATATGCCGTATCTGAAATACTTGGGCATGGATCCAAACAGCCACTTTGGAGGACATGCCGTGGTTCTGTTTGGCTTCGATGATACTGCGCAGAAATTCTTTGTAAGCGACAGAGATAACCACGATTTTCCCATCAAAGTCCCCTCAGGTCAGATAGCTGAGGATTATCACATGGTAGATTATGTAGAAATTGAAAAGGCCCGCAGGAGTTCACACAGACCATTTCCGGCCAACAACAAGTATTTGACATTTGATTTCAGCGGATACAAAAAGGCAGAAAAAAAAGTCCTGTGTCAGGCCATAGAAGAAACCTGTACCACAATGCTATTCCCCTCCGCACAATTGCTGGGTATAAACGGCATCAAAAAGTTTTCAAAAGAAATCCTGAAATGGAAACAGTTCAGCTCCCAAAAGCTTCGGCTGGCAGGTACCACCAATTATTTTCAGATCAATGAGGCAGGCGGCACCGGCGGAGGGATTTTCCGCAGAATGTATGGTGATTTTCTCATAGAATGCGCACCTGTTTTTCAGGATGAAAGGCTTGTGGACTCAGGACAGCGTTTCCTCTATGCCTCCCGGCAATGGGATTCCTTGGCTTTAGATCTATGGCAGTTATCCCTTGACCCAGACACGGAACTTTTAATAAAAATGTCAGCCGCCATCGCAGACCTTTATGTCATTGAAAAAGATATTTATTTGTCATTGCTTGAGACTGTGAAACAACATACCTTGGACCGGGAAGAAATGTAACATACGATTCTGGAAACACACTCGAATGGATTTTCTTCCCCTCTGCTTTAACCTTAAGGATTATATAAAAACAAGCCGTACAACATTTTTATCTGCTGCACGGCTGTTTTTCGTTACTCTTTTCTTTTACAGCGGATACACTCCGAATTCTTCCCGCAGCCACCTTCTATACCGCTCAAGCTGCCCCTCAGTATGAAAATAGTGTTCCCCTTGTTCCGCCACTTCCAGGCGGCACGAGAAGCGTTCTGTAAATGCCAGTATCCTGTCATACTCACACAAATCGTCCTCACTGCCATACAGGATACTTGTGGGAGAATTCCATTTCACAATAGGATTTTCCTTTGTATAGCAGTAATAGTCCCAGTAAAGCTTTTGTCCAATGGGGGTATCCAGCTCTCCGTTTTCTTTTAGCTGACCGGATGTAATGTGAAACCAGGCCATCATATTTTCTATTATCCGCTCCATATCCACCACCGGGGACAAAAACAGGCATCTTTCAAATTCCTCTTCCCTATAAGCTAGGAGACTGAAATACGCGCCCAAACTGCAGGCAAATAATCCCACTGTGTTCCATTTTTCTCTGACAAATCCCAGGATTACTTTCAGTTCTTCCACACAATTCTGCACCTTACAGGGAATTCCTTCTTCTTTTCTCTCCCCGTGTTCCGGCAGATCAAAGCTAAGTACCTGATACCCCTTTTCCGAAGCTGTCTCTGCCAGGATCCGCACAGGTACATCTGTCTTGCTGGACTGGTTTCCATGTACTGCCACGATCACCTTGTCCGCCTGCTCACCATATAGAACAGACGGTATCTTATCTATCTGAAAAATCTGCATCTTCATATTACTTCTGTCCTCACCTTTCCTCTTCCAACTCCCACAGATGTCTGTCCTTTCTAAAATACAGGCAGATAAGCACACCCGCTATTCCCAGAAAGAAAAACAGCATTGCAGCCCCGGAACCTTTTCCGCTCCCAAAAGCACGCACCAGATAACTTCCCGATGCCTGTGTGCCCATTATAGGTTCAAACACTTTATCCACAAACAATCCGCCTAAAAGATATCCCACCGGGATTGTAAAAAACTGCAGAGTGTTGCGCACAGAATACACGCGTCCCTGTATTTCCAGAGGGGTATGGGAACGGATCAGCACATCCATATTGGCTGACATAAAGGGAATAAACAGCCATCCCAGCACCGCCCCCAAACACCAGACCGGTGTACTTTTCCCAAAGGCCAGAAAAAAGTTCTCTGTACTCATGGAAAACAAAAGGGAATTACAGATGATCCGCATTCTGCTCTTCGGTGGTGCGGACATAGATACCCAGATACTGCCTGCCAGATTTGCAATTCCTCCACAGGCGTTCACCCATCCAAGCGCCATTTTACTGCCTCCGTTTCTGGACAGAAGCATAGCCGGCAGTGCCGCGTCGTACATGGATGCCACCAGATTGATGGCTGCCAGAAAAAGGATCAGGTCCAGGATCCCTCTGTTCTCCCGCATATATCCAAGGCCTTCCCCGGCCGCTTTTATAAGAGAACCCGGCCGCTCCCCGGATACCGGCCTATTCTCCGGAATCCGGATAAAAAATGCAAGGGTAAAAAACGCAGCGGCGAAGGTTGTCAGGTCAATGGCTATCACCGCCCCAATCCCCCAAAAGGACATAACCGTCATGGCAGCAATGGGATTCAGCACAGTGATAAGAGAGTTGGAAAACGAACGCATACCGCTCACCCTCTGGTATTGTTTTTTCGGTGTGAGCAGGCTCACCGCCACATCCGAGGCAGGCTGCTGAATGGTATTCATCAGGCCGTTCAGCCCATTGATAAAATACAGGTGCCAAATTTCCAGGCTTCCTGCCCTCAGCAGATAAAATACCGCTGCTGTACTGACTGCCGCAATGGTGTCGCACACAAGCATGGTATGCTTTTTGTTCCATCGGTCACTCAAAGCCCCGGCAAAAATGCTCAGAAGTACATAAGGAGCATAGGAACAGATTGCCAGAAGGGAAGTAGACAGCGCCGAACCGGTCTGCTGATACGACCAGATCACTAAGGCATAGCTTGTCATGGAACTGCCCAGCGCGGAAAGCGCCTGGGTCGCCCACAGCAGAATAAAAGTATGTAGTCCTTCAAATAGTGCTTTTACGTTATTTTGTTTTTTCATTTTGACTTTGCCCTTTCTTTCATAAACTTGGTTTATTCAAAGAACGCAAAGTCTGACGGACGAAAAGGCATTACACCCAAAATTCGTCTCCATACAAATCCGTCCGCATCTCAGACTTTGCATGGAGCTTTTAAAATGCAGAGCATCACTGTTATCATCCTCTCTTCGTTTTTTTGATATTATCATTAACTGCGGTATTTGTAAAGGTTCCTCTGCTGACTGCCAAAAACACGGCAGATGACAAAGCGGAGCGTATTTGTCCAATGCGCCGGCAGGATAAAAATATCATGGAAGTCTGTGTCCTGCCGCCAGATAAAGCCGGTACCACTCTTCTCTGGTCAGCTTAACATCCGCCGCCTTTGCTGTCTCTGCAAGCCTCTCTTCGTTCATGGTCCCGGCGATCACCTGGATTTTGGCAGGATGGCGCAGGATCCAGGCTGCCCCCACAGCCGCAGGCGTGATCCGGTACTTATCACTCAGCTCATCCATCACCGAATTTAGATCCGAATAGTTTTCATTTCCAAGGTAAGTACCTGTTCCGTCCCCCGCCTGGAAAGGGGACCATGCCTGGATCGTGATATCCTCCAGCCTGCAGTAGTCCAGTATGCCTCCGTCCCGATCCTCTGCTCCGTCTGTATCCATATTCACTTCCATTCCCCTGGAGATCATCTGGGAAAATGGGATGCTGAACTGAAGCTGATCTACAGCAATGTGCTGCCTCACACATTTTTTTAACAGGCGGATCTGGGAAGAATTCTGATTCGATACACCAAAGACCCTGACCTTCCCGGACTGTTCCAGCCGGTCAAAAGCTTCCGCAACCTCCTCCGGCTCCATCAAGGCATCAGGCCGGTGAAGCAGAAATACATCCAGATAGTCTGTGCGCAGACGCTTTAAGATTCCATCTACAGAGGAAAGGATATAGCTTTTGGAGCAGTCATATCCCACTCCCGGAAGAATACCGCATTTGGATTGGATCATAATTTTCTCCCTCACCGAAGATGTCATGGAAAGCGTTTTTGCGAAAATCTCTTCGCAGTATCCGCCTCCATAGATATCTGAATGATCAAAAAAACAAATCCCCAGCTCCAGGCACTTGTGCAGATAGGATGCAGCCTGCTTCTCATCTAATCCATTAAGCCGCATACAGCCGGATGCGATCACCGGCACCGAAAGCCCCGTTTTTCCCAATTTCATTGTTCTCATCACACAACTCCTCCTTGTCTTCCTTCCAGTATGGATACCACACGCAGCAAATCCGTATCTGCTCCCACATTTCCCGGAAATACCACATAAGGGATTCCGGGAAAACGGCTCTCACTTCCGGGCATCCATACAGGAATCCCGGGCAGGATCTGTCCCGGTACATAGGCCCTTTTCACCTTCAGCGCCTTGGTTCCAATATCACTGGAGGTAATTCCCCCCTTGGCCACCAGATATTTTGGAGTTACAGGCAGGGTGGATACGATCTGCGTCACTGCATCAGAGATCTGTACAGACAGCCTTAAATTTTCCTCCCTGTCAGCCTTCCCTGCCTCTATCCTCTCCCTGCTTGTATAGACTGCCACTGTTTTCCCTTCCTCCAGCAGCTCTGCACACAGTTTTCTTACCCTTTTCTGCTCCTTTAAAAATGCGGTCTTATCTGCCGCCATCCCCACATGAAATTCCAGAAAAGAGATTCCGGGATATGTCTCCAGATCTTTCAGTTGTCTGGTGGTTTTATTCACATGGGAACCCACTACGATCAGTCCGCCCGTCCCCCTGTCCTCTACGCCCAGCTCTTCCCTGGTAAGAAGCGGCTTTTCCGGTATCCCCCCAAGCACTCTCACCGCCGAGGCCGCCGTTCTCAGCATAAAGCGTTTTCCCTGGGAAACGGCTCCGGCAAACGCCGTCGCAAATACCTTCAGATCCCCGTAACAGGCCGCGTTTACTATGATTTTTCCAAAAGCATTGACATCCATCAGCTTTCGGATGATCTCATCGATCCGCCCCTCCCGCAGTTCTTCCACTGTGATGGACTGTATCTCCTCCCTTTTGACAGCTCCATGGGTTTTCTCCTCTACCCAGTCTTTTATATCAGAGCTGCGGTAGCCGAACGTGGCATCCCCGGCAAACTCCGTTTCCCCCGCAGGAGTCAGAGTGCCGTCTGCACCTCTCACATAATGGATATCCCCAATGGTAAATCTTCCCCCTTCCAGAAAAAATGGGCAGAGGATCTCCCCGTCTGTCCGGAATCCCTGCTGCTCTAATTCTTCCTTTAAAGCCGCTGTCTCTGCGGGATAATGCCCCCTCAAAGTGGAATCCCCCCTGCTTACCAGCAGAAAATCTTTTCCTGTCTCTTTTGACACAGCCGCCACATGGTAGGCAATCTCCCTGTGGATCCTGACAGATTCCTCCTCCCCCATGCTCCGGGAATTGGTCAATACATAAAAAACCTTCTCATCCCCGTCAAATCCCTTTCGTATGGTTTCCAGGTCCCAGTCTGTGTACACATAGATTCCATGCACGGTTTGAATTCCTGTCGGATCATCATCCAACACCACGATCTTTGCATCCAGTCCTTTTACGGCATCCAGATACGCTTTTTCTTCCGGCTCCTCTAAACAGCCTTTTCCTGAAGAAATAATCTCATCTTCTCTCATCCCTAAACTCCTTATCCGTTTTCTTTTCCCATTCGTTTTCCTATCCGCTTTTCCATCCGTTTTTTCATCCGCTTTTTCACCAGGATTTACACAATAAAAAGAAACAGGAGACGGGTAGCTTTCAACTCCCGTCTCCTCTGCATCTCTGACTTTTATTTTGTATCAAGACAAGCTTCCGCCGCCGTATCGTAGATGAATCCCTGTGGGATCATAACAGGCTGCTCCGGCTTTGTTGTCATATGGTACATTTTTTCCTCTCTGCAGCTCTCTCCGATCCCGTCGATGATTTCGATGGCGTGCAGTCCCAGTTCAGCGCTGCAGCGGTGGGCACGTCCGTTTCTGATGGCCCAGGCCATGTCAGCCACACCGATTCCCCGGTAGCTGTCTTTCCAGGTCCTCTCCTCTCCGGTCATATCGGGAGTTTCCGGTATCATTTTTCCGTATCCGTGAGTCAGCGGTACTGCCACTGTCTCCTCCTCCCGGTCTCCTCTGACCAGCTTCACCGGTCCGTAAAAATAGTTGGGATCCTGCAGGATCAGTGTACCCTCCGTTCCATAGATCTCCAGGCGGGCTGTCTGTTCCCTGTGACTGTCGCTGATTGCGGTAAATGTTCCGTAACACCCATTATAGAAATCAAGTGCTCCTGTCACAGAGGTTGGGAATTTCATATCAAAAGGTTTCTGATATCCCGGATTTCTGGGATTGCGCTGCATCTCCTTGGCATGGAATGCCTTTGACAATCCTGTCACCCGTTCCACCGGGCCAAGCAGATGGATGAGTGCGTGAAGGTAATAGCACCCCATATCATAGGGAATACTTCCCCCCGCAGTGAACACAAACGGCAGATCCGGATGATTCTCATCCTGAGCCAGATTATAACATCTTGCCACCATAGCCTGTGCATTCACCGGTTCGCCGATCATCCCCTTGTCGATCAGGTTTCTGGCTGTCTGCAGCCCGCCCCCAAGAAAGGTATCCGGAGCCTGGCCTATGCGCAGTCCTTTGCTCTTTGCCAGGTCATAAAGCTCCTTGGCAGACGCAAAATCCGTGGACATCATCTTCTCGGAGAAGACATGTTTTCCTGCCTCCAGCGCTCTTTTGCTGATCTCATAGTGGGATAACGGATAAGTGAGATTTACTATGATCTCGATATCCGGATCATTTATGATCTCATCCACGGTCATCTGACGAACCTGAAACTGTTCCGCTCTTCTCCTGCTTTTCTCCTCCACTATATCGGCAATTCCCACCACCTCAGTGATATGAAATGTCTGTGTCATATTCTTTAAGTATGTATAGCTGATTCCGCCGGCGCCGATCACACCGACCTTCACTCTCTCGACCATGATTAGTCTCCCTTCTTCTCTATCTGTCATTGACTGTCTGCAGTTGGCAGCAGCTCAGACAAGCTGAACTGTTGCCACTGCTTTTCCTTTTATTCAAAGCAGACACCGTTATATTTTTCCAATGCCCGGATTCCAAATTCCGCTGCCTTCAGCATATTTTCTTTGTACGCGCTATTGGCACTGCTGAGTTCGATAAAACCATATTCAACATCATTGTATGCAGCAGCCGCATCCAGAACTTCCTGTATGTTCATCACTCCCGTTCCGATATCTGTCGCCACATCAAAATTATATTTTCCCATAAATTCGCCGTCGATGACGGTATTCTCGGGCAGACCGTCAAAGAAGCTTCTGTGCTCCATATATTTCGGATGGAAATCATCCACGTGGAGCATCTTCACACGGTTTCCGAACTTTTTCAGGACCTCCACGGGATCCTCTCCGCCGCGGAATACCCACATGGTATCAATCTCAAAATTCACATAGTCCGGGTCAGTATTCTCCACCAGCAGCTCCAATGCGGATTTTTCCTCAAATTTCTGAAACTCATGGGCATGGTTGTGATAGATATATTTAAGCCCATTCTCTTTTAAGAGCTTTCCCTGCTGATTATATTTCTCACAGCGCTCCAGAACGTCATCCCTGCTCCTGAAAAAATCAGAAGCCAATACCAAATATTCTCCGCCTATGATATGCAGCCTGTCAATATCCTGATAAATGTCATCTCCTATATTAAAGTGCTTGGAGGGATGGACGATGCCCAGATCATCCATCATTTTTTTCAGCTCACACAGTTCTGCTTTCAGTTCCTCTGTAAACATGGTTCCTGCGGACTCAATGTATCGATAGCCGTAGCCAGCCAACTCCTTCAGTGTCCCATAAGGATCATTTAAAAACGCATCCGTCACGGAACAAGCCTGTAATCCACCTTTTATCACGTCAAATCCTCCTATATTCCTATTTCATTTTCTCATAAAAATCTTCCGGAAGACGTTCTGTCCCCTCAAAAGTCGTCTGGACCTGATACGGTTTTCCCGTAGCGATGGCGATGTTAAAGCCGTCTAAAAGCTCTGTCACATGGCAGGCAAAATCGCCGTTGGCCCTGGCTGTCCGGCCCTCCTTGATCGCCTCGATCATCTCGCACAGCCCCAGGCCCCTGTTCTCAGCCGGAGAGGAAAAGATCAGCGGAATATCCTTCTTGTAAGCATCTGCATTGCTGGATCTCTCCCTGGAAATCTTTCCGTCTTCCCCCTTCAAATCCTCCTCCAGCAGCACGTGAACTCTGCTTCCCTCGCCGTAATTGTCGGGATCGGATAAAAACAGAGAGCCTTTTGTGCCGTAGACCTGGACGCAGGGACCGTTCTGGGCACCCCAGGTATCCCAGCTAAAATTCACACTGGCACTGGTTCCGTTTGCGAATTTAACGATACCGTTGTAATTCGTGTTTACTTCCACGTCCACAAAGTGATCCTTGATGGGCCGGTGGGGGATCCCAATCCCCCCGTAGCAGCAAAGCTCCACTGCCGGCCCCATAAAATACAGCATTTCCGAGATTCCATAAGGACCGATGTCCAGCATAGGACCGGCACCCTTTCTGTAAAAGAAATCCGGTGCGGGATGTATATTCTCAGGTCCGTGATACATATTGGCAACCTTTGCACTCAGCACTTCGCCGATCACACCATCCTCAATGACCTTTTTACAGGTCTGCACCCCTGCACCCAGGAATACATCCGGAGCACATCCCACATACAGATTTTTCTCCCTGGCCAGCTCTGTGATATCGGAAGCCTCCTTCAGGGTAAGTCCCAAGGGCTTTTCTGAATAAACATGTTTTCCTGCGCGAAGCGCCCTCATATTTACATCGTAGTGGGCCTGGGGATTGGTCAGGTTTACGATCACATCGATCTCGGGTTCCTGAAAAATCTCATCCAAAGTAAGTACATGGGCAATTCCGTGGCGGTCTGCCAGAACTTTGGCCCGTTCCAGATCCAGGTCGCACAGGGCATAGATTTCCATGTTTCGGAAACGGCTGGTGATATTTGGCACATAATTTCTCGTACTGATGTCCCCGCAGCCGATAATACCTATCTTAAATACTTCTTTCATCCTCGGTTCCTCCTGTCCTTTATGCCCCGAATTTTACCATTCCGTCATAGCTTCTCTGCGCACATCCGTAAGGCTCCATATCGTAACAGGAATCCTGCTCCACCACAGCATACTCCACACCGATCTCCTTGCAGGCTGCCACTACAGACGGCCAGTCAATATTTCCCTGTCCCACTTCCGCAAAGCGTTTCTCAACCTGTTCACAGCTCTCGATACCCGGAACGATGGCATAATCCTTAAAGTGTATGATCTTCATTCTCCCTTTTACTTTGCGGATCCAATCTGCCAGCACGACGCCGCCGCAGGTCATCCAGTGGGTATCTAAGATAAAGTTCACACCTTCCGGGTCTGTCTCATTGATCAGAATATCCATACCGATCTCTCCGTCACCAAAGGAAGCGTACTCCAGGGCATGAGGATGATAGAGAATGGTTTTTCCTGCTTTTTTCGCCACTTCAGCCACTTTATTCAACTTGTCTGCATACTCCCTGAATCCCTCTTTTGTGCTCCGGTATTCCACGGGCATGGTGTTCACATCGATATAATCCGTCTCAAACAAATCGGACATCTTGATGGCATCCTGGATCGCCTGGGGATCTTCTGACATTTTTTCAAAGCTGGCACCGCAGCAGAGATATTTCATCCCGTGTTTGTCAAGCAGTGCTTTGTATTCCTCGGGTGTCACATAGTCTGGGATGATATACTGTACAGCCTCATATCCCATCTCTTTTGCCTTTCCCAACACTTCATCCAGTTTTTCTTTATCTCCCATATATTTCTGGAGGATTGCTAATATAATACCTTTTTTCATCTCATTATCTCCTATTTATTATGTTATCGTTTGTAACTGTTCAGCGGCCAGGTAATAATCCCATCGCCAACCGCGGTGCTGAACAGTTACCATTGTTTATACCTTATTTACATTATTTCGTTGCTTCCTGAATTGCCTGGCTTGCTTCCTGGAAGTTCTCCATATCATAGGCCACCACATCATCGTAGCCAAATCCTTTGATCTTATCTTTCATCTCGCTCCACAGGGAATCAAAGGTACTCTGGTCCTCGGCATAGATCATCTGCCAGGAATAAGCCTTGATCACTTCCCCGCACTCGGAACGTTTTGTTTTGATATCACCGGGATCCTGCGGTTTCCGGAAGGAATTGCCGGGCATAGGATCCAGAGCATTCTTTTCTTTCAGATAATCCAGCGGCCATTTTGCCCCAAAGGTTTCTGTCCACTGCTCGTCAATTTTAGAACGGTTCTCGTCCATTGTGGTAGACCACATGGAAGGATCGTATGGCTCATTGTATGTAGGATTGGTATCCATCTTATAGACAACTGAGGATACGATACGGTTTCCTCCATCTGAGAAGTTACCGCCGCCCCACTCTTCCGGCACAGGGATATTCTGCGGATCTCCGCCCTGCAGCGCTTCTTTTCCATATTCAGTCAGATATGGCCTTCCATCCTTTTCCTCCCAGGTCAGACCCTCCGGGCCTGCAAATGTGAGCATCATACCTTCCTCTGAATTCAGCCATTCAAAGAATTTAAATACACGTTCCGGATCCTTCACTGTGGAACCCATGGCCATAGCTGCGCCCTGGCCGTGAACGGAATGTCCGAGAGGAGCATAATCCATATCGCCCACCGGCACAAATACCTGACCTTTGCCCTCGCTGATGTGTTCCGGCGTATTGTACTGGTAGATGGGGAACGGAGAGTTGAACGCCGCGCCGTCCGCTACTTTCGCATTCAGATCATCAAAGGACTGTGTGCTGGAATCGGGATCCAGCATTCCCATCTGATTAGCCTTAAAATACATCTCAAGTGTTTTGTGGTAGATTCCGTCATCGTCATCCAGCACAAAGTAATCTTTGCCGTTTGCTTTGTAATTCACAAATCCATTGTCATTGCGTCCATACCCATACATGATCGCGTATTTATCGGCACAGGTCATGGAAGTTCCGTCCCAATCCGGGAACAGGGAAAAGGCATAGGCCGGTTTTCCGGAATCACTGGTTGGATGGGCATCCTGCATCTGCTTGCTCACAGTCAGGATATCATCCATGTTCTTGATCTCCGGCGCGCCCAATTCATAATAATAGTCCCATCGGGTATAAAAGCCGTTCTCTGGTGCGCCGTTTCTCACCTGAGCCGCATCTGTGTTCTTTGCAATGCCGGAAGCATTGACCGGATAAGCGTAAATCTTTCCCTCTGTACCAAAATAATCGGAAAATGCATCGGCACCTTCTTCAAAAGGTTTTAACACATCGCTGTCTTTTGCCAGATCCGTCATGTCATAGATCAGCCCGGCTTCCACACAGTCCTTCATCTTATCCGCATCCAGGCAGATAATATCCCCCAGTTCGCCGGCTGCGGAGCGTGTCTGATAGACGGATTCCCCGGAAATATTCTGTGAGATGATATTCATCTCAATGTTAAACTTATCCTTTATGATCTTGGCAAACCAGCCGCTCTGGATTCCCTGATAGTTGGCATTACGGGAAAACACATCAATGGTGAGCAGGTCTTCCTTGCCCTCTTTCGACGCTGCGGAAGCGTCTTTTGAATCTGCGGAATTATTTGATTTCTCTGAGGAACACCCCGCAAAAGATGCTATCATAGCTGCGCAGAGCATCAGTGCTGTAACTTTTTTCATTCTTTTTTTCATAACTTTCTCCCTTTCTTGTTTTGCTTTTCCTCTTCATTATTTTTATGGATACATTTACTTTTAAAGATTCTTTTGATCCCCCTTGTTTAGCTGTCACCTCCCACTAATTCTATGTCATATCCATCCCCTACACAAGCCAAATATCACGCTGGCCACGCCTGTCTCTATCCCTTTACAGAGCCGATCATAATACCCTTTACAAAATATCTCTGGAAATACGGATACACCAGAAGAATGGGCAGGATCACCACCACGGATACCGTCATGCGTATGGAGGTAGGCGTCTGCATGGTAGCCAGGGAGGCAGTGCTCATGACAGCTCCGTTTTTCATCATGGCTGCCAGGGAACTTGCCTGGTTGATATACTGGTAGAGTAAAAACTGCAGGGTGTACAGCTTCGGCTCTGTCATCAGGATCAGGGTATCCTGGAAGGAGTTCCACTGATTCACAGCAGAGAAGATCGCGATGGTGGCCATAATTGGCTTTGCCAGCGGCAGCATGATCTTATAGAAAACTTTGAACACACTGGCGCCATCGATCTCAGCGGCCTCCTGAAGAGCCGTGGGGATAGACTCCATATAAGTTTTTACCAGGATAATATTAAACGGCTGCACAATAGCAGGAAGCACATAGGCCAAAAAGTTATTGGTCAGATGCAGGTTCCTCATGGTAATGTACCAGGGGATCAGACCCGCGTTAAAATACATGGTGATCACTGTAAAACGGTACCAGAACTTTCTCCCCCACATATTCTGCTGAGAGAACATAAATCCCAGAAAAGCCGAACCCAGAACTGTGACAACCGTGCCTATCACGGTTCTGGCTACCGTCACAAATGCGGCGTTTGCCAGAGCAGGAATCTTAAATACATCTATGTAGTTTTGCAGATGTATGCCCTTGGGCCAGAATATGATATCCCCGTTAGCACTCAGTTCATTAGAGCTGATGGTGTTGATGATCAGGTAGTAAAAAGGATAGATGCAGACAATTGTGAATGCGGTAAAAAAAAGTATCAGGCAGAAGTCAAACACCTTGTCTCCGGTAATCCGTTTTCTCTTTTTATTCATTTAATTTCCCTCCTCTCTAAACGATAGACTCACCGCGCACCGCCTTGGAAATCCCGTTGACACAGAATAAAAGAGTGACACTTATGATGCTCTTTAACATACTGATCGCCGTGGCCAGAGAATAGTTGCCTGTCTTGATACCCAAATTGTATACGTACAGATCCAGCACCTGGATCTTATCTGTGTTAAACGCGTTCTGGAATACCAGAAATTGATCCATACCATTGTTCAGGAAGTTGGCCACGTTCATGATCAGAAGTACAAAGAACGTGGGCAGAAGGCTTGGAATCGTAATATTCCAGATGAGCCGGAACCTTCCTGCTCCATCTACTCTGGCCGCCTCATACAGTTCCTGGTCGATACCGGCTATAGAGGCCAGATACATGATGGCTCCCCAGCCAAGTCCTTTCCACTGTCCCCACAGCCACATGTTCAGCCACGTATGGGAGTTGTCCTGCAAAAACTGGATGGGCTTTGTGGTGATCCCTAAGGCCTGCAGCAGATGGTTTGCCATACCCGTTGAGGAAAGCAGGGAAAAAGCAATGGAGTAAACCAGCACCCAGCTAATAAAGTTGGGGATCGTGGTAAAAGTCTGGACTGCTTTTTTAAATCGTCTGCCCTTGATCTCCGAGAGCAGGATTGCAAATGCCATGGGAAGCCAGGAGGTCAGAAGCGCCAGTCCGCTCATGACAAAGGTATTGCGGAGCACTTGAAGTATCTGCAGTCGTTTCTCCGGCGTGCCCACCATACTCTTAAACCAATCCAGTCCTACAAAGGCACAGTCGGAAAGGCTTTTTGGGGGTCTGTAATCAAAAAACGCATAGATCCATCCATAGAGCGGCAGGTAACTGAACAGGAACAAAAGTACCAGAAATGGCAGGACCATCAGAAACAACTGCACACTTTTACTCTTTTTGTTCATTGTAATATTTTTTCTCGTTTTTGTTTTTACCCCATACAAACTGACTCCTCCTCCTTTACCACAGCCTCTCACCGGGCTGTGGGTATTCCGTTTCCACCGGGTCTGCCTCCACGCCGTTCAGGTATTTTACAGCTTCCCGGAAAATACGGGCGTACGTTCCGTAGATACCGGTACAGTGGTGAATGTACGGCCCGCAGACAAACTTGCGCTCCCAGGCAGGCCAATCTCTGAATTTTGCCCACACATAAGTTCCTTTGCTGTATGGTCCTGTGGTGGTCTTTCCCTCCCCATACAGGAGCTTGTAATCTCCGCGCAGCGAGTCAAAACGAAGCAGTGTGATATCTCCCTGTTTTAACTCAAACTGCCCTGCCCCCTTAAAACCTTTTCCCTGATGGCATCCGATGGTCACACCCTGATCCCCTGCAAGGCTGGGCGGGAATACACCGCAGTGCCACAAAAGCTCTGCATTGTCATCCGTGGGATGACGCCCCGTAAGATCCGCGAAGAAGGGGGGAGCGGATGCCCCGTTGGCACCCAGAGCCATGATGGAGGTGACTGCGCCGTGAATGTCATTCTCACAGGCAATAGGGAATCCTTCATCTGTGCTGTCCCCCATGAGATAACAGGGAGCGATCCCCGAAATATCCGTGAAGGGTGCCCAGCACTGGGTTGCGGCGGCACTTAAATTTTCTTCTGCCGCCCATTCCCGTACGGCCATCTTCATGGCGCAAATCCGCTCCACTGCGTCTCTTCCCACAATCTCCTGCTTAGCCTTTCCCAGGATACCCTCAAGCTCTTCCTGGAACAGGCTGTCTTTTTTCTCCAGGATCTTTTCAAACCGCTTTTGCATCTCCACCAGAGTCACCGGAACCACTTCCACTCCAAACCGTTCCAACAGCTCCGCCTCATTGCTTTTTACAGACCAGAAGGCTGCCGGCCGTACACTGATCTGCCCGATCCTGGGAGCGTTCATGGCCTTGGCCACCCCTGCGGCTGACAAAAAGTCTGTGACTCCGCTCTCAAACGTCTCCTCTTCCACCCAGCAGTTCGTGATGTAGGTAAACGGAAGGCCAAACCGCATCAGTACCTTGCTGCTGGCAAACACCCCGCACTGGGCATCCCGGAAACGAAAGCCCTCCGGTTCCGGGGCATCATCTCTCACTGCCCACAAAAGCACCGGCTTCTTCATCATAGATGCCAGACGGCAGACTGCCTCCTCACATCCAAAGTTCACATGTGCAATGAATATGGCGTCCACTTTTTCCTTTTTAAAATGTTCCGCCACCGCCTCGGCATCCCTGCTTCTATAGAGCAGCCCTTCCTCGTTGAGAAAGTCGATGTTTACAAAGTCCACTCCCAGATCATTCAGGCGCGCTTCCACTTTTTTCTTTGTCTGCGCGGCACGGTCCAGACGGAATGCGGTATCACTGTAGGTTTCCCTCCTGGTGGGGACGAACCCTAGTTTGACCCGGTATCTCTCCTTATACGTCTCTCTGATTCCCATAGTATTGGATCCCTCTTCCTCTCTTAAACCCGTCCGCTGCTTAAAAGGTAGTGTGTCATCTTGTCCTCCACCAGCTCTGTGACAGCCTGGTGCGCCAGCTTTAACTCTGCCTCTCCGATTTTCGGAACGTCTTCGTTGGTGATGGATTGTGACAGACCCAGCGCGTTTAAAAAGGCCTGCTCCAGATCCGTAGCAATATTGATCTTGCTCACCCCGCCATTTGGAAGTGTAATAGCATCCTGCACCAACTGTGCCGGAACCCCGGAGGCCCCGTGGAGTACCAGAGGCAGATCCACCCTTCTCCGTATCTCCTCAATACGTTTTAATTCGATATGGGGTTTTCTAGTCAGATAAGCCCCGTGTACTGTTCCCACGGAGACTGCCAGCAGATCTACGTCCGTTGCATCCACAAATTCTGCTGCTTCATCGGGATCTGTGTACAGCTCCGTACTGGAATCCGTCTCTATCCTGTCATTGGAGGAGATTTTTCCCAGCTCTGCCTCCACTTCCACACCGTAGCTGTGAGCGTATTTCGCCACCTCTTTTACAATGGAAATATTTTTGTCCAGTTCATATTCCGAGGCATCGATCATCACGCTGTCAAAACCGGCTGCAACCGCATCCCGGATCACCTGAAGATCCTTTGTGTGATCCAGATGCAGTATTGCTGGCACCCGGATATCCAGTTCTTTTTCACAGCGCCTGTATTCCCGCGCAAACTCCTCACAACTGCCTCCATACCGTTTCAGCTCTTTCTGGGATACCTGTACGATCACCGGTGAATTTAAATTCTGGGCTGCCTGCAGTACAGGGCCGATATTTGTAAGATATCTGGCTGAAAAAGACCCCACCGCGTATCTCTCATCTCTTGCTTTTAATAAAATTTCTTTTACACTCATCTCATCTCTCCTCTGCTGTCATCTTTCACAACGCCTGAAGGCTTCCGCCGACTGGATAATACTGGTCTCAGGATCCTGAACGGCAAACCGGTCTGTGGTGGGGATCATAGGCTCCAGCATAGCCGGCCCCTGGTATCCGTATTTTTCAAAGAGCTGGTAGATTCTCGCGGCGTCGATGACCCCTGTAGTCATAGGCATGGCTCTGACCTGATCTTCCTGTTCATCCGGCCCTTTTCCTGCAGCTCCGTCATTCAGATGCAAATTCACCATACGATCGCAGTTCGCTGCCGCAAAGTAGAGATCATCCTCCCTGCCGCTTCCACAGAACCAATGATACGTGTCAAACAGGAATCCCGCCTTTCCTCTCGCCGCATCCGCAATGGACAGCACGCCGCTTATGGTATGTACAAATGGATGAGGATGTTTTACCCGCAGCTCATATGGTCCCAGACATTCAAATCCATACAGAATGCCATAGTCCGTAAATACTTTCTGAAGCTTTTCAAGCCGTCTCACATGCCATTCAAAGTTCTCATCAAAGGGCCTCACACTGCTGGGCCAGATATGGTTGTATGCATACTTTACCCCCATTTTTTCTCCGGTCTCTGCCCATCGTTTCTGAATCTCTATTGCCTTTTCCAGACGTCCCTCATCCACGCTGTCGTCAAAAAAATCTTCCACCGTGGGTAAAAGTCCCCATTTCAGATCATATCTTTTCATTGCCTCCTGGGCAGATTCCACTCGCTTCGGATCATCCAGGATAGCCGCCGGGACGTCCAGTCCCTCCAGACCATGTTTTTTTGCCAGCGGAGCCAGTTCCTCCACTGTTCCCGGAATCTTCAGCAAACGCACATCCAATACCTGATACATCTCTTTGCCTCTCTTTCTTTTTTTATCTTCCTATGCCGCAAACTTATAGCCCGCGCATAAAATGAACTGCTTTTTGGAAGTCCTCCTCGGACTTGATCCCATGAAGGATCATTCCCCCCTGATATCCGGCCCTGTCAAGCTTTTCTATAAAATACGGAAAATCTACGATTCCATGGCCGGCGTAGGTATATTGAAGCGTTTCCCCCTCCAAAATATCCTTGCCGTGGGCCAGGCAGATCTGCTGTCCCAGCCGTTCAAATGCATCATCCATATATGCTCTCACATGTTCTTTTTTTGCCTGTCCTTTCGGAAACAAGTTTGCCACATCCATGATGATCTTAAGATGGCTGTCCCATCCGAAATATTCCAACAGCTCCTGGGCTTTTTCAGCAGAGTCAATACAGTTGTTTGGCTCACACTCAATACCCAGGACCACATCATACTTTCTAGCAGCCGCAAGTGCTTCTGTCATAGTTTTTTTCAGATCTTCCATAGCCTGCGGCAGTTGATTATCCTCATGGTCCTTCCACATATTATCCGCATTTCTGCTTCCTGTGCACAGGGTGACAATACCGCATCCCAATGTCTTGCAGGCCTTTGCGATCACTTCCAGTCTCCGGGTGCCTTCCTCCCGCACTGCCGGATCCGGATGGATCATGTTGTACGTCCCATTCACGGATACGATCTGGATCTGATTGGCATCCGCGGCTGCCCGTATCCTGCAGAGCAGGCTGTCATCCAGCCTTTCGGGCATCTGCTCCTCACATACAGATCCAAAGTCAAACTGCATCTGTGAAAATCCATATGACTTTACAGACTGAAACAGTTCTTCCACTGTAGGGCGTTCCAATTCAATTGAATACATTCCAAGCTTCATAGTTTTCCTCCTTATGGACAGCCGGTCAAGCGATCCGGTTTATCACTTCTTCCAGTGCAGGTATCCCTTTTCTTCCGCCTATCTGGCCGCAGGTCAGGCTGGCAAAAACACCTGCGAATTCCATACATTTTTTAAGCTCCCAGCCCTGTCCCAGGGCATACAGGAAAGCACCGTGGTAATTATCCCCCGCCCCCGTGGTATCCACCACAGGTACGTCTATAGATTCCATATACAAAAAGCTTTCCCCATCAAATCCCACAGCCCCTTTTTCTCCTCTTGTCACTGCGGTGAACATCCCTTGTTTTCCCCTGGAGGCATAGTATCTGCAGGCTTCTTCCGCGTCCAGATCCAGAGTCTTCTCTGTCGTGGCCTCATCCAGGATCCAGATATCCGTGTAGGGAAGGAGCTGATCTGCCAGTTTTCTCGGAAGATTTCCCCCGTCAATAGAGAGCAGGACTTCCCCCTCTTCCCTGCAGAATTTTGCAAGATCCACCATCAGCTTCTCCCCCATCACACCAAGATGGATGACTTTCGCGCTTTTTAAAAGGTTTTTATCCAGCATCTCAAATTCCAGATCATAGATACATCCCCCATAGTGGGTAATGCTTCGGCTTCCATCTCTGTCCACAAGGATCATGCTCACAGAAGATCTGGAATGGGATGTCTCGATCATCTGCACTGCCCGAAACCCCTGCTTCGCCAGGTCCTGCCGGATAAATGTCCCCGCCTCATCCTCTCCAACAATGGTGATCATGCCTGTGACGCCTCCCAGACTCTGATGGGCCGCCGCTGCCGTGGCAGATACGCCGCCGCAGCACTGCACATACTCAGACGCCTGCACTCTCTGGTCACTGCCCGGCATCTGCTCCACCCGCATCATGAGATCCTGGGTGCTGCCCCCGATAAACAGGCAGTCAATGGGCTTTTCTTCTCGTCTCATGCCGGTCTCCTATTCTCCAAGAATCTCTTTTACTCTCTCGATACACAGCCTTGGACTGGTGAGCACAGGTGTCTCCATACTGCTTACCAGCGGCAGAAGCACCGTCATACTTCCCTGGGCCAGCACCACCACGTCATTTTCTTTGGCGGCTTTTTCCACTTCCCCAAGCACCATCCTGTTATGTGTCTCAGCGTCATTTTTCTCAATGAGAACCATCATCGCGCCTTCCACCAGATGCAGGTCCACCTCCACCTCTTTGCCCAGCTCTTTTGCTTTTTTCTCGATCAGCCGGACACTGGGGCCTGTGGTGGATTCCACCGTGGCCACCACTGCAATCTTTCTCCCCATCTGTACCGCTTTTTCAGCCATGGCCTCATCAATCTTCAGGATAGGAACATTCAGAAACGGGGCGATCTGGTCCGCTGCCTCCCCCACACTGGAGCACTGATTGACGATAAGATCCACTCCCAGCTCCTGGGCATTTCTGAAATACTCAAACATCCTGCGCTTTACAAAAGGTGTGGGGCCTCCGTTTTGATTTACTTCCTGTATCAGGCTCTCATCTATGATCTGTGTCACTTTCACATTAGGGATGATCTCCCGGCACAGCTCTTTTAACTCTGCAAAGGAAACCGCGCTGGTCTCCACAATGGCGATTGATTTACTCATATTCCTCTGTCCTCCTATATTTTTACACTTGCTGTCTGCCTCAGATGATACTGTACACCGCATTTAAAATCCGTGGATGGCAGAACTCCTCCCGGTTATCAGGCATAAGCTGATGGGCATATACCACAGACAGCCTGTTTACCGGATCCATGGACAAAAGTGTCCCTGCAGCCCCGGCCCAACTGAATTCCCCGGAACTTCCCAGGCAGTTGGAATCTGCCAGGTCTATCAGGGTCTTCACGCCTAATCCATACCCATAACCGGACATAAAGTTCCAGCCATGGCGGTGCGTATCCTGGAAATCTTCCAGGGCCTCCCCCCTGAGATGATTCCTGCTCATCAGTTCAATGGATCTGTAATTTAAAATCCTTTTATCCTTCCAGATGCCTCCCTTGGCCATCATTCCGGCAAAATGTGACATATCTTCCACGGTGGATAACAGTCCCCCGCCTCCGCTTTCCAGACGGTATACAGAAGAAAATTTATACTCTTCCGACTCATTTGGCAGTCTTTTTCCGTCCTGATATCGGTACATCACCGCCAACTGCTCCCGGGGGATTTCTTCCTTAAAAAATCCTGTGTTTGGCATCTCCAAAGGCTCAAACAGCCTTTTTTTCAAAAATTCTCCAAATCCCATACCGCTTGCTTCCTCGATCACAGCTCCCATCACATCCAGTCCCAGTCCGTAATTCCAATGGCTCCCTGGCTGAAAAGCAAGAGGAACCCGGGCAAGCCTTCCTGCAAATTCTCTGGTGGATACAAAACCTTCCTGTTTGATGGCATCCAGCACTTTTTTTGTCTCCCGCTGGGTACCATTACATTCCCCGTCATAGGTAAAACCCGATGTCATGGTGAGCAGATGCTTGATGGTCATGTCAGCAGCGGGTATCAGGGTCTCCATGTTATTTCCTGCGTAATGGCAGCAGGTGAGATTTTTATATTCCGGCAGATACCACCACACCGGATCATCCAACAGAATCTTTCCCTCCTCCAAAAGAATCATAGCGGCAGCGGCCGTAATGGGTTTTGTACAGGAATACATGCGATACACGGTATCTCTTCCGATTTTTTTACCTGCACCTTCATCGGCGTATCCCTGATATCCCTCATAGAGGATCTCTTCTCCCAGCCTCACTGTCAGCGCACATCCCGCAGGCCCTCTCTCCATTTCCACAAAATTCTTCAGCAGCGCGTCTAATTTCTCTGTGCCTCTCACTTTTTTCCCTCCCATTATTTCAATCTCAAATCTACCCCTATGGCTCTTTATATGACCTGTTCCCACTGCTCTGTCACATTGTCCTGTTTCCTTGTTTCTGGTTGCATTATAGCATTCCGAATTTTAGAACTTAATAAAAAAAACCGAGGTCCCATGTGAAAAAACCGACTTTATGCTCTATTTTATTGTTTTCCTTTACACTTTCTTATATAATTTAGCTAACATTTTAACGAGAGAAAAAGGGAGATGCCGTCAATGTTTACGATTAAAAATATAGGTACAAAAATACAGAAAAACATATCCAATTTTAAGTTAGGGCGCAAGATCATGCTGATCGTGCTGGCATGTATTTTTCTGATCAGCGGGTTTTCCATGCTCGCTTATTACTTTACTGTCCGCAGCAATAACCATCTGTTATACAGCAGCACTGCTGATAATCTGTCCTACTCAGCCTCTAACCTGAGCAGCCACATTGACAATATCCAGGCACTCTCCACAGCTATGATCGCGGATGATACGTTACAGGACATGCTGTCTATGCGCAAGGATTCCGGAAAGCCGCTGGACCCTTCCTCTTACAGCACTCTGTGCACCACCCTGGAGTCCTATCTGCAGCAGTACCAAAACAACAGTCTTTCCTATATCATGCTGGCTGGGGATGAGGTCATGGCCAAAACCTATATTCCTCTGTCTGACCGGCTCCCGGTGGAGGTGATCCGGGAATTGATAAAAAGCGCCAAAGGACACATGGGCCGTTCCACATGGGTAACACAATACAGCGAAGACTATGGTCTCTTTCTCGTCCGGGAGATCCGGCGGACCAAAAATGCGCGCCTGGACTCTCTGGGATATGTCATCATACGGGTAAATAGCCGACGGATGTTAGAAGACTGCAGCCATTTTTCCAATCAATACGGGCAGGCCTCCTATCTGCTGGCGAACGAAGATTCCGTGATCCAGAGCAGCATCACCCTGTCGGAACAGGATTCCGAAACGCTTCTGGAACCCTTTGAGCACCCCTACCGCATCCAGAATTTGTCCGGAGACAAATACTTTGTGGTCAAAAATACAGTCCCCAATGTGGGCTGGGACTTTTTCTGCCTGGTTCCTTATGGTACGGTCTATGATTCGATCCTAGTCACCAGAATCCTGTTCGTTGCCATTGTTCTGTTGAGTATCTTGTTAAGCCTCCTGCTCTCCACGCACTTTATCCGCTCCCTGACCAGGCACATTGACAACCTGATCTGCAAGATCCAGTCCTTTGCCCGTGAAGACGCAACCTTTTCCCCCGCCGATTTCCCTTTTGACTATACAGAGAGAAAAGACGAACTGGGGCTTCTGCACCAGCAGTTTGATCAGATGGCCCTGCAGATTCAGCAGTTGATCCATGTAAACTATAAAAATGAGCTGTTGGTCAAGGACGCGCAGCTAAAAGCTCTGGAGACACAGATCAACCCCCATTTTCTATATAACACTCTGGAATCCATCAACTGGCGGGCAAAAGCTTCCGGAGAGAAGGATATTTCCAAAATGGTAGAAGCTCTTGGCTTTTTATTGAGAGCCGCTCTGTCCCAGTCTTCCAAAACCGTTCCGCTCAGGCAGGAGCTTGATTTTGTCCACTGCTACCTGACGATCCAGGAGACACGCTACGAGGATCAGCTTGTCTATACTATGGAGGTGGACGAAGCTCTGAATGAAGTACCTGTTCCCAAACTGCTCATTCAGCCTCTTGTGGAAAATGCCATTCAGCATGCCCTGGAGGAGATGGTAGATACCTGCCGGATCCTGATCCGCGTGTATCACGACAGCCGGTATCTGTATATTCAGGTGGAGAACAGCGGCTCTTCTTTCCCGAATCATTTACTGGAAAAATTAAGTGACAAGACCATCAAACCGGAGGGCTTCGGCATTGGTCTTACCAATATCAACCAACGGATCCAACTGACCTATGGAAAAGAGTATGGTCTTGAATTCTTTAACAAGGATGGCTTTGCTGTGGCCATGATCCGGCTTCCCTTTCAGGGAACAGCAGCAGAAGGAATCGGGAATATAACGCAGCAACAGCAGCGGTGAAAACAGTATAGGAGGGATATAGATGTTACGATTGATCATTGTGGATGATGAGAAGATCATACGGGAATCTATCCGCAGTCTGATCGACTGGGAGAGCCTGGGTGTGGAGGTTGTGGATGTGTGCAAAAACGGTCTGGAGGCTTACGACGCGATCCTGGACGAATACCCGGATATCGTGCTCACTGATATTAAGATGCCGGGACTTTCCGGACTGGAACTGATCGAGAAGTTAAGGGATACCCGGGAGCACATTCAATTTATCCTATTATCAGGATACGGAGAGTTTGAGTATGCCAAACAGGCCATGCGCTACGGAATCCGGCACTATCTTCTGAAACCCTGTAATGAAAAACAGATCATAGACGCTATCGAAGATGTAAAAAAAGACTGCCTGATCCAGCAGCAGTCTGCCGTGGTGGAGGAACAGACTGCTGAATTCGAGAAGTCTCTGTTTCGGAACATGGTGACAGACGGGGTGACAGGAGGGGTAGATCCTTCTAAAATCGCTGATTCCTACCAGTGCTATTTGGATTTCCACGGCACCTCTTATGATCTTCACTATCTGTTTTTTTTGGAGGAGCAGTATGTGCGGGACTGTGTTTTAAAAATCAGTGAATATATGCAGGAAAATTTTCCGGGATTTTTATTTCATCTGTTCTATGTAAAAAACACTCTGTTGTTTGTCTTAAAGGACATCCACGGTGAGTGTCCAGGCTGCGATGCTTTTTTGGACAGCCTGCATTTTCCCCGGGAGACAGTGTCTCTGAAGCATGAAAAAGAACACTTTGAGAATCTGACCGGTCTATTCATTACACTGATACAAAAATCAATCCGTTATGACAAGATCTACTATCTGGATGGGGATACCAGAATTCCCATCTGCAACTATAACGGATGTCTTTTGAGCGCCAGATCCATGATCCAGAGATACGAGTCAGGAGCTGTTGCCTACGAGGCCTTTTCGGAAGAACTATTTTCCCTTCTGGAGACCATCGAGGACAGGGATTTCTTAAATCTTCTGATCACCAATATTATTTTTCAGGAATCACAGACAGCCTCAGAACCGGATGCTGTCACCGGAGCGGAATTCTTCCGCCTGATCAACAGAGCACAGACCACAGAGGAGATCCTCTCCTCTTTCCGGGGAAATTTTAACCGTTTTTTCCCCACATCCCATTCCAGCAGCTATAAACCGTTTATTGAAAAACTGTTGTCCTACACAAAGGAACACCTGTCAGATTCCACTTTGTCTTTAAAATGGCTTTCTAATAATTATCTCTTCATGAATGTGGACTATGTGAGCAAGCAGTTTTATAAACAGACCGGGGAAAAGTTCTCCGCCTATCTGAACCGGATCAGGATTGAGAAAGCCCAGGAGCTGCTGCTCCACTGCGATGGGGAGAAAAATACAGAGAAGGTATACATGGTGGCAGAAGCCGTGGGCTGCGGGAACAATCCCCAGTATTTCAGCCAGCTCTTTCGGAAATGCACAGGTATGACACCCACGGAATACATCAAAAAAATGATTTGAGGACAGAACCTTATCCGGTTTTCCCTTTTATCATAGATGGCAGGAACGCAAAAAACAGCGGTCCTGTGAAAATTTATTATATCAACGAGGAGGATTTTATGCAGCACTACAAGAATTTTAAATTGGCATCCTATGTGCGCGGAGAGTTTTTGGCACAGGCAGAGATGAAAGAGGTGGAAAAAGGAATTCGGTATTTTTCAAAATACCTTCCACTTGATAAGGTTTATCTGGACACGCACCGGGAAACCTTTGACGTACCTCAGGAGAAAATGAAGCAGGTCAAAGAATTATTTGAGAAGGAGGGTATCCAGGTATCCGGAGCTATCACCTCCACCATACGTATGGAGAATGATACAAAATTTCGCATATTTGACGCTTTCTGCTTCACAGATCAGGCTTACCGGCAAAAATACTATGACATCGTCCGATATACCGCTTCCCTTTTTGATGAGATCATCCTGGATGATTTCTTCTATACTTCCTGCCGCTGTGATGACTGTCTTCAGGCCAAGGGAGAGAAAACATGGGCAGAGTTTCGGCTGGATCAGATGGAAGAAGTCTCCCGGGAGATCGTCTCTATCGCAAAGTCTGTGAATCCCAACTGCAAATTCATCATCAAATTTCCAAACTGGTATGAGTCCTACCAGGAAACCGGATATAACCCTAAAAAAGAGAGGGATATCTTTGATGGAATCTATACAGGTACAGAGTCCCGCCACTCCACCTACAGCCAGCAGCATCTGCAGAGGTATCTGAGTTACAGCATGATACGGCTGATGGAGAATACAGCGCCGGGAAAAAACGGCGGAGGATGGATCGATCAAGGGGATTCCAATGCCAACCTGAACATATGGCTGGAGCAGGCTTATCTCACTTTATTTGCAGGCGCCAGGGAACTGACCTTATTCAGCTTCTCTGAATTGATCGGTATGCCTGCGCTGCCGCCTCTCGGCCAGCAGTTGGAACGGATCGACAGGATTCTGTCCATGACTGGAAATCCGGTGGGTATCCCTGTGTATGAGCCATTTGACGCGGATGGGGAGGATCAGCTCATGAACTATCTGGGTATGACGGGACTTCCTCTGGAGCCTACGCCATTCTTTGATGAGAACGCTGATGTTCTTCTACTCACAGCCAGCGCGGCATGTGACAAAGATATCGTGGAAAAGCTAAAGGCTTTCGTCCGATCCGGCAGGAGTGCCGCGGTTACCAGCGGATTTTTAAAGGCTGTGCAGGATAAGGGGATCCGGGATATGACCTCGGTCACCTGCACAGGACGAAAGGCCGCAGGAAGACAATACTGGGCCGACGTATTCCAGAGCGGACCGCCGGCTTGTATCGAAGGCGTATCACCCATATTTGCAGATGTGCTGCAGTATAAGACAAACGCCACCTGGTGTGAGCTGGCTTTTGTTTCCAGGGACAGCAATTTCCCGCTGCTGACACATGATTTTTATGGGAAAGGACACCTGTATGTTCTGGATATTCCCGATGATTTTGCAGACTTGTATCTGCTGCCGGGAAAAGTAAACGGAATCATTCACAGACTGTTTTCTAAGGGTCTGGATGTCTATTTGAATGTGCAGGCAAAATGTAACCTGTTTTTGTATGACAATGACACTTTTGGTATTTTTTCTTATCACGACTATCCCACAGATATGGATGTGGTGCTGAATCGGGAGGACGTCCGGGGGATACAGGATTTAGAAACAGGAGAAATATACTGCCCGGCAAAGAATGAAAAAGGGGAGAGATATATCCACGTGGGTATGTGTAATGGGTGTTACCGGTTTTTCAAGTTGATCTAAGCACCTGTCTTAATTCTGCGCAGACCGGATCTTCTTGTCACGACCACCTGTGACCAAAACGGACATACAAAGGAGGCTGCCCCGCCAAAGCGGATACAGCCTCCTTTGTATGTCATGCGTGAATTCAAATCCATTTGGAGCCGCAGTTTGCGGAGGATGCGGCTATGTCTATATCATAGCTAACCACCACCCGTTTTACAAGCCACCCCAGGGGATAATTTTGAAAAAATTTCAGTTTTTCGTCTGTATCTTCTTCTCCTGCTCCGGCTTAGATAACTCTAAAGGCTCACCTTCGGCGCTGCCGTCCTTTTTGCTTTTATCTTCCCCGGTAAGCATTTTCTTCACAGAAACGATCAGCAGGATCAGCACCGCGATCAGCGGCAGCCCTGTGAGTACGGAAATGGTTTTTACCGCCTCCAGTCCTCCGATCAGCATTAGGCCGATCGACAAAAGACAGAACAGAATTGCCCAGAATATCCTGTTCCATCTGGCAGGCTCCTCATTTCCCTTCAGACGCTTCATGGTGGTCCCGGCCAGAACATAGGCACAGGAATCAATTGTCGTTGCAAGATATACAAAACAGACAATGCATAAAAATATCATCATGAGCTTCGGCATAGGCAAAGTCCGAAGAATTGCCACAATGGCAGCGCTCTGGCCTTGGCTCTGCAGAATAGATGCCAAATCCACTCTGCCTGTCTCCTGCAGAAACAAAGAGTATCCTCCGAATATCATAAAGCTTACACAGCAGCCCAGACTTCCCCATATGAGTTGTCCCCACACGACATTTCTTATGGTGCGCCCTCTGGAAATACGTCCCACAAACATTCCCATCATAGGCATAAAAGCCAGCCACCATCCCCAGTAGAAAACGGTCCATTCCTGCGTAAATTTCCCGCTTCCGAAGGGGTCCGTATATGTACTCATTTTGACAAAATCAGAGGCATACAGACCAAGAGAATTTATTTCCATTTTGAAGATATCAGTTGTCGGTCCCACAAAAAGTACAATCGCCATAAAGACAAAAGCCAGCACTACATTTATATTGCTGAGCTTTTGGATCCCTTTATCCAATCCCAGGTACACTGAGGTTCCAAAGATACAGACCCAGATGACCAATACTACAATACGCACAACAAAGTCATAATTCTGCGGAATTCCGAATACCTCCCGGATGATCACAGAAAGTACCGGCGCTCCAATCCCAAGAGATGTGGAAATAGACCCCACAATGCCAAAGATGACCAGCATGTCGATCACGTTTCCCACAAATCCCCTGGACTGCTTTTTGAGTACAGGTTCACAGGCAACGCTCAGGCGCATACTCGGTTTTTTCCGGACAAACATCATATAAGCCGTGGCAATAATAGCCGGATTATAGAATGCCCAGGCGCTCAGTCCCCAGTGGAACTGCCCGTACATATGCGCATACTCATACGCCTGCTTGCTGAATGGCTCCAGATCAAAAGGAGGGCCGCTCACATAATAGATCGGCTCCAGAAAGCCCAGGATCACGATGCTCGTTCCCACACCCGCAGTAAAAAGCATGGCGATCCAGGAAACGTTGGAATACTGCGGTTTATCCTCAGCGCTGCCCAGCTTTACATTCCCGTGCCTGCTCACTGTCAGCCAGATCAAAAATCCAAAAGACACAAGGCAGGCAAGCAGGTACAGAAAACCCAGTCTTCCTGTGCAGAACTCAAATACGCTTGAAATTATCTGGTTGGAAATCTCCGGTGCCAGATACAGCGGAATAATAATGACTGCCAGGATCACCACAGCCGGGATGAAAACCTTCTTTTCAATCTTCTCAAACAGTTTCACATCGTGTCCCTCCTTTATGGATGCCGATCATTCCGTCAAGTTAAGCTGCCGTATTTGACAACGAGGGCGTCAGCAACACCTACTCCTTCCCCTTCCGGGTATACAAACAGCGGATTGATATCCAGCTCTTTGAGGGTATCCCTGTTTGCACTGGCGAAATCAGCAATACTTACAATGGTATCACACAGAGCGTCTATATCACATTTGGCCCCGCCGCGATATCCGTTCAATAATTTAAAAGATTTCAGTGATCTGAGCATGTCTAAGACCTCCGCTTTGCTGATCGGAACCGGGTACAATGCCACATCCCTGAACACCTCAACGAACACGCCGCCCATTCCCACCATGACCATGGGACCAAACTGCGGGTCGTTATTCACACCAATGATCATCTCTACTCCTGATTTTAACATGGGAACTGTTAATATCCCATTAATTTTTGCGTCAGGACGCTTGGATGACACACTGTCCATAATTTCATTATATGCCCGAACTGCTTCTTCAGGACCATGAATATTCAGCTTCACACCGCCCACATCGCTTTTGTGCAGAATATCGGCGGACTCCACCTTCATGACAAGGGCTTCCTCTGTATTCTTTGCAAATTCTGCCGCTTCCTCTGCAGAGGTGACAATGACTTCCTTGGGAACCGGAACCCCGTAAGCGCCCAGTTCTTTCTTGCTGTCATGCTCAGACAGAGCATATGTCTCATTGCTCTTCTTCTGTCCTACCGCAAGGCTCAGGCTCTTATTATCCGGTGTATAGGAAATAAAATCAGCCAGATGGCGGAGTATCTTAAATGCATAGACCGTAGGGGGAAGTACCGGCACACCGATATTAAACAGCTTTTCCTGGTATTCCGGGTTCCTGGTATTTTCTGCAAAAGGGATCATGGCAATGGGTTTGCAGTTATCCCCTTTTTCTTTTACAACCTTCTCAATTCCCTCATACATATAGTGAATAGCCGGGTCTGCGATATCCAGAAGCAGTGTGTAGCCGATCAGGACCATACCGATATTGGGGTCATCCATTACAGTCCGCAGCGCTCCTGCGTACAGGTCCGCGTCATAGGAAAGGCTTGCCGTCATATCCAGGGGATTGTTAGGTGATGCGTAGGAGGGAAGCCGCTCTTTTAAAGAGGCCAGCGTCTCCTCTGCAAAATCGGGGTACTCGATACCGTTTAAGCTGCCCACGTCGGCACAGATCCCTGTCTCCCCCCCTGAGAGGTTCATAGACGCGAATGTGGCTTGCTTCGGCATCTGCTTTAAAGTGGAGAGCATCAGGGACATGGCCATCAGCTCCTCCAGGTCATCCACACGGATCGCTCCGAACTTTTTCAGCACAGCATCAAAGGCCGCATCGGAACCGGAAAGGCTTCCTGTATGGGAGGCAGCAATGGCGCCGCCCTTGGCACTTCTTCCCGCTTTTAAAATGACAACAGGTTTTCTCTTGTCCGCGGCCTTTTTTAGAACAGCCGCAAATTTATCCGCATTCTTAACACCTTCGATATAAACACTGACCACCCTGGTATTCTCATCTTCAACCAGGAAGTCCATGTAATCCTCCATCTGGACGATCTTTCCGTTTCCGGCTGATATGCTGTAGGAAAAACGCATGCCGGGGCAGTCCATCAGGGATAGACAGAGCTGACCGCTCTGGGATACCACGCCCACACTGCCTTTTCTGTCTCTCTTGTCAGAGATAAACGCAAAGGCCTGCACATTGTCCACATAATTGACAAATCCCGCACAGTTTGGACCCATAACAGCGATCCCAAGCTCTTTTGCTGTGTCCATCAGTTCTTTTTCATTGGCTCTTCCCTGGTCTGTCCCCACTTCACCATATCCGCTGGCAAATACCACCGCACCGCCGCAGCCCTTTGCCGCGCCTTCTCTCAGAAGCGGGATAACCGTTTTCTGGGAAGTACAAATGACCATCATATCCACATTTCCCGGCACATCCGATACGCTCTTATAACAGGGAACTCCAAATACTTGGTCACGCTTTGGATGGATAAAATATACATGGCTTCTGTCTTCCATATAAGTAAGGATATTGCGGCACACATCACCGCCGAAGCCTTCCTTCTCACTGGCACCGATGACTGCTACGGACTTCGGTTTCAGCAGTTTTGTCAAATCCATAGTTTTTTACCTCCTGTGAGAGGGCGGCCAATTCCGCCCTCCTGCTCAAACCCCTTTATTATTTACCTTCCACCCCACGGCGATAGCAGGCTACATTCTTTTCATTGAATTTGCCTTTTCCCTTTTTTTCAAAAAAGGAGACAATGGCTGTTTCCATATATTCGATCGTAAACAGATCACTGTGGGCAGCCAGTGCTCCCAGCATGACCAGGTTGGCACCCTTAGGATTTTTCACTTCCGCGGCTATGTCTGTGGCGGGAATCTTTACTACCGTGATATCTTCCCTGTAGGTTCTGTCCTCCGGTACAATGGAGGAGTTCACCAGCAGAAGCCCTCCGGGTTTCAGACGCTCCTCGAATTTATCAATAGCCGGAGTGTTCATGGTGAACAGAATATCCGGGTGCTTGGATACCGGACTGGCGATCAGCTTATCGCTGATCTTTACCGTACAATTGGCAGTTCCGCCCCGCATCTCCGAACCGTAGGAGGGATAGAATAACACATTTTTGTCCTGTTCCATGCCGGCATTGATGAGCAGCATTCCGGCTGTCAGCACTCCCTGTCCGCCGAATCCGGCACAAATAATTTCTTTTGCCATGTCTATTCCTCCTCCTTTTTGTCTTTAAATTCACCCAGAGGGAAGTATTTTTCCATCTCATTTTTCAGGTGCTCCATGCTCTTTACAGGAGTCATGTTCAGGTTTGTGGGACACGGGGAGAGCAGTTCAACCAGACAGAATCCCTGGCCCTTCATATGTTTTTCAAAGGCTTTTTTGATGTATTTTTTACACTGGATCATCCCCTTGGCATCTGCCATGGTCCCTCTTGCCAGGTAGGCAATGTCAAAGCCTGTAAATGCCTGCTCAACTCTGAAAGGCATTCCCATTTTTTCGGGATCTTTTCCTCTCGGTGTGGAAGTGGTGATCTGGCCCGGAAGAGATGTGGGTGCGCATTGCCCGCCGGTCATGCCGTATAAGCTGTTGTTGATGACTACAGTCACCACATTATCGTTTCTCAGTGCAGTGTGCATTGTCTCCGCCATGCCGATGGAGTACGCTGCGCCGTCACCGATATAGGCAAGCACCGGGTTATCCGGGCGTACTTTCTTGATGCCTACCGCTGTGGCCACGGGACGGCCGTGAGCTGCCATAACTGTGTCAAATCTCCAGGAATCAATATTTAAAGAACCGCAGGCCACATCTACCACAGCCAGAAGTTTTTCACTTAAGCCCATCTCTTCCATTACTTCAGCGATCAGACGGACTGCCAGGCCGTGTCCGCATCCGGGACAGAAGCCGCTTTGCGTAAATGTTACGGTTTCAGGAGCTACCAGTCTCATATTATACTCCCTCCTTTTTCAGCATTTCTTTTGCTTTAGCAATGATTCCGTCAGATTCCGGAATCTCGAAAATAGAACCAAAATGGTCAACCGGATATTTTCCGCCGGTAGCCAGGCGCACGTCGTCTGTCATCTGACCTAAAATATTCATCTCCACTGTGAGGAAGGCTTTTGCATTCTTTGCCTCCTCAAAGGCTTTTACCGGGAACGGCCACAGGGTAATGGGACGGATAAGCCCCAGTTTCAGGCCCTCTTCCCTTGCAAGCTCAACTGTCTCACGGCATACCCTTGAACTGATCCCATAAGCCACAAGTACCAGATCTGCGTCTTCCACCTGGATATTCTCAAAGCGCTGTTCGTCCCGCTCCATGTCATCGTATTTTTCTCTCAGGTAATTCTCATAATCCGGATGGGTGTAATAAACATTCTGGATCTTACGCTGCTCACAGCCTTTTTCACAGCCCTTGATACTCCAGTCAAATTTGTCAATGTCGTGTTCCCTGAATTCTGGGATTTCCACAGCTTCGATCATCTGCCCGATAGCCGCGTCGGAGGCAATGAGAACAGGATGACGGTATTTCTCCGCCAGATCAAAAGCTTCCACCATCAGATCTGCATTTTCCTGGACAGACGCAGGTGCCAGTACCAGTGTGTGATAATCGCCGTGACCGCCGCCTCTTGTGAGCTGCCAGTAATCTCCCTGCCCCTGGGCAATATCTCCCAAGCCTGTGCCGATACGCATAACATCCACGATCACAGCCGGAAGATCTGCTGCCACCAGATAGGAAATCCCCTCCTGTTTCAGAGAAAATCCGGGGCCTGCAGATGTGGTCAGCGCCCTTGCGCCTGCTGCGGATGCCCCCAATACCATATTTACGCCTGCCAGTTCAGACTCTGCCTGGATAAATACACCGCCCACATCTTCCATTCTCCAGGAGAGATATTCCAGGATCTCTGTCTGCGGAGTGATCGGATATCCGCTGTAGAAGCGGCATCCGGCCGCCAGTGCCGCCTCTGCCAGAGCCTCATTTCCTTTAAATAATACTTTTCCCATAATGAACCTCCCTCATCGTATTTCAAATACATAGTCCGGGCATACGCGGTAACACATGCCGCATACCACACATTTTTCTGCATCCACTTCAATCGTATTGTACCCCTTGGCATTCACATGGCCGGATTCCCGGATGGCCTCCTGGGGACACGCATTCATACAATAACCGCAGCCTTTGCAGCGGACGGGATTGGTGTAAACTTTTTCTTTTCCCATAATTTCATTTTCCTTTCTATGATCATTCACAGGGGGTACTGCTTTCCTTGTCTTTTTCGCGTACCGTCAAGAGCCGCGCATCAGACCGCATTTCCCTGTTTTGCCTTCTTACCGTGTCTGTAGATCAACATTGCAAGTGTGGCGCCCACCAGTCCTGAGACTGCAAGGAAACCAAAGATAAAATTGTATCCTGTGCCGCCAAAAGAATCCAGCCACTTTCCGAAGAGCACAGAGTAGATGGAATCCGGCAGATAGCCGATAATAGACGCGATTCCGATCACGGTTCCTGTCATGACTCGGGGGATTCCCGCTTCACTGACTGTGGAGAACACAACTCCGTACATCATCATGGCAAATGCTCCCGGGATCAGGGTATACAGGCTGGCTGCCATGGGGCTGATGCCGGAGGGCAGGATAAGAACCGCTCCGAACAGAGCTGCCAGTATGATAAATGCCGTGGAGAGCCATTTACATGTGGACTTAAATACTTTATCTGCAATGATGCCTCCCACAGGAGCCAGCAGCAGAAGCAGATAGTTGCGGACAATGGAGATAAATCCGGAGCTTTCCGGAGATACACCTATCACTTCTGTCAGATAAGGATTGAAATAGGAGATGCTGGTATAAAATCCGTATCCGCAGAAGATAGTAAAGGAAACGATCCATACCACCGGATTTTTCAGCAGTTTTCCCACATCACCCATGTTGAATTTCGGTTCCCCGCCGCCGGCTTTTTCTTCCTGTTTGTCACTGTCTTTCATAAGGAAGAACAGCAGAACCGCTGCAAGGATCGCCACAGAACCGCCGGCTAAAACTGCGCGGAAGAATCCCTGTTCCATATCTCCGCCGGCTGTCTTGTAAATATTCAGGGCCAGTGTGTTGGTCAGGGCCGCCGTGATTCCGTTGCAGGCATAGTAAAGGCCATACATGAATCCCTGTTCTTCCTCTGTTCCGATAATACGGACAGCTTTCATAAGCGCGGACCAGAACACAAAAGCCGTGCTGAAGGAAAGTCCCATCCAGATGAACATGGCGATCTTAAAGTTCATGGTAAAGGCATATAAATAGGCAAGAGCCGATGTACTCAGAAGGGAGATCATCAGTGCTTTTTTCGGGGATACTTTGTCAGCAATGATACCGCCCGGTATGTAGAGGATCATATTTCCCACCGTGTACATGGTGAGCAGCAGGCCGGACTGGGTGTTGCTCATATGCATGGCCGCAAGCTGTGCGTCATAAAAAATGTATTTCACGTAGGGCAGAAAATAGATGGAACCTCCTGCCAGGCCAAGTGTTATGACCGTAAGGTATTTTCTCACTTTAGAATTCATAAAAACCTCCATATACATGGAATGGGGATGCTTTTTTCGCATCCCCACCCTATCCAGCAGAATAACGGATTACATATCCGGAGTGTCGGATTTGTCCGGTGTGAACAGCCTTCTGGCTACGTCACGGGTGAATTCACCTGTCTTTTTGGACTCTTCAAATACCCGGCGTGTCTGTTTGCGGATCAAGTCTACTGTGTCTTTCACAATAGCTGCTGCCGCATCCTCATCACTCATATCTTCGATCTTTACAAGGCGGAAGATAACCGCTTCATAGATACGGATGCCGCCCAGATTGGAAATAAAGTCAACGGCTACATCAACACCGTTTTTACGGAGGATCTCGTCTGCTTCCGGTGTGGTCGGGATATTGGCTGCCTCCACTAACAGGGATGCTTTGATCTTGTCAGCATTGTCTTTATTGATCACATCTTCCAGAGCTGCGGGAATGAGGATATCACATTCTTTTTCCAGCCACTGGCTGTTCGGATAGATCTCATAATTATCTTCAAAAGCTTCCTTGTTCATCTCACCTTTTGGAAGTCTGGTAGCTACCAGCTTGGGAATATCCAGGCCGTCCTTGCAGTAAACCAATCCGTTTACATCAGCGATGCCCACAACCTTGTAGCCCATATTGTTCAGGGAGTTTACACAGCTTGCGCCTACACATCCGAATCCCTGGATAACAACAGACGCGCCTTCTTTGCCGCCCTTCATCTTCCAAGCTTCGTCGGCTGCCGCCGCAACGCCGTAGCCGGTGATCATATCATACATTTTGAAACCGTCGTAGGTCAGTTCTTTTTCTGCTCTGTCATGATTTACGATACCCTGATGGATATCAGGATCTTCCTTCATGGCCTTTGTCTGGGGAATACCGATTCCCAGGTCATCTAAGATCCTTAAAACGTCGGAGTAATCCACACCTAAATCTCCGCCGATGGAAACACCTGCATTGATCACCGGTGCGGTAGCAGTCAGGAAACGCCTCAGAACGTCCAGGGCATCCGGTGCTTTATAGTCATATGCAATTCCCGCTTTGCATCCACCTGTTGTGAGGGATTCACATGCCTTATATTTGTACCCCATAGTCGTTGCAAGACGGATAACCTCCTCTTTTGTAACCGTCGGATGCATTCTTGTTCCGCCTCCGCAATAATGATTAACGAAGTTGTATGCGCACATCCATCCCTTTGCATCTGTCTCTGTGTCGTTCCATTCCACTACTAAATACGGTTTGTTTGCCATTGTAAAAATCCTCCCATTTTTTAATCTGTTCTCTATTACAGAACTTCGTTCTTTATAGTTTTAATTTTTTTACTCGGCATTTCGCCGAGTAATTATATTATTTCTTTTTACTATTCGTTCTGTATTTAAGAACTTCGTTCTTTTTTGATGATATGAGCATATCACACCTTGTTTGTTTTTTCAATATCTTACTTTAATCTTTTTCTTTTTTGTGCAAACTATCCAAATTCCGCTCTTTATTTTCTATAGACGTCTTTGAATCTCATTGGCATACCTCTTGAGGATCTGTACAAAAATGTCACGCTTCTCATCATCCATGCGCAGAGACGGAGTGCTGATACTTATGGCACCTTCCACTTTTCCTAAATGATTCAACAGAGGCACCCCCACACATTTGACGCCGAAGGTGTTCTCCATATTATCCACTGCATAGCCGTCCCTCCGTGCGTTCCTGACTTCCTCCCACAGCTTCTCCTTATCCGTGATCGTATAATCTGTGAAGGCTTTTTTCTCACGGCTCAGGATCTCCTCCACCGCTTCATCAGGCATATGGGAAAGGATGACTTTCCCCACACTGGTGCAGTACATCTTGGAGCGCTCTCCTGTCACTGATCTGCCGGGCAGCATCTGGCCTTCCGGATAGATACCTTCCAGATACACTACCTCGTCTTCATGTGGGATGGCCAGATATACCAGCTCTCCCGCTTCTTTTGCGATCTGGTGCATATAAGGAAGCACCACCCGGGTAATGGTAAGGCTCTCCCTCAGCGCGCGGCTCAGGGTGAACACAGCCGTTCCCAGCCTGAACTTGCCGGTCTCCGGATCCTGCTCCAGATAGTCCATGGCCTTAAAGGTCATTAAAATATTATGCACGTTGCTCTTGTATAATCCCAGCTTTTCACTGATCTCCGTTACACCCAGAGGTTGTTTTTCCACGAAACATCCCAGAATCTCCAGAGCCTTCTGCAGGCTCTTTACCTTGATCTCTTTCTCTTCACTCATAGTGGTTTCCCTCCTAATATTCATGGCGGCACCGCTTGTTCCGTATATAAGAACTCTGTTCAATATTGTACCTTACTAAAATATTACCATTTCTGCCCTTATATTACAAGACCGTGTTTAAAAATGACATACAAAAAGCCGCATCCCGGCGTTAGGATGCGGCTTCTTGAACTTGGAGTGTCTGTGAATTCAAATCAGACTTCACGTGCCGTTAATAAGCGGAGGGAACGGCACAAAAGCCAATACTGTAAATTTTCCGGTCAACTTTTGGAGGAAGATTAACCGTGATATCATCATATAACACCTGATTGCTTCCCGCAAGCCGCCCCCTGGGTTAAAAATAAAAAAGAGCTTTCGCCTTCCCTTCCGGCAGTTTTTTCACACCCTATTTCCCCATCCCGGGGTTCTCTCCTTGGCGTCTCTCTCCGGGAATTCTATTTCAGGAAAGAATCAAGGGCCTTGTTCAGCCGCTCCAGGCTCTTTTCGTCCCCCTTTTCCAATGCTTCCTCAATACATTCGTCCATGTACTGCTTCAGGACTTCCTTTCCCGCGCCATTGACAGCTGAGCGCACAGCGGCAAGCTGGATCAGGACTTCGCTGCAGTCACGGCCCTGTTCCACCATACCTCGTATGGACTTCAGATGGCCGGAAGCCCTGGCAAGACGGTTGACCATGCTCTTGTCATACTTTGTCCCTGTATCTTTTTTATCCTCTCTCATCGCACAGATCCTTTCTCACTTTGCCCGCCTTTTTCAGCAATAGATCTCTTCCCCTCCGGCCGGATCCCAGGCATATCCCATCTGCCGGGCAGCCTCTGCCGCCACGTCAATATCAATTTGATCTGCCACCATCCAGAGTGTCATATCAAGCCCTGCAGCCGTACTGCTGCAGGAATAATATTTTCCGTCAGCCGCCACTCTGGCCCCTTCTATCCTCTCGATCCCTGCCGTGAACATCCTGTTCCAGTTCTTGTCAAGAGGACAGTCTGCCAGCTTCCGCCTATACAGAAGCCCTGTCTGTGCCAGGATCGCGGAACCATTGCCCACCATCATACAGGTATCCGCATTCTCTGCGGCTCTTTTCACCAGGTTCAAAGTGCGCTCATCCTGCCAGAGCAGCCGCCTTGCTCCCTTTCCCCCGGGGATCAGCAGGATTCCCTCTATTTCCTCGGGGATCAGGAAATCTGTCCAGATTTTGGCTCCCTGTACACTGTTTATCACATCCCCGGACACAGAGAGATAACGGATGTGGAAATACTTCTGCAGTTTCCCCAGTATCTCTGCCGGCCCAAATACATCCATGGCCTCAAAATCATCAAACAGTACCATATTCACATCCATTTTTACACCTGCTTTCCTCTGTAGATTTTATATGATTCACCTCCGCCAGATTTATGTTCCTGGTACACACCTGTTCTGCCAGAGCCATGTTGTGTGTGACTGCCAGCAGCCCTATTTTTCTCTTTTCCACCTCATGGAGCATGAGATTCCATATCTGTGCCTGGGTGATCACATCCAGCATGGTGCTCATCTCGTCCGCCAGCAGAAAATGGGTTCCGTCAAACAGAGAGCGCGCCACACAGAACCGCTGCAGTTCTCCGCCGGATAGTTCCCGAGGATACCGCTCCAGCCACTCCTTCTCAATTCCCAGTGCACACAGCACCTCCTCCCGGAACATGCCTGACTCCTCCAGAACTTTCTTCATCTTCCATCGCGGATTGATAGCCTTCTCCGGGTGTTGGTAAATGAGCTGGACCGGACAGATTCCTTTCTTCTCCATAGGCTTTCCATCCAACAGGATTTCCCCCTCACAGGGTTCCAGATAACCTCCCAGAAGCTTTACCAGAGTGCTTTTGCCGTAACCGCTTGGTCCAACCAGGCCCACGCGTTCTCCTTCTTCTATGGAAAAGTTTACATTCTTCAGTATCCACGGCCCGTTTGTATAGCGGAATCCTAAATTTTTCGCTTCAAGTCGCATGTATACACCTCACATATCCTCCCCTGATCTCTCTCATGGGGATATCTTTTTCACATTCTTCTGTTCTGTGGGGACACCTGGGAGAAAAGAGACAGCCTTTTGGCAGATATTTGGCATAGGGCTGAAATCCAGGGATCGGCTGAAATCCATTCTGGGGCAGGGCCTGCCAGAGCGCCTTGGAATAGGGATGACGCAGTTCCTGCATCCCTCTCCTGAAGTCCTCAGCCTTTGCCATCTCTACTGTGGTACCCGCATAAAACACGGCAATCCTGTCCGCAATATTAAAGGCCAGATCAATGTCGTGGGTGATGAGCACCACGGCCTTCCCCTCATCTGCCAGCTCACGGAATATCTTCAGTGCCTCCAGTGCCATCTCCAGATCCAGCCCGGGTGTAGGCTCGTCCGCTATGATCAGGGAGGCGTTGCTGATAACAGCCGTTGACACCAGGACTCTCCTTGCCATTCCCCCGGATATCTGGAAGGGATAATATCTCTCTACCTTTTCATCCAGATGAAATCTCTTGAAAATCTCTTTCTGGGATTTTTTCCTGTCTTTGCCGCTGTCACTGCCTGTCACCTGTTTTCCCACTCTCATAAGGGGATCCAGATAGGCTACAGACTGGGGCACCAGAGCGATCTTCGTACCTCTGAGTGCCTCCTTCTTCTTCTGGTCAAGACACTCTCCCCTGTATATGACCTTTCCCGTAACCGCTGCGTTCTCCGGCAGGATTCCCATAACGGCATGTGCCAGAAGGCTTTTTCCGGAACCGCTGGAGCCGGCGATGGCTACAATCTCCCCCGGTTTCACATCCAGGCTCAAGTTAGATATTACCTTCAGGTCATACTGCTCCAGTCCCCTGTCATACATATGGAACGCTACGGATAAGTCCTCCACCTTCAGGATCGGTTCTCTCTCTATTTTTTCTCTCTTCATGTTTTACTCCTATTCATGTGCGCTGTACGGATCTAATATTTTCTTCATATTTTCTCCCAGACGGTCAAAGAGCAGCACAATGATCACAAGCATTAGACCCGGGAAAAACGCAAGCCACCACATGCCCGATGACAGATATTTCATGGATTCCGACAAAATAATCCCTATGGCAGGCTGCTCCGGTGAGAGGCCGAACCCTAAAAATGTAAGTCCCGACTCATGCATGATGGCATGGGGAAAGAGAAGGATCAGGCCTATGATAAACTGGGGCACCATATGAGGCAGAATATGGTGGACCGTGATCCACCAACTTGAATGTCCCAGTCTCTTTGACACACCTATATATTGCTGGGAGCGTATCTGGAGAACCTCACTTCTTATAATACGGGCAAGTCCTGTCCAGTGGGTGACTGCCACCCCGATCAGAACGCCTTTCAGCCCCTTTCCACAGGCAAAGGAAATGAGGATCAGCAGAACTGTATGGGGAATTCCCATAACAAGATCGATCAGCCAATTGATAAAGTGATCCAGCCAGGAACGTCCCGTGGCTGCTGCCACACCTACAAACAAAGCGATCACCGCACTCACACTTGACGCGATCATGCCCACAGATATACTGACAGACAGCCCTTTTATGGTACGCACCAGCATATCCCGCCCCAGAAGATCCGTTCCAAAGGGATGCTCTAAAGAGGGTTTCAGTGCTTTTTTGGAAAAATCAGCCTGGATAAGGTCATCACTTAAAAAAGCCCCTGACAGATATACCCCCAGGATCACCAGGAAAATCAGCGCTGCAAAAATAATCGTTTTGGTCCTCCGGTTCACTCTCGTCCTTCTTCCCCGTACACCGGACACCACTGCGGTCATATCACTCATTTATGTATCCCTCCCTTATCTGCGGGTCCACAACCCCGTATATTATATTTGCCAGCATATTTCCCACAAAGACAAAGAGTGCCGAAAACAGGGTGATCCCTAAAAGCAAGGGCACGTCAGACCCCATACCCGCCGCAGAAGCCGCGGCACCTAAACCCGGATAGGAAAACACCGTTTCCGCCAGCACAGAGCCTCCGAACAATTCACTGAAGGAACCAAACTGCATAGTCACAGCCGGCAGCATAATATTTCGCAGACCATGCCTTTTTAAAATACTCCACCCGGATTCTCCTCTGGCTTTTGCAAAAAGAACATACTCACTTTCCAGCACATCCACTAATTTTTCCCTTGTGTGAAGCGCCACATTGGCAAAAGACAGAAAACTCAAGGTCAGAGCCGGCAGGATCAGGTGGTGGATCCTCTGCAGTACGGTCACCTGGTCCGTGGGAACGCCTTTCGGCACGCTCATTCCCATGGGAAACCATCCCAGCTTCACGGAAAAAATCATAAGAAACACAATGCCGATCCAGAAAGTCGGGATGGAACACATGATCAGACAGACCTTTTTCAGGACTTTATCCGGTCCTTTCCCGTGAAATGCTCCCATCACACAGCCCACGGTAAATCCAATGATCCCCGAAAACAGCCAGGCAGCCGCCATGAGAGCCAGAGAAGTGACAAACTTTTCTTTGATGATATCCAGCACCGGCCTTCGGTAGATCAGAGACACTCCAAAGTCTCCATGCAGCACCGACTTTGCCCACGCAAAGAAGCGTTCCACAGGCGGGTCATTTAACCCCCAGTATTCCGCTATCTTTGCCCTCTGTTCCATGCTCACATTTGGCACTGCTCCCACATACTGCTGCACCGGGTCAACCGGAGACATACTGACCAGAAGAAAGCTGATGATGCTGACTGCTATGAGAAGTGTCACCATGCGGAGCAGATATTTCCCTGTCAATTTCATATAATATTTATTTTTCATTCTGCTTCTCCATTCGATTTTCTCTTATAAATCTTGTAAAATACGCGCTGGAACACGAACAGCCCCGAACGTAAAATCTGAGAGATTTTACGCCCGGAGCAGTATTTCCCGACTTATTTTATTTCCATGTCCATTCTGCAAGGTTGGCAACCAGAGGCCACGCCGCACCGTGCGCATGAATTCTCTGTTTTCCTATATCCAGCCCATCCTTTACATAGTAGAGATGTGACATATTTACATAGAACGCCCAGGGCGCCTCACCTCTCATAGATGTGCCTGTCTCACCGTCCCACTGGGCCTTCTGCCACCACTGGTAGGAATCCTCTATGGTAAGGGAATTCATGGCCTTGTCCAGATATTCATCTGTCTTTTCGCTGGTATAGAATTCAGGATTGTAGAAATCCGTCTTGCCCGCATTACTGCTGTGGTACAGCATATAGGAGGTCATGGGACTATCGGAACCCCAGCCCATGATCATGGGTTCTGAAAACATTCTCTTCACCGTGTCATCCGCGCTGACGCCTTCCACTGTGATATCAAATCCCATATTCTCTTTTGCCTGATTTGCCACGGACATGGCAACTGCCTGGCGCATGGAATCCCCTGCAAAATACATCAGATGAAAGGCCAGCTTTGTCCCGTCTTTCTCACGGATCCCGTCGCCGTCTTCGTCCTTCCATCCCGCTTCATCCAGAAGCTGTTTTGCATAGTCCACATCTGTATCTATAACAGTATCCTCATTCCACCAGGGCATACCGTCGCACTCTGTATAGGCCGGTTTTGCAAAGCCGTTTAAAGCCTCTGTTATGATCTTTTCCCTGTCAATGCCATAGCACAGAGCCTTCCTGACATTCACATCTGAGGTAATGTTATTCCCAATCTTGTAACCATCTTCTGTTGTTTTACCTTCATCCGGCACGGTGGGAAGCGTGATCCCTCTGTTGTCCACAGATTCCACCTCTTCCACGTGCATGCCGTCTATATCATTGGTGGCAATGGTCGCGGAGGTAAGTGCGATGTCCACATCCCCTGCTTTGGCAGATACAAACCGCGCATCCTCCTCCTGTACCAGGAACACTGCTTTTTTGATGGCCGGCTGTTCCCCATAGTAGTTTTCATTGGCCTCCATGATAAACTGCTGGCCTTTATCCCATTGGGTCAGCCTGTACGGTCCGGAACCAATGGTATCCTCAGCAGACAGTCCGAAATTATCGCTGTATGACTTTTCCGGTACGATCCCGATCTGGGCTACTGTATAGATAAAGGTCACACACGGCTTGTTCAGCTTGAATTCTACAGTTGTGTCATCCTTTGCCGTACATTCCTCCAGCATGGTAAGATCCATGTAAGTTGCCTTTTCTTTCGTGGTGTTGAATGTAAAAGCCACGTCTGAGGCCTTCAGCGGCTCTTTGTTTGAAAATACTACGTCATCCCTGATTTTAAACGTCCAGGTCAGTGCATCTTCGCTCACACTGTACTCTGTGGCCAGGTCATTTTCCAGTTTGTCATCTCCGTTCACTTTCACCAGGGAGGAATAGAGAGGCGAACCGGTGTAGCCGAACCCGGTGCAGGGGTCCCAGCTATCCGCGTCATTTGAAAATCCAATGGTAACTTCATCCTTTGCAGAAGTCCCCTCCTGCTCTTCTTTGGGAGCATCCGCCTTGGCTGACGCTTCCGTCCCCTTCTGTTTTGCCTCTTTTGCGGAATCCGTACCGGAATCCCCTCCGCTGCCGCAGCCTGTAAGCAGGGATACGGTCATTGCCATACAGCAGAGAACTGCCGCAATCTTTTTCTTCATGTGTTCTGCTCCTTTTTCTGTTTTGTATTTACTTTGTCTCTTCCCGGAATATTTCCCCGCTTCCGGGCTTTCATGAATGGAGTATAGCAGAGGGAAAAATGACCCGCAAGCCGCCCCCGGGGTTTTAAAAAGAAGGTTTTTCAAACAAAAAAAAGCCTGTAATCGGCAGGTTTTTTGCCAACTACAGACTTTTATCCCATAGATTTTAACCCCATCCCGGGGTTCAGTCTTCGCCTTGAGCCAGTTCTTTATAATAACAGCCAACGTGACGCTGGCAGTGTCTGCATCCCCCCACACAGGTGAAGAGACTGTCCTCACATGCGGACACGCCCGCACCTTTTAATCCCAGGCAGAGTTCCCATGCCTGCTGGATGGCTGCTTCTTCCCCGTGCAGAACAAACGTCCTGGTTCCGTCACCGGTTCCGAATCCGCTTCCGGCTATCACCACCGCTTCCACACCGAAAAGGATCTCAAACGCTTTCAGCTCTGTGATGACAGGGCCGAAGAGATTATACAATCCGATCGCAGCTCCCATGGACAGATCAATACCGGCTCTTCCGCTGTGAGCCTGGGCTGCTCCCAGATCCGGGATCAATTTGTTGATGCCTGCCAGGATCAGCATGGGCACTCCCTGCATATACGCGCCGTGGAGGGCATATCCCCTGCTGCCTCCGCCCAGTGCCGCAAAAGCCAACGCCGCTCTTCCCATGGGATCAATGGCATTTGCTCCCACAACAACCAGGTCTTTGTCATTGAGTGATTCTGCAACCTTCTGGATACTGCCGTCCACATTCACTCCTTTTCCCTGATCCAGCAGCAGATTATGAGGCGCCTTTGCCTTTTTCAGGGCAGTCCTCGTGCCGCTGGCATCAATTCTTCCGGAAATGCGCAGAGGTCCAAATCCCAGTTCCTCCGAGAGCGCGGACACGGTAGTGCCTCCGCACAGAAGGATCTTATTCTTCTCCAGACGCTCCTGTATCTCCGGCATCCTGACTGCCGCTTTTGCGATCAGACGCTTCCCTTCATTTCCCGTCAATGTAACCTGTACTTTTTTCGCCATATTTATCCTCCCAACATAAATGCGCATACCTGCCGAACAGCTACCCGCCCGAATCTTTTTCTTTCGGCAGACATTACATATTTCTTGTTCTGGGGTCCAGATAGTCCCGCAGTGCATCTCCGATCAAATTCACTGCCACTACGGTGATGGTGATGGCCAGACCCGGAATCAAAGCAAGATAAGAGGCTGTCCATACATAATTTCTGGCAGCGCTCAACATGGCTCCCCACTCAGGTGTAGGCGGCTGTGCGCCCAATCCCAAAAAACTCAATGTCGCCGCAAGCAATATGGAGGAACCGATCCTGAGCGTGGCCTGAATGATAATGGGACCGATGGAATTCGGCAGCAGATGCCGGAAAATGATCCGCAGATCTCCCGCCCCCGCCGAGCGCACAGCCTCCACAAAGCAGCTCTCCCGAAGTGACATGAACTGTGCTCTCACAAGGCGGGCAAACACGGGTATGGAGCTGATCCCCACCGCCACCATAGGCGTATAGATTCCCGGCTGCATTACCATGACAATTGCCATTGCCAACAAGACACTTGGAAACGCCAGCAGTATATCACAGACTGTCATGAGGATCTGATCTAAAAGTCCGCCGTAAAATCCGGCAAAAGCCCCCAGCAAAAGTCCTCCTGTGAGGCCCAGGATCACGGATATAAAACCTGCCAGAAGAGAATAATGCGCCCCTGTGACAATCCTGCTGAACACATCACGCCCAAAGTCATCTGTACCGAACCAGTGTTCCGAAGAAGGCGGCATTAGTTTGATGGCTGTATTCTGTTCATAGGGGGACTGTACCAAAAAAGGCCCTGCTATACTCACAACGATCAGGAGCAGAAGAATACAAAGCCCCGCAGCCGCGCTGGGGTTTCTCAATATTTTACGAAATGTACTCACATTCTTCCCTCCCTTCTAAGAATACCTGATACGAGGATCCAGCAGTGCATACACCAGATCCGTTATCAGATTGATCAATGTAAAAGTAACCGCAAGGATCAAAATACCTCCCTGCACGATCTGCAGATCTCTTGTGTTGAGCGCATCCACGATCATCCTGCCGATACCTGGCCATGAAAATACGGTTTCCGTCACAACCTGCCCTCCAAGAAGCACTCCAAACTGCAGACCGATGATAGTGACCACAGGGACTGCTGCATTTCTCAGCGCGTGGACCCATATGATCTTTCTGTTTTTAACGCCCTTTCCTTTTGCCGTCCTTATATAGTCCTGTCCCAGAACCTCCAGCATACTGGTTCTGGTAAGCCTGGCGATATTGGCAGCCACTCCAAGCCCCAGGGTCAGTGACGGCAGGACAAAACTGGAAATCCCCTCTCTGCCGTAGAAAGGAAACCAGTTATGGTTCACCGAAAATTCTATGATCAGAAGCAGCGCCAGCCAGAACGAGGGCATGGACACCCCTAAAAAGGCAGCCACCATGGCTATGGTGTCTCCTATCTTCCCCCTGTGAATGGCTGCAAATATGCCGATGGGGACGCCCAGCAGCACTGCCACGATCATACTACACACAGCAAGCTGAAGGGTTGCCGGCCACGCGGATCTGAGGATTTCCATAACCGGCTTGTTGGTCCTGTATGAGTATCCCAAATCACCGTGGAGCAGATTCCCCATATAGCTCACATACTGCTTTCCTAAGGGCTGGTCCAGCTCCATGGCACGGCGCAGATTATCCACATCCTCCACGGTTGCCTGCGGCCCTGCCAGCGCCTCCGCAGTATCTCCCGGAATTGCGTGGAGGAGCAGAAAGGCACATGTGGCAGCCCCCACTAATACAATGCAGGTAAAAATGATTTTCTTTATAATATATTTCAGCAAACAACCGCCTCCTTGACCTGTATGGCCTGCGGATGTCCGCAGGCCGGTAATCTGAATCTACTGCTTAGTGACTTTTTCCAGCATAATGTGTTCTGTCGGCAGCATCTCAATACCTGAAATATTGCTGCGGTAGGATAATGCCTGCTTCGGATAATACAAGAAGGTCCAGGCTGCATCTTCCATGATGGTCTTTTCCGCCTTTGCGTACATTTCCCTGCGGGCAGTTTCATCCACCTCTGTCTTTGCCTGGTCAAGCAGCGCATCTACATCCGGATTGTTATAGAATGCCCTGTTGGAATTAGGCGGGAACTGGGAGGAATGGAATACAGGATATAATCCCTGGTCCGCATCTCCGGTGGATGGGCTCCATCCGAGCAGGACCATGTCAAATCCTCCGTTTTTCACCTCTGACATCAGTGCCTGGAATTCCCACTGCCGGATATTCACATGGATCCCTGCTTTCTCCCATTGTGCCTGCAGATTCTCACACACCTGTGTATCCATGAGATAGCGGCCCACAGGAGTCCACAATTCAAGCTCTATGCCGTCGGGATATCCCGCTTCTGTCAGAAGTTCTTTTGCCTTTTCCACATCACACGCATACTTCATGCTGGAGTTGTATCCCCAGGTATACGGGGAGATCGGTGAGTCTGAAACCGTGGCCATGCCCCCGAGGATATCATTGACGATCACATCTTTGTCCACCGCATAGTTCATAGCCTGACGTACCTTCTCGTCCTTTAGCACGCCTTTGCTGTTGTTCAGGGCAACATACATAGTCATAACCGTATCCCCCTTCTGGATCGTCACATTGGGGTCACTTTCCAGTCTGTCCGTCTCTGTCACAGGGAGCCTCAGAGCCACATCTGCCTGTCCTGACTGGAGCAGAAGCGCTCTGGTTGCATCCTCGGGGACAACTCTGAAATACACCTTTTCCACAGCCGGCGCGCCTTTAAAATAATCTGTGTTTCTCTCAAGAACAAGCTCCTCTCCTGTTTTCCATTCCACGAACTTAAATGCGCCTGTCCCCACCGGGTGTGTGGAGATATCTTCCCCGTAGTCCTCCAGGGACTTTGGACTGATCACTGCCGCTACCGGATGGCATAACTGCTGCAGCAAAGCACCGCACGGCACGTCTGTGGATATGTTCACTGTATATTCATCCACGGCCTCTATCTTGGTAATAGCCGCCAGGACAGACCTTCTGGGAGAACCCAGGCTTTCGTCCAGCACTCTTTCAAAGGATGTCTTCACAGCCTCTGCGTTAAAATCTGTGCCGTCATGAAATTTTACACCTTCCTCCAGCTTAAAGGTCCAAGTGAGCTGGTCCTCCGATACAGACCATTCCTTTGCCAGATCCGGCTCTATCTCCATTTCTTCATTGAAACGCACTAGGTTGTTGAAAATATTTTTGTTAAAAATCTCTGTCGCGGAATCCGTACAGAAGTGCGGATCAAAGGTAGACGCGTCACTTCCTGTCAGCACAATAAGCTCGTCTGCCACCTGGGCAGTCTGGCTGTCAGACTGTTCTGTTTTATCCCCCTGGTTTTGTTCCTGGTTCTGGCCCTGTTCCCCGTTCTGCTCTTTCTTATTCCCAGAATCGCCTCCGCAGGCCGATAATGCCAATACCAATATCCCGGTTAAAATCATGGAACACATTCTTCTCTTCATCAGCTAAACCCTCCTCGCCTTTACGGCCTTTCCTCTGAGATAAATGCCTGCACACATTGGCGCATCTTCTTCTCCGCATCGTTCCATACGCTTCTTTTCCTCACGGCATCCTCTCGCACCAAATGGCTCTGTTCCTTTTGCAGCTCCAGCATCCTGTGCACCTGGGACGGTGCCGCTGCCCCCTGACAGTCTCTTCTCTCCACTGCGATCCTAAAATTCTTAGCCTTATCCACCTGCTCTTTTGACAGGGGCAGGCCGGTTTTACAGATTTCACGGCACCAGTTATCCAGCAGATCCCAGGTCAGGTCATCCTGGCCTTTTCCTCCGCGGAAAAGCTCACTGACTGCTCCGCCTACCACTCTGTGCGCCTGCCTGAAAGACAATTTACCTTCCAGCACCAGGCTGTCCGCCAGCTCCGTGGCATTTGAGAAACCTTTATACAAGATCTCCTCCATGACGTCCTTATTAAACTTTAATGATTTTACATATTCCGCGCTGATCCTGCACATGCCTTTTGCGGTCTCCACACACTCCAGTACATCTGTCCAGGCCGCAGTCATATCTCTGCTTGCCTGAAATTCTACCGAACAGGCAGAGCATATGCCGGCATACCGTCCTGACATCAGCCTTGCCTGGGAACGCACCGTTGCGCAGATAACAGGGTTCCGCTTCTGGGGCATAATACTGCTTGAATCGATCAGATCATCTGACAGATCAGCAAATCCTGCCTCATTGGAACACCAGTTGATAATATCCTCCGCCAGTCTTGCCAGAGTGACAAGAACGGAGATCCCGATACCTGCTGCCTCCATCATATAATCAGCACTGGCCACCGCATCCCCGGTGTGTTCCCATACACCCTCAAACCCCAGAAGCTCTTTTGTCCGTTCCCGGTCTATGTTGTACTCGGTCCCCGACATGGCTGCTGCCCCCAGTGGATTTTTATTAAACCGGTCAATACACTGGATGATCCTCTCCGCGTCCCTCAGAAGCGGCGCTGCAATTCCCGAGAGATAAAATCCCATATTGACAGGCTGTGCCTGCTGTCCGTATGTATAGCCAGGGAAAATATGATCTACCGTTTCCTCTGCGCGCTTATGCAGCACCTCCACATGTTCCAGTACCGCGTCTGCTAAAAACAACAGTTTTTCCCGCAGCTCTATCCTCCACATGGCTGCCTCCACGTCATTACGGCTTCTGGCAACTGGCAGGTAACTGCATATATCCTCCCCTGCCTCCAAAGTGATCAGGTGTTCCAGGTTGATATACAAGTCCTCCAGAGAAGGGTCCAGCTCCGGAATCCCTTCCCCCCATCCCTCCATGACACAAAGCAGTCTGCGCGCTGCCTCTTCCGGGATAATGCTCTGCTCTTTCAGCATGATGACATGGGCTTTCATAACCCGGACCAGATAGGGAAATGACGTATCTGATTCCTTCATTTTGGGCCCATAATAATATTTCAGAACTACCGGATTGATATTTCCCTGTATCTGTTCAAAAAATCCTCCCTTTTTCTCCCTGTTCTCCATTTTTCCTCCTAATACTTCCTTTTTAAAATTTCTGTGATCTCCCGGATATTTTCAAAGGCACTACTTTTAAGAACCACATCCGCTATTTCCCGGGATGTTTTCTCTCCCACTATGCCGCTGGTCAGATCCATAAATTTTCCGGTAATATCCTCTTTTGACAAAGGATTGAACATGGATCCCTTTGGCGCTGTCACAGTTTCCGTATCCATACTTCCATCCTTCCATTGAACTGTGACCTTAGCGGCACTGCGCTTTTCATCTCTTCTCAGGCGGTTCATGTCCCCGCTTTCCGTCACCCTGACCTTTTTAGCAATGGTAAGGATCTTCTCATCCCTGAGACGTTCTTCCGTATAATCTGATGCCTGCCCCCCGCAGCCCATCAAACCAAGCGCCACACCGTAGGGAATGCTGATCTGTGCGGATACAATAGAATCCTGCCGGTAGATCCCTCCTGCCATCTCTATGGCTGATTGATTCACCTCTGCCTGTACTGCTACAATATCCGAAGGTTCTCTAAATCCATGGCGTTTAAAAATCTCATAAGCTGCAGAGTAGGGGGAATGTACGGATTTGCAGGATGCAAACCATTTGTACTCCACCTCCTCTATGGCGGCTTTTTCTTTCACCTCATCTAGAACCTCCAGGCAATACGCCTTACTCATCATGCGGTAGATGCCCCCATCCTCTGCTTCCAGTATATAATGCGGTCCTGTAACTCCGTTCTCTGCCAGATATGCGCTCCATATGCCGTCCCTGGCTGCCTGTCCGGGATGGATTCGTTTTGTCATAGCTCCGTCCGCGGCAAAGGCCCAGCTTCCGCCTGTTCTGCTTCCTGCGATTCCCAGAGCGTTAATCATCTGCTGCTTATCCAGTCCCATCAGCACTCCAGCAGCAGCGGCAGCGCCAAACACTCCGCAGGTGGCCGTTCCGTGCCAGCCTCTTTCCCTGTGATCTAGAAAGTCCATACCCTCCGCAATTCTCACTGCTGCCTCTACCCCTGCGGTGACTGCCCACAGCAACTGCCCCCATGAAGAATCACAGCGCTGTGCTGCGGCCAGGGCTGACGGCACGCATACGGCTCCTGTATGTAAAATGGCATAGTGGACATCATCCAGTTCCCTGATATGGCACAGCGCACCGTTTACCATGGCGGCCGTATCCTCAGCAAACAAGTGGCCGGTGCCCCATACAGGAATCTCTCCGCAGCTTCCAAGGTCTGCAGCAGCTTTGATAATTCTCCGCCCTTCCTGTGTCCGGCTGCCGTAAATGCCGCACCCGATCTCATCCAAAATGCACATTCTGGCTGCCTGTTCTGCCTCCACAGACCGCAGAGCATCTTCATTATCAAAAAGAAATGTAACCAGTCTCTCAATTCCCGTTTTCTCTCTCATCTATTCCAGTGGAAAGTGACATGCCACGATCCTGTCTCCTATCTGCCGATACGGCGGTTCTTGTTCCCTGCAAATCTGTCTGCAGTATCTGCATCTGGTGTGAAAGGCACATCCAGACGGCAGGTTGGACGCGGAAGGGATATCCCCCTCCAGTATGATCCTCTGCTTTTCATAATCCGGATCCGGTATGGGATTTGCCGACAAAAGAGCCTGTGTGTAGGGATGGGCAGGATTTTCAAACAGTTGTTCCGCGTTCACAACCTCCGCCATCTTACCCAGATACATAACCCCTACCCTGTCTGAAATATGTTTTACAACACTTAATCCGTGAGCAATGAAGATATAGGTCAGCCCCAGTTCTTTCTGCAGTTCATCCAAAAGATTGAGGATCTGGGACTGTACAGAGACGTCCAGCGCCGATACCGGTTCGTCGCATATGATCAGTTTCGGATTCAAGATCAGTGCTCTGGCAATCCCGATCCTCTGTCTCTGACCACCGGAGAACTCGTGGGGATAGCGGTTATAATAATCGGGCTGCAGTCCAACACGCTCCAGCATCTGCTTTACTTTTTCCCTGCGCTCCGCTCTGGTGCCCATACGGTGGATAATAAGAGGTTCCTCAATGATCTGTCCGATGGTCATTCTGGGATCCAGGGATGCAAAGGGATCCTGAAATATCATCTGTATTTCTCTTCTTACCTTTTTCATCTCCGCTTTTGACATCTGAAACAAATCCTTCCCCTCAAATAACACCTGGCCCTGGGTAGGTTTTGTCAGACAGTTGATGACTCTGCCTGCAGTGGTCTTGCCGCATCCGCTCTCTCCCACAAGCCCAAAGGTTTCCCCCCTGTAAACCGTGAAAGAGATCCCATTAAGGGCATGTACGGTCTTTTTTCCTTTACTCCCCTTACTGACAAAATCTTTCCCCAGATTTTTCACTTCCAGCAGGGGTGTATTTTTATCACGTTCTCCCATTCACGCTCCCTCCTTATCTGTGTGCAGCGGAAAATGACATGTTACCCTTGTGGTCCCGATCATCTGCTGGGGAGGTTCTTCGCGGGAGCATAATTCCTTTGCATAGGGACATCTGGGATGGAAACGGCATCCCTTGGCAAACTGGTCCGGTGACGGCACCATACCTTTGATCACTTCCAGTTTCTGTCTGCTGTCCATTCTGGGAATGCACTTTAACAGGCCAAGGGTATAGGGATGTCTGGGGTGTTTAAATATTTCCTTTACCTCTGCCTCCTCCACAACTCTTCCCCCGTACATCACGATCACCCGCTGTGCCATCTCAGCCACTACGCCCAGGTCATGAGTGATAAAGAGTATGGTCATATCCAACTCTTGTTTCAACTTTTTCATCAGATCCAGTATCTGCGCCTGTATGGTCACATCCAGCGCTGTGGTAGGTTCATCCGCGATCAGCAGTTTAGGTTCACAGCTCAGTCCCATGGCGATCATGACCCTCTGTCTCATACCACCGGATAATTGATGAGGGTATTCCCTCATACGCGACTCCGGGTCTGAGATTCCTACCAGCTTCAGCATGTGGACTGCCTTTTTTCCAGCCTCCTTTTTATTCAGTTTCTGATGGATCTGCAGTGTTTCCATTAATTGATGTCCAATGGAGAAGACCGGATTTAACGAAGTCATGGGTTCTTGGTATATCATGGAGATGACATTGCCTCTTATGGCGCACATTTCACTCTCCGTTTTTTTCAGAATATCCTCCCCCTCAAACAGTATCTGGCCGCTCACATATTTACCGGGAGGCGTGGGCACAAGCTGCATGACTGACAGAGAGGTCACACTTTTGCCGCTTCCCGATTCCCCGACTATGCACAGCGTCTCGCCTTTGTTGATATGAAAACTCACCCCGTCTACTGCCGGTATTGTCTTATCCGGAGTAAAAAAATAGGTTCTCAGATCATTCACTTCCAATAGTTTTTCCAAAATCACACCTCCTGGGAAAAATCAGTAAATATTAAATTGTTGTATTAAATTTCTATTAACTGTTTTCAATTATACCTAATCGTTTTGTTTAAATGTTCTTTTAACTTGCTTTGTTAAGACATTAAATTTGCTGTTTTTCCCTATAGATGACAGGAATCCCGAAAACCTTATTTTCCCCGCAGAAATTCGTACCGCTTTCCCCTTTTTGATTTTTCGCGGTTCCTGAATCTTGCTTTTTTTTGTGATAAATATGTGTTATTTTGCGATTCCATTGTGGAATTATTTACCATTTTTACTTATTTTGACATCTATTGACAAAAGAAACGGCCTGGGATATACTTTTCAAAAAGTAATGTGCAATACAAAGAAAGAGGGGGAAAACAGATATGGAGATACGCTTTTTTACAAAAGAAATCTGGCAGGAAAGTCCATTTCACTTTCATGACCAGATGGAAATACTGCTCATCATGTCCGAAGGCGAAAATTTCTATATCCGCGACAAGATATACCCCATTTCCAGAGGCAGCATCTTTATTTTGAACAGCAGTGACCTGCACAGAAGTGTGCCGAAACCCCGTTCTATTTACCAGTATTATTCCATTCGTTTTTATCAGGAGGAAGTGGAAGGAATCTCCACAGAAGAATTTGATCTGCTGAAATGTTTCAGAAACCACAACCGGTTCAATCACATGAACAAACTTAACATTGACCAGATAGACCATTTGCTGAAGCTGATCAACAAGATAGAATACTATCTTGCCTCAGACTGTTCTGCCTTTGGCAAAGACATTTTTGCAAAGACCCTGCTGGCCGAGGTATTGGTCTACATCAACTTTCTCTATGATACACCGCTGCTCTCGCAGGTACCCAGTGAGGAGCAGCTATCTGCTTATTATCCTGTTATCGACTATATAAATGAGCACATAACTGAAAAAATAAGTCTGGACTGCCTCGCTCAGAATTTCTATGTGAGCAAATATTATTTAAGTCATCGCTTTAAGGATCTGACTGGGATGACTATCACAGATTATATCATCAAAAGACGTCTTACCCTGGCAAAATCATATCTGCGGCAGGGCTTTTCTGTTATGCTGGCCGGCGAGCGTGCCGGATTTAACAGTAACAATCATTTTATACATACCTTCACAAAAACGGTTGGCATATCACCAAAACAGTATGCCAGACAGTATTTGACACTGGACAGTTATGTATCCCCTACTCCCCCGAAACGTGATATATTTACACGCTGAAAATACAGTTATGTCTTGACAAAATCTTAAATATAGATTATGATTCAGCTATATGGTAAACATGTTCACCGCCGTGGGCGGTTCACATGAATTTTACCTATAGCTGCAGGGGTACTAAACTGCTGTATCCATAAAATAAGAATCTCTGAGGGGATGTTGAACTGCTGTATTTATAAAATAAGAATTTCTAAGAGAATACTGAACTGTTGTATCCATATAATCAAAATATAGAAGGTAAAAAATGAATCCGGAAAATAACACCAAAAAAATGCTGATTGAAACAGCTTATAATATGATCCTGGAAAAAGGCGCAGAAAATATCCGTGTACGTGATTTGTCAAAGCGGGTCGGCTGTTCGCCCGCCGCCTTATACAAACACTTTGAAAGCCTGGACTATTTACTGGCACTGGCCTCCGTAAGGTTTCTCCAGCCTTACATCGAAGAATTGGAGGGAAATCTAAAAAATGCAGACGATATCATCGAAGCAGAGATAAATGCCTGGAGACTTTTTAACAAATATGCTTTTATGCATCCCTACATATTTTTAAATTTGTTCTGGGGCAACATACGCAACGACCTGGAATCCATACTGCAGGAATATCTTAAAATGTACCCTGTCTTTGTGGAAGGAAGCAATACTGCAATGTTTTACTGCTCCATTTTTAGTGGATGTATTGAAGACAGAGATTACATCTGGTTTCGCCGTGCTGCTGCAGAAGGACGGCTCAGCTATGATGATGCGGAATATGTAAGTCAGATCAACTGTCTGATCGCCAGGGGACTTTTAAGTGAATACATCAACACTCCAAAAGACCCTGACACTTACAAAAAAGCTGTTGCCCACTGCAATGCTCTGATTGAAAAAAACATCCGCATGTATCTCATATGAATGGTCTGTGTTCTGTCATGGACGGAACATAAGGCGGATTTTGAGCATCTGCCCGGAAATGGAACATACGGCAGATATTGAACATCTGCCCGGAATCGGATAAGAAATCTGAAGCTGATTGTCCGGATTTCTTATCCTGCCCAATTTTTTTTACCCTATAGGTTAACATGTTCACCATAAGAAAAGGAGGTTATTTTCCAAATGAATGACAATGTAAAAAAGATTCACGAAGCCAGCATGATGATCCTGCAGAAAACAGGAATGAAGTTCTGTCATCCCGACGCTGTCCAAATACTGAAAAACCACGGTATCAGGACAGATGGAGATGTGGCGTATTTTACAGAGGAACAGATCATGGATTGGGTCAAAAAGGCACCATCTGTTGCTCCGCTCTACGCTTCAGATTCCAGGTATGACATGCAGATTGGCGGAAACAGGCGCTATAACGGCCCATGCGGCGGCGCCACTTTCATTATGGACAAAGATGGACAGACCAGACATGCCCTGTTCTCAGATTTTATCAAGCTGATAAAACTTTTTGAGGGGAATCCGTCTTATTGTCTGAACGGTGGACTAGCCTGTCAGCCTGATGATATTCCCACAGATTCCTACATAACCCTTCTTGCCCTGGCCAGTATGCTGCATACACAGAAATGTATCTTCGCCGCTGCGGGAGATTATGAATCTATGGAAACACTGATTCAAATGGCCTGTATCCGGTTTGCAGTCACGGCAGAGGAACTGAAAGAAAAACCGCGTGTATGCACCATCGCAAATACAAACACTCCCCTGTATCTGGACAAAACCATGACAGAGACCATACTCACCATGGCCAAATACCACCAGCCTGTTATCATCGCCTCCGCCGCAATGGCAGGTACTACCGCCCCTGTCACACTGGCAGGTATGATCGCCCTTGTCAATGCAGAGGTTCTTGCCACGATCGCATTGGCACAGATGGCAGAGCCGGGAACCCCTGTCATCTATGGCTCCCAGTCCACAAATGCTGACATGGCAACCGGTGCGATCGCTATCGGCTCCCCGGAAGGCGCACTCAGCTATAAGTATTGTGCGGAAATGGCAAAATTCTATGGACTCCCAAGTCGGGCAGGTGGTTCGCTAAGCGATGCGAAGACATTTAATGTACAGGCCGGCTATGAATCTATGATGACCTGTATGGCCTGCAAGGAAAGCGGGATCAACATTATGACACAAAGCGCCGGAATCATAAACAGCTATCTGGCCGTGTCTTATGAAAAGCTCATAACCGATTTTGAGATTCTGGATTTTACGGACCGGTACATGAAGGATATCCATGCAGACGCAGACACGATCCCCATTGATCTCATCCATGAAGTAGGGCACGCCGGTCAATATCTCATAGAAGAACACACGCTGGAATACTGCCGCAAAGAATTATTTGCCCCCAATGTAAGTGTGAGAGGCGCTGTTGCAGATCCCCGCGGGCAGCTTGACGTAAACATTGAGAAACGTATGACCCGGCTTCTTGAAACATATAAAAAACCTGAAGTACCTGCAGAAATACGCAGGGATTTAAAAACACTGCTTCTAAAACAGAATATTGAAGAAAAATATCTTAATATGGCAATTGACTCGTGATCTTATGTCAAACAGGGAGGGAATAAGAATGGAACTTTCCAAATCTAAACGCAACTTATTAGTAACCCTTTTAAGTTTTATGGTGGGAATGATTTATTTCATTCCGTTTATCCGTATCTCATTTTATGACCAGACGATCGCCGCACTCAGCCTTACCAACACGCAGTTGGGATTCCTTGGCTCCGTATACGGAACCCTGGCAATCTTCTGCTATGCTGTAGGGGGAATTCTTGCACAGAAGTTCAGTCCCAAGATCCTGATCGGAATCTCTCTGGCAGGCACCGGCGCCACAACGCTGTGGCAGGCTTCTTTTCCGTCTTATAACAGTCTTATAATCATCTTTGCGCTTTATGCTGTATTCACTACGGCGACACTCTGGTCTCCCTATATAACCCTGATGAGGAGTTTTGGCTCTGATGCAGAGCAGGGAAGACTGTTCGGAATCAGTGAATCCCTGAGAAGCCTTGTTTCTGCGGCTGTCGGATTTCTTTTTATCTGGATCTTCAGCCTGTTCTCTGATGAAATGGGCGGATATCGGATGATATTGATCATTGCCGCTGTCATTTATTTCGTTTTTGCGGTTCTGGCACTGCTTGTATTTCCCTCTACCGTTCAGGCAGAAAAGAAAGAAGCAGCAAAAAAGGGCAGTATTCTTGCGGCTTTAAAACTTCCCGGTGTGTGGCTGGTAGGTCTGTTCATTTTCTTCTGCTATGCGCTTAACTGCGGCGGAGCCTATTATTTCGGCACGTATACCACACAAGTGCTACACACCAGTACAGCGGTATCCAGCGGCCTTCAGATTTTAAGGACTTATATTCTGGCGATCGGTCTGGGTGTCATCGGAGGAATTGTGGCCGACAGGTTCAAATACCGCTCCAGATTTCTCATCTGTGTACTGATCGCAGCCACGGCAGCCAGTGCCGTAATGCCTTTCCTGGGTAACTTCTTATGGGTAGCTATTGTTGTTTCCGTGATCATTTCCGGAATAAATTATATGATAAAATCCATCTATTATTCTATTATGGACGAGGCAGTCATTCCAAGGGATTTGACAGGTGCTGCCAGCGGTATCATTGCTTTTATCGCATATATACCGGATGCCTTTATTACATCCATGGTGGGTGTCTGGCTGGACAAAGATATTACGGGAGGTTTTAATAAGCTTTTTGCCTTTATGGCTGTGTGCGGTCTGGCTGCTATCATTATTGCGTTCATTATAAATAAACGATACATAAAGATGGATGGCCGAAACAGTTAGAATAAGTCTGCGCATTTACTGCACTGACCATATGCTCTGTGAACACTCTTCTGAAAACAGAAGATGGACGAGGAAAAGAATACAGTCCTATTTCACTTTTGTTTTCAGAAGAACAGAAAGATAAGAAACAACTCTCAGGGGAGGGGTACTGCATGAAAAAAATAAAACCAGAAGTTTTTTTACCACCATTTTTTCTGTTTTTGGTGTGTATTATAATAAATCTTGCGGACAGTAATCTGTTTACCAGGATTGTCAATACTGCCAATTCTTTCATTGTCAATGAATTCGGCTGGCTGATCATCTTACTTCCTGTCCTCATATTTTTTGTATGTATTGCCATATACTTTTCCGGATTCGGAAAAGTAAGGATCGGAGGATCGGAGGCCAAGCCTAAAATGAGCCTTCTGTCCTGGTTCAGTATTAATATCTGTACCACCATTGCCTGCGGCATTATCTTCTGGTCAGCCGCTGAACCGGTTCAACATCTGCTGCATCCTCCTGACAGCCTCCACATCGAAGCTATGTCGCCGGATGCCGCAAAATTTGCCATGTCAGCCATCTACACCCACTGGACTGTGCTGCCATATGCCATTTATACACTTCCGGCTGTCATGTTCGCCTTTGGATATTACAATAAAAAGAAATCCTTTTCACTGACAACCATGATTTCCGTTCTGCTTGGAGGACGGGAACACAAATACATGAACGCAGTGATAGACAGTATCTGCCTGTTCACTCTTGTGGCCGGACTTACTGGTTCACTTGGCGTAGGCGTTCTCAATCTCAGCGGCGGCCTTCATAAACTGTTCGGAATTGACTCTACCCCGTTTCTGTGGTCTGTTATCATGCTTGTGGTCATCATTACCTTTCTGATCTCCGCGCTCTCCGGGGTCATGCGGGGCGTGCGGCGATTATCAAATATCAACGTTTATATTTATTTCATCATTATCGGTTTTGTGCTGGTATTTGGAGGAACGCATTTTATATGCAATTTTGGTGTGGAGTGTCTGGGGGATTATCTCAATAATTTTTTCACAAAATCACTCTATACAGGAGCTTTCGCCACAGATTCCTGGACGGCTCAGTGGCCTATTTTTTACTTTGCCAGTTGGATGTCCTGGGCTCCCATCACTGCAATCTTTCTGGGAAAAATCGCATATGGACGAAGGATCAAGGATTTAGTAGCCATGAATCTGTTTTCCACTTCTGTATTCAGTATCCTGTGGTTCACTATTATGTCCGGCTCCACTATTCATTTTACCCTGGACCAACAAAATGGCGGAATGGTCGAAGCGTTTCAGTCTGGAATCGAAAACACCATTTATCAGCTTTTTGAAAACATGCCGTTTACCGGCTTACTTGTTTTTATTTTCCTCATAGCAGTATTCCTCTCCTTTGTAACAGCGGCAGACTCAACGGTTATCGCTATCTCCGACTTGTCTACCCACGGTTTGGAAAGTGAAGGAGCTGAGTCTCCCCATTGGATCAAAATTCTCTGGGCAGGGGAGATTTCCTTGATCACTCTCATTATGATGAATGTTGGAAGCGGGGTTGACGGACTGAAAATGATATCCAACATTGGCGGCCTTCCGGCGGCGATCTTCCTGCTGTTTGTTATGATAAGCGCAGTAAAACTAATGTTTACACCGCAAATGTATCAGGAAAAAAGGGAACCTCATGTATAAAGTAAAAGTATTGTAACTGTTCACTCCCCTTTTACCACCATAAGAAAAGCCCCTGCGGAATTCCTTCCACAAGGGCTTTTTTATAGTAGCGAGAGGGGGACTTGAACCCTCGACACTACGGGTATGAACCGTATGCTCTAGCCAGCTGAGCTATCTCGCCGTCTGTAATCCTTCTGCTTTTTGGCAAAAGAATGGGACCTATAGGGCTCGAACCTATGACCCTCTGCTTGTAAGGCAGATGCTCTCCCAGCTGAGCTAAGATCCCATGACTTTTATTTGATTGTATGCTGCTTGTACAGCAAGTAGCGAGAGGGGGACTTGAACCCTCGACACTACGGGTATGAACCGTATGCTCTAGCCAGCTGAGCTATCTCGCCGTCTGTAATCCTTCTGCTTTTTGGCAAAAGAATGGGACCTATAGGGCTCGAACCTATGACCCTCTGCTTGTAAGGCAGATGCTCTCCCAGCTGAGCTAAGATCCCATTTTGTTTTACAGTCTTTGCCATCGCTTGACTGCTTTGCTATTATAACCTTAAATTGTGTCAAATGTCAATACCTTTTTTTCAAAAAAATACAAAAATCTCTTTTTCTTCCATCTCTAATATCTGGCAGCCGCAAAGCATGGAAATTTCGGATATCTTCACCGGAATTTCAGAGGAAGGGTACTGTATTGATCAGACCGTTTCCTCCATATTCCTCCTTATATCTCCTTATGTCACAATATCACACCTTCTCCAAAATCCTCTCCCGGCTCTTTGCCTGGAGCTCCAGCATAGGACGGTAAACGTAGTCTCTCTAAACCGCCCTGGATTTCTCTCTGTATTTTATAGGCGACAGGCCCGTCTGTTTTTTAAATGCCAGAGAGAAATAATTGATTTCATGGTATCCCACAGCCTGCCCAATTTCCCCCGCTTTCAGATCTGTGCTCTCCAAGAGCTGTTTTGCTTTCTCCATGCGGCAGAACACTATATACTCATTACATCCTTTCCCTGTAAATTTTTTAAAGAGCTTTGAAAAATAATTGGGTGAAAGATATACCTGCGCAGCTAAACCACCCACTGACAGCTCTTCCTCCAGATGGTTCTTGATGTAGGTTTCCACTTTTCTCACAATCTGGTGGCCGCCCTCCTCCTGATAGAATAATTTTTCAATATAATCTTTTGTATAAGAAAAAATCTCTTTTCTCTGGCTATGGAGGATCATATAAGAAAAAGAATCCAGATTTCCCTTCTTCTCCTCCCCGCAATTACTGACAACTGCAAAATACAGGGTGGATACCAATTCAAAACAGCATCTGCGCACTACCGAGTCAGACACATTATAAGAATCCGAAGCAATTTCAAAGATATCCATGATCCGGGCTGCCTCTTCCACATTTCCCAATTCAACAAGCATCCTGTTTTTTAACTCTGTAAAAGTATCCATGAAAAGCCGGCGTCTGTTTTTTGCTTTGACTGTCTGGGTGACCTGCTGGAGCGGCATGGATGACTCTATGAGATATTGCGCACTGTTGTAGGAAATACAAAGCTCCTCCGGCTCTGTTACAACACTCCCCAGGACAGCCTTCACACGAATGTCCAGTTCTTCCCGCAGTACATTGACGATCTCCTCCGTTTTTTCCACGGCCTCCATATTGCTGTTATCTCCGAACAGCAAAAGAAGTGCCCTGTCCTGCCTGTCGAAAAACGTGATTCCTTCCTGATGCGCGTCGAGAAGTCCCATACAGATATTGCGGATCGTCATATTTAAAAGTCCTTCGGCAATACCGTCTTTTTCCTCATCCTGTATTTCACATATGAGGATCACCAACTGCATGGTCTTGCCGCTCTCAATGCCATAGGCTCCGGCTGCGGATACCAGATCTTTTGCATTCTGGTCATAGATCAGGCCTCTCATGATGTTCTCCAGGATTTCCTGCTGACGGCTTCCGGCAGTGCGCAGGACTGCTTCCTGCTCCTTCTGTTTTCGTTTCTCTCCTTCCAGTTGTTCTGTCAGTTTACGGATTTCCTTCTCAAGGGTCTTCTCGTCTACGGGTTTTAAAAGGAACTCTTGGACCTTCAGTCTGAGACATGTTCTGGCATACTCAAAGTCATCGTATCCGGTAAGCACCAGCACCTTCATTTCCGGCAGGATCTCCCTGACCTGCTCTATCAGCTCGATCCCTGTCATCCGTCTCATATTGATATCTGTTATCATGATTTCAGGCTGTTTTTCGGCAATAATTTCCAATGCCTTCCTGCCGCTGGACGCTGTATAGACCTCTCCGATTCCAACCTGCTCCCATCGGATCGTATCTCGTATCCCTTCACGTATCATTTTCTCATCATCTACAACGATTGCTTTATACATGATCTTCTCCCTCTGTTTTTTGCTTTCCCGCAGGAAGAGTAATCTCCACCGTAACCCCTCCCTCTTTATTCATTTTATAATACAGTCCATATCCTTTTCCAAAAAGCAGTTCGATTCTCTTATGTACATTGCGGACGCCATATCCAAAGTTCTCATCATACTCTGATATGGACGCGTTTATCCTGTCGATCTCCTCTTCTGTCATGCCGATACCGCTGTCTGAGACAGAGATCACGGCGCTCTCCCCTTTTACTTCCGCACCTATCACTAACTTGCCTCTCGTCTCATCTTCTATCCTGATTCCGTGATATATGGCATTTTCCACGAGAGGCTGCAGAGTCAGTTTTGGTATCTGAAGGGAATACATTTCCGGCGCTATCCTGAACTCACTCTCAATTATCGAACCATATCTCAAATTCTGGATCGTCAGATAACTCTCAATATGAGCAATTTCCTGTTTCAGAGGTATGATATCCCTGCCTTTGCTGAGACAGAGCCTGTAATAGTTGGCTAAGGCTTTTACCATAGTAGAAACCTGTTCATCCCCCCTGGATGTGGCCTGCCAGTGGATACATTCCAGTGTATTATACAAAAAATGCGGTTTTATCTGATCCTGAAGGGCATTAAAGCGAATTTGCTCAGCCTGGTGCTGCTCAAACTTTACCCGGTCCACAAGCTCTGTCATCTGGTCCATCATATAGTTGAAGCCCTGCTCCATCTGCTTAAAATCCTCGCCTGTATTGTCAAGGGTGATCCTATGTTCCAAATCCCCTTCAGAAACACGTCTCATACCGTTCACCACCTTTTCCACTACTCTATAGGAATAGCGGACCAGACGGCTGCCTGCCGCTATGCCGGCTATGACCATCAGTACAATACATACACACAAAAGAGCCACTGTTTTGAGACTGTCGTTGTATAAGGCTCTATAAGGGATCCTCCCCACCAGATAATAATTCCATATGCCCATTTTCCGGTACACAAACAGAGACTTGTCTTTTTTAAACTCCCCTTTTTCTCCCTGAAGCTCCTCCATAAAGGCAAATCCCGTGCCCAGCAGAGATTTATCACCGGCGGAGAAGATTTCACCGCTGCTGTGAACCATCATGATTTCCAGAGGCATCTGCGCGTGATCGGTATCTGCCATACGCTCCAGAAGATTTCCCCTGATGTTGATGCAAACCATACCCAATAGATTTTTTACATGGTTTACATCGTAAAGGGGGGAATATAAAGTCATGGAATACTCTTCCCTGCCATTGTACCGGTCTGCGTAGCTCAGGATCACATCTCCTTTTTTTGCCAGCGTGCCTGCCTGATAGTCTTCCCGGATCTTTCTTTCTAATCCGGCGTATTCCAGTGATGTCTTTCCTTTATATGCGTACTCCTGTGTCCTCACATTTATGATCGCCATGAAATTAATATTGGACTGTACGTTCATATTATTGTGGATGGTCTGTCTGACCTGTTCCAGAAGCTCCGGCGCTGTCCTGTCTTTCTGCTTGAGAAATGATTTTACCTGTTCATCCATCATAAGTCCTTTTGCCATATCATAATATCCGGAAAGACTCATCTGATAATCATTTGCCAGGGTTTCCATCTGTATCTCCGCCAAAGAACCTGATTTTTCCGTAACGATTTTTATAGAAGAAAAAGTGGATATCCCCAGTACGCACAACGTGGTAACTGTAATAGCCAGTGATATGAAGATTTTTATTTTCTTATCAAAATTATACGACATGTATTTTTTTATCATTCTTCTCATTTTCTTCCTCATCTGTACGTGTTTACGCCGAAAAAGGCATGAGATTCCCCATGCCCTTTTCTTCTTATTCTCTTTTACTCTTCTTTATTTTCCTTCAGATATGTCTGCATAGCCTCCTGCAGTGTGGCATTTGCCTCCTGTGGTGTAACAGCCAGACCGAAGATTTGCTGACAGGTATCCTTGTGCACCTCTGCCACTGTGGGCGGCATATACTGGTCATAGAAAATCTGCATATTACTTGCTTTGTTGGCTGCTTCCAGAATTTGTTTTACCACAGGATCCTTGATAAGTTCCCCTGCATTCTTAACCGGCGGTATTTTGTTTTCTTCCACCATCTTCTCAATTATCTCATCATCATAATAATATTCACACATTTCAAAGGCAGCTTTTAACTTTTCGTCTTCACAATTAAATGACACAAAATAACCGCTGGTGCCGATCTGTATGGAGGCATCCACATCAGAACCATCCACAGCCGGGAAGGAAAACCATCCTATTTTCTTATAAAATTCCTCATTATCACTCTTGAATGTTCCCGTATTCCAGGAACCACCCAGGAACATAGCTGCTGACTCCTGATAGAGCAATTGCTTTGCCTGCCCGTCATCCTCGCTGAGACTGTTCACACCCTCCGGAAAATATCCCTTTTTAACCCATTCCTGAATCTTTTCTCCCGCGTACTCAAAACTTTCATCCTCAAAAGTACCGCTTCCGTCAACTGCCTTCTGAATAGGCTCCAGACCGCCTTTTCTCGTTGCCAGGCTCATAAAATACATGGAACCTGTCCATTTTGACGCATTCGCCAGCGCGAATGGGGTGATTCCATTTTCAACCAGAGTATCACATACCTGCTCAAGCTGGGAAACGGTCTGGGGAACCTCCAGGTTGTATTGTTCAAATATCTCTTTGTTATAAAATACACCGCTGATGGTCAACTGCATAAACGGAAAAGCATATAATTCTCCGTTATAACTGGACTGTTCAATGGCGCTGTCAATGATCCTGTCTTTTACAGGACTTGCGTCCATAAGATCCTGGATCGGCTGTGCGTAGCCTGCCTCAATATATTCCTTCATAGGGCCGCCCACCCAGGTGACATATACATCGGGGCATTCATCCGCGCTCATGGAGATCACAAGTTTTTCTTTGTATGTATCATTCTGGATCGCCTCACTGGTGACATGATATCCGCTGTCTGTTTTCTCATTGAACTTATCCACAGCATATTTGAGTATGTCTTTATCCGGATTTTCTGTTCCGATATTCCAATACACGATTTCTTCTTTTCCCTTATCTTTCGCCGCAGACGGCTCGTCTTTGCCTGAACAGCCCGCACAAAGAGACATTACCATAGATACGATCACTACAGATGCCGCAATTTTCTTTTTCATTCTTTTTCCTCCCTGATATACATTTGCTTATACCTGTTACTGTCCTTTATTATATCAGGGCTGTTCAGAAAAATATCTTAAATAAATCCGCATCAATCTATAATAATCAGCCATCTTATTACAGAAAAGAAAAAAATCACCAGATATAAAATGCTGTTTTTACAATTTCCTGTATTTTTTATGGTCCTCTTTTATCCGTGCCATCACTTTCGGCTCTGCCGCCAGCTTATAGCCCAGACCCGCAATGATTTCCGCCCCATCTCTTAATACCGTTCCTGCCGCCTCTGTATGCAGAAGCCGCTCAAATTCCCTGTCGTGGATCACAATCTCTTTCTTTCCCCCTGTAATGTCTATCATGGGATGAAAGACCGGTATTTTCATATTCACATTGCCCAGGTCCGTGGAGCCGCCCGGCCCCTTGGATCTCACCGTCTTTCTTCCCGTATCCAGAAACAGTTCCCGCATTATGCCATCCATATGATCGTTCCAGAAGATTTCCCCGTAATCAGGATACCGCTGGCACCATTCCACCGTAGTTCCAGCAGCCATAGCTGCTCCCTCTGCACAGGTTTCGGATATCTTGTTGAGTTTCCACAAATTCTCCACAGTGGCAGCCCGGTAATAATAATCCAGACACACCTCATCCGGAACAATATTGGGAGCTGCTCCCCCTTTTGCCACAATGCCGTGGAACTGACAGTCCTTTGTAATGTGCTGGCGCCACATATCCATGGCCTCCATAAAGAGGCGGGCAGCGTTCAGCGCGTTCAGGCCCTCCTCTGGACAGGCGGAAGCATGGGCGGCTTTTCCGTGGAATGTAAAATATCTGTCATTGGATGCCAGTACTTGAAAATAAGTGACATTCTCATTGTTCAGATGTACCATGGCCGCATACTCGTAGCCGTCAAAGCCTCCGTTCCCGGTCATATAACATTTTCCGCCTACAAACTCCTCCCCCGGCGTGCCTATGAGATCGATCCGCATCGGCAGGTCGGGATATGCCTCCCGCAGAGCAAGTGCTCCCAGTATGCTGATGGCACAGCTATAAGAGTGCCCGCATGCGTGTCCCACCTCAGGCAGAGCGTCATACTCACACAAAAATGCTGCTTTTGGTCCCGTAAAATCCTTTTTTGCCTTGTCTACAGCCAGAAACGAGTGGGGCATCCCCGCATACGGCGATGTTATCTCATATCCCATTTCTTTTAGAAACCTTGTGATATACTCACAGGACTCCTTTTCCTCCCCGCTGATCTCCGGGTGTTCTGTCAGATGATCCGCAAGCATCCTGGCCTTATCAAAATATTTCCCAACCTGATCCAAAATCGCTTTTTCTATCATATCCTTCTCCTTAAATCCTGTTATTTTTCAAAATCCTGATACATTTTGCTGGCCTCCACCCCTGTGTTATTCTGGTATTTGCCGCTCTTATAGAGGTCATATTCGCCGTCAATGTCATGGTAATAGATCTGACACACCTCCACATTGGGATATATCTTCACCGGATGGATGCAGAATATCTCCAAAGTCCAATGTCCCGCAAAGCCGATATCCCCAAATCCCGCACTCACATGGATGAAAAGCCCCAGCCTGCCTGTGGAAGAACGGCCTTCCAGCATAGGCACATAATAATCTGTCCTGGTATATTCCTGCGTTCTGCCAAGATACAACTTGTTCGGCTCCAGAACCAGCCCCTCCTCGGGAATGGTCAGCTTTTTAACCGGATTGGGTTTCTTCATATCCAGAACCGGTGTATCGTACACCAGAAGCTCATCTGCCAGTGAAAGATTATAGCTGTTGGGATTGATCCTTTTTTCATCAAAGGGTTCAATTATAATTTCCCTGCCCATGTGTTTCCTGATTTCTTTTCCTGATAATATCATTGTTTTCATCCCCCAATACTGATTTAAATTCCTGTGATCAAAATACTGTCTTGAGTATATCATTACTGCATAAGCTCTGGCAAGAGCATCCCCTCACGGGGATATCTGCCGAACTTATGCTGCGCAAAAAAATGCTGCCTGATACCATGTTGGATACCAGACAGCAGACGCATTTAAAATAAATGTCATGAAAAATAAATATCAGGAATAAAACAGATTCGGCAGCCATGTGGACAAAGCCGGACAGAATATGATCAGCAGTAGGACAAGGAACATGGCCGGAAGATATTTGGAGCACTCTTTCGTCACTGAAGATACCGGCAGTCCTGACACATCTGACATGACAAACAGACATATTCCAAAAGGCGGTGTGACAATGCCCGAAATCAGGGCAACTGTCATCATCACGCCAAAATGTACCTGGTCCAATCCCAGATTATTGATGATCGGCATAAAAATAGGCGTGATCAGCAAAATGGCGGCTGTAGTGTCCATGAAACACCCAACGATAACCAGTATGACAGCCAATACAAGCAGAACGAACACCGGCCCTGCCGAATACAGCGGAGACAACATATTTTGCAACACCGTGGCAAGCCCTTCTTTGGTGATGATCCATGTGAAAAATCCTGCAATTGCAATGATCAGCATAAAGGTTCCCGATGTCTCCACCGCGTCCTTCAGCGCCTGCATAAAGCTTTTGAATGTCAGCTCTTTATAGATGATCCCCAGAATAATAGAATAGTCGATAGCCACGATCGCTGCCTCTGTGGGTGTAAATATGCCTGTGGTGATACCTCCGATAATGATGACCGGCGACATCAGTGCCGGAACTGCTTTCAGCAGTTTGATGGGGATTTCTTTTGCCGGAATTTTGGTGACCGGCCAGTTTTTCCCCTCTTTAGTTGTCCTTGACTGAACAAAGATGGAGACCATCAGAGCCAGTCCCATGATAATTCCCGGTATGAGGCCTCCCAAAAATAATTTACCTGTTGAGATTCCCGCTGAAGCGCCCAGAACCACCATGGCGACAGAGGGAGGGATCAGCGGCCCTATCACACTGGATGAGGCTGTGATACCGGCAGAAAAAGATTTCTTATATCCAGCCTTGTTCATCATTTTCATCTCAATAGCTCCCAGACCGCCGGTATCTCCCACTGCCGTTCCGGACATGGAGGCAAACATCATGCTTGCCACAACATTGGCATAGGCGAGTCCGCCTTTAAATCTTCCCACAATGGCAAGGGCCGCGTCAAAGAGACGTGTTGTCACTCCGGCAGAATTCATCATCCGGCCTGAAAGAAGAAAAGCCGGAAGCGCGATCAGCACATAGGAAAACAGGGGTGTTGTCATAGAATGGGGAAGATTGACAATGGAGACAGATCCCCCCTGCATCAGAAGATATACAAGCCCGGGCAGCCCTAATGCAAAGGCTATGGGCATTCCAATAAAAAGTAAAATCAAAAATGTAAGAAGCAGTATCGTTATGTTTAGTCCCATTTTTTTCTCTCCTCTCTCAGCCTGTTTCCGTTGTGTAGGTGCCCTTTACCATCTCGATCAATTCCACTGTGTAGACACAAACCATATAAAAAGAGCTGAACAGTATGGGTATATAATAGAGATTTTTAGGCAGATCCAGGTTGGTACTGGAGTGCCCCATCATTTTCGGCTGTAAGATAATGGCTCCAAAAAACATGACCGCCAACAACAGAATCATCAAAGCTCTCTGGCATATCAGTAAAATCTTATTGGCCTTTGGTGATAACTTTGTCGTCAGAAAATCCGCACTCACATGCTTCTTGTTCATAGCCGCCACGCTGGCCCCGCAAAAGGCCAGGTAGATAAAGAGAAAAGTACATAACTCTTCCACCCAGTTTAACGGGCTGTTGAAAAATTTTCTGCAGATAACCCCCGCTGTCACAGAGATCATGATCACCAGCATACAGACAACCCCCATATACCACTGGACCGTACCGCCGATTTTTATAAATTTTTTCACAAATTTCATAGCTTACCACCTCCCAAATATCAGACTGCCGCAGCCCCATGGCCGCGGCAGCACATCCGCGTTCAGTTGATCACTCAGCAAGCGCTTTTATATCTTCAAAAAGTCCCTTTTTCCAGGCGCCTTTTTCCTCCAGTTCTGCGGCTTTGTCAGCGATCACATCAGACATTTCCTGTATGGCTTCCTCTGAAGGAGTGGTGAAATTGGTCCCCTCGGATTCCATTGTCTTTTTGTATTCCTCGGATACCTTTTTTACTTCATCCGTATACCAGTCTCCTGCATCATTGGCAGCTTCTGTCAGCACTTTTTTCTGCGCACTGCTAAGCTCTCCATACAGGGCATCGTTCATATAAACTGCCGCGTTGTCACGGATATGTTCCGTCAGGGTGACCTGTTTTGTAGGTTCATAGAATTTCATGGTGTAAATGGAATCCAGAGGAGATTCACATGCGTCCACAACGCCCTGCTGAAGAGCAAGGTAGGTCTCCCCCCAGGCTACCTGTGCGGTTCCCAGTCCAAGCGCGGTGGCAGATTCCATATAAGACTTGATGTCCGGCACACGCATCTTCAGGCCTTTTAAATCTCCCAGTGACTGAATTTCTTTGGAACAGGAAATAGATCTGGGAGATCTGAGCCAGTTATTGGCCACCACGCGGATTCCCTGCTGGTCAATGAGCTGCTGCTCCATATCCGCATTGATATCGCTCTCCAGGAATTTTCTGTAATGATTTTCATCCTTAAACAGGAAAAACATGGAGGTCACCTGCGCGTCATCTACAAATGTAGAGAGCCAGGATCCGGCATCCACGAACATCTCCTGGGTTCCCAGAGATACTGCCTCCATCTGACTGGTAGCATCCCCAAGCTGCGCCGCCGGGGACACGGTGATGGTGATCGTGCCGCCGGATTTTTCTTTTACCTCATCCGCCATTTTCTGCATTGCCAGAGTGACTGTGTCCTCTGCCGCCTGAATTCCCCCGGCTGTAATGTCAAAGGATTTATCCTGACTGAAATCATAGGATTCCACATCCACCTCTGACTGTCCGCTGTCCCCGTTATCTTTCCCGTTTTTTCCTTCCCCGCAGCCTGACAGCACCATGCCAAACACAGCCATACTGAAACACATACAAACCAGTTTTCTTTTCATTTGCTTCCCTCCATTTTAGATTTACCTTATCCTTTTAGATTTCCTTAGCTCTCAGTTACCCGTTCCTGCCCTTGTCTGATTATCTGTTTCTGCACCCCGCATAAAGCAGAAATTTTCAGTGATTTCACTCAGTTTACAGGTAATTCTTTTAAAGTTATTGTACATTATCGCTAATTTCTTTACCATAACACCACAGCATAAAAATATATTTGATTTTTGTGTTATCAGCATAATTACCGCACTGTGCTGCCTGGATTCCGGAAACAAATGGGACATCGGATCTTACAGACTGCTACGCCCTGTTATTTTTGATAAAATAATGGAGATATTCCAGGAATTCCCGGTCTGCCACCTGCTGCATGGGATTTACTCCCAGAAGTTCCCTTATCTTGTTAAAGCGGAATACCAGCGTATTTTTATGTACATAAAGTTCTTTGCTGCTGGCATTGAAATTATAGTTGTTTTTCTGCAAGGATTCCACCACATCCAGTATGTTCTCCCTGCCCTTATCATCCAGGAGTTGTTCATAAACCCCGTAAATATCCCGGTATTCCACCATAGCGATCAGTGATTTTATATACTCGCTCACGTGTTCATAGAAAAAGCCGATCTGTCCTTTCACACGGTCCCTCATCCAGATACAGTGCTGATAACCGATCCTGTATTTTTCAAAGCGGTTCTGAAAAGTCCCAGCAAGAAACTGGTATTTAGCCCCTGCCATATCCAGGTAATTTTTGCAGGAGGCAACCGATTCCGCAATGATCTCTTTGTACTGGCAGAGACTGGCGGGATCCGGCTTAAAGCTTTTGAAAATAATCACATTTTTATCCTGCACAACAGATATAATATCCTGATGACTGTACAATGCGCTCTCCTTCAGCTTTCTCAGCACTGTGGGCATATCTGCCATCTCATCCAAAAAAAGAAGGACCGGCAGCCGTACGTAGGATTCCTCCCATCCCAGTGTCTCTGCATCCTCCCTTAATTTCTCAATATCCGCAACCTCATTTGACAAAATGCCATAAATAAACCTGTCCTTCATGCTTTTTCGCTTTGCGTTCATCTCATGCTGTGACTCAAATTCGTACATGGTCTCAATGGCAAATTTCATCACCTTTGCAATATCCCGCACCTCATCCGGCTCGCCGGTCACACCTATGGCTCCTGTTCTCTTTCCCCTGTGCTCGATGGGCAGCATTACGCCTGGCTTTACCCCCAGGTATTTTCCTCCGTCCGGGACATCAATGATCTCCTCGTCACCATGAATGATCCAATACGCCACCTCGTGAAAATTGCCGATCCGCTCTGCGTCTTTACTGGCTATGATCACCCCTTTTTCGTCCATGATATTGATATTGTATTCCGTAGACTCTCCCGCTTTTTTAATAAATTTTTCCGCCAAAAAATTATCCAGCAATCCAATCCCTCCATTCTATCTGTTTCCAATTCCAATCTCAAAAAAGATTCCCGTCTGCAAAAGAGACAGGCCGCTGCCCGAAATTTAAATGCGCAGACCTACTGTATAGTTACCAGAATTCATTTGTATTTCATGATAACATTCCGAAAATATCTTGTCCATAGCCAAAAGTTTTCTGGAATATTTTGGTATGTCTTTGTGTTTTCACGACACAATTTCCTGCGTTTTTTTTGTTTTCCTGTCCCATGGGAAACCTTATTTTTTTATGCTATACTCAACAAAAATCAAGCACGAATATCCATCTACCCCGCAGTGGATAAAAGTAAAGGAGGATTTTATGACACCAAAAGAACGGATACTGGCTGCGCTGAATGGGCAGCCAACGGATACTCTGCCTTTCATTCCACGTCTAGATATCTGGTACAATGCAAATGCCGGAAATGGTACTCTTCCTACGCCTTATCAGCATGCAACCCTGAGGGAGATGGTGGATGATCTGGGGCTTGGCTATCACGCCATTATTCCTGATTTTAAAGATTTTACAGACCCGGAGCAGGGGGATCTGGATGTGGGACTTGGAATCTACCACTTAAAAAAACATCCTTACCGGATAAAGCTCCATAATGTAAAACGTACGTATGAGCGCAGCGGTGACGGTATTCTCAAAGTAAAATACGAAACGCCCAAGGGAGACATTACCACCACTGTAGTCCATAGCCAGGACATGAAAAAAAACGGAATAACTCTGTATGTTATAAAAGAACACGCCATTAAATCCAAGGATGATTATCCTGCCATGAAATATATTTTTGACAACATGGAAGTGATTCCTGACTATGACAATTATACTCATTTCCAGCAGGATTTCATCGGAGAACGGGGTGTTGCCGTGGCATTGTCTGCCATGTGGGCATCTCCCGGACATTACCTGATCAAAGAGCTGATGGCATTTGATACCTATTATTATGAACAATATGACAATCCGGATGAGATGAACGAATTCATAGAGCAGATCACGCCTTTTTGCAGCAAGCTCTTCGATGCCGCATTAAACAGTCCCGCTGAGGTAATACTCTCCGGCGCCAATTATGATACCTCATTTACTGCGCCGTCTATGTTTGAAGAATATATCATGCCCGCCTTAAAGGAACAGTCCGACAGGGCACACGCCCGCGGCAAATTCCTGGCCACCCACACGGATGGTGAAAATACAGGGCTTATGGAGCTTTACCTGAAATCAGGATTTGACATTGCTGATTCCATCTGTCCTGCTCCCATGACCAAAATTTCCCTGGAGGACACACGGCGTATGTTCGGCCATACCTGTACAGTCTGGGGCGGCATCCCTTCCATTTCCGTGCTGGAGGATTCTATGAATGACCTGACTTTCAAACGGTTTGTGGAAGAAAAGTTCGAGAACCTTGGAAGAGGGGACCACCTCATACTATCCGTTGCGGACACAGTGCCCCCTGCCGCCAAATTTGACAGGATCTTATATCTGCAAAAAAAGGCAATGGAGTTCGGTCCGGTCAAATAACAGAGAAAAAAACCGCGTGGCATATTAGCTGGTGCCGATTAAGGGAACTAAAAAATAATAAGGCAGACGGCTAAACGGGCAAGGGTTTAAGGCAACATGCACGAAAAGGGACACTGTTTTTACGGTGTCCCTTTTTTCGGGCAGCCGTCCCCAGGAAAGGGGGGCGAAAACATGGCCGAGCCGGGCGCATTGGAATACTTCTATGGCACCGAGGCAGAGCAATATACCTTTTATCCGATTCCCAAGGTGTTGTTCACCGCCCCCGGTTTCAAACAGACAACTGGCGACGCGAAAATTCTATATGGCTTGATGTTGGACCGTATGGGGCTTTCCGTACGCAACGACTGGCTGGACAAACAAAACCGGGTGTTCATCTACTTCACAGAAGCAGGACCAGGGCCGCCCCACCAAAATCTATGTCAAGAACTTCATTCGGAGGGAGGAAGTCAATCAATACTGATAAGAATAATACTGAATTGAATGATACCGATCCATCTATCTATCCGGCAGCAAGGCCAGCCTCAGGGAAAAGGCGACGTTTCGTTCTGCCCATGAAGCGGATCTGCTGTTGCATGAATCAGCCAAACGGGCCTTTAACGATTTAGGCACAAAGAAACTGCCCACGGTCAAAATTTTGCAGGCGGAATATGCTGATTTGCTTGCAAAGAAGAAAACGGCTTATGAGGATTTAAACGCTTACGAAAAGAGAGCCTGGAATTGCAGATAGTCAAGGCAAGTGTAGACGCACTTCTGCGTATTGAGAGGTACAGGACTACGAACAGGAAAAAGAGAAAAATCAGAAGCAGGACAGGTAGAGCCGCACTGTGGTTTTACCGCCTTGTCTACCTAAAAGCAAAAGCCGGGAATGGTGTCAGGGGCGCGCCGTGGCGCGTTCATTTTACCCTTGACACCGTTCTCGGCTTTTGCTATGTCCTTGACCTTTAAGCGTCCGCCAGGGCGCGGCAGCCACCATGCTCTGCATGGTGTTCTGCCCACACACTTCTGTGTTGGGCCGGGGGCTTGGGGAACTCCCCAACAAGCGGAAAAGAATATCCTTTTCCATTGCTTGCTAACTAATATTTTTCTGGAACCCGAATATTAGCTACATGATAAAATTTATACTTTTCTACCATATGCTTCTTCATACGACTCAAATTGTAACGATAACAATCTGCTATGCTATCCGCAAAGGCGTCTGCATTACCTTCCCTTAACTGTTGAAGCGCAAGAATGACTTGCTTGTTGAGATGTGAAAGTGTATGTTTCTTGGACGGATAATAAGCAAAATGGTGTCCCCATTCAAGAAGATGATTGGTTTCAGACAATATAATATATAAAGGTTCTAACGTGGTATTTCTCATTATGGCTTTCAAAATATCCGACAAATAAATAGAGTCAAAAGAGGTAAATCTATCTGCCAACTCGTCCAGTTCTTCTTTAGTAAACTGTGGAGCTGCAGCTAAAGCGGCAGGACGAATAATTAGTACCATTAACTGCAAAGCGTGAAGGTAACGTAGTGCTTTTTCTACATATCCGGAATTAAGAGCCAACCGATGAAGTTTCGTATCATCCGGTTCTATCACTATAGTGCCTTTACCATTTAATGTCTTTACGAAACCTCTTTGCTCGAGCTCTGATAATGCCTTTCTGACCGTCGATATAGAGACCTCATACTGGTTGGCCAGTTGCTTTTCATATGGTAGAAACATTCCAACAGAATACTCTCCAAGACCGATTTTTAAATTCAAGTCATCAACAATTTTTGAGTAACAATAATCCTGACCACGCATGGGGTTCCATGAAAACCTCAAACCAGTTTGTGAATGACATTTTGGGGTGGCCTCTGACAGATAATTTAAGGTATTTTCAATGAATTCCGTAAGTTTCTGATACATATTTGAGAGCAAGTTGTACTTTATGTGTGGATCATCGCCTTTTAAGACATCTGGAATGACATTGGCTACAGATACCGCTTCCTGTGAAAAATGCTTAGAGAAATAAGTACACTCTTCTGTAAAAAATGTAAGTTTATTATAAAGGCCAAACGTAGAGTAGAGTTCGCTGAATAGGGAATTACCGCCTATTCTTAATATCTCATATCCTAATTTAGAGGGAGGACGCCATCCACCAGCAGTATATCCTAAACGCAATGCTTTCACAGCCTGTTTATAGTAAGGCAGTACCTCCACATCACATCCCTGTAAGGAAAAAACCAAAAGTGAAGGCAGTATTAGAGCAAAAGTTTGATATACCTGTAAAATACATTCCTTTTGTTTTAGAATCTCAAGAACAGTGCTTGATGAATTACAGGTATCTTTTGTTGAAACAACAATCGGCGCAAGGCGAGGCCGGATATCAACCAGTCCTTCCGCTCTCAATGCATCGAAAACACGGTTAATCGTATACCTGCTAACATGGAATTGTTCGCAATACATCCTTGAAGATGGCAAAGCATTTCCATGAGGTATCTGTCCATCTAAAATACACTGCTTAATTTCATTATATACAAATTCAAATTTCGTAATATATAAGTGAGGGTTTTAACAGCCTTCACTTTTCTTTTATACTGAAG